>Ga0114922_10000444_pt1 | contig 39530 bp, 32 predicted proteins | sample AartaG_FD_100975 | JGI IMG/M metagenome (GOLD analysis project Ga0114922, IMG submission 100975) | Deep subsurface microbial communities from Aarhus Bay to uncover new lineages of life (NeLLi) - Aarhus_00045 metaG | ecosystem: Environmental > Aquatic > Marine > Oceanic > Sediment | place... | reverse complement strand
TTCTCGGCTTTTACAGCCCTGCCGGCTCTTGCCGGCAGGGCAGGCAAAAGTCTTTGGAGGGGGGTCTGGGGGAAAGCCTTCCTTCGGAAGGGTTTCCCCCGGTACAGACGACGAGACCAGGGCTTGAACCAAGATCTCTAATCGCACCCTGCGCCGGCCTCCGCCGATTTTTGTCTTTATCGTCGGCCCTCTTTCGCTTATAATTGAGTTTGTTTGCAGGGCGTCAGGAGCAGACATTGGAAACAATACAGGATTTCCTGAGTTCGATATATAAAGAATATCAGGTCTTTGCCTTCCGCGGCGGCCGAGTTGTCCGGGGCAAACTGCGGGCAATGACCGACGACCACCTCGCCCGGCTCAAGGACCACCTCCGCAACCTCGGATGGCTTCACCGATTCGAAGACGTCGACAATATCGACTACCTGAACTGCACAGTCCTCGACACACCCCTTGCGCAGCGGCGCCTGCTTCACCTGGGGCTTTTCGTTGCCACGATCTTCACCACGCTTCTGGCCGGAGGCGATTTCGCTTTCGGCTACTCCTACGCGATCCTCTCAGGCATCATCAGGAACCTCATGCTGGCGGCGTACTCGTTTGTTTCGAGCGACCTGCAGACGCCCCGCTATTGGCTGGGGCTCGCCGGCAAAGGCATGCTCGAGATCCTCGGCATGATGAAACAAGGCATTCCGTTCTCCGCTGCCATCCTCACGATCCTCGGCTGCCACGAGATGGGCCACTACCTGATGGCGCGCAGGCACGGGATGAACGTTACCCTCCCATTCTTCATCCCCGTGCCCTTGGGCATAGGCACCCTTGGGGCCGTCATTCGCATCAAGAGCCCCCTGGTGCACCGTCGGGCCGTGCTCGACGTTGGGGCGGCCGGGCCGCTGACCGGAATGGTGGTGTCGGTGATCTTTCTCACCATCGGCCTGTACTTGTCGAAAGTAGTTCCAAACGCGCATCTCCGCAGCGAATTCATCTTCGGCGACTCGCTTTTCACAAAGGCAATGATACGACTGATCCACGGCACGCTGCCGGCAAGGGCAGACGTTGTCCTCCATCCCTTCGCTTTTGCCGGATGGCTGGGGATGCTGATCACGGCGATCAACCTGATGCCCATAGGCCAGCTCGACGGCGGCCACGTGGCGTATGCTCTTTTCGGCCGGTTTCAGCGCCGCCTCGCAACGATGGCTTTCGGCCTGCTGGTCACGCTGGGGCTGATCGGCGTGCTCGGGGCCCTCAACGCGTCCGGAGTGTTCTCGCCGAGCCTGCCGATGGCCAATGCCGCCTTCTGGCCGTGGCTTCTGTGCGCCGCGTTCATGCGCAGCTTCATGAAGCCTGCGCATCCGCCCACGCTCGACGAAACGGTCGGGCTCAACCCCGCCCGCAAGATCGTGGGGTTCCTGTGCATTATCCTGCTCATCCTCTGCTTCGTCCCTACTCCGGTCATTGTCTCTCAGGGCATCGGCGCCGTGTGAAAGCGCCGCGCCATCCGCGCAACTCCTCACTCTTCATCATTGCTTTGCATCTGGACGTTATAGAGGTATGCGTAAAGGGGGCTGTTGCGCAGCAACTGCCCGTGCGTGCCTACGGCCTGCACCTTGCCGCGCTCCAGGAGCACGATCTTGCCTGCATTGATAACGGTGCTCAACCGGTGGGCGATCACGAAGGTCGTGCGCTCGTGCATCAGCTTTTCGAGGGCTTCCTGTATCAGCCGCTCGGAGTGCGTATCGACGTTGGACGTCGGCTCATCCAGCAGGAGGATGGCCGCATCGGCCAGTATCGCCCTCGCCACGGCTATCCGCTGGCGCTGCCCGCCCGAGAGCTTCACGCCGCGCTCGCCGATCTCGGTCTCATATTTGTCCGGCAGTTCATTTACGAATTCGTCGACGTGCGCCGCCTGCGCCGCGGCAACGATTTCTTCATCGGTCGCGTCGAGCCGCCCGTAGGCGATGTTTTGCCGGATGCTCCCGTTGAAGAGAAAAACATCCTGCATCACCATCGAGATGTTGCGCCGGAGGTCGGCGTTGCGCAGCCGGCGCACATCCTCCCCATCGATCAGAACCGCCCCCGAACTCACGTCGTAAAGCCGTGGGATGAGGCCCACGACCGAGGTCTTGCCCGCGCCGCTCCTGCCAACGAGCGCCACCATCTCGCCCGGTCGCGCTTCCAGGCTCACGTTCTCCAGAACCGGTGGCCCGCCGTCATAGCTGAAAGTTACGTCCTGAAACTCAACGTGCCCGCGAATATCCGGCATCGCCACCGCGTCCGGGGCGTCGGCGATCTCGGGCTGGGTGTCGAGCAGTTCAAACACGCGGTGCGCGGATACCCCGGACTGCTGCATGTGGTAATTGCCGTGCACGAGGCGGTAAACCGGCTCGTAGAGCATACCGGTGTAAAGCACCATCGCGACGAGGTCGCCGGTCTCAATGCGCTCTGCCAGCACCAGCGACCCGCCGTAGGCCAGTGCAATCGCCCCTGCCGATGCTCCCAGAACAGTCATCAGGTTTATGGCAAATCCCAGCATGCGGGCCGTCTTGATTCCGTAGTCGAAATAGCTGTCGGTCTCCCTCCTGAGCTTCTCCTGTTCGTAGTCTTCGCGGCAAAAGCTCTTCACCACGCGGATGCCGCTGATGTTCTCCTGCACCACCGTGGTAACGTCGGCCATCTTCTCGCGGCGACCGCGAAACAGAAGGTGTGCTTTTGTGTTGAACCGTGCCGTGAAGTAAATCATGAACGGGATCACGCATAAGGCGGCCAGCGTCAGCTCAACGCTGATGTAGAGCATAAAAGCAAGCTGGAACCCAAAGGTCAAAACACTGTTCACAATCTGGAGGAAGCTCTCGACAAAGCCACGCTCGAGGCGGTCGACGTCGTTCAGCACTCGCGACATCAGCTCTCCCGTCTGGCGGTTGTCGTAGAATTTCAACGACAGCGACTGGAGATGCCCGAAGACCTGGTTGCGAAGATCACGGATCATGCCCTGCGCCGGCTTTGCAGTAGCAAGACGATGGACGTAGCCTATAACAGCCCCGAGCAGGTGCACGCCAAAATAGACCCCGCCGAGCAAGAGGAAATCACCCATAACAAGACTGCTCGCCCTTTCGCTCATCTCGTTGAAAGCCCGGCGCACGACCATGGTCGGCACAGCTCGCAAGAACGATGCGCCGAGCATCAGCGCAAACCCCGCCCAGACGAAATACTTGTACGGCCGCATGTATCCCGCCAGCCTTCGCAACACGTGCAGCATCGGCATCGACGGCTCGGCTTTGTTTTCGTCGTCCTTCACTTCGGTCATCTGGTTCTCACTCGGTCAAAAAACTTCCGTCTGTTCTAGAAAATCCTGCGGCCTCAGCCGGGCGCACAGGCGTCCCGCGACTATGTCACCAACGCTGCTCCGCGATTATACAAAAACTCTCGCAAAGGTCAACACTCAAAATCTCACGATCCGCTTTTTCTTGCATTCGCCCACAATTCCTGTTAGAATCTTCGTCTTCACAGGTGGCCGCTGTTCTGCAAAGCAGCCACGTTGATCCGGTCAATCCTCAGCGGACGCTCGGCGCAGGCGCTCGCGGCATTCCCGGGCGATATCCGCATAAGAACCTCAACTCGCGGCAAGATAATAGGCCTCTTACGAGGGCGTGGCAGATCCCGTCCGCTGCGTTTGCATTTTCCGGTGTACTGCCGTCTTTGAAACGCGCTCAGAAAGGAGAATTAGTCCGTGAAAAAGAAATGGTTGCTTGCGGCCATACCCGGCTGCGTGATCGGCATTGTCGCGGCCTTTGTGATCGTCCTGTTCCTAGTGAAGCTGCTTTGGGCGTGGACAATTCCTGATCTTTTCCCGGGGGCCGTTGAGCAGGGCCTGATCGCGGCCAAGATAACGTGGTACACGGCGCTGAAGTTGGCGATCTTTGCCGCTGTGATGGCCGCGCTGGCCGGCGCACGCAAGGGCGACGGCTCCTGATCCAGCCCGAGAAGGGAAACAAACGCTCGAATTACGCACACTTACGGAGCACGCAGGTGATGATGATAAAGACGCATTGGACAAGAGCGCTCCGCGAGTTCCTTCCGGAATTCTTCGATGGACATCCTGTCCTTTCGAAGTTCTATCGCAGGGCTGGCGTGGTCCTTCACGGTTCGACCGCAATGGGGATTGACGATGAGTTTTCGGACGTGGACCTGTGGCTCCTGCAAACGGAAGCGGACCTCGCGAAACTCGACGCGGCGTCTGAGACCCGATTCTTCGAGTTCAACCTCGATGGGAAGCCCGGACATCTGAATGCAACATCTATGGGAGCCTTTTCGGATGATCTGAGCAAATGCAACATGTGCCTGATACATGAACTTCGCACCGCAGCGATCATCACAGATAACACTGGCGCCGCCGCGGAGCTGCTTGCCCTGGCGCGCAGAACAATGCCAGACGCCGTCCGCTCCGCATTCTTCTTCTATCACTATGTCGAAATGCGCAGTTATCATCGGGCCTGCGACAATCCCATGGAGCGCCGCGATGCCGTTGCCGTCTTACTCACCGCTGCAAAGTGCCTCACACATGCTCTAAAAGCGGCGATGGCCCTCGACGGTGAGCCTTGGCCCTATGAAAAGTGGCTCCATCATGCCGCCGTCAAGACGCCGACAGGATCCGCGCTGGCTCCCGGAATTGAAACGATTTTGAATCTCCTCGCCGCCGACAAACTTCGATTCGAAGGACCGGAAGCTGATAACCCCATCAGCCGGGAGATGCACGGCATTCGCAGAATCCTCATAGACGCCGCCCGAGCCAAAGGGATAAATGAACCGTGGCTCAATCAGTGGTGGCTGCACATGGACCAGGCCCGCGATGCTGTTGAGAATACTCGCTGGCAGGAGCCTGTTGGAGAACAAGCACCCGGCACAAGCTCGTAGTTGCCTTTACCACGCACTTCTGCTATACTGTTCGCCTCGAGGGATAGCAAGGAAACCAAGCAAAATGGCCAACGAAAAGCAATTCAAGGTAAAGACCAAATTCATCGCGACCCGCGGCGTGAAAGAATATCGCGCGACGATCCCGGCCTGGGTTAACGAAGACGACGTGGTCCTCGAGATCGGCTGCGAATGGGGCACAACGACCAAGCAGATCGCGCCACACTGCAAAAAAGTCATCGGCACGGACGTCAGCCTTGAATGCATCGAGAGGGCGAGAGAGACGCACCCAGGCATCCGGTTTGAGGTGCTGGACGGCTTCGACGTCCGCGCCGCGCAGGCGTTCGACGAGGAGTTCACCAAGGTTTACATCGACATGTCGGGGCTATCGGGCTACCGGTCGCTGCTGGATGTAATCTCGCTGCTCAATATGTATGCGACGGTGCTCCGGCCGGAGGCGATCATCATCAAGAGCGGCGCCCTCAAGCATTTTGCCGCGCATTGCATTCCCTGGCGGCCCCCTTCTCAAAAAGACTAGATCCGCTATATCGTCCCGAAACACGAAGCCCGAAATGATCGTCGTTTCCCCTGAAAACTAGGAAAACTAGGGACGGTTACCTATTTTTTACTCGACAATCGATGCGGCGAGTGCGTCCGTTGCCCATAGGCGGATCGAGCAAGAAGAAGGCAGGTGAGAAAAAATAGGTAACTGTCCCTAGTTTTTGAGTTTTTGAAATGGTTCGCTATTTCAGTTCATCGGGGTGGACGATCTTGCCTGCGATCGCGGATGCGGCGGCGACGGCGGGGCCCGTGAGGTAGACCTCGCTCTTGGGGTGGCCCATCCGGCCGACGAAGTTTCGGTTGGTGGTGGCAAGGCAGCGCTCGCCCTCAGCGAGGACGCCCATGTGCCCGCCCAGGCATGGGCCGCAGGTCGGCGTTGAGAAGGCGGCCTCCGCATCGATGAAGATAGTCACCAGCCCTTCCTCGATGGCGGCTCGATAAATCTTCTGCGTTGCGGGGATCACGATCAGGCGCACATCGGGATGTACCTTCCTGCCCGCGAGGATTTCGGCCGCCTCGCGGAGGTCCGTCATGCGACCGTTGGTGCACGAGCCGATGACGACCTGGTCGATCTTCGTGCCGGATACCTCTTCGACGGGCTTCGCGTTTTCGGGAAGATGCGGCAGGGCCACCTGGGGGGAAATCTTTGAGACGTCCCAGTCGAATTCCCGGCAGTATTTGGCGTCGGGATCGCTCTCATAAAACACGGGCTTGCGCCGTGCCCGGCCTTCAACGTACGCCTTCGTGATGTCGTCGGGCTCGATGATGCCGTTCTTGCCGCCGGCTTCGATGGCCATGTTGCACATGGTGAGGCGGGCATCCATTCCCAACTGCCGGATGGCCGGCCCGGTGAATTCCATCGCCTTGTAGAGCGCACCGTCCACGCCGATCTGGCCGATGGTGTAGAGGATCAGATCCTTGCCCGACACGTATTTCTGAAGACTCCCGTGAAAGACGAACCTGATGCTCTCGGGGGCGCGCAGCCAGGCTGTCCCTGTGGCGTAGCACGCGGCCATGTCGGTGCTTCCGACGCCGGTGGAGAACGCCCCGAGGGCGCCGTAGGTGCAGGTGTGCGAGTCGGCCCCGAGCACCAGGTCGCCGGGAACGACGATCCCGGCTTCGGGAAGAAGCGCGTGCTCGATGCCCACCCGGCCGACCTCGAAGTAATTCTTCACGCCGTGTTTCTTCGCAAAGAGCCGCAGCGTTTTGGCCTGCTCGGCCGACTTGATATCTTTGTTGGGCGTGAAATGATCGGGCACGAGCACGACCTTGTCGGGGTCGTGGAGTTTGGCAAAGCCGGCCTTCTCAAATTCTTCGATGGCGATCGGGGCGGTGATGTCGTTGGCAAGGCAAACGTCCACGCGTGCCGCCTTCACAAATTCGCCGGCCCGCACTTCATCGCGGTGGCTATGCGCGGCGAGGATCTTTTCTGTTATCGTCATTCCCATGGTATACAGTCGTCCAGTCGTTCAGTCGGTCAGTCGTTCAGTCTTGAGCCTGAGGTCGATTTCATCCTTCCGGTTCATCCTTCATCCTTCTCTTCAGTTGTCGCTGAAGCCTATCCTTCGCTTTCTGGGCATGGCGAGGGGATCTTCGAGGTAGCGCGTGTGGCACTCAGGGCACAGGTCGAAGCGGAAAGTGGTGTATGATTCGTCCTCGGCAGGCGCCGCCTCGGGGGCGTCCATCGCGTCGAACATATCGTCCACGGCATCCATGTCGTCGTAGCTTTCCGGGTAATCGTAGGCGTCGCGCGCGGCGTAGACGTCTATCCTCACAACGTATCGGACATCTTCGTTCTCGAGCAGCGGCTTGCCGCACATGTCGCACACGTATTTGATCATCTGATGTCTCCCCTTAGCTGCCGCCGGTGTCGTGTGCAGTTTTCTACTGAACCGCCTGCACATGCCTCGTGGCGACGCCGGGCGGTCAGCCGCCCACTTTTTCCTTGAGCATTTTATTGATTATCTGGGGGTTGGCTTTGCCCTTCGTTTTTCTCATGACCTGCCCGACAAGGAACCCAAACGCCTTCTTCTTGCCCTGTTTCACGTCGTCGACGGCACCGGGGTTTCCGGCCAGCACTTCCTCTACTATCGTTTCGAGTTCCGAGGTGTCGCTGATCTGCTTGAGGCCCTTTTTCTCGACAATCGCTCCTGCGGGCCCGCCGCTCTCGATCATGTCGACCAGCACCTCCTTAGCTATATTATAGCTTATAGTGTCGTTTTTAACAAGCTCCAATAGTTCGGCGAGCCGCTCCGGCGTCACGCTTAGTTCGGCGATCTCGGTCCTTCGCTCTCTCAGTTCTCGAAGAACTTCGGTGATGATGATATTGGCGACCGCCTTGGGGTCGCCGGTGAGCTCGGCCGCCTTCTCGAAGTAGTCGCCGAGCGCCTTGTCGCTCACGAGGATGCCGGCGTCATAATCAGAGAGCTTATACTGTTCGATGAATCGCTGCTTGCGGTCATGTGAGAGCTCGGGCAACGAGGCGCGGATTTCTTCGAGCCATTCGTCGCTGATGACAACGGGGTGCAGATCCGGCTCCGGGAAATAACGGTAGTCTTGCGCTGTTTCCTTCTTTCTCATGAGTGCCGAAACGCCGGCGACGTCGTCCCACAGGCGCGTCTCCTGCTGCACGGTTCCGCCTTCGTTGAGGACCTGAGTTTGGCGTTCGATCTCATATTCCAGGCACTTTACCACGGCCTTCATCGAGTTGAGGTTCTTGATCTCTACCCTCGCTCCGTATTCTTCCTGCCCTTGGGGGCGCAGCGATACGCTGGCCTCGAACCGAAGCGCACCCTCCTGCATCTTGCAGTCCGAAACGTCGAGGTAAAGCAGCATACTGCGAAGCTGCTCCATAAACACGTGTGCCTCTTCCACGGATCGCATGTCGGGCCTGGTCACGATCTCGGCCAGCGGCGTGCCGGTGCGGTTGAGATCGACCTCGCTGTATGTTATGTCGCGCCCCTCGGGGTGAAACAGCCTGCCGGCGTCTTCCTCGAGGTGCACGTTGTCGATGCCGATGCGCTTCATTTCGCCGTCGACTTCCATCTCGAAACACCCGTCGGTACCCAGGTTGCTGTGGCTCTGGCTTATCTGATAGTTTTTCGGAAGATCGGGGTACCAGTAGCTCTTTCGGTCCATGTAGGTGTGCTGGTCGATCTCGCAGTTCAGCGCGAGGGCGATCTTGGTCAGCTTTTCGAGGGCGGCCTCATTCATGACAGGAAGCACGCCGGGCATTCCGATGCATACGGGGCAGGTCTGGGCGTTGGGGGGTGCTCCGAATTTCGCCGAGCATCCGCAAAACAGCTTGCTTTGCGTATTGAGCCGTGCGTGAGTTTCAAGACCGATTACTACTTCGTAGTCCATTTTCCCGTTTCCTGTGCTGGGTGCGACAACGAAATATGGTTTTTGGTTGGTGTGCGACACCTCGATTCGTCCTCGTCGTCGTCCTCGTCGTCGTCGTCGAACTGTTCTGCCGCCCCCTGCGGGGGCTCTGGGGTTATGGGGCCGATCTTTTCCACGGGCTTACGCCCGTGGCTACAGACTATCGCCCTTTGGGCTAAGAAAACTCCAAACACGGAAAACGCCAAACACGGCCATTTCGAGCACGACAAGCACAATACTTGTCCGCCGTAAGTCGCCGACGCGCCTAAGCCGCTATGGCGACGGCGCGGCTTCGGCCTTCGCGGGGGACGAAGCTTCGGCGGAGGGCTCTGGAGACGGTGCCGCTATCGCGTTTACTTCGACGAACGTCTTCGTTCGTCGCGCCGCCTTCTGAGGCGGCCGTTGCCATCGATTCGCGGGAACCATAATACTGTGTCGCACCCCCCGCGCTTTCACGCTATCGACGCCGGCCGCTTGAGGTGATGATCGGTGGTCTGCTCGTATGCGTAGGCCACTCTGAGCAGTCTTTCCTCGTCGAAGGGCTTGGCCATGAGCTGCAGGCCGATGGGGAGCCCGTCGGAGCTGAACCCGCACGGTATCGAGATTCCGGGAATCCCCGCGAGGTTGGCCGATATGGTATAAACGTCCGAAAGGTACATGGCCAGCGGGTCCGACGCCTTCTCGCCGATCTTGAACGCGGGCGTGGGAGACGTGGGGCACAGCAGCACGTCGACCTTCTCAAACGCCTCGTCGAAGTCTTTTCGAAACAGCGCCCGCACCTGGGCGGCCTTGATGAAGTAGGCATCGTAGTAGCCGGCGCTCAGGGCGTGCGTGCCGAGCATTATCCGCCTCTTCACTTCCGCTCCAAAGCCTTCGCTGCGCGAGCGCGAGTAGAGGTCGATGAGGTCGCTTTTGCGTTTGGTGCGGTGCCCGTAATGAACGCCGTCGTAGCGGGCGAGGTTGCTGCTGGCCTCGGCGGTGGCGATGATGTAGTAAGTGGCTACGGCGTACTCGGTGTGTGGTAGTGAGACGTCGATCACCTCCGCTCCGAGGTCGGCGTATTTGGCCGCGGCGGCGCGAATGGCGTTTTCGACTTCCTCCGACAGCCCCTCGCCGAAGTACTCCTTGGGCAGGCCTATTCTCACTCCCGCCATGTCGCTTTCGAGAGCGGCCACGTAGTTGGGCGTAGGCTCGGGGGCCGAGGTCGAGTCTTTGGGATCGTGCTTCGCAATGACGTTCAAGAGCATCCCGGCGTCGAAAACATCTTTCGTGATCGGACCGATCTGGTCGAGGGAAGAGCCGAAAGCCACAAGGCCGTACCGCGAGACGCGCCCGTAGGTGGGCTTGAGACCCACCACGCCGCACAGTGCCGCGGGCTGACGGATCGATCCTCCGGTATCGGAGCCGAGCGCCAAAGGCGCCATGTCCGCTGCGATGGCCGCCGCCGAGCCGCCGCTGGAGCCGCCCGGTATGCGGTCGGTCGCCCAGGGGTTGCGCGTTGTGCCGAAGGCCGAGTTTTCGGTGGACGATCCCATCGCGAATTCGTCGAGATTTGTTTTACCTATGATCACGGCGTCTTCGCTGAGGATGGCTTCGACCACCGTTGCCTGGTAGGGAGGCACGAAGTTCTCGAGAATCTTCGACGAGCACGTGGTGGGTATGCCGAGCGTGCACATATTATCTTTGACCGCGATCGGTACGCCGCAGAGCGCTCCCATCTCCTCGCCTGCGGCAAGGCGCGAATCGATCTCCGCGGCCCGAGCGATGGCCCGTTCGGCGTCGACGCTTACGTAGGCGTTGATCGTCGCATCCAGTTTGGATATCCGTTCGAGAACCGATCTCGTCACTTCTTCCGACGACACCTCGCGGCTCAGTATTTTCGACCTGACCTGATGCCCCGGCAGTTCGTAGAGTTCAGCCACTTTCTTGCCTCGATTCGTCCGTTGTGCGAGGTGTTATTCGATAACGGCCGGCACCTTGTAGGAATCTTCCGAGCGGTCGGGCGCGTTGCCCAGGGCACTGTCGCGCGACAAAGATGGCCGCACCTCGTCCCCTCGAAAAACATTCGTCAGACGCAGCGTGTGCACCATCGGTTCCACGCCGGTCGTGTCCAGCTCGTTCAGCTTGTCGATGTGGTCGAGGATAGCTTCCAGTTGCTCTCGAAATGTTTCCTTCTCGGTTTCCGTGAGCTCGATCCTCGCCAGGTGAGCGATGTATTCCACTATCTCCCGGGAGATTTTCATGTTTTTCTCCAATCAAGATCGGGCGAGCCGGATGTGACGCGTGCCGGCTTTAATTATGATAGCGCTCAATGCCGGAAAAACAAGGAGTTTTCCGATCTGCGTGATCTGCTCCGTTGGCGCACCCCAAGGCATCATGGCCGAAGAGCGGCCTTGAATCAAGCCGCCTGTACGGATACAATCTGTTGTTGTCGGCCGGGGCGATACTCCGCAGCCCGGCCCAGGGGCTATCACAAATGGAGTTTATCCCAGTGAGTAACGCGAGCCGAGTGCACGTAGTGGCCTGCGGTGTGCTTGCCATAGATATCAAGAAAGTCGCCGAACGCCTCGGCATTGAGATTACGACCGACTTCCTCGAGGGAGGCCTCCACGACAGGCCCGGCGAACTGCGCCGGCGCCTGCAGGCAAGCATCGACCGGGCTTCTTCCGCGGGAATGTACGACAAGATCGTAGTGGGTTACGGCGTATGCGGCCGCGGCACGGTCGGCATCCACGCCCGCAACATCCCCCTGACCATCCCCAAGGCCCATGATTGCATCGCCCTGTTCCTCGGCTCCGACGCCGCCTACAGGCGGGAGTTCTCTCGGTTTCCCGGCACCTATTACATCTCGGCCGGATGGTTCGAGGAGAAGGTCCAGCCTGTATCTTCCTCAAAGAGCGAGGACGGACACGACAAGAAGGAACGAAATACCGACCTCGAACGGCTCGTGCAGAAATACGGCGAGGACAACGCCCGGGCCATAGTCGATTTCATGAGTAGTTGGCAGAGAAACTATCAGCGGGCAGCTTTCATCGACACCGGCGCCGACGGAGGTGCGAAGTACGCCGAGTATGCCAGGGCGATGGCCGAAGAGTTCGGCTGGAAATATGAGGAGATCCCCGGAGACCTATCGCTGCTCGAAAAGATGCTGACAACCGATCAGACCACGCGTGAGGTCCTCGTAGTGCCGCCGCACCACGTTACGGCGTTTGATCCGCTCGAAGCCGGGCTCAAGGCCGTTCCCGTCTGGCACGAGACCCCGGCCCAAGGACCGGAATCGTTGCCCCGGCCGCAGAGCGTATCGCGTGCGATCGACGGGAGTGACAGCGCCGGCCTCCCGCCCTCTAAGCAGGCTTGCCTTGGCCTGGGCATCGACGCCGGCGGGACCTACACCGACGCCGTTCTTTATGATTTCGCGCGAGAGAAGGTCCTCTGCAAGAGCAAGGCGCTCACGACCAAGTGGGACTACACGCTGGGCATCGAGGAGGCGCTCGCCGCCCTCGACACGGGCAGGCTGAACAAGGTCGATCTCGTGTCGGTCTCGACAACCCTTGCGACTAACGCAATCGTTGAGGGCCACGGCCAGACCGTCGGGCTGCTCGTGATGCCGCCTTACGGCATCTTTCATGACTCGGATATCCCTCACCAGCCAAGAGACGTGATCTCGGGGCGGCTGGAGATTGACGGCATCGAGATAAGCCCGATCGACCCTGAAGAGGTCCGCCGGATAGCACGGGAGATGGTCCGGCGCCACGATGTCGGCGCCTTCGCCGTCTCCGGCTACGGCAGCACAATCAATCCGTCGCACGAGCTCGAAGTTAAGGCTATCCTGAAGGAAGAGACCGGCCTGAGCGTCACCTGCGGGCACGAACTTTCCGAACTGCTCAACTTCCGTACTCGGGCCGACACCGCCGTGCTCAACGCCCGCATCATCCCGCGGCTCGAGAAGTTTTTGCACGACGTCGATATCTCGCTGCAAAGGCGTGGCATCGACGCGCCCGTGATGGTCGTGAAGGGCGACGGATCGCTTATGAGCACCGTCGTTGCCCGCCGCCGGCCTATCGAGACTATCCTGTCGGGCCCGGCGGCGAGCGTGGCGGGAGCCATTCGGCTTACCGGTCGCACCAACGCGCTGGTCGTAGATGTCGGTGGAACAACGTCCGATACCGCGGCGGTCGAAGACGGTCTCGTGCGGACATGCCCCGACGGTGCCCACGTGGGCCGGTGGAAGACGCACGTGAGGGCGCTCGATATGCGCACCATCGGCCTCGGCGGCGACAGCCTGATCGCGTATGAGAAGGGCGAGCTTACGGTGGGCCCGCAGCGCGTGGCCCCCGCCGCCTGGCTGGCTGCCCGCAATTCCGACGCCGCCAAGGCGCTCGATTATCTGGAGGCCCGCATCGACGACTACGTGGGCTCGACCAGGCCGATGGAGCTCGTGATGCTCACGGGCCACGGAGATGGATTTGCCCCGCGCGACGGTGAAAAGGAGGTCGTGCGCGCGCTCCGCGAACGGCCGATGTCGGTCGCCGAGCTCGCCGAAAAAAGCGGCGCGCAACACTGGGCGCTCCTGCGGCTCGGGCGACTCGAAGAGCACTATGTAATACAGCGATGCGGCCTCACGCCTACAGACCTCCTGCACACCCTGGGGCAGTTTGACCGGTGGGACGCAAAGTCGGCCCGACGGCTGTGCGGGATGATAAGTCACGTTTCGGGGTTCGACGCGGGCGACTTCATCGAGCACGTGATGGACCGGATCGTCCGGGGGCTGGCCGTCGAACTGCTGAAGAAACAGCTCGATGAGGAAACCGACCCGGACGCGGTGGACGAATGCCCGGTGTGCCAGGCCCTGCTCGGCAATATGCTGTCGGGCGGCTCTGACGAATACGCCGTTGCCGTGACCCTCAACCGCCCCGTGATCGGGATCGGCGCGCCGGTGCACTACTTCATTCCGCAGGCGGCGAGGCTGCTCAACGCCGAGATGATCATCCCTCCCAACGCCGACGTGGCCAACGCCATCGGTGCCATCACCAGCCGCGTGGTCGTGAGTAAGCAGGTACACATTCGGCCCAACGAACTTGGCGAGTACGCGGTGGTCGGGCTACCGGCGGCGCACAGCTTTGCGCTGTTCGACGAGGCCCACACCTACGCCGTCCGCGAGCTCGAGCGCCACGTGCAGGGTGTGGCCCGCTCGGCCGGAACCAGCGAGAGCCGCGTCGAAATGCAAATCGACGACAAGATTTCCGCAAGCGCCGAGGGTATGGAAATCTTCCTCGAGCGCGTCATCAATGCCCGCCTTACCGGCCCCCCCGACATTGCGAGGCAGGCTGAAACCGGGTAGGGTCGTCCGAAGAGATTCAAACGTTGCGCGCTCAGGCGGGTGCGACAAGATATTAAGGTTCCTGTGAATCGACGGCAACGCGGACCCGCCTTCAGGAGCCTTTCGGCGGGCAAGTATAGTGTTTCTCGTGCTCGAAATGCCCGTGTTTGCCGTTTCTTTAGCCCAAAGGGCGATAGTCTGTAGCCACGGGCGTCAGCCCGTGGAAAAGATTGGCCCCATAACCCCAGAGCCCCCGTAGGGGGCGACAGAGCGACTCGACGACGATGTCCGCCAAGAGGCAGGGCGACGACGAGGACAAGGACGAATCAAGGCGTCGCGCACCAACCAAAAACCATATTTCGTTGTCGCACCCGCTCAGGCCATTTCCCCAAAGAATTCATTGACTTTTCCGCCTGATGAATTACAATTGCATTGTTAGCATCAGGATTCCGAGCGATACTTCCAGCCACATCTCGAGAATTGTCTTCGACCCGGACCCATTCGGCCTCGTCACAAAGGGAGTTGTGAGCCATGATTCCAGCCATAATCGCGGTTTCGGCATTTGTTCTGATCGTCATAATCTTTGCCGCCTGCGGACTGAAGGTCATCAAGCAGTCGGAGACGATGGTAATCGAGCGGCTGGGCAAGTACAAGAGAACGCTCAACCCCGGGATCAATATCGTGTGGCCGCTCTTTGAGAAACCCAAGCTCGTGGAATGGCAGTTCATCACGCACGACGTAGACGGGCAAATCATAATCAGGACCCGCCGCGTGCCGAACGTCGATCTGCGCGAAACGCTGTACGACTTCCCCCCGCAGAATGTGATCACCAAGGATAACGTGGCGATCGAGATCAACGCCCTGCTCTACTTCAGGATCATGGAGCCGAGGAAGACCGCCTACGAGGTGGCGAACCTGCCCGACGTCATCGAAAAGCTAACGCAGACAACCCTGCGAAACGTCATCGGCGAGCTCGACCTCGACGAGACCCTGGCCTCAAGAGACACCATCAACAACAAGCTGCGGGCCATCCTCGACGAGGCGACGGACCAATGGGGCGTTAAGGTCACTCGCGTTGAGCTTCAGGATGTCACACCGCCGGGGGAGATAAAGGACGCGATGGAAAAGCAGATGCGGGCGGAGCGCGACAGGCGTGCCGCCATCCTCACGGCGGAGGGCGACAAGAGGTCCAAGATACTGGAGTCCGAAGGCCTGAGAGAATCCCTCATAAACAGGGCCGAAGCCGAGAAGCGGTCCAAGATACTGATGGCGGAAGGCGAGGCCGAGGCGCGCATCCGAATCGCCCAGGCCGAGGCCGAGGCGATCGCGAAACTGTCTGAGGTCATTTCCGGCAGCAACGGCGATCCGGCCAATTACCTCATCGCGGTGAAGTATATCGAGGCCCTCAAAGAGATGGTCTCGGGCAAGGACAACAAGGTCGTCTACCTGCCCTTCGAGGCTACGGGGATCCTCAGCTCCATCGGCGGAATAAAGGAGATGCTGGAGGGGGCCACAAGAGGCGAGAAAAGCAAAGAGGGCAGTCTTCAAGGGGCCGCGCAGGCCGGCGAGGAATCATGTTAAAAGCTAGGGACAAAAACTAAGGCAATGTTCAATGACCAATGACAAGAATAGAAGTTCAAAGGTCCAAGGTCCAAGGTCCGAAGTGAGGAGTCAGGGGCCTGCAGGCGGACGTCCTTCATCGGTGACGGGCGCCTTCTTCGTCCTGTAGGGACTGGCTGAATACAGCCCAGCGTTTCAACGCTGGGCATTCCCCAGTTCGGCGTAAGCTCTGAGTCGGAGATGCACAATAATAGGTGAGCCCCGGAGTGGCGACCCCCGAAGAACGGTAACCCACGCACGCCAAACACACACGCCGGACGAGGGGGAGGGCTGTCGTGCGTCAGAAGAGCGATGAGACCAAGCAGCAGACTACGTCGAGCGAATCTCCCTGCGTGGTCACGCTAAAAGCTGCGAGAATAAAGGCGATTCCCAGAAGCGTGTCGATGCCGCCGAGGACTATTCCGGCTATTGCCATGCCACTGCCGCCGACCCTTGGGTCGGCTGCGACAGACTTAACTGCCACGCCCCCAAAGATGATTGCCAGAATGCCCGCGACGATCGCCAGAATGCCAAGGAAAGGTCCGACAACGCCCAGGACCAGGGATGCCACAGCGAGGCCGCTGACGGCGCTCTTTTCTATCGCGAGTTGTGCCTGCACCGGCTTCGCGGGTTGTGCCTGCGCGGGTAAGGGCTGCCGGGAGGGGGCTTGGGCCTCGACGGCTTCGCGCGCCTCCTCGATTTCTTCGTGCTCGGGTCGGCCTCTCAAACCGGCGGCCACGGGTATGCCGGGCACTTCCAAAACGCGGCCGCAATGTCCGCAGGCGATTGTCTTGTGCACGTCTTTTTCGTGTGCAGCCAGAAGTTCCCCACATGGGCATTTGAATTGAACGTCCATGGAATGTGTCTCCTTACCGTGCAATAGTCTCGTCTCCCGGTTGCAGCGGGCCGGCTGCCGGCGATGTGCGGCGCGCGGCCAAGTTGCAGTTTGGTCCTTTCACTTCCGTTGTGTGTGCTGGGGTCATCATGGTTGGCATTCGTGACTCACTCGGGCCTTGTCTTTGTTTCAACGGCCTCCGCCGGCCGGGGTGGCGCAGCCGCCGGGAGCTCAATTCCCGCGGAGCGCGCGGTGCTGTGCACGAGAAGGCTGTGAATCTGCGCCAGGTGCTTGGGCGGCTCGACGTCGGCCAGGTTGCAGGCAAATCCACCGGCCAGTTCTTCATTCTCGGGATGATATCCCGAGGCCGTGACCAGCGGGGCCGAAACGATGTCGTTGGGAATGAATACCGTTCCCGGATTTGCCAGAAAGATTGTCTCGCCGAAGCGGTTGTCTGAGAACCAGCATCCCTGCTCGAGCAGGTCCTCTTTGGTGAGGACCCGCCCGCACGACAGCGTGTTGAGAATCTGAACGATTGCCGTATGGCGTTCGTGTGTCATAAACCAGAACCGGGCCATCGCGGGCCCGTAAACGGCCACGTAATCCTGACCGTAGGCGTAGCGGCTTTTCCTGAGCTTCTCCTCTATGTCAAAGACCTCGGTCGCGGCGAGCGTGCCGCAATCCGAAAAGACGATCAACTCCACGCGATCGTATCCCGTAGCGGCGGTTTCGTAGAGCCGCCGGATTCTGTGGTCGATCCATGCCATTCGTCCGCGCAGTGCGGGCGACCTCGGCCCCTCGTGCTTGACGACGGGGTCGATGCCCCTCAGATGAAGGAACGCCGCGGTTATTCTGCGAGAGTAGAGCGCCTCGGCGAGGGCGTCTGCGTTTTCGGGGTCGGTTTCGTTGTGATCCGAGCAGAAGTAATCTACATCGTTTTCTTCGAAGAAATCAATCAGGGTTTTGATCTTGCCCAAGGCATGGCCTTCGAAAAGGTCGCGGGGCTCAACGAAGTCGAACAGCGGCAGGCGCCTCAGGGGCATATTAAAGATGTCGAGCCTGCCGGTTATGTCATTGGAGTTCCTTATCGAGCGCACCACCGCGCTGCGGAACCTCCGCGAGTTCCTGATTGCCTTTGGCAGATACGACAGGAACCTGCACAAGCGAAAAGGGGACGTCCGCGGCGAGTAGATGAACCAGTCGAAGTGCTCGTGCTCCTGCGGAAGCGCCCCTGAGAGGACCGTCGGCAGCGTGGCGGCGGCAGTTCCCAGGATGGGGATGAGCCCGGCACGATTCTCCGCCAGGCCGTCCACAAACGGCAGCCTCTGCATCAGGTCCCATCCCAGCGACTCGCAGAAAACGAACAGTGACACTCCACGTTTCATAGTCTGCTCTTTCCCCCCTTCCAGCCGGCACGGGCGCTCCTGGCGCGGCGCACACTCATATTGCCAAGAGGCGAGTCATGATGTCATTCGCATCGTCCGCGGCTCAAAACAAGGACGCGGCCGTCGGTCATGGCGGCATTCTCTTATCAGTGTAACAACCGGCGCGGGCGAGACGTTCTCTTTTCGAGGGGATAATCGCTGAGGCGGGGGGAATTGGGGAATGCAAAATGAAAAATGAAAAAGAGCTGCGCTTGGGAGCGTTGTCCATGCACTTGCCCGCCACCGAGGCGCGAGGCCGACCTCTAAAAGGCAGGCTTTGGAGCATTGCTCGTGCCTTTGCCTGTCCTCGGACTTCGGGCTGATGACTGACGACTGATGACTGACGACTGCTTTCGCTCCGGCCCCCGGCCTATATCACTTCATCATCGCTTCGCTCTTCTTGAGGAGAGGAGCCAGGGCTTTTTCGATGCCGGCGTCGCTTTTGGGGACGCTCACGCCGTCGAAAACGAACCAGTGCTCCACGTGCTGCACGCTCTTGCCCGGTTCGATGGCGGTCATCGGGCCTACGGTCTCCACCTCCAGCATATCGGCGTTGGTGAACGTCTCGAACGAGCAGCCGAAGTCGGGGTAAGTTGCACCGGGGACGTGCCTGAAGCGCTTGATGAACACCTGCCCCTTGAGAGCGTAAGCGGCCCAGCCGTCCTCAAGGCCGATGCCGACCTTCTGAGGTAGCCTTGCCTTGGGGTCCTGCCTGAGCTGAATGAACTTCCTGCCCCATGTCCAGCGCTTGTCGGCCATGTTTGTGTAAGGCCACAGCACAACGGGTTTGGCCGGCAGCAGGGATTCCTCGTGCGACACATAGGGTGCCTGCGGGATGATCGCCGTGCCGCCCCGGGCCATGACCGAGAGCGCCCACGGGGCGAGGGTGACGGCCCACAGATTGCGGTTGGTGAGGCGGTGGGTTACGCGGGCGTAAGGTGCGGTGCGGTGGAGGGCGATGTCGATCTGCTTCCGGATTCCCGTGGTCGGTTCGGTTTGCTGTGTCACGCGGAGTCCGTTTTTCGTTTCTGTGACGGTCACGGGGGAGTTGTCGGGATAATAGGTGCGGGGCTTGGCCTCGGGCGCGTGCCAGAGGCGGTGTCCGCCGTAGAGGCGCCATTCGTCGCCGCCGGTTTTGCCGACCATTTCCTCGAGTTCCCTGAAGAGATTCGGGCCGCCCCTGGCCGCGAGGCGGATGACCCGCGGGCCCACGTCGCCCGTGACGATCAACTCGATGGCCCTGTTTGCCAGTCTGTAGCAGTTATCCCATCCGGCGTAAGAGATCCTGTCCATGAGATTGCTCCTTGATCTGTGTCCGAAACAGTTGTCCGGCGAAAGAATTCCATGGTTAAATTCTTGCGCAGCGAGGGCGCAAAGTCAAGCGAAAACGAGGACCGCAGGATGACGGGTGTGATTAGAGATCTTGGTTCAAGCCCTGCTCTCGTCGGCTGTACTGGGGGAAACCTTTCTGAAGAAAGGTTTCCCCCAGACCCCCTTCCAAAGACTTTTCACAGCCGTCCCGGCGGCCGGGCCGGCTTGCTTTAACAGCCTAAGGGCTTCTGAAGGTCGTCGCCCTCCCTCAACTCTTGGACTCTTACACCAGGCCGAGCCGGCTGCCGGCCCGGCCGTGAAAAGTTTCTGAAAGGGGGGCGCCTTTAGGAAAAGGCGTTGGGGAAACTCTTTTCAAAGAGTTTCCCTCCCACCATCTTCGCCCTAGCGGTGCCAGGCACCGACTAAGGGCCTCCGATTCTCCTCGAAAATACCTGTGAAGGTGTGTATATATAGATGATGCGCGTCTCACTCCCTACGGATGGAACAGCAGCAAGGGCTGCGGTCCGGCTGCTCCCTACGGGTGGAACAGTGAGACGCGCGCTACTATAATGAGGAGGCGAATCATGAAGGACTTACTGAATACTCTCGAGGAACGCACGAGAGCGTGGAACGCCCTCGGGCGCCAGGGCGTTGCGGACGCAGTCTGGGCCGACTACGTTTCGATTCGATTCGGCCGGACGGGTGACCCGCGGGCCCTCGAGTACCTGTATCCGTACCTTAACCATGCTGTGAAAGAGACGCGACTGAAAGCGATTGATGTGGCGGCCCACGTCTTCGAGGGGCGCGGGCCCAAGGTCGTCGACGCCCTCGACTACTTCACGAAGAACCCCGACCATTTCCTGAGCGACCGCGCCGTGCAGGTGGTGGGCGCGGCAGTAGCCGGCTCGTGTGACGACGTGATTGTTGATGTGCTGGGCCCTTACCTGAGCCATCGGAATCAGTTCATTCGCAAGCTGGCCCTCGTGGCGCTGGGGAAAGCTGCCGCCGGGCAGGCGAGCGGGAAGGTCCTCGCCGAGATTCGACGCGTAGCCTCAACCAGCGGCCCCAGGGCGGATGAGGTAGACATGGCGATTGCAACGGCCTTCGCTGGCAGTCCGACAGAAGAAGTGTACGGGCTCGTCGCGAAGCCAGAGCTGGCCGATCGAATCGACACGGGCAATCAGGGCGCGGTCGCCGTGCTGGTGCGCGGCGCCTCCGGCGAATGGTACGAGCGCGCCTGCCGGGAAGTGTTCGAGCCGCGACTGCACGCGGGGGACGACACCGGCTGGATGCGGGGTTTCATCCGTCGGGATGGCATCAACGCGCTGTGCCATGCGTCGCCGGGACGCGGCATGCAGCCCCTGAAGCGAATGCTGCACCTGCGGGGCAGTCGCTGCACCGGACATGCGATGATGGGCGCCGCCAAGGAGTGCTTTGCCGGCGCTGATCCCGAGGCCAATCGCGCCCCGCTCATCGACCTCGCGCGAAACGGCGACGTGCCCGCGCAACGCATCGCTTCGGTGTGCCTTGGGAAAATGATGATCGGCCTCGAAGACAAGGAGACCATCAGCGTATTGCGCCAACTGTGCGATGCACGCAACAAGGCGGTCCGGGCCGCTGCATTGGACGGGCTGGGCATGGCCGCCAAGTCCACCTGCGACGAGGAACTGCGCCGGCTGTGCCTTGACCGAATGGACGACGATGAAACAGTCTGGGCGGCCCTCGATGCGTTGGGAATGATATACCTGGGTTCGGGCCGGGCCGACGTTTTCAAAGACATTGGAGAGAAGGCCGATCTCTACCGCGCGCGCCCGATACGAAGCAGGAAGCACTGCGCGCCGCTCGATATGTGCTACTGGGCGGCCGGCATGCTCTACCTGGGGACGGGCTCGAGCGAACCCGTGGAGTTCCTGCTGGATGTTCTGGCGCCGCCGCAGATACGACGAATAGACGCGTACCGGTGGACTGCGGCAAGAGCGTTGATCCTCATCGAGTTCTCAGAGGCGATTGTCGGGCCGAAGTTCGTTTATTGATCACCGGGCATGATCCCGGCCCTTCCCTGATCATGAGCAAGTTCAATCCGGATTTCTGGGAAGTGACGCTGTCTCAGGAAAGCTGGCGACAGTTTTCCGCCGAGGACCGTCTGCATTATGAGAAGCCCGGCGAGGCCGAGAGGCGGCACCAACGCGAGCAGCGGGCCAGGGCGCTACTGCCCGCCGTTCGCGCGGTGATGGACGAAGTTCTCACCGATCGGCAGCACGAGGTGGTGAGTCTTTACTTCCTCGAGAGATTGAACCAGCGCCAGATCGCGGAGATGCTGGGCATTGCGCAGCAATCCGTGAGCGAACATCTCTACGGCAAGATGCGCAACGGCCGTGCCGTGGGCGGCGCGCTGCGCAAGCTGCGAAAAGCCTGCGCGAAACGTGGCGTGCGGTTGGCGTGACGTTTCACGCGTAGTCGGCCCTACACATCGGCCCCGGCCCGGGATTCCGTTGGATGTCGGTGTTGTTGCACGCAATTCGGGGCGGTTCTCTGGGAACCGCCCACAACAGATACCGAAACTCCAGGTTTTTTTTTCATTTTTTTTGCCCGCTGACTTGACATCGGCCGTTTCATGTGGTATACTTCAATGAGTCGTCCTATCTCGTCTACAAGAAAACTATAGCCGTACAGTGCGATGTCTCTGGGTTCTGCGCCATGTAAAGGCGTGAATCTATATGGGCGCGGTGCCGTGTCCGATGAGTTTCCATGTTCCTCTTGTGCTATTTGAGGAGGTGTACCTGAAATGAAACGAGTGTGTAGTGTTTTGGTAATGGCCGCCTTTTGTGTGGCGTTGGGGCCTTGGGCCGCCGCTGAGACCTTGCCCGTGAACTGGCCGACGTCGATGCCGGACCTAGCCACCAACTGCCCCTGGGTCGATACAGTCTGCCCTGGGACCAACACGTTCTGTCCGGTGCTCGCGACGGCCTGCCCTGTGGTCCCGACGTTGTGTCATACGACCACGCTAATGGTTGCGACGATGTGTCCCGACAATTTCGGGGCGGTTACAATCTGCCCTGTGAACACAACCATCTGTCCGGAGATTCTTACGAGATGTCCGGACAAGCCAACCTTGTGCACCGTGTCTACGTCGAACGTTATCACGCTGTGCCAAGATGAGATGACCGTCTGCCCGTGGCACGCGACATTGTGCCCGCCGACGTTGACGGCATGCACCACCGCCGGCGACATAACGGTTTGCCCCGACGGCACAGTGCTCACGAGCTGTCCGGCAGGCGTGACGGAATGCCCCGCCGACAGCACGATCTGTACGGACCAGGCCACCGTTTGCGCACCCCTCCTGGGCATTTTGACGACCTGCCCGGTGCTCAACACCGTCTGCCCGATTGCCGATACGGTGTGCTCGCTTAACTCAACCGAGTGCGTGGCCGCAGTCACGCAGTGCGATCCAGGCAGCACTACGGTCTGCTCCGACGGTTGGTCCACGGTCACGATCTGTCCTGAGAACATAACGTTCTGCCCGAAGGTCGACACCTCGTGCCCGTCTTCCCCCACGAACTGTTCGGCAGCTACGGTCCTGACGTTCTGCCCCCTGGAAGACACCAGGTGCCCGGCCATTCTTACGGTCTGTGCATCCAGCGATGCTGTGACCAAGTGCAGCTTGTTCACCGTCTGCCCCGAAAATACGACTCACTGTCCTCCCGCCCCCACGAATTGCCCGCTCACAGACTTCACGGTCTGTGGCTCGCTAGATACCACCTGCCCCGGGGCGCCGACAAGCTGCGCAGATGCCACTACGATCACGACCTGCCCGGACGACCCGACACAAGGCACGCCTACGATCTGCCCGAGGAAGAGCACGCTCTGCCCGAAGGTCGATACCAAGTGCCCGCAGGAATGGACTGTCTGCAACGTCGCCGGTGCGGCGGACACCCAGTGCCCGCGGTGGACGATGTGCCCGGTCAACGACACTTTCTGCCCCAACAACATCATTACGGTGTGCCCGGCAACGGTCACCGTCTGCTCGGGAGGTCTCCAGGCCCACACGATCTGCCCCGACAACCCCACGACGTGCAGGGGAACACAGACGGTCTGCCCGGCCGATCTCATCACCACAGCATGCCCGAACCTGCCCACGCACTGCAGCGTGCTGACGGTGGCAACGCTGTGCCCCGACGGCACGGGCACGGTCACGACCTGCCCTCATGCCTTTACTAATTGTCCGGTGGCGGCTACGGTGTGTCCGAGCAACATCACTTCGTGCGGCCCCAATGACGTGACCACGGTGTGTACTGATCTCATCGGCACGGCCACGATCTGCCCGGCGTTCGACACGCACTGCCCTGCTTTGAACACCACATGTCCGCACGCACTGACCACCTGCTGGGACGATCCGTTCGGTCTGGCGCCGTGCGATCGGGCGACGATCTCGCCCGTCGACAACACCTTCTGCCCGCGGACCGATACATTCTGCCCGGCCTTGGTCACAAACTGCTCCACGGCATGGGCGACTGTCTGCTCGGGTGTGGTGACGTCGTGTGCGGGAGCAGATACGATCTGCCCCTGGGTCAACACACGGTGTGCGAACCTGCCGACTCATTGCAGCGTTATCAACATAGCCACGCTGTGCCCCGACGGCACCGGCACGCAGACGTTCTGCCCGAGCAGCGCCACGCTGTGTCCGAGGTCCACTACCTTTTGCCCGGCGTTCGCAACGGTGTGCGATCCGTTTGCCTTCGCGGCAACGGTTTGCCCGGATGGGGCTTCGGATACATGGTGCCCTCTGATTCTCACCAGGTGCGTCGATACTGCGCAGAGCACGGTCTGTCCTATCGCGCATACCAACTGCCCGAACAACAGCACTGTGTGCCCGTTTGTCGGCACGTTCTGTTCAGACCTTGTCAACGGGACCGTGTGTCCTACGAACACCACGTTCTGCCCGTTCGACTTCACTTCGTGCCCGCATGACGTCCCCACCGAGTGCGCATGGATCGACACCACGTTCTGCCCGATTGACATGAGGGCGAATTTCTGTCCGCCGGTGGATGGGCCTGCGACAATCTGGCCGATGATGTTCACCACGTGCCCTCAGGTATGGACAACCTGCGAGTGGATCGCCACGAGCTGCAACGTCCTGCCGATCATGACGATGTGCGCGGACGACCCGTTCAACGGTGCCGTCACGGTGTGCCCGGCCGAGACGACCAGGTGCCCGCAGGTGGATACTATGTGTCCGCTTGAAATCACGAAGTGCAGTGTAGGCGTGCAGGCTACGTTGTGTGCGGGTGAGTGGACCGTTTGTCCGTTCCGGCCGACGACCTGTCCGCAGATCGCGACGGCCTGCCCTGCCAACCAGGCCACGGTTTGCCCGAGCACGCCGACGGTGTGCGTGAACGTGGGGACGGTCTGCCCGATAGCGGTGACCAATTGCCCGCAGACGGCCACCAGGTGCGCTCTTGTTGACATGTTGTGGACAGTATGCGCCACTGACTGGGACACTGTATGTTCTTCGACGATTACCAGTTGTCCCGTGCCTGCGACCCAGTGCAACGCACTGCCCACGGCATGCGGGCTGGCGCTGGCGGCGTTCACATCCTGCCCGACCTGCAATGTAGTCACGCAGTGCCCTGTGATCGCCACAAGGTGCCCTGAAATCAAGACCAGGTGTCCGGCAGACCCCACGTTGTGCATCAATAACGATGCGTTCGTCACTGTGTGCCCCGACGGAATAGGCACACCAACGGTTTGCCCGGACAATGCAACCAACTGCCCGATCCAGGATACGTTGTGTCCTGATTGGCAGACGACGTGTCCCAGCGACTCCACGTGGTGCCCGTTCATGGATACGGTGTGCCCGGACAATGTTGCCACGCAGTGCCCGGTCGACACGACCTGGTGTCCGCAACTGCCGACGCGCTGCCCGTTGGATGCATTCACGGTGTGTTCTGGAGACCTTGCGGTGTGGACAGTGTGCGCGGACCACATGACAGCGTGTCCGGCGCCGATCACCAACTGCAGCGACATTGCCACCCACTGCTGGACTGATGCCACCACGCTGTGCACCGACATCATGACGAGCTGCCCGGCGCAGGTAACCAACTGCGGTGCGCTGGCGACCCACTGCTCGGCGGTGAACATCACCATCTGTCCCGACGGCCTGGGTGGTGCGGCGACATGGTGTCCGGAAATCCTCACCCGCTGCCCCGAGGCGGAGACCAGTTGCCCGGCGCCAATCACCCAGTGCATCTCGCTGCCCGGGACATTCCCGTGCAATGACTGGCCGACGGTCTGGCCTGTGAATACGACAACGTGTCCCGAGATCTTCACGAGTTGTCCCGCGGTTCTCACACGGTGCGTCGATATCGCCGCTACGGCGTGTCCGGCTCAGTTGACCGTCTGCACGACCGACATCAACACAATCTGCCCGGATCAGCCGACCAACTGCGTGAGCACCGGCGCTGCTACCGTGTGTTTTGGCGGAGTGACGCTGTGCACCGACGTTGCCGCCACGGTCTGCCCGGACGGCATCGGCGTGTTCACCACTTGTCCGGTGAACGACACTATGTGCCCGCTGGCTTGGACGAATTGCCCGAGCCTGTCGACCTCGTGCGCCGTGTCGATGTCCGTAACGCTCTGCCCCGACGGTACCGGCGGGACATGGACCACATGCCCGACCAACGTAACAAGGTGCCCGATGGGCGGCGTGTGCGGATCGCTTGTCGGCGACCTGACCGGCGACGGCCAGGTAACGATCCTCGACATGATCACGGCACGCAATAACCAGTTCTTGGATCCGGATGAGAACGGCGTCTATGGTGACATCACCGGAGACGGCCAGATCAACATCCTCGACATGATCGCCGTTCGGAATCAACTGTACAGCCTGCCCTACGGGGACTAAAACCCCTGGGTAACCGAAAGCCAAAGCCGCCCCCGACACGATCGGGGGCGGCTTTTTTGGCGACGCACCCCGGGCATGGGGCTCAAGCAACAGATCCTTTCCCTGCCTCACCGACACAGCACCAATTCTCCCGCTTAATTTCCGGTCGGGTTTGTGTTACAATTACAGGGGCGAGGTCGGGAGAAAGACTCTCTATATGTTCGCGCACTTGCATTGTCACAGTAATTATTCGCTGCTGCGGGGTGCGTGCCGCCCAGATGAGCTGGCCGCCGCGGCGAAGGCCCGCGGCATGGGGGCGTTGGCCGTTACCGATACCAACGGCCTCTACGGGGCGGTGCCTTTTTACCGGGCGTGTCGCGCCCACGGCATCAAGCCCATTCTCGGCACCGAGATCGTGTGCGAGCCCGGGCCCGGAGGTCGACGGGAAAGCGCGGTCCTTCTCGCGCGCAACCGCGGGGGCTACGCCGAGCTTTGCCGGATCATCACCGCCCGGCATCTGTCAAAAGACTTCGACCTCGCCGCGGCGATTCGAGGGGCGTCGGGGGGCGTGATAGCGCTCACCGACGACCGCGATCTTATCACGCGGCTGCAGCGGTCCGGCCCGTCGGGTGCGCGCGTTTACTTCGAGCTGCGCCCGGCCGAGACGCCCGCGCAGGCGCGGGATCGCGACGAAGCCGCACGCTGGGCGGAGGGCCGGGGCATTCCGCTGGCTGCCGCAAACGATGTCCATTTCGTAAATCCTCACCAACACAGGCTGCACCAGGTATTGCGGGCGATTGATGAAAACACCTCGGTCGAGTCGCTCGCGCCCGAAGAATTCGCGGGAGCCGAATGCTGGCTCAAGCCGCCCGACCGACTGCGGCAGGAGATGGGGCGGTGGGGCGTGGCCATGGATAACGCGTCGCAGATCGCCGAAGAATGCAAGGTTGAGCTCGAGCTGGGGGCGATACGCTTTCCGAAGTTCGACCTGCCGCCGGGCGAGCGCAGCGCGGCGGAGTACCTGCGCAAGGCGGCGTATCACGGGGCTGAGGAGAAGTACGGCACGCTGGCCTCGGTTGTGCGACACAGGCTCGATTATGAGCTCGACACGATCATCGAGATGGGCTACGCGGATTATTTTCTGATCGTGTGGGACATCGTCGAAGAAGCCAAACGCCGCCGCGTGCCGATCGTGGGGCGGGGCTCGGCAGCCGACAGCATGGTCTCGTACGTGCTCGATATCACCCGCGTTGACCCCATCGAGTATGATCTCTACTTCGAGCGCTTCCTCAATCGCCAGCGGAAGGACCCGCCCGATATCGACCTGGATTTCTGCTGGCGGCGCCGCGACGAAATCATCCAATACGTGTTCCAGAAATACGGCGAAGAGCGCGTCGCGATGATCAGCACGCACAATACTTTCGGCGCGCGCTCGGCCATCCGGGACGTCGCCCGGGCGCTGGGGCTGTCGCCCGAAGAGATCGCGAAGATAGCATCGCATCTGCCGCACGGAAGCGTGCAGAACATCGAGCAGGCCGTGGCTACGCTTCCCGAGTATCGCAACCTGCCGATCCACGAGGAGCCGCTGAAGAGCATCATCGAGATCGCGAGTGCGATAGACGGTTTTCCGCGGCACCTTTCGATTCACGCCGGCGGGCTGGTCATCGCGCCCGACCTGCTCACGAATTACGTCCCCCTGCAATACGCAACCAAAGGTGTGATCATCACGCAATACGATATGCATCCCATCGAAGACATGGGCCTCGTGAAAATGGACCTGCTCGGGCAGCGGTCGCTCAGTGCCATTGCGGATACGGTCGGCGCGGTGCAAGAGCGCACGGGCGTGAGCATCGACGTGGAAGACATTCCGTTGGATGACGGCCCTGCGCGTCAGCTTTTCCGGACGGGTTCGACTATGGGGTGCTTTCAGGTGGAGTCGCCCGGGATGCGGCAGCTCTTGCAGAAGCTTGGCGCCGACAACTTCGAGATCATAGTTGCGGCAAGCTCCGTTATCAGGCCCGGCCCGGCCGACAGCGGGATGATGGCTTCGTTCATTCGCCGCCACCGGGGCGAAGAGCCGGTGAGCTACGTGCACCCCAAACTCGAGCCGCTGTTGAATGAGACGTACGGCGTGATGCTCTATCAGGAAGACATACTGAAGGTGGCAAACGTGATCGCGGGGATGAGCCTCGGCGAGGCCGATAACCTGCGCCGGTCGATGAGCAAGAAGCGCGGCTATGAAGGCATCGCGGCCGAGAAGGAGCGCTTTCTCAGCGGGGCGAAGAAGAACGGCCTCCCCGACGCCGCCGCCCATGAGATATGGCGGCAGGTGGAGAGCTTCTCGGGGTATGCGTTTTGCAAGGCCCACAGCGCGTCGTACGCGCGAATCTCCTGGCAGGCGGCGTATCTGAAGGCTCACTACCCGGCGGAGTTCCTGGCGGCCGTGCTGTCGAACGGCGGCGGCTTCTACGCGGCGTCGGCGTATGTGGAGGAGGCCCGCAGGATGGGTTTGAAGATTCTGCCGCCGAGCATCAACCGCGCCGCGGAAACGTTCACAGCCGAAAACGGCGCCATACGCGTGGGCCTGATGCAGGTGAAATCGCTTGCGGTCAAGGCGATGCGGGCGATCATCGATGAACGCAACGCGCGGCCGTTCGATTCGATCTCCGATTTCCTGAACCGGGTGCCGATATCGCTGAAGGAGTGCCAAAACCTGATCGAGTGCGGGGCGATGGACGACCTGCGGGGCAATCGCCCGCAGAAGCTGTGGCGACTTCACATGCTCTATGATCGGACGCGACGTAAGAAGGAGCGCGCGGGGGAACTCTTCGCGGCGCCCGCCGGGGAAGAGCCGGCCGTCGCGGTCGACATCCCCGATTACACCTTCGTAGAAAAGCTGGGCCACGAGCAGAAGGTGCTCGACTTTTGCGTGACGGCCCACCCCATGGCGCCTTACCGGGAGCGTTACGAACCCGGCGAGTGGCTGCCCGTGGATCAGGCAGCCGGGCACATCGGCGAGAGCGTGACGGTCGCCGGGGTCCCCATTACGTCCAAGGGCACGACGACGAGCAAGAACGAGCAGATGCGATTTGTGAGTTTGGAGGACCACACCGGCGTCTTGGAGATAGTCTTCTTCCCCGACGTGTACCGCCGTTTTGCCCGCTTTCTGGGTAGCGTTCCCCTCGTGGTGCGGGGCAGCCTCAGTAAAGACGAGGGAGCCGTTACGATGGCAGCGGAAACGGTCGGCAGCGAATGAAAAATGCAAAATGAAAAATGCAAAATGAAGATTCCCCGTAAAAAGAAAGAGCTCGAGATCGAACCACGGAGTGCACGGAGTTCACCCGCCGTCGCCACGGGCTATGGCGTCTTCTTCGTCCCGTAGAGACTGACTAAACATAGCCCAGTGTTTCAACGCTGGGCTATGGTCTGCCGCTGCCCCATGGCCCCATGGTCCTACGGTCCCGGCACACGAAGGGGGAACGGCAGTGGACCGAAGGCGCCCCCGACCTTTGGGACATGACCAAAGGGTTGCCCGATTTCTCTACCCGGCGTACATGCTGCGGGGGGGACGGAAACGAATCGCTCGCCCGGGTCCGTGAGTCATTTCCAAGAGCGCCGGTGAAGATCAGCAAATACAGTGTCGCTGAACGGGAAAACGTTCTCTTTTTTGGACATGTGTTCAGAAAAACCAACATTTCATCCAACTTCTGTGCGGGCAAGGGGTTACGTTCGGAAATGCCTCTTTTCCCCTCTGATCGTGTCTAATCTTCGCATCATTGCCGGCAGTGCCCGATATCTTGTGTACTGGCGGGAAGCACTGGGCGCAATATGCTAAGTTACAGATTGGCAATGACTTACGTGTTGCTTGAGGAAGGCAAGGCCGATTTATTTGCCTCTTGGCACGGTATTTGCGGCAATTTAAGTGTTGGGAGTGTTTTGCATTTCTGACCCGGTGTTGACGGCGCCCCGAGGTCACATCGCGGCGACGGTTGTACGAAGGAATTTGTTCCGGGTGCTCTGACGGGGCGGCACGCGGATTTGACCCTCACAGGCGACGGTCTAAGGAGGTAATGCCATGCGCAGGTATTTCTTTGCGGTTTGCACAGTGGTTGTGGCGGTGGGCATTCTCGGGCCATCGCGGGCGAGTTCGGGGAGTCCAATCGATGCCGACGTTTCGATCACCACCTACGAAGATTGGGTGTACGAGATCGGTGGAGACGGCCATATCAGCGCCATTACGGATTGGGAGGCAGCCGGGCTCGAGCAAATCTTTCCCGGCCAGTCTGATCTGTTCTTTGTCCCCACGCTATCGGCTGTCGCGGATTTTGACGCAGAGCCGGGTATGCGATTGGATTTCTCCGCCGCGCCGGAGGGGAGCGAGGTTATCGGCGGCTTTGTGTACGATTACTCGGCGGGGGGGGTAGGCGGCGAGGGGGAGCCATGCAGCGGCAAGGATTTTACTGGTAAAATCCTCGGGTTTTCCTTTCACAAGCCTGACACGTCAAAGGGCTACAAGGTTTACCTTTGCTTGCGAGATTGTAACGGCTACGGCAGGTTCTGGGAGCGCCAGCTTCCCAGGCTTGTACCCAACGACGAGTGGGCGCGGTATTGCATTAACCCTGCCACCGAAAAGGGTATTTCGCACAAGAACTTCGACGTGCAGAATGTGGAAGAGATGTACGTCCTGCTGGACCCCCACGCCCCCCCCCTTTGGGATCCGGGTAACGATCATGTTGTCGTGGACGACATCCCCGAGCCCGCTGCGCTGTGCCTGCTGGGGCTGGGGCTGGCAGGCCTCGGGGCACGTTTGCGCAGACGGAGGTGACGGCGGTAACGAAAGCCGACTATCTTGGGCAAGAAGAAGAATCGGGCGGTCCTTTTTGGGCCCGCCCGATTCTTCATGGCGGTTGTTCCGCAGCGAAATACCCACCGTGGCCCGCAAATAGGGCGCCTTTTCTTTGACATCATGAATAAAGGAAGATATAATTCATAAGGAAGGGATACTAGTCCGTATCCTCAACAGAACAAGGTGGCAACGAAGCGAACGGGCGCGGCATATGATCAAGCTAAGGGTTGTCAGTGGCCCCCAGCAGGGGAGTGTCTTCAGGCTCGAAGAAGATGTGTTCAACATCGGGCGCGCGATGTCGAACGAGGTCATCCTCTACGATGAGAAAGTGTCCGGCCATCACGCAGCGATCACCATGTCGGCGGGGCGGATACTCGTCCGCGACCTGGGCAGCACAAACGGCACGTTTCTAAACGATCTGCCGGTGGACGCCGCCGTCATAAACGCGGGCGACAAGCTCCGCCTGGGCGACACGATAATGGTGGTTCACAGCGCGGAGGCTTTGGCGGAGGCCGACACAACCGCCGTGCGCGTGGTGCAGGACAAGTCGGGCGGGCCGGTCATTCAGGAGACCATCCGCAGCGCGGAGGGCTCTACGATATTCAATGTGGGCGAGGTGAGCATAAACACCCTGATGGCCGCACACCGCAACCTCAAGGCCCTCTATCGCGTCAACAGCGTTCTCAATTCCACGTTTGATCTCTCGAAGCTTTTTGAGAAGATAATGGACCAGATATTCAAGGTTACGGGCGCCGAGCGGGGCGTGTTGCTGGTGGCGCCCGATAAGGGTTATCGGAGAGCCGAGGAGCTCGTGCCCAAAGTGGTGCGGACGCGCGAAGGCGGCGAACCCGAAGAACTTCTACTCAGCCATACGATCGTCAACGAGGTCCTGCACCGCGGCAGCGGAGTGCTCACGTCCGACGCAATGAGCGACGACCGGTTCTCGGGCGGGCAGAGCGTAGCGGCGTTTCACATTCGGTCGGCTATGTGCGTGCCCATTCGGGCTAAGGAGCGGACCATCGGCATCATTTACGTCGACAACAAGATGTCTTCGGGCACGTTCAGTCGAAGCGACCTCGAGCTGCTCACCGCCCTTGGCAACGAGGCGGGGGTCGCCATCGAAAACACGAAGCTCTACGAGGCGAACGTCCGCGCCGAGCGGCTCGCCGCGCTGGGCGAGGCACTCGCGGGCCTGTCGCATTACATCAAGAATATTCTCATGTGCATGCAGGGAGGGGGCCAACTCGTTCAGAAGGCGCTGGACGACAACAAGGTCGGCTCGGTCGAAAAAGGATGGAATATAGTCCGGCGCAACGAGCGAAAGCTGTCGAGCTTGGTGATGGACATGCTCAACTACTGCAAGGAGCGCCGCCCGCTATACGAACCTTGCGACTTGAGGGAGGCGGTTAACGACGTGCTGGAGATGAGCGCGCCGCTGCTCGAAGACAAGGCGGTGACCATCGAGCACAATCTCGACGACGTGAAGATCATGTTGCAGGCCGACTCGGAGGGCCTGGGCCGCTGCCTTCTCAATATTCTTTCAAACGCGATCGACGCGGTGGAATCGGGCACCGGGAAGATTGTGATAACGGCCCGAACGGAGGAATTGACCGGCGAGGTGCTTATTTCGGTGAAGGACAACGGCGTCGGGATTCCTCCGGGCGTGTTGCCCGATGTTTTCGACGCGTTTTGCAGCACAAAGGGAGCAAAGGGCACGGGCTTGGGCCTCGCCGTGGTGAAGAAGGTAGTCGAAGAGCACGGCGGCAGGGTGGAGGTCGAGAGCGAGCCGGGCAAGGGCTCGACGTTCACGATACGGCTGCCGGCCGGGCCGGAAACAGACCCCCGCAAAGAAACAAGGAAGTGAAAGGAACGGAAAGGATATGGAAGTCATTATCGAGCAGGCCGCTCGGCAAGTCGGCGTCAAGGGGGCTAATGTCATCGCGGATCATGTCTTGCGCAAGCCTGGCCTGGCGCTGGGCCTGGCAACGGGGAGCACCCCGCTGATCGCGTACGAGGAGCTGATCCGAAAGCACGAGCAAGGGCTGGATTTCTCAAAGGTCGTGACGTTCAACCTCGACGAATACTTGGGCCTGCCGCCCGCGCACCCGCAGAGCTACGCCAAATTCATGGAGAACAACTTCTTTAGCCGTATAAATATAGACAAGCAAAATATCCACGTGCCGTCGGGGCTGGCTCTCGATCCGCACGGCTTTTGCGAGTCGTACGAGGCAGACATCAAGCGGGCGGGGGGCATCGACTTGCAGCTCCTCGGGATCGGTCGCGACGGGCACATCGGGTTCAATGAGCCGGGCTCCTCGCTCGGGTCGCGCACGCGGGTGAAGACTCTGACGCGCGAGACTATCGAAGACAACGCGCGGTTCTTCGAAACGGAAGAAGAAGTGCCGCGCTTTGCCATTACAATGGGTGTGGGCACGATCATGGAGGCCCGAAGAATCATCCTGCTCGCCACCGGCTCGGCCAAGGCACAGGCCGTTGCCGCGGCGGTCGAGGGGCCGGTCACGGCTTCCGCTACCGCATCGGTCTTGCAGCTTCACGGCGATGTGATCTTTATCCTCGACGAAGAGGCGGCGTCGGAGCTGAAGCGCCGCGACTACTATCGATGGATACAGGAAAACAAACACCAGGTAGACGAGGTGATCTCGCGACAGATCCGCGCTCGTCTGGGGATGTAGCCCCGGGGAAGACAATGCACAAGAACGGCGGCAGCATTCCCGCGTTGTCCGTTACGGCCCGCACCCTGCCCGAAGCATGGGAGAAGGCCGTGGTGGCATGCTGGGATAAGGGCGTGGACATCCGCACCGAATACGACCGCAAAGACGCCGCGGGAGAATACATCGATCCGCCCAGCCGCGACTGCACGATCATGGTCGAGGTCACAGAGCCGTTCGCTGAGCCGCGCATACACAAGAACTTCCCCGGCGGACCCGAAGAGCTCGAGGTCTACCGCCAGGAGGTGGTGGAGGGGATCCACGATCACTGGATCGACCCGGCCGATCCCGACAAGTGGACCTACACATACCATGAGCGACTCTTTGCCTATGCTCCTACCGAAGACATCAACGATCCCGCCGCGGCGAAGCTGCCCGCCGTAGACCAGATCGAATACGTGATAAACAAGGCCGCCGCGGCAAGCCACAGCCGGCGGATTCAGGCCACCACGTGGATGCCGACGGCCGACCCGCAAACAGAAGACCCGCCCTGCCTCCAACGGCTGTGGTTCAGAATACTGCAAAACGACGCCGGCGAGCCGGTGCTCAACCTCAACTCGCACTGGCGGTCGCGCGACGGATACAAGGCATGGTTCATGAATGCCTTCGCACTCACCGACCTCCAGAGGCACATCGCCGGGCGTATATCGGAGAAGCTCGGTCAAGAGGTCCGCGTGGGCCGATACGTGGACCAGTGCGATTCGTTTCACATCTACGGCAGCTACTTCAAGGATTTCCTGCCCGAGTTGAAGAAGATGAAGGAAGGCAACTGGGAGGAGCGGGCCTGGCCCAGCGATCATCCCGCCCTGCAAATCATGTTTGAAGAAACCCGCGAGAAGCTTGCGAAGAACCCCGATTACATGCGCGGGTCATAAGGGATTTAATGCCGTTTGTTCTGTACCGATCCTTGGCCCTGGTTGCGGTGGCGGCCGTTGCAGGCGGCTGCCTGCCGAGACATGACTACACGCCTCCCCCCCAGAACGGTGGCTTCGTCGAAGGCCAGCGGCATTTCCTCAACGCCGACTACCAAAGCGCCGCCGAGAGCTTTCAGAAGTTCATCACACGTCATCCGCGATCGCGAGCGGTCGCTGAAGTCCACTACTGGATCGGCGTTTGCCGCTTGAAACAGAAGCGCTACAGAAGCGCGGAGCTGGCTTTCCAACGCTGCCTTGCGAGCAGGTCCGCCGGGGCGCTCAAACTGAAAGCGTGGGCGGGAATCGGCGACTGCCACCGGCTGAAAAACCGTTTCGGCCCCGCCGCGGAAGTATACGACCGAGTGCTTCGGGCCCGTAGCCCTCAGATCGAGCGCGATCTCATCATGTTCAACCGGGGGGTGTGTCTTCTCCGCAAGGGCGACCTCGCCGCGGGCAAGAAGGTGCTCAGCAGGTGCGTGCGTGAGCATCCCGCCGGCCCGTGGGCTTCGGCTGCAAGGGAAAGGCTGCGGCTCGCCGGATCGTTTCGTGTGCAGACCGGCTCCTTCGCGCGCAGGGAGAGCGCCAAAGCACAGTCGCGCAAGTTGAGAGAGAAAGGCTTCAATCCTCGTGTCGAGGTCTCCGGTGGCAAGTTCAATGTCAGGATGGGCGACCTCCCCGCCTGGCGACATGCCCTCGCCCTGGCCGAGCGGCTGCGTTCCGCCGGCTTTGATGCCGTGTGCTTACCGTGATCCGGACCCCTTCAAGCAACGATGGCGGGATGGAAACTCTTTGAAAAGAGTTTCCCCCCACACCCCCCTTCAGAAACTTTTCACGGCCGGGCCGGCAGCCGGCTCGGCCTTGTGTAAGAGTCCAAGAGTTGAGGGGGGCGACGACTTTCAGAAGCCCTTAGGCTGTTAGAGCAAGCCGGCCCGGCCGCCGGGACGGCTGTGAAAAGTCTTTGGAAGGGGGTCTGGGGGAGAACCTTTCTTCAGAAAGGTTTCCCCCAGCACAGCGGTCACCTAAGAAGGCGGGGAGACGTTCGTCGACCAGACCAGGGCTTGAACCAAGATCTCTAATCACACCCCCCGGGCTGCGGACATATTGTTTGTTCTTGATAATCGCCGACCGGGATGCTAAAATCTTGTACTATGGAAAATGTGCACGAAGGCAAACTCAACGCAACAGGCAAGAAATTCGCGATAGTGGTGAGCCGGTTCAACGAGTTCATCACTGGGAAGCTGCTGGGCGGCGCTGTCGACTGCATCACGCGGCACGGTGGATCTCAGGACGACATCGACGTGTATTATGTCCCTGGCGCTCTTGAGATCGCCTTGGTGGCGAAGCGGCTGGCATCGGCCGGCAAGCACGATGCGGTGATCTGCGTCGGATGCGTGATCCGCGGGGCTACGCCTCACTTCGATTACGTTGCGGGGCAGGCGGCCCGCGGCATAGCCCAGATCGGCCTCGAAACCGGAGTGCCCACTATCTTCGGCGTGCTCACTGCCGACACTATCGAGCAGGCGGTGGAACGCGCGGGGAGCAAAGCCGGCAACCGTGGTTTTGACGCCGCCGCCGCCGCCATCGAGATGGTGTCCCTGCTCGAGCAGTTGTAGAGCAAGTTAAGTACTTGCTGAGAGGTTCTTGCCCATGTCGGCACCAGAGGGCGCGCAATCAGTCGGGCGTCGGCCCGAGAGCGATGCGCCCGCGCGTACCGCAATACGGAAACGAACTCGCGCCAGGGAGCTCGCGTTGCAGTTCCTGTATCAGTGGGACCAGCGCGGGGATGAGACGCTCGAGGATCTCCAGCGTTTTTTGACTAACGGCGACAGCGATCCGGACGTGCAGGAGTTTGCCCGCAAGCTCATCCGGGGTGTGATCGGCAACGTGGCCGACGTCGATAAGAAGATTGTTGACGTCGCCGAGAACTGGGACATTCACCGCATGGCCGTGGTCGACCGCAACGTGTTGCGACTTGCCACCTACGAGCTTGTTTTCCTTCCCGACATTCCCCCGAAGGTATCGATCAACGAAGGGATAGACCTCGCCAAGAGATTCAGCACCGCCGAATCGGGCGCGTTCGTGAACGGAATCCTCGACAAGATCCGGCAGCGGTGCAGCGAGACCTGAGAAGCTGTTGTCGAAGAGGGGGGACAGTTATTTGCCGCCGAACAGTTCCGTACTTATTTTGCCGAACCCGCCAAGTTTTTCCGCCACGCGATACTCCGTCAGGTCGTAGTGCAGGGGTGTGACGGAAACGTATCCGTTCTCCAGCGCAACGACGTCTGCTTCTTCGGTCTCGTCTTCGGTGGGGATCGCGCCGCTCATCCAGTAGTAAGTGTTGCCCCGAGGGTCGAGCCGCTTTTCGAAGGTCTCCTTGTAGCCCACCCTGCTCATCCGAGTTATCATTATGCCGCTGATCTTCTCGGCTGGAAGGGCGGGGATGTTGACGTTGAGCAGCGCACCCGGCGGCAGCGGGTTTTCTGTGAAGTACAGATACACGCCTCGGACGATCCGTGCCGCGACGGAAAAATCCAGCTCCTCGCGGTAATCCAGCGAAAAGGCGAACGACGGCACGCCAAACATCGCCCCCTCGAGCGCACCCGCGACCGTGCCGGAGTAAAGCACGCTCACGCCGAGGTTTGCGCCGTAGTTGATGCCCGAAACCACCGCACAGGGCCGGCCCGGCAGCAGCTCGGCAATTGCGAGCTTAACGCAATCGGCGGGCGAGCCGTTGACCGCGTAGCCGAAAAGCTCGTCGCCGTGATGAACCTTTCGCACCCGCAGCGGCACGTGAAGAGTGATCGAATGTGCCGTACCGCTCTGCTCGATATCGGGCGCGACAACGATCACGTCGTCGACTTCCGCGAGTGCATCGCGCATAGCGGCCAAGCCGGGGGCATTGATGCCGTCGTCGTTCGTGAGTAGCAGCATATTGCGTCCTTGCTCCATGGGCCGTCGCGGCCGGCTTCCCTTCTTGAGAATCTGCCGGTACAGGATACCAGATTAGCGGAAAAGATGGTATGACTATCGGCCGGCACGCGACACCTCCTCTCGCCCTCCTTGTCGTCCTCGTCGTCGCCCCGCCTCTTGGCGGGCCTGTCGCCCCCTGCGGGGGCTCTGCGGTTTTGGGCGATCGTTTTCCACGGGCTGACGCCCGTGGCTACAGACTATCGCCCTTCGGGCTAAAAAGGCGAGCCCGAAAGAGATACCTGGCCGCCTGTCTGCGTGCGTATACGCACACGCAGGCCGCAAGGCTTCTGCAGGCGGATCGGGCTAAGAAAAAGCCAGAGCCTTTCGCCTTGATTTTTCCTCCCCGCCCCGGTACCATTCTTGCAACAACTGAACCACTCGGCAAGCGGAGAGCACAATGGCCATTCACTTCAATCGCGACCGTTGGGAAAAGACCAAAGAAGACGCCCGCCGATGGTGGGCGGGTGAACTCGAGCGGCCCCTGATCCAGATACGCCCTTGGGGTGCCGACCCCGGCCGACCCAAACCGAAACTGAAGGACCTGGGCCAACTGTCGTTCTACGACATGTCGGTCCCCCCGGAAGAAATCATCGATCTCTGCGACTACCAGTTATGCGGAACGCGTTTTCTCGGTGATGGCTTCCCTTCCTTCTTGCCTAATTTCGGCCCCGGAGTAGTCGCCGCTTTCATGGGCGCGCGTGTCGAAACGGACGCGGGGACAACGTGGTTCAACCCGGTCGAGGAATGCGAGATCACCGACCTGCGGTTTGAATACGATCCCGACAACGTTTGGCTGAAGCGGGTGAAGGACGTGTGCCGTGCAGCCATCGACCGCTGGGAAGGAACGGTGCAGGTGAGCATGACCGACCTCGGCGGCAACCTCGATGTTCTGTCGACTTTCCGCCCCGCCGAGAAGCTCCTGCTCGACCTGTATGACTACCCCGAGGAAGTGAAGAAACGGACCTGGGAAGCGCACGAAATGTGGTGGCGTTACTTCGACGAGATCAACGGGGTCTTGCAGCCGACCAACCCGGGTTACAGCGCGTGGGCGTCGATATACTCACAGGTGCCGTACTACATGCTGCAATGCGACTTCGCGTACATGATCGGGCCCGACATGTTCGATGAGTTCGTCAGGCCCGAACTGGCTGCCACGTGCAGGCGGCTGGGGAATTCGTTTTATCACCTCGACGGCCCCGGACAGCTCCCACACCTTGATTCCGTGCTGAGCATTCCGGAACTGAACGGCGTGCAGTGGGTGCCCGGGGCCGGGGTGCCCGATGAACGCCACTGGCCCGAGGTATATCGCAAGATCCGCGACGCCGGCAAGCTCATACAATTGTTCGGGGGCATCCCATCGCTCGAGGCGGTTTCCGAGCAGCTTGGCAGCGCGAAGGGGATAGTCCTCACCGTCTTCGGCGGCGGAGACATTTCGCAACAGGATGAGATTGAGGAAGTGTTGCGGAAGTACGGCGTGATGTGAACCGTATCGCTCAGCTACTCGGTCCTCGGGCAGACGAGCGGCAGGATGCGTCCGGTAGGGGCGGCGCTTCGTAGCTCGGCTGCCCCCGTATGTGTTTAGCGTGCACGAACGCGTGGGCCGTCGTCAGCATACCGAGCATGTCTGCTCTTGAGCCCCGGAGGCGGCGCCTTATTGTTAGCCCAGGGTGAAAGCCCGCCTTCAGGCGGGCGATAACCCTGGGTACCGGCCACACCCAAACAGACGAGCCCCGGAGGGGCGTACCTTCTTCACCATCGATCTGCGAGAGTCGCCCCTACGGGGCTCAATCATTATTATGCACCCGTAACCCAGGGTTCACGCCGACCTAAAAGTGTCGGCGCCTGACCGGAGGTCAGG
>Ga0114922_10000442_pt1 | contig 39628 bp, 36 predicted proteins | sample AartaG_FD_100975 | JGI IMG/M metagenome (GOLD analysis project Ga0114922, IMG submission 100975) | Deep subsurface microbial communities from Aarhus Bay to uncover new lineages of life (NeLLi) - Aarhus_00045 metaG | ecosystem: Environmental > Aquatic > Marine > Oceanic > Sediment | place... | reverse complement strand
TGAATCGCTCCTGCCTCGCCGTGGCTCTCGCCGCGATGCGACCGCGTCGCAGCGGGCCGGCACGGCGGGTCGGATTCTCTCCAGCCCGTTAGAAATCCCCGCCGAGCACAAGGCAGACACCTCTGGCCCGGTTAGAAGTAAGTCGCCTCCGGCGACTGCCGCACCGTCAGTGCGAGTTTCTAACGGGGCTGGCATCCCATTTCTAACGGGCCCCAGAGTTTCTCAAGCTCAGAATGAGCGCAGATCCCGCACCAATTTTGTTTTTAAATTTGGTGCGTGGACAATCTCCGAACTCCCCGTTCCCCTGATGTCCGGCAACCTGATATTCTGATATCCTGATATCCACATCCTGATACCCTGTTCCCCTGATATCCACATCCTGATATCCTGTTCCCCTGATATCCACTTCCTGATTACCCGATTACCTGATAAGCTTTTTTTCTCTATGCTCTCTGTGTTCTCTGTGGCCATATTCTTTTGTGCCTTTGTGCCTTCGTGGCAAAGAATCCGCGTAATCCGTTTACCCCGTTAGAAACGTGCCTTTTGTTTTTCTAATGGGGTGAAATCCGTGGTTACTTTTGAACTTTTTTGTATCTTTTTGGTCAATTTTTTCATTTTACTTTGTATTTTTGCGCTTTTATCTTTGATTTTTACAATAAAAAAGCCCTCCGCGACCCCCCAAATTAAAGTCTGCCCGAAGGGCTTCCACATTTTTGCATTTTGCATTTTGATTTTTGCATTAAAAAAGCCCCGCGTCTATCCGCAACCACGCAAACCGCCTAAACCCCCAAAAATCAATCAAATCTGCGGGTAGTTGGCACCAAAAATCGGAAAATTGCAAAAAATTTTTACTCACTTTCCACAAACAAGTTACGAGAATCCAGCATCGAGAATCGAGGACTTTTTTCGACCAAATGCGCAAGTTCGCCCAATTATAGAGGGCGTGTTTTTTAAATCGCCCTGAAAAAAGTGAATCATAAATTCGGAGAACTTGTCATGGCTATCAGGTTTCTACCAATAACATTTAACCAATTAACCAATTAACCATTTAACCAATGAACTATGAACTACTGACAATTGACAACTGGCAACTGGCGACTGAGGATTAACCAATAACCAATGAACCAATTAACCATTTAACCTTGGAGCAAAGCGGAAACCCCTTAGGGGAATTAACCATTTAACCAATTAACCAATTATGATTTATATGCCAAACAAACCCAATTTGCTGAATGCCCAAATGAACGTAAGCTCTGTTAAAACAATGAACTATGAACAATTAACTATGAACAATGAACCCATAAAACAAACCCAATACGAACCCAACTTGTCGCGGCGTAGCCTCTGGCGAAGCCGGATCAAACCCAATTTTTGTACCGTTGGTTCTGTTTATTGTTTATAATTGCCTCTAAGTGCTGAGAATTTGATAAGGAGTTTTGGATATGAGTACAAGCGATACAGCTTATCAAAAGTGCATTAATCCCAATTGCGGGGCCGAGTTCGATTGTGGGCAGGCGCTATTTAAGTGTCCGAACTGTGGTGAGCTTCTGGACGCCCGTTACAACTGGGATAAAATCGAAATACCCAAAAAGTTCAGCGACATCAGCAAACGCTGGGCAAGCAGGAAAAACCCTCTGGATTTCTCAGGCGTATGGCGGTTCCGCGAGCTGCTAAGCTTCTGCGAGGACAAATATAAGGTAACTATAGGTGAAGGCCAGACAATCCTGCAGCAAAATGATTTAGTGGCTGAGTACGTTGATATGAAGCCGGGTTGTCTATATCTGCAATACGAAGGGCTAAATCCCTCCGGCTCATTCAAAGACAACGGTATGACAGCGGCGTTTAGTCACGCAAAGATGATTGGAGCAAGCTCCAGTGCATGTGCTTCAACCGGCAATACTTCTGCATCAGTGGCTTTGTACGCACACAGTTGCGGCCTGAAATGCACCGTGCTTATAGGCTCGGGCCGAATAGCCTTCGGCAAACTCAGCCAGGCGATGGATTACGGCGCTCAGACCATTCAGATACTCGGTGACTTCGATGACTGTATGCGGCAGGTTCAGGATGTCTGCACAAAGCTCGGACTGTATCTGCTCAATTCACTAAATCCGTTCCGACTCGAAGGTCAAAAGGCCATAATGTATAGAATCATCGAACAGATGGACTGGCAGGTGCCGGACTGGATAATTGTGCCTGGCGGAAACCTGGGCAACTCCAGCGCTTTCGGCAAAGCGTTTTATGAGTTAAAAGAGCTCGGTTTGATTGAGCGAATACCACGAATGGCTATCATTAACGCTACCGGCGCCGACACACTGACCGAACTGGTCAATGATAAAAAGCTCGTCTGGAATGACGGCAGGGTCGACCAGAAAATCATTGACGATTACTACGCGGACTTGACGGCCCGCAACTTTTCGCCGCATACCTGCGCCTCGGCGATAGAAATCTCGCGCCCCGTCAATTTGAAAAAATGTCTGCGTGCGATTGATATATGTAATGGCATTGTCCGCGCGGTTACTGATGAAGATATCTGCGACGCAAAAGCGATTATCGGCAAATATGGTCTGGGCTGCGAGCCGGCCTCGGCAGCCACAATCGCCGGCTTGAAAGAGCTCCGGGCAGAAGGTGTTATAGCCGCTGACGAGCGAGTGGCGTGCGTGCTGACCGGGCATGCGTTAAAAGACCCCGATGTAACGGTCAACTACCACAAGGAAAAACAGGGGCAATTCAGCAATCAACCTGTAGAAGCGCCGAACGACCTCGATGAAATAATCAAGCTAATAAGGTCTTAGAAACCGGAATAACCGGCGCAAACCCAACGACCAATAACTCCCGGGCACTCGAATTGCCGGTCAACTTGATTCCATATCTTTGCAGCGAACTCACGATGCTGCGTGTATAAGGCCCTGAAAAACAAAACCTGCTGTAAGAGCGACGGTGCCGACTGAGTGCAAGAGAACCGTGATTTTGTTAGCGCGGTATCGGCCGGGGGCGGCCAAGTCTTTTTGATTGGCAAATTTAATTGCGACAACTGCAATGGGTATGGTCAACAAATAAAACAACCCCGCAAAGAACATCCATCGGTAAATCAACATTGCAGCCGCTGCAAGAATATAACTTGCAATGACTGCAATTCGGTAAATCCAAACGCAGGCCGGCACACCAAAACATACTACAAGAGTCCTTTTGTTGACGGCGGCATCGGCGGCAACATCTGGAAATTCGTTCACCAAAATCACAAGGAAAATCAGTATGCCGACGAGACAAGCAGGCAAAAGCGGAAGAAAATCAACGACCTGCGTTTGCAAGTAGTACGAGCCGAATACGGGAAGCAGGCCAAATAACAGTGCGATGACAAATTCACCGATGCCGCGGTAGCCAAGCCGAATCGGCGGGGCGGTATAAAAGAAACCGCCGAGCAAACCGACAAGGCCAAGAACCAGAATGAAAACACTGCGTGTCAGCAAGACGATAACAATTCCAATTGCCGAAGCGGCTGACAAAGCGACCAGTGCGGCAGTAAGTGTTGCTTTAGGTGAAAGAATACCTTGCTGGATATAACGGGTCCCTCCGGAAAACGGCGTAGGGTTTCGATTGACCCAGTCGTTTCCGGAGATATGGTCAAAGTAGTCGTTGGTGATATTAGCACCGGCGTGCAGGGCGATTATTGCCAGTAATGCCAAGATAAAAAGAAGCGGTTGAAAAACGCCCGCTGTCGCATAACCCAACGCAGAGCCAACCAGGACAGGGGCTGCACTGGCTACCAAGAACTTTGGCCGCGAAGCGAGGAAGAAAACAACGAATTTCGAATGTTTAGAACGAGATTTCATAAGTCGTTAGTATTTTATGCAGGTTGGCAAAATAGAGAACTGGAATTGTCCGGGTTTTTAAAAAAGTTGAGTTTTTGCGAGATAATTTCGGGCGATTTTGGGCATTTTTTTGCCTTTGAAATTGGGTTTGTTCCGGCTTCGCCAGAGGCTACGCCGCGACAAGTTGGGTTCGTATTGGGTTTGTTTTTATTGGCATTGTTCATAGTTATTTGTTCGTAGTTCATTGTTTTAACAGAAGTTACGTTCATTTGAGCATCCAGCAAATTGGGTTTGTTTAGCATAATAATTCGTCGCTCGTCGCTTGTCGCTGGTCGCTCGTATTTAGTCGCCAGTTGCCAGTTGTCAGTTGCCAGTAGTTCATAGTTCATTGTTTCCTTCGACTACGCACCTTGGGCACAAGCACCTTGGGCACAAGCTCAGGACAGGCTCCGAATTTATGATTCACTTTTTTCAGGGCGGTTTGAAAAAAACACGCCTTCTATAATTAGGCGAACTTGCGCATTTGGTTGAAGAAAATGAGTTTTTTACAATTCAAAAAAACGCAAGTGATTGTGTTATAAGGAGATAAAAATTTTCAAAAAACTTGGTTTTTGGTCTTATCCCCCTGCGCATTTGATTGATTTTTAATCACGGATTTTGGTTCGTATTGCGTATGTCGTATATCGTATGTCGTTAGAGGAATTTATTAGCCACGAAAAGGCACGAATTTTTTTGAAAAAATCTTGACAAATTGAGGACCTCCGGATAACAAAAGCATTGCCTGCGTCTTTTCTCTCGGTATCCCAGTTTTTCTGCACGTTTCGTGACTTCAGGTTTTCGATTCCATTGCAAGATCACTCAACGTTCTGAGACTTCTTTACGAAGTAATTTGCCTCACTGATTTACTTTTTTGCCTCAAACTACCGATAACTATGGAGGAAGTCTGATAAATACGGCGATATTACAGTAGCTGTCTCTGCGTGATGCGGCACAGTATAGGTAGGCGTAGGGTGGCTATGTCGGCTGGTGGGATTTACCGGGCACAATTCTCACTATGAATAGGGGAGACAGAGATGGGAAAACGCAAAGCTAAGCGGAACGTGAAGGCAAGCAAATTCTTCAAATGGTTGAAGGCCCACATTACGAGCATGGGGATAGGGTTGTTTCTCATTATTTCCTGTTTGGTTGTGGTGATAGTCTCGATGATGGCGATTTATGCTTGGATGGGAAGAAAAACTATTGAAATCAGTTTTGACGAGGGATGGCCGCCTAGTATGGAAGTGAGCCCTGATAAACCGAAGAAAGAAGTTGTGGAGTTAAGCGTGCCAACCCGGGATGATTCTGAAGAGCTTGTCATTCCTATTGACTTGCTTCCGAAGGGATTACAGGGAAGCCGCGAGGAGGTACTCCTCAGAATCACCACACTCTGGCAAGGAAGGGAGGAGCAACGCGATAGTATTTGGCAGTGTTGTTATACTATCTCGATGGAAATTGCTCTGCATGGTTCAATAGACACGAAGGTGCCGGGCAACGATGTTCACACGAAAGAGGCTTACAGAGCAATCCAGATATTTCTAAATGTAATAGGATACTACGATGGGCAACTCGATGGTGATCAGGGCAGAACAAAAACAGCATTGGATAGATTCCAGAACGAGAATGGTCTGAGAGTAGATTCGAAACTCGGACGCAAGACTTTTCGTGCCATGATAATTAAGCTTGGCAAGATTTCCCGGGACGGAGAATCACACGAGATGGCTTATTGCCGACTATGGTAGGGGAGTACTACAGGATGGTTGGGTCGATTGGAGATTGATTCGTTCAGCTCAGTTGAGGAGAAGGATTAGGGAATCGCTGGTGGATACTCGATTCTCGATGTGAGAAAAGGAGATAAAAATTTTCAAAAAATTTGATTTTTACTCTTACCCCCCTGCGCATTTGGTCGATTTTTTCGTATCGAGCATCTCGCATCTCGCCAAACGAATCAGGGCTGTTTTTTAATTGACGGATTGGGGGATTTGGGGGTAAAATTGGGTGAGCAACGGGGGCAAACAGCAGGGGAGGAAAACTCAGATGCTAATTTCTCAATTTTTTTGGTCTATTTTTGTAGATTTTGCGAGTTTATTAAGTGGCTGCCGATGGAAAAAATATTCAAATAAAGTTAGAATTACTTAACGCTTTAAGTGTCTTCTGGGAAGGTCATCTTCAAAAACATACTCTATCATTTTGTCTGTTTTTGCATTTCGGCAATGTAGTATCCCAGGCAAGTGTCTTATAAGTAGAAGATTTTTTGAAACAAGCGGGTCCCCTGTTGGGTCAACCACTATCGTCCCCAAGTGCTTTCTTGATTGGGCAAAGATTCCAGGTGTGCTTAACTCCGTGACCCAGACATACTCTGGAAGTGGTGTTTTACGAATATTATCAGTGAACTCTGTTGGGAAATCTTGGGTATAGAACCGTTGTTTTATCTCTTGTCCTTTTAAAAGGTATGTTCGCAACACAATATCGTTATCTTCGAAATGCTTCATTAAATGTGTAAACCAATAATATGAACTGCTTTGCTCAGATAGATTAGAGATTTCTTGTCTAAGATTTGAAGACAGGGTCTTGAAAGCATATATTTCCGCGTCCTCTCCTTTTACCAAAACATTCTTAGGTAAAGCTACAACTATAACCAAACCACTTTCCTTATCATTTGCTTGTGCCTCAAAGAAGTTTTTGTCCACAGACAGATAAGGTCCAAGATTGTCATCGGAAATAATAAAATCGTCCACCCAGTGCGTGCTGCAATGATAGAAATTTGCTGGTGCGGTTGTTCTAAACAATGCCTTTCTTACATTTATCAACCAACTATCAGGATTGAAGCTATGTCCTAAAGCAACTAAAGCGTGGCCTGTACCACCAATTTTAATACCTAATAATACAGGAAATCCAGACTCTATATAGTGGTAAATAATACGCTGGGGTGGGAAATCAAACTCCTTTGCTTTTGAAGGATAGGCATAAACGATTGGAAAAGTGCCCATTTCCTTTAAGACGTATTTAATTTGAAGAATTTCTAAACCTTCACTTGGATACTCTCTCGTTAGGGTGGGTACATCTTCAGCTTTTTTGACTATTTGTGAAATATTCATCTTCTTTGCAAGCCCCTTCTTGGCCAAATATTGATTTATGCTATATAAAGCAACGTGGGCACAGCGGTCGAATGACCCATCTTGTTGAATGAAAGGCCACGCATCGACCGTAAAGTTCTTTTTGTTGAACTTTTCAACAAACTTTTCTGTACAGAGGCAATATTTATCCGCGCCAGATACAGTTTGAAAGGGCATTACAGCATATGAAATACTTGCTGGTTTTATTGGTCTTAATACACAATTTCCGATGTAACAATTTTTGGTAATTTTAGAACCCGTGTTGGTAAAAAAATGCAAGCGCGTGCACGTCTTTTCGTAACGAGCGAAATAATTTTGGTAAGCATTTTTATATTCTTCGTTGTATACCTTGCATCGGAATTTCTTCTCTTTTTTTATAAGGAGATCGTCGTTTGCTAAATGAAATGCTTTCCTGAAAATTCTTCTTAACGTTGAAGTGGACCCAAACTCATTAGCCAGCTCTAACAATTGCTGTTGATTCTGAATCACACGAGAATTGCCCCTCACAATGCTGTGCCTCTCCTTAGGAAATTGTGGTTATGGGATAATTTTAACTAAAAGAGAAAGAAGTTTTCTCTGATTGCGCACGCCAACGTGCTAAGTATTCAAAAAATGGCTTAGCTTCCTCTGCGGGCTTAATAACCAATCTCTCCACTTTCTCTTCATTCATTTCACGGGTTTCATTCGGCATTGGAGCATCATTCAAAGTGTCCTCTGGCATTAATAAACACTCCTTTCTTTGGCTTTCATAAATATACAATAATCGTAATAAAGAATAAACTACAAAGAATAACGTGCACTACCATTCATATCACTGCAGTACTCTAGGAGGAGATTCGCTGTTTAACTCTACCGTTCTCTTTATTTCGGCGTTCTTGTTGTATATACTACACGTCTATGATGGCTTGTCCACAATCAAATTATAACAAATAAATGTATCTTTTCAGAGCAAAAAGTCTTTATCTGCTTGCTAATAAAGGACTTAGGCCCAATTTTTTTAATGGGTATTTTTCTCTAAAAATTTTTTATTCACAACAATAAGGCTCTCTTTCCGGACCTTGTGCACTTAGTTCTCATAATTGCGCCAAAATCCGTCAACAAAATACTATAAACTGATTCCTTCGATTACACTCAGGACAAGTCTCGTATTTAGTATTTAGCATTCACAAATCTGGAATCTGGGCCTGCTGGCGGGTTATCGTTTGCCTGCTGGTAAACATGTGGGTATTTTAACATAGCACCAAACAATAGTCAACAAAAAAATGACCAAAAATGAATTTTTTTTGGCCACCTTTACCCCGTGAGATGACCACTATCTATCTCACTGGGGCCGCCCCCGGCCGCCAACAGAAAAATGCGTATGGTGTCCCCAGATTTCTTCCAAATCGGGTTTCGACGGCTATTTTTCGCCTGTATCAGACAAAATGCGGCAAGGGCCTATCCTTCGGTTACACTCAGGACCGGTTTTGCGCGGGACAGGCAGGACAAGTAAGGATAATTGATTATTTGGGGGCTTGTGGGTAGAGTGTCCGGATAGCGGATAGCATGGCCGAGATTGGTTTGGCGACGATGGACGCAATGAGTGCATAGGAGGACTATTAGCAGCGAAAGGAGATGGTAGTGTGATTGTACTGCTAAGTGACTTTGGACAGAGTGAGTATCTTGGGGCAATGAAAGGGGTAGTCTATAGCGTTAGTCCTGACGCGAAGATGGTTGATTTGTGTCATAGTATCGGGGCGCAGAATGTCATCGAAGGTTCGTGGGTACTCAAAAATAACTACAGATACTTTCCGGAAGGGGCAACGTTCTGCTGCGTGGTTGACCCGGGGGTGGGGACGGAAAGAAAAGCGATAGCGGTAAAGACAGAGAAGTATTATTTTGTCGGGCCTGATAACGGGCTGCTGTGGGAGACGGTCAAAGAACAAAAAATAATCGAGATAAGGGAGATTCCGGTGCCAGCGGAGGCGAGCAAGACGTTTCACGGCAGAGATGTGTTTGCAAAGGCATCCGCAGAAATTGATTCGGGTAAGTTCAACGAAATAGGCGAACGCATAGAGAAGACCGAGAAGCTGGAACTTTACAAAGAGGGAAGGGAAGGAATAGTCGTTCGAATCGACAGGTTCGGCAACATAGTGACTAATCTTGGCAAGCTGGACAAGGACGAATATTCGGTGGTGATAGGTGAGAAGGAATACGTGATGAGGTGTTCTCCGACGTATGGTGCGGCGAACGCGGGCGAACTCTTTCTTATCGAGGGGTCAAGCAATACATTAGAGATTAGTTTAAAGAACGGCAGCGCAAACGATAGATTGGGTTTGCGGCCGGGTGAGAAAATAAAAATGTCATAATTCGCAGAACGCCTCTTACCGGCGGCGGTATGCAATCGTATGGGGGATGAGAGGCGGGTAATTGTGCAGAAGAGGGGAAAAGGTGGTCGATATAGATTAAGTCTCTCGGTACGTCAAAAGCTGACTAAGCTACCTTGAATAAGTTTTTAGACAATAATTTGATTGAGGCTTCGCCTCAGCCTGTTTTATTCCTGGATTCCCGCTTTCGCGGGAATGACAGGGCTCGACCTGTTTTATTCCTAGGTTCCCGCCTTCGCGGGAATGACAGGGTGGTGTGATTATCTAAAAACTTTGTAACAGTAGCTTAGCTACGACAAGGGAGGTTTTTATCGGGCGTGAAGCTTCGCAGAACGCCTCTCACCGGCGGTGGTGGTAACGTGACAGAAAAGAAATCGAAAAAGAAGGCGGCCGAATGCCTCGCGATAGCGGGGTTGCTGGTGCTTCTTTGTAGCTGCATCAGTTTTGATATTGGGGACTGGCCGAGCAGGTTTGCTTATCCGCATAACGACCCAACAGCGAATTGGTGCGGCTTGATAGGGGCTTTCTGCGCGTACCATCTGATTTATTACATCGGGCCCGGAGTGTTTGTCCTTCTGGTGTCACTGGTCTGTTATCTTGTGGCACGATTGATGCATCGGACAATAGAGCAGCTGGTGTTGCGGACAATTGGGGTGGTTCTTTTGACTGTTGCAGCTTCGAGCAGCTTTTTTTGTCTGCGGCCTTATCGGGTGTATGCTTTTCCATTCGGTTCGGGCGGGGTGCTCGGCGTCGGTGTGGTGCAGCTTTTGCGGAGCCAGTTTGCTTCAGTGGGCACGTTCATATTGATAGCGGCTACGTGGATTGTCGGGGTCGTTTTGGTCGCTGACACCGCTGTGCTGGTGCTGGTTGTTGGGCTTGTTTTTGTGTTGAGGAAGATGATTGGTATCGTAAGGCCTGCGTGGCCGGCAACGAAGCGGCGAACAGAAGTTATGGGTGAGATATGGCAGAAGTTGAGCGCCAAACAGAAGCCAGAGGTGACAGTTCCTGTGCGGCGGCCAATTGAGCGTGAAGGTGAGCCGGATGAAGCCGAAGAGGCCAAAGAACCAAAGGTAATATCAGCGCCGGTTCGCGAGGTTGGCCGGTCTTATGTACCGGTGAGCTACGAGGATTATAAGCTGCCGCCTTTGGATTTGCTTGCCGAGGCGGAATATAGTTTTTCTTCGGTGCAGAGTAAGGTCGTCAAGGCCAAGGCTGCTGCGCTGGAGAAGCTTTTGAGTGAGTTCAGTGTCAACGCACGTGTGGTCGCGGCGGATACGGGGCCGGTTGTGACGATGTTCGAGCTGGAGCTTGCGGCGGGCGTTAAGGTGAGCCACATTAGCACGCTTTCGAACGATATGGCCCGTGCGCTGGGGGTTGGTGCGGTCCGTGTTGTGGCGCCTTTGCCTGGAAAGCATACGATTGGGATAGAGGTACCGAACAGCGAAAAAGAAAAGGTGAGGATGAAGGACATAATGCAACTGGCGGGGAGTAAGCCGGAGCGGATGAAGCTGCCGCTGTTCCTGGGTAAGGATTCTGCTGGTGAAGCGCTTGTTTCGGATTTGACGGAGATGCCGCATTTGCTAATTGCGGGGACAACGGGTTCGGGCAAAAGTATTTGTATCAATGGTGTTGTCACGGGGATTCTGCTTACGAAACGTCCGGATGAGGTTAAGCTAATTTTGATTGACCCGAAGATGGTAGAGATGACGGCGTTTAATACTATACCGCATTTGATGTGCCCGATAGTTACGGAGACCCAGCGGGCCATTCAGATACTCGGATGGGCTACGGAGAAGATGGACGAGCGTTACGCTCTGCTGGCGGAAGCGAGAGTGAAAAATATTGCTGAGTATAACCGCTTAGGGTCAGAAGAAATCATTGAGCGGTTTAAGCCGAGCAGCGCGGAGGAAGAGGCGAAGATTCCGAAGCAGCTGCCGTACATTGTGATAGTGATTGACGAGCTTGCGGATTTGATGATGACGGCGGCGAAGGAGATAGAGGCGTATATTGTTCGTCTTGCACAGAAAAGTCGGGCGGTCGGCATTCATATTATTCTGGCAACTCAGCGGCCCCAGGCGACGGTTGTTACGGGTTTGATAAAATCAAATATGCCGACGCGGATAGGTTTTCGGGTTGCGGCGAGGCTGGACAGCCGAATAGTGCTTGACCAGAATGGCGCAGAGACGCTGCTCGGCGAGGGGGACATGCTTTTTCTAAAGCCGGGGACGAGCGATTTGGTGCGTGCCCAGGGGACATTCGTCGACGAGATGGAAGTAAAGCGGATAGTGAAGTATCTGAGGGAGGTTGCTGAGCCGCAGTTTCATCCTGAACTTACTCAACTACACAGGTTCGATGCGTCTGAGATGTATAAGGATGAGCTTTTTGATGAAGGGGTCCGGATTATTTTGGAGACGAAGCGTGGGAGCGTTTCGCTTCTTCAGCGAAGACTTAATATCGGCTATGCCCGTGCATCCCGGATAATTGAGATGATGGCGGCAATGGGGGTACTTGGTGAGTATAAGGGCAGTCAGGCCAGGGAAGTGATAATAACCGAGGAGGAATATGAGCAGCTTTATGAGAAGATGCGGGCTGATGAGGGAGCCGGCGGTGAAAGTTCTGGGGATGACCAGGACCTCAAGCTCGATAAAGAGCGTTCGGGAACCAAGGCAGATGGGCAAAAGCGGCAGTATGGGAACTCGGCGGAGGGTGAACATCACTATGCGGCAGCCGAGAACGATGATTGACGGGCATCTACCGGCTTGCATACCAATGGTTCAGAACATGGGGGCGAACCAGCATAATTTTGTTTGTAATTCTTTGGCCGATTGGCATTTTTGCGGAGAAAAGCCATTTTTTAAATACGGGTAGGCCATTTTTTTGTCGGAGAAGGGGTTGATTAGCTGAGGGTAATCGGGTAAGTTATTGCAGTTGGAATTGCTCTGTCGCATGGGGTAGAGCCGGAAAGTAAAAAGTTAAAAGGCAAAAGTGAGCAAGTTTGTGAGATTGCTTGCTTGGGTTTGAATAAGAAAAGGAATGTTCTTTTGCTTTTTGCTTTCTCTGGGGTCAGCAGTTTCACGGCGTGGCTGACTCAAGCCTCCGGCGGAGCCAAATCGGGCCGATGCAAGACGGTCTCCGTGACATGACGAGGTGCGTAAGGCATAATTGATTGTGTCAGAGGGGACGGAAGTTATGCTGTTATCCGTTGTGTTCCTGCATTACCCGGTGGTGTAATTGGCAACACATGGGCTTTTGGTGCCCATATTCCAGGTTCGAGTCCTGGCCGGGTAGGTTTCGATTGATTATTGATAATTGATTATTTGAAAAAACGAACGGAATTTGGTTTGAATAGGCGGTTCCCGTACAGGGAGGACAGTAGTTTCGCAGGAAGGAATGGATGCATTTTTGCGGAAAGGTGAATAGCGATGCTTTTTAATGACAATTTGAAGATTTTTTCCGGCAGCAGTAATGCGTCGTTGGCGAGCGCAGTTTGCAGTTATCTGGAGATTCCGCTCGGCGGGTCAAAGATTGATAGGTTCCCGGACGGTGAGAAGGCGATAAGGGTGGAGGACGACGTTCGTGGCCGAGACTGCTTTGTCATTCAATCAACGTGCATACCTGTTGATGAGCACCTGATGGAGCTTTTGATTTATCTGGATTGTCTGCGTCGGGCCAGCGCCAGGCGGATTACGGCGGTTATTCCATACTTTGGTTACGCTCGGCAGGACAGGAAAGACGAAGGACGTGTGCCGATTACCGCGAAGCTGGTGGCCAATCTCATTACTACTGCGGGAGCGGACAGGGTTTTGGCAATAGACCTGCATGCAGCTCAGCTTCAGGGATTTTTCGATATTCCGGTTGACCATTTAACGGGCGAGCTGGTGCTGAGCAAGTATTTTCGAGATAAGAAGATTGGCAACTTGACGGTTGTGTCGCCGGACGTTGGCAACATGAAGCTTGCGTCGAGGTATGCGTCGCGCTTGGGGGGGGAGCTGGCAATTGTACATAAGAAGCGAAAGAGCGGCCGCGAGGTGGAGGCCCAGGAGATAATCGGCGAGGTCAAAGGCCGAAATATTTTGATGTGCGATGATATTATTGCCACAGCCGGGACGGTGTGCAGCGCTGCGAAGCTGGTTAAAGAGAGAGGAGCGGGGAAAATATATGTCGGCGCCACACACGGCGTCCTTGCGGGAGAGGCGTTAGAGAGAATTGCAGAAGCGCCGATTGATGAAGTAGCAGTTACCGATACGATACCGCTGACAGATGAGACAAAAGCTAAAGGCACTCTTAATATTAAGGTTTTAACGGTCTCGGTCATGTTGGGCGAGGCAATAAAGAGGATTCATAGAGACCAATCAGTCAGCAGCCTGTTCAATCATTTTTAGCAGATAGTTTTCCGCGCTGTTGACTGCTGGACGGGTGCTATCGGCTAATATAGAGTAAAACGAGGAGATTATGGAAGAGTTACTTTTGAAAGCGGAAGTTCGAGAACGAACCGGCTCAAAAGATGCGGCGAGAGTGCGCGAGCAGGGCCGGATACCGGCTATTGTGTACGGACATAAAAAGGAGACGGTGGCTATTTCGCTGGATAAGCATAATCTGGTCGAAGGACTGCATCACAGGCATCGTTTAATGAATGTGCAGATAGGCAGGAAGCGGGAAAAGGTAATTGTTAAGGACCTGCAATATGACCATCTGGGCAAAGACATCATTCATGTGGACCTGATGAGAGTGGACGTGAAGGAGCTGATTAAGGTAGCTGTGCCCATTGAGCTTAAGGGCACAGCCAAAGGCACGCACGAAGGCGGCATCGTTGAGGAGCAGGCGAACAATTTGGAAGTAGAGTGCAAGGTAACTGATATTCCGGAGAGCATTGTTGTTTCGGTCAAGGAACTGGACGTCGGCGATACGGTACATGCCGGCGATGTCGAGCTTCCCGAGGGTATTAAACTCGTAAGCGACCCTTCGACGGTACTGATTACGTGCAGTCTGGTTGCTGCGGCCAAGACGACCGAGGAGCTTGAAGAGGAGGCACCGGCTGCACCTGAGGTTATTACCGAGGCAAAGAAGGAAGAGGGAGAAGAGGGGTCTGCCGAGGCGAAAGCGGACAAGACAAAAACTTAAGATATTCGGGCTTGAACCTTTGTTTGCGAATAGCTTTTAACGGTTTGAGATGCTATGTCCGAGACAAAAATGGTGGCTGGGCTGGGCAATCCTGGCGCCGAGTATGCCAATACACGACACAACATAGGATTTCACGTCGTAGAGTCGTTGGCTAAGCTGTTGCAGATAGATTTACGCAAAAAGAAGTTCGGCGCCATTTTTGGGCAGGGTGAATTTGCGGGTAAAAAGTTAATACTGTTAAAGCCATGGCGGTATATGAATCGCAGCGGCGAGGCGGTCGCAAGGGCGGTGGGTTTCTACAAGCTTGATGTCAGCGATTTGCTTGTGGTGACCGATGATATGTCGCTTGAGCCGGGCAGGATTCGGATTCGGACAAAGGGTTCCTGCGGCGGACATAACGGCCTGGCGGATGTTATCGAGAAGTTGGGCACCGAGAGCGTAGGGCGTTTGCGAATCGGCATTGGCGCCAGTGACATTGAAGACGCTGTTGATTATGTTCTCGATAAGCTCGCTGAGACGGAGAGACCGCTTTTGGATGAGGCGATTGCGCGAGCTCGCGATGCGGCACTTTGCTGGGTTGAGTATGGCATTGAAACGACGATGAATAAGTTTAATAGAGCGTGTGAGACGCAAATGTGAGAGTTAAGTTAAGCGTGTACTTAAACGGGAGGTAATTGACTTAAAGATGGCTGTTAAAAACAAGCTATATGAGGCAATGTTCCTGGTCGATGCGGCAGATTCGCAGGCCGACTGGGACGGCGTTGAAAGCAATATCAGAAACATTCTGGCCCGAGTGGACGCGGAGATTATCTCGCTGGAAAAGTGGGACACTCGCCGGCTTGTGTATGCGATCGACAAAAAGAGCATGGGGACATATATCCTTTGCTACTTTAGGGCCGACGGCAAGCGAATGGCGGAGATTGAAAGAACTGTTCAGCTTTCCGAGCGGATTATGCGTGTTCTAATTTTGTCCGCCGACCACGTGACGCAGAGCGATATCGAAAAGGATACACCTACTATAGTGGCGGAGAAGCCGGAGCAGCCAACTGGCGCGGGCCCTGGGGAAACGGCTGGGGTGGAAACGGTAAGTGCCCAGGAGAGTTCCGAAGCAGAAGCTGCGCCTGCGGAAGTTTCGCGAGAGGCAGCAGGGCCGGTAAGCGTCGAAGAGGACAGCAAGAGTGAACCTGAAGCAGCGGCCGTTGCTGAAGAAACGCCGGAGGAATCCAAAAAATTGGATGAGCAGGATACAGAAAAGAGTAAGGAGAAAGAAGAGTGATTGTCGAAGTTCTGCGCCGCCGGTGACAGGCAGAGCGGGAGTTATTAAATCTTTTTTGAGGGAGTGTTGAAATGGGTTTTTATAACAAAGTTTTGCTAATGGGTAATTTGACTCGTGACCCTCAGTTGTCGTATACGCCGAACCAGACGGCAGTGGTTGATTTTGGTTTGGCGGTTAACCGCAGGTGGAAGGGCCAAAATGGTGAGCAGCGGGAAGAGACGTGTTTTGTGGACTGCCGGGCATTTGGCCGGCTGGCTGAGAATATAAACAAATATATGAGCAAGGGCAGACAGTTGTTTGTAGAGGGCAGGCTGACGTTCGATAGCTGGACTGCTCAGGATGGCACGCGGCGGAGCAGACACAGAGTGACGGTGGAGAACTTTCAATTTATCGGCGGTCGGCCGGATAGCGGTCGGGCGGATAGCGGCCAAGCTCAGCGGGCCCCGGGCGAAGCCGCTGCTGAAGCAGGACAAGAGGTAAGCTCTGACGATATACCGTTTTAGTCTCGTATTACGTTGTGCGAGGCCGGTATAGTGTAAGAGACATGAGTGGATACGATATATAAGTAGGTATGGGTTAAAGGATGAGAGCAGTAATAAGAAGAGAAAATGTGGGAAGAGGACGAGAGCGAACAAGACCGGCGTTGGGCCGGCCTGCCGGGGCTCGCGAACGGACGCAGTGTCGGTTTTGCCGAAGGGGCATCAAGTACGTCGATTATAAAGACATAGAGACGCTGCAGAAACTTTTGACGCATCGCGGCAAGATATACTCGCGCAAGCGCAGCGGCAATTGTGCGGGTTGTCAGCGAAAGGTGAAAAAAGCCATTAAGCGCGCCCGGTATATGGCACTGCTGCCGTACGTGGCATAATCAGCGTATAGCGTATAGCGTATAGGATATAGCGTGCAGGAGAAACCGAACGCTAAAGACTGGAGATATAGGTGAATCCCGTTAGAAATTCTATGACGGGGAGCATTATAATACGAGGATAGTAAAATGGTGCGAAAGCGGAAGAGTTCTGACGCGGTAAGAATGTCTAACGGGATGAAGGTTTTACTTTGTCAGGATGTTGAGAAGCTGGGGTGGCTCGGTGACGTTGTGGAAGTGAACGCCGGGTATGCGAGGAATTATCTACTACCCGCGGGTTTGGCGAAGGTTGCGACCGAGGCGAATATAAAATCGCTTGCCGAGGAAAAGACCAAGGGGGCCGGTCAGAGGAAACTTGAGCACGAGCGTCTTGAGGAGGCTGCTGCTGCGGTGGAAGGAGCGGAAGCAGTACTTGCCGCCAAGGCGAACGAACAGGGGGTTTTATTCGGCTCGGTCGGGGGCGCTGAGATAGCAGGTAATCTTCGGGCGCAAGGCTTTGAGGTGGCCGATGACCACGTGGACCTGGCGCAGCATATAAAGCAGGTGGGGGTGCACTCTGTTAAACTTGAGTTTGCTGAAGGCTTGACGGCGACGGTCAGCGTGGTGGTGGTGCCGGAGGGTGCGGATGTCGAGGCCATAAAAGCGGCAGCGGCCCAAGAGCAAGAGAAGACGAGCGCAACGGAACCTGAGCAGGAGCCAGAGAAAGAGGAGGAAACCGCCTAAATTTCTGTGATATTGTAGGTTGTAACGCGTTGGGAGGATTGTATCAATGGAACCTGAGCAGAAAAGGCGGATAGAAGAAATCATGGCCGGGATGGAGTGCGAGCTGGATTTTGAATGCTACAAATCCGGCTTTGAGAAGATTTGCAAGGCGAGGGACCGGGGACTGCCGAACTATGTTGACTGTTTGGAAGAGAGCCGGACGATGTGCGGATTCAGGGTGCCTTTCGGCAGTGGTGCGTATTGCAGGTGTCCGCTTCGGGTCTATATCGCCAAGACCCTGAAGAAATGAGCGATATGTGGCCGGCCGAGGGCAAAAAAGCAGGCTATGGAATAAAATAATCGGGTCTGGGTGTATCTTTGTTTCGAGTCCTCCTTATCGCCCAGGCCCGTTTTTTATGCGCCAGCGGTTTTTCGGTTTTGGGCTGTTGGGCTTAAAAATATGGCGGCTGCCGAATGGGCCCAGCCGTAAGTGCTGGCTGGGTGGCCTCTGAACATTTTTCTTGGTTTAGACCTTGTATATCAAGGTCTCAAGGATCTGGAAATTAGCTTCGATGAATGTGTTTTTATCTTCCCCAGAAATGCGGACGAGGCCCAGAGACTTCATCTTTCGCAAATCACGGTTTCTTGTTGCTACTGTACGATTAGAGTATAAGGCGGCCAACTCGGGCGAAGACTGCAATTTGCTCAAAGGCGTGGGGCCGGAGCGCACCAACATTCTAACGATGGTTAAAATTCGGTCGTTAATCTGTACTTTTTGGTGTTTCTTGGTATCGAGAAGGTATTTAGTATAGTCGGTCAACATGAGCTCCTTCACTTTTTCGAGCACTTTTTGTTTTATTCTCTGGATCTCTTGCAAATAACCTTTCATGCCCCAAATCAACAGGTCCCAAGGGTCACTTGTGCGCCGAATCTTGCCCAACTCATCGATATACTTGTCCCGGTTCATACTCCAAAAGTTCGCAAGAGACCAGAAGCAGTAAGCGTTTATGCCGGTTACATACAAGATGAGAGCCTCTAATGCCCTGGCTGTTCTGCCGTTACCATCTGCAAAGGGATGAATTTCCGTTAGGTAGTAGTGGGCCATGATTGCCCTAACGATAGTGTTAGCGCTTAGGGGCCCGTGTGCGGCAGCGTTCAGCCAGTTCGTGAATTTTGTCATCGCGCAAGAGACTTCGGTGCCTGTTCTGCATAGACCTACTCTGCGCGGCTCACCAAATGTCGTGGGAAACTCTCCTCGGTATTGGCCAGGCACGTTGTCCAAATAGTTCAAGCCGTCCGTAAAATATTTGTGTATTTGGTGAATGAGCTGCTCGGTATATGTGAGTTCCTCGCCCTTTTCGGCGAGCGAATATACATACTCCGCGATAAATTCATACACTTTCCTAGAGTTATCGGCCTCTTGCTCAGCTCGCGCAAGTTTGCCGTGGGCCTGTGCCTTGCGGAACGATTCTTCGATTTCATCGGCGCCGAGTCGTGTGCCCTCGATTGCCAGAGTTGCTCCAATGGCTGAGACCATCTCGCTTCTGATGATTTTATCTGTTGAGCCAGGAAATGAAGGGCAATCTCTAATGAAGGAGTCGGCGATTTGAATGTCGTGAAAGGTGTCATAGAAATCGCGGAACCGCCGCCAGCCGGCGTCTTCTTTGAAGATGGCTTTCTCAAGGTCTTCGACTAAATCGAAGTTAATCAGTTTTTCAAAGTTGAGCTCCATTTTACAGGTCCTTTCATCAAAAATCCCGCAACAAGTCTTTCCATATATGTCGGCCTATATACTATCACTTGTTTACGATAATGTCAAGCAAAATGCACAAATTTTTGCACAGCCCACAAGGCCGTAAGTCTCTTTGAGGCTGGGAGTTAAGCAAGCCGGCCAAATAGTATCGTGGAAAAATGATAAGAAGAATGCACCGATTCTTGACAGGTCCGTCGGACGGGATTTGTAACAGGGACATGCATGCGTGCGTTTTTTGAGCTGAAACGACACATGAGGCCGCGTGACGCAAAGATTTTTGGCGCAAAAGTGCGGGTAGTTGGGGGGGGAAATCGAGAAAAAGTGGAAAAATTTTTACTTTTTTGGGCATAAGGACTTAGCACGTCTGCCGGGGGTGTTTCAAGGGGGGGCGAGGGGGAACACACGAGTATCACGACATCAGAGCATCGGGTAGCAGAGTATAAGGGTGGCAGGGCACGAGGGGGTAAAACGACATCTCGCTCTTTGAGTTGGAACTTCTGCTGGACTGGTACGAGCAGTTGTCGCAAGCGCATTCGGGCGGGGGGAGCACAAAATGGGAGAGCGCCAGCAGGGCATAAACTCGGCCTTCGAGAGCCAACAAACGGCGTGGAAGGCGTTAAGGTTCTTTGAGGAAACAGTCAAAGTGGAAGCGGCTATGTGGGAGCGATTCCAGACTATGCCGGTCGAGGCGAAGCGGGCCTTGGCGGCTTTCTATGGTACGGCGGACGATTACACGCTTTTTATGTGGATTTGTAAATTCTGGGCCGTCTGTATTTCGCCGAACGGACCTTGAGCGGCGCAGGAGAAAAATGGCGAAATTGGGCGCGAAAGCGGCCAGACGGCGGGTTGGAAGAAATGTTTGCAGATTGGTCAAATCGATTGTAGAATGCGCGGATAATTTGGGAGGTGGTAAAAGTGGAACAGACAGGTGTAAAAACGAACGGAAGGACCCTTGGCCCAAGGACCGCTGTCGGCGGCGAAGCCGCGGCGGCTGGCGGTCGGCATATGCCGGAATCATTAGCTGCTGAGGCTGCCGTGTTAGGCTCGATGATAGTCGACCCGGAGTGCATCAATGAGGTGGTCGAGCATCTTGAGGCGGCTGCATTTTACCGTCTGGAGCATCAGATGATATTTGACGCGGTAGTTGCGCTCTATGAGAAGAACCGGGGCGAGGGCCTTGATGCGGTGCTGCTGCGGGACGAGCTTGAGAAGCGCAAGCAGCTCGAACAGGTCGGCGGGGTGGACTATATCGCGAAAGTTATGGAGTCGGTGCCATCGTCGGCGAACGTGACGTATTACGCCAAGATTGTCAAGGACAAGATGCTGCTTCGGGAGATTATTAACGCGGCCAGTGCGATTCTCAATGACGCTTACAGCCAGGACGGCGAGACGAGCGAGACGCTTGACGAAGCGGAACGGCGGATATTTGAGGTCACTGACAGGAACATAAGCGGCTCTGCGAGCATGGTGAAGGACCTGGTTTTGCGCGCGTATGAGCTTATCGAGAAGCGTGAGGGCAGCCATGTCACGGGTTTGGCGACCGGCTATTACGAGCTTGACGATTTGACGTGCGGCCTGCAAAACGGGGAGATGATAATAGTAGCGGGCAGGCCGAGTATGGGTAAGACCTCGCTTGCGCTGAATATCGCCGAGCATCTTGGCGTGGTGGAGAAGATTCCGGTTGGTGTGTTTTCGCTGGAGATGGGCAGGCAGCAGTTGGCGGAGAGATTCCTGTGCAGCATCAGCGAGGTCGACAGCCAGAAGGTCCGCAAGGGTTTGCTGAGCACGGAGCACTACGAGCAGCTGCGTGATGCGTGCGGCGAGCTGGCTGAGGCGCCGATTTATATCGACGACAGCGCTTCGCTGACGCCGCTGGAGCTTCGGGCCAAGGCCAGAAGACTAAAAAGCCAGCACAGGATAAGATGCATCATCGTGGACTATCTGCAGCTGATGCATTTGGGCGGCCGGGTGGAATCGCGTCAGCAGGAAATCACAACGATTTCAAGATATATCAAGGCACTGGCGCGGGAGCTGAATGTTCCGGTTGTGGTATTGAGCCAGTTGAACCGCTCGCCGGAAGGCAGAGAGGGACATCGGCCGAGGATGAGCGATTTGCGCGAGAGCGGCAGTATCGAGCAGGACGCGGACGTGGTGATGCTGCTGCACCGTGAGGATTATTACCATCGCGGCCAGAAAGATTACGAGCCGAATAATAGAGCGGAGTTGATAATAGCCAAACAGAGGAATGGGCCGACCGACACGGTGCAACTTGTTTTCAGGGAGAAATTTACGCGTTTTGAGAATGCTTCGCACATAGAGCAGCCGGCCGGCGGTGAGGTGCCATTCTAAAGGAGCAGAAATATCGAAGGGATATCGAATATGGCTACATACGCTTCTCCTGTGGAGCCCTTACGGACTGACAGGCGTACCGAGAATCGAGTGTTGAAGGTCACAGTTGAGAGTTTTTTGGTGATTGCTTTTAGTTTGTTGTCGGCCGGGGCGGTGTACGCGCAAACAGAGGCGCCGAGCGCCGGGGCCAATTGGCAATACCGGATAGAGAGCATTGATGTCGTCAATAACGTCAGTATCGAAGAGAGGAAGGCACTGTCGATGGTTCGCAGTAAAGTCGGAGACTTTTTTAACGATGCGATAGCGCAAGAGGACGCAGAGCGCATAGGCGACTTGCCCGGCGTGGCCAAGGTTGGGTGGGACCACAAAATCGTTGACAACAAAGTCCGGCTGAGATTTGTCATCGAGGAAAAAAGTATTCTCAGTGCGATTGAGCTCGAAAGCGAGCCCGAAGGTAAACGGCTGCGATTCAAGGTCAAGACGCTGCGGAGTAAGCTTCGGTTTGTTGCACAGGATTACGTGGACGAGCGGACGGCTGCGAGCGGCGTAACGGACCTTAAGGAATTCTATCTGAAGAAAGGCTTCGCTTTGGTCAACGTGGCGCTGGACTATAAATCGGTACGCGGGCAAATAGTGAAGGTGACGTATAGAATTAATGAGGGGCCGAGGGTCAAGATAGGCACGGTCAAGTTCGAGGCGCCGGAGGACAAAACAGGCGAGGCGAAAGCCAGTGGCAAAAAGCGTCTGAGAGTAAAGAAGAAGACACTTAGAGATGCGATAAAGTCGGACGGCAAGAACTGGTTCTTTTGGTCAAGAAACTATAGAAAAGAGTCGATCGAAAAGGACATTATAAAACTGCACAGGCTCTATGCTAAAAAAGGTTTTCTCTACAACGAAATAACATATCGGCTTGGCCCTGACCTGCTCGATGCAAATGTAATCGAGCAGGAGCGCAAACGAAGGACGCGCAAAGTTAACATCACGTACGAGATTAACGAGGGGCCGGAGTGTCTTGTTGAGGAAGTTGTTTTTAAGCTCTGCGATAAAAAGCTCGAATACGAGATAGAGGGCGGCGGGCACGTGGATGAGGAGGATTTAAGGAAGCAGTTGCGGTGGTTAGAACCCGGGAGAACCTATAGAAAGCACCAGGCTGAATCGGACCGAAGGCGGCTGCTTAAGTACTATCGTGAACAGGGTTTTGTCCGCGCAAACATCGAAGAAAGGGCGTTGTTGGCGCTGCTTTCCAAGGACGAGCTCAAAGCAGAGGAAGTCGGTGTGCCTGTTGAATTAAGGGTATACGAAGGTTCGCGGTTCAAAATCGGGAGCGTTAATATAACGGGCAACGAGCGGACTCAAGATAAGGTCATCCGTCGGGTTCTGTCCGAGTATGCCTTCGAGCCGAATGAGCCTTACGATGCTTATGCGGCTCCGCCGGACGGTGGCGGCGAGCTGGAAGACGAGATACGAATGCGTCTGTTAGCCGAGTCGATAACTGTCAGGCCCGGCAGGGAGTACGATTATGACCGTATCGCGGATGTTTGCACGGCTGATGTCAACGTGGTCATAACAGAAGGTAAGACAAGTGAGTGGAACCTGGGGGCTGGGATTAGCTCGAACCGAGGATTTATAGGGCAGATCGTCTATGAGCAGAGAAACTTCGATACCAGTGATAAGCCGAAGAACTTTAGTGAGTTTCGCAGCGTTTTTTGGCCAAGTGAATTTGGTGAGCCGCCCGACGCTTTCCTTGGTGCAGGTCAAACTTTGAGAGTTGCCCTGGAACCTGGTACTGAATATAGCCAGTATTCGGTTGCTTTCACGGAGCCGTATTTCAGGGACAAACCGATAGCGTTTGACCTGCGTGGGAGTAGTTGGGAGTGGCAAAGAAGGAGTCACGATGAAGAGCGACTGAAGGCATATTTTGGATTTGAAGAGCGTTTTCAGAAACGATATAGAAACGAACAGTGGCCTAAGAATATCGGCTTTCGGCTCGAAAATGTTAATGTTGGCAGCCTTGATAACGATGCGCCGAAAGAAATCGTCGATGATAAGGGCGACAATTTTCTTGCGGGAATCAAGGTCGGCGTTGGCAGGAATCTTACCGACGACAGGTTTAATCCCGGCAAGGGCTATATTTTGAATGCGGGTTACGAGCAGGTATCCGGGGACCATACTTTCGGGATATTGAGCGGCACCCACAGATGGTACCATACGCTTCGTGAGGATTTGGCCGGGCGCAGAACCATTCTGGCGACGAAGCTGCACGCATCGACGATATTGGGCGGCGCTCCGACATTTGAAAAGTTCTACGCCGGCGGAACTGGTTTCTACGGTATCCGCGGCTTCGATTATCGCGGCGTAAGCACAAGGGGCCTCCAAAGGAATGTCGCCAACGCTAAACGTAAAGACCCTATAGGCAGCGATTGGATATTTTTGGCCAGTAGTGAGGTGGTGTTGCCTTTGGTGGGTGAGGAATTTTCCGCGTTGTTTTTTATTGACAGCGGAGGGATTGATTCGGGCAACTACCGCGCCTCTGTGGGGACAGGTATACAGATTCAGATTCCCCGCTGGTTTGGGCCGGTACCGATGAGATTTGAATTAGCCGTTCCGGTTATGAAAGACAGCGAGGACGAGACTGAGGTCTTCAGTTTTTCAATAGGCAGGCTGTTTTAATCGATTCAGGATTAATCGGGAAAGGATAATCTTATGAAGAACAGAGCAATGGTTTTGAGCTGTCTGGCAGGTGGGGTTATTTTGTGTATAAGCTATCAGTATAGCCGGGCGCAGACCGAGTCTGATAAACCACCGTTGAAGATAGGGGTTGTCAGCATTCGAAAAATCTTTCGGGATTGTGAGAGAGCGAAGAGCCATGAAAAACAAATACGTGCTGAAGAGGATAAGCTTAACGCTACGCTGAACAAGCTCCAGAAAGACATCGCCGCGGTCGAGGCGGGTCTTGGCACGCTTAGGCGCGAGAGCATTGATTACCTGGAGCTGGCTCGGGATGTATCGCAAAAGCAGGACAGCTACAAGTCACAACAACAGCACTATGAGAGGCTATTGGCGCTAAAAGACCGGCAGTGGACAAAGGTTCTGTACGAGGACGTTTTGCGTGCGACCGGTGAGCTTGCGAAAAAGAAGGGTTTGGACATAGTGTTCGAGCGGACTGAACCTGACTTTTCTATGATTAGTGCCGCTGAGCTTTTGGTGACGATCCAGACGCACAAGTTGGTTTACGCAGGTGGGTGTATGGATATTACTTCGGACGTAATTGCCCAGTTGGATGAAGATGATTCAAAGGTCAAGGGCTCAGATGTGAAATGAGCTATTTGAATTAGATGTGAATGATACTTATGTTGGGAATTCTATCGATGTTTTGTCCTTTGATTTTCGTGTTTGACTTAAAATGGGAATAACGGTTGCCAAATTAGCTGAGCGGATTGAGGCCGAGTTAGCTGGTGACGGCTCGGCTGAGATAGGTGCGGTCGGGCCGGTGGAAGGTGCGAGCGAGACTGACGTTACCTTTATCACCGACAGCGCAGGTTATTGGGGGCGCGCAGGCGAGGCTAAAGATGCAAGGCGCGTGAGCGAACTTGAAAAGTCACGGGCGGGTGCGGTTATCGTTGGCAGGCGTATTGAGGGCTTGGCCAAGCCGCAATTGGTTGTTAAGAGTGTTGATGCGGCCCTGATAGAGGCGTTGAAAATCTTTGCTCCCAAGCTAAAGGCTGTGACAGCAGGTATTGACCCAACCTCGCAGATTGGGCACGATGTCAAGATTGGACAAGATGTTTCCATTGGGCCTTGGGTGGTGGTCGAGGACGGAGCTGAGATTGGGGCCAACAGCATAATTGCCAGCGGGTGCAGAATAGGTGAGAATTCAAGGGTTGGTGACAATTGCAGGCTTGACAGCAACGTTGTTGTTTATCACAATTGCAGGATTGGCAACAATGTGGTCATTCAGGCCAACAGTACAATCGGCTCAATTGGTTTTGGTTATTCTTTTATCGATGGCAGCCGTAAACTCATTCCGCATAACGGCGGCGTGGTGATTGAAGACTTTGTGGAGATAGGCGCGAACTGCTGCGTTGACAGGGCGAAATTCGGCAACACGGTAATCGGGGCGGGGACAAAAATCGATAACCTTGTTGAGATTGCTCATAATGTAGTAGTCGGCAAGTGCTGCCTTATGGCCGCCCAGGTTGGCATCGCCGGCAGCAGCAAGATTGGTGACGGGGTTGTGTTGGGCGGTCAGGTCGGTGTCGCGGATAATATAGAGATAGGCGAGGGCACGATGGTTGGTGCGCAGTCGGGTGTTATGAGTAGTGTCGGAGCCAAGCAGCAGTTATTGTGGTCGCCTGCGACAGATATTAAACACGCCTTCCGGGTGATAGCTTCGGTGATGCGTCTTCCGAAGATGGTGGGGCAGTTAAGGCAGCTAAGTAAGAGGATAGAGAAACTTGAGTCTGCAAAAGACGATAAAAAGTGAAGCGAGGATATGCGGTAAGGGTATGTTCGGGGGCAAGGAGGCGAAAGTTACCTTTCGGCCTGCTTCTGCGGGTTCTAGGGTGGTTTTCGTACGGACGGATACGGGGGAGCCGGTGCGGGTTGTGGCTGTCGCCAGCAATCTTGCTGAGAGGAGCAGACGGACGACGCTGAAGAAAGGCCCTGTGAGTATAGAAACGGTCGAGCATTGTCTGGCTGCGGTCAGCGCTCTTGAGATTGACAATCTGCTAATAGAGGTTGAAGGTTTGGAGCTGCCGGCTCCGGATTGCAGCAGCGCCGAGTATTTCAAGGTACTCAAGCGAAGCGGGCTGGTAGAGCAGGCAGAGGAGCGCAAAGAGTTCGTTATCAATGAGGCTATTAGTATCAGTGATGGAGATGCGTGCGTTTACGCTTTGCCGTCGGCCGATGGCGGACTGAATGTAACTTTTGATTTGGATTACGGTGGTCACACGGGTATCGGGCGGCAGATTTTCAGCTGTCGGGTGACTCCTGAGAGTTTTGAGAAGCATCTGGCCCCGGCCCGGACTTTCCTGCTCGAGGCAGAGGCAAAGCAATTTAAAGCGCGTGGGATAGGGACGCATGTTGGTCCTCGCGACATTCTGGTCATCGGCTCGGACGGTCCTATCAAGAATAGTTTCCGGTTTCCTGACGAGTGTGTCAAGCACAAGATTGTTGATTTGATTGGCGACCTCGCGTTGGTTGGTCGGCCGATTAAGGGCAGGATTGTGGCCTACAAGAGCGGGCATTCGTTGAATCAGCGGCTTGTGAGGAGACTATACGAGGCGGCCGAGCGGCAAGAGCGTATCCAGAAATTTGGGACCGACGCGGTTTTGGATATTCGCAGGATCCAAAAGATTCTGCCGCATAGATACCCGTTTTTGCTGGTGGACAAGGTAGTTGAAATCGAAGGTGATAGACGAATAAAAGGGATAAAAAACGTAAGCTTCAACGAGCAGTTTTTCCAGGGGCACTTTCCAGGTACGCCTATAATGCCAGGGGTGCTTATCGTCGAGGCCATGGCGCAGGTTTCCGGTTTGTTGTTTGCGCAGAAATTAGAACATGCCGGAAAGTTGGCGGTGTTGATCTCTATGGACGATGTGAAATTAAGGAAAGCTGTAGTGCCTGGCGACCAGCTTGTGCTTACCGCTGAGACAGTTAGAATCAGGAAAAGGACGGCGCAGTGTAGGTGCAAAGCGATGGTAGGGGACAAGGTGGCGGCTGAAGCACAAATTAAGTTTATGCTTGTGGATGATGAGAAGGTATAGGGTAGATTTTGGACATAACCAAAGGCATGAGATGATTCAGGTACATCCGAGTGCGGTAGTTCATCAGGACACTCAACTGGCAGATGATGTTGTGATTGGGCCTAATTGTGTTATTGACAGCGGGGTCTCAATCGGCGCCGGTACGGTTCTTGATGCCAATGTTGTGATTTGCAAGGACGTTACGATTGGACGGAACAATCACTTTTTTGCCAATTCCGCAATCGGCGGTCGGCCACAGATGCTTGATTTGGGTCCGGATGCTGCGATTGGGGGACTCTTAATCGGTGATAACAATGTTTTTCGTGAGCAGGTGACGATTCATCCGAGCATTCATCCGGAGGAATTTACGAAGATAGGAAACGATAATCTGCTTATGATAGGAGCGCACATCGGACACGATTGCGTACTTGAAGATAAAATCATTATGAGTAACTACAATCAGATAAGCGGGCATTGCAAGATTGAGACTGGTGTTTGGTTTAGCGGTATGGTTTTGCTTCATCAGTTTGTAACTATCGGCAAGTGGTGTTACGGTGCGGGGCTTGCGGGGATCAATCGTGATGTTCCTCCATTTCTGATCGTCGGCGGTCATTATCCGCCAAGAATTCGAGGCGTTAATAAGCGTGGTCTGGTGCGAGCCGGTTTGAGCAAGGAGCAGCAGCAGAAGATATGTGAAGCGTATGATAAGCTCTATCGCCGGGGTGCGGCATTGCTGGAGAACGCAAAGGCCTTGGCGCAGGAAGATGGGCTTGACGAGAATGTCCAGGCAATGATTGACGCGATAACCAGGAGCAGTGAACATCGGTTTGGCAGGTATCTGGAGAAGTTCAGGCATTAAAGGGAAGCTGAAAAGCAAAAAGTGACGTATGGATAAGATACGAACGGCAGTTGTGGGCGCAGGAAAGATGGGGGCGGTTCATGCGAAGGTTTACGACCAGCTGCCACAAAGCGATTTTGTTGCGGTGGTCGATATAGACGGCGAGAGAGCGGAGCGTCTGGCGAAACAGTACAACTGCTCCGCTTTTACTGACTGCGGGGATATACTGGGCAATGTCGATGCGGTAACGATAGCGTCGCCTACCGTAACACATCAGAAGCTGGCAAAAATCTTTATCAAAAACAATGTGCCGGTAATGATAGAGAAGCCGCTGGCGGCCAATGTTAAAGAAGGCCGAAAGATTGTGGGGCTTGCGAAAAAAAATAACACGGTGGTGGCGACCGGTCATTCCGAGCGGTGTAACCCGGTTGTTCAGGCGATGAAGCGACTCAATATCGAGCCGAAGTTTATCGAGGCGACCCGCATCAGTCCATATCCGTTCCGTTCGACCGATATCGGCGTTGTGCTGGATGTGATGATTCACGATATAGATATTATTTTGTCCCTGGCGGCAAGCAAGATTAAGAAGATAGATGCAGTAGGTGTCAATGTAATCGGAGACAAGGAAGATATTTGCAATGCAAGAGTTGTCTTTGAGAGCGGCTGTATTGCAAATGTTACGGCTTCGCGATTGGCACTGAAAACGGAAAGGAAGGTGCGGGTGTTCAGTCCGCAGGGGTATTTGAGCGTGAATTATTTTAAGAAGACCGGGATTATCATCAAGGCAGACCCAAACGTCAATGTTGTCCACTGGATTAAAGAGCGCCAAGATGCAGGGGATTTTGACCTGACAACGGTGAACTGGCCTGACCTGCTGCACATAGAGCAGCTTCATATAGATGATAAGGAACCATTGCGTCTTGAGCAGGAGGCATTTCTGGAGGCCGTTGCGGACAAGACACAGAGGCCGGAGGTTAGTGCCGAAGAAGGTCTGGCGGCGATAGAGTGCGCGGAGAAGATTCTTGCCTCCATCAAAAAACATAAGTGGGACTGAGAATTGATTATTTAAGGTTTTTTGTTTTGAAAGGGATGTAATATGATTCGCAAGTTTTGGTTTAGCATGTTTTTGACGGGAGTAGTTTTAATGGCGGGCTGTGGCAAAGAGGCAGGTGAGAAGCCCAAGAGTGTGGAAGCCGGACCGACGAAGGTAAAACTTGAAACGAGTATGGGTGATGTTATTATTGAGCTTAACGAGAAGGCGGCGCCGGTTACGGTGAAGAATTTCCTTCGGTATGTTGAGGAAGGTTTCTACAACGGGACGATATTTCACAGGGTTATACCAAACTTTATGATACAGGGAGGCGGGTTCGCGACGGATTTGAAGGACAAACCAACACACCCAATGATTGTTAATGAGTTCAAGCTCAGCAATGTTCGGGGCACTATCGCTATGGCGAAGATGGGCGGTAACCCGAATTCAGCTACCTCGCAATTCTTCATTAACCTTAAAGACAACAGTGGCAATCTAGATCGCCAGAACGGCGGCTTCACAGTCTTTGCGAAAGTTGTCGAAGGTATGGACATTGTGGACTCTATCGTGGCGGTGAAGACAACCACGAAGATTGGCACGATTAAGGGGCGCAGAACTCAACTGCCTAATACTCCCGTTGAACTGGTAGTGATAAGGTCGGCTAAGGTTGTCTCAGCAACAAAATAGGATTACAGCTTAGTTAGGCATTTAATCTTAGTTTGCTGACGAGCTGGTGAGCGAGGCGGGTCGGCTCTGGGATTCGATACCTGGTCGTGCAGGCGAGGGCAATTTTGATTGCCTCTTTGAGCAGGCACTTGTTCCCCACCGAAACAAAAAGCGGCTCGACATTGGAGCGGGTTCTGACTACGGCACCGATAGTCTCGTATTGCGTATCGCGTATTGCGTATTGCGTATTCTGCTTCGTGCGTTTTTTGTCCTTTAACAGCGTATATGTGCCTTTTTCCAGCGGAGGGTCTTGGAATGTTCCGGTTAGTCTGCTTTTTGCGCATCCGATGGTCGGTTTATCGAAGAACAGGCCCAAGTGTGAGGCGAGGCCGAGTCGGCGAGGATGGGCGATACCCTGGCCATCGACGATGAATATGTCAGGCTGGTTTTTGAGTTTTTCGACAGCGGCAAGGCAGGCTGGAGCTTCGCGGAAAGAAAGCAGGCCGGGGATATAGGGGAAGTTGACTTCCTGGACGGCACTTGTTGTTTCGAAAGTTTCAAAGCCGGTGGCAGCCGAAGGTTCCCAAAGACCCTTTTGAGCGTCCGGCATTCTCAAAACAACGGCGGCAGCGGTGATTCTTTTGCCATCTTTACTGAAAGCACAGTCCAGGCCCGCGATAAGCTTCGGCGGTTTTTGTAGCGGGGTAAGCTGCACTTTGCGTGCGAGGCGCGTTTGGAGCTCGCGTGCCTGCGAGTAGGACAGATTCCATTCGTGCAACTCACTCATTTTCATATTTCTTTAGCTTTGTGCTTGCGCAGAAACTGACAAATCGTTGAATGAAAAGATTTTACCTTCTTGTGGCATTTTGGTACAATAGTTAGTTTGGGTTATTGCCGGATTTTTCGCTGGGGCACTATTTGCAGCGGTAAGTACAGACATGGGAAAAAGAATAGAGAAAGCCATCAGGATTACAGGAGCGGCGGAGCACAACCTTAAGAATATTAACGTGGACATTCCACGCGATAAACTGGTTGTGATTACCGGGATAAGCGGCTCGGGGAAAAGCTCTCTTGCGTTTGATACGATTTATGCGGAAGGCAGGCGAAAATATGTCGAATCGCTCAGCGCCTACGCTCGTCAGTTCCTTGAGCAGATGCAGAAGCCGGCTGTTTCGGACATCACGGGTCTGCCACCCACCATTGCGATTGAGCAGCGAGGCACCAGCGGCAATCCTCGCTCGACGGTGGCTACTACCACGGAAATCTACGACTATTTTAGATTGCTTTTTGCTCGTGTGGGTCAGCCGCATTGCTGGGTGTGCGGGAAAGATATTACAAGCCAGCATTCTTCGCAGATAGTGGAGTCGATACTTGGTCGGCCGGAGGGCAGCAAAATCCAGATTTGTGCGCCTTTGGTTCGCGGCAAAAAGGGGGAGCATAAGGACATTTTCAGCAATATCCAGCGTGAAGGCTTTGTTCGTGTGCGGGTTGATGGGCTTATTTACGATGTTCGTAATGTCCCTGTATTGAATAAGAACAAGAAGCATACTATTGCAGCGGTGGTTGATAGGTTGATTATTAAGGATTCGGTTCGTACGCGGCTGGCTGATTCGGTGGAAACGGCGCTTAAATTGGCCGACGGAGTTGTTTTTGTGATGGTCCATGAGCCGCAAGGTACCAAGACCGGCGGTGATGGTAAGTGGGCTGAGGTGATTTACAGTGAGAAGTTTGCCTGCCCCAAACATCCGCAGGCATCTCTTGAGGAGTTATCGCCGCGGCTGTTTAGCTTCAACAGCCCCTATGGTGCGTGCAAGAGCTGCGATGGCCTCGGGACGATTCTGGAATTTGACCCAGACCTGATTGTTCCTGACAAGAGTGTGTCGCTGGACAATGGCGCGATTGATGCCTGGCGCAAAGGCGGTAAGAGAATGAACATTTTCTACAACCGGCTGATTAAGCGGTTCTGCCGGGACGTAGGCATCAGTAAATCCACGCCATATGAGCGAATTCCGAAAGAGGCCAGAAGGATTCTGATGTACGGGACGAGTCCTGCTGATGAAGAAGAATACGGGATTTGGTTTGAGGGTATTATCCCGAACCTTAATCGGAGGTGGGAGCACACCACCAGCGAATATGTTAAGGCGAGGCTGCATGGTTATCTTTCGGAACAAGCCTGTCGGGGCTGCGGTGGTGCACGGCTGCGGAAGGAAGCTGTTGCTGTGACCGTTGGCGACAAGAACATACACGAGCTGAGCAGGTTTAGCATCGAGGAGGCACAGAGATTTTTCAACAAACTTGAATTAGATAAAGAAAGGTCATTGATTGCCGCTCAGATTTTAAAGGAAATCAAGGCGCGACTGAAGTTTATGGTTGATGTTGGGCTTAGCTATCTGACGCTCGACCGGATGAGCAGCACTCTTTCGGCCGGCGAGGCCCAGCGGATTCGTCTGGCTACGCAGGTGGGCAGTGGTCTGGTCGGGGTATGTTATGTTCTTGACGAGCCGACGATAGGTCTTCACAAACGTGACAACGGTAGACTGCTTAGTATACTGCGTCGGCTAACTCGGCTCGGCAATACGGTTATAGTAGTTGAGCACGACGAAGATATAATCAAAAGTGCGGACCATCTTATTGACATTGGGCCCGCGGCTGGTGCGCGTGGTGGGGAAGTTGTTGTTCAGGGCAGTTTCAGTGACATTGTCGCGTGCAGGGGGTCGGTGACAGGAGAATATCTGAGCGGCAAGAAACGGATAACACTGCCGCTTCAAAGGCGCAAATACAATCTCAGGAAGTGCGTTGAAGTGAAGGTTGCCGCGGAGAACAACCTTAAGAATATAGATGTGAAGATTCCTCTTGGCGTGTTTAGCTGCGTGACGGGAGTTTCGGGTTCGGGCAAGAGCACATTGGTCAGCCAGATTTTATTGCGTGCACTGAGGCGCTGGTTGTATGGGTCTCATGAAAAACCTGGCAAGCATAAAGCTATTCTTGGTACTTCGCAAATTGATAAGGTGATAGAGATAAGCCAGTCGCCGATTGGAAAGACGCCGCGGAGCAATCCGGCGACATATACGGGCGTGTTTGATTTGATACGGAAGCTGTTTTCGATGACGCGGGAAGCGAAGATTCGCGGTTATAAGCCAGGGCGGTTCAGCTTTAACGTCAAAGGCGGACGCTGCGAATACTGCAAGGGACAGGGGACAAAGAAAATTGAGATGCACTTTTTGCCGGATGTTTATGTGACGTGTCAGAATTGCAAAGGCAAAAGATACAATCCAGAGACGCTCCAGGTCACATATAAGGGCAAAAATATCGCGGACGTGCTTGATATGAGGATAAAAGAAGCGCTTAATTTCTTTGCGAATTTTCCGACTATAGTGCGACTGCTCAATATGCTTAATGATGTTGGCCTGGGGTATATGCAGTTGGGCCAGCCTTCTACGACTCTTTCAGGGGGCGAAGCGCAGCGGGTGAAGCTTGCCTCTGAGCTGGGCAAGGCGGCCACGGGCCATACTTTGTATCTGCTCGATGAGCCGACGACGGGACTGCACTTTGCAGATATTCATAACCTTTTGAATGTTCTGCAGCGATTGTGCGATCTGGGAAATACCGTTGTTGTGATTGAACATAATCTTGATGTTATCAAGATGGCGGACTATATCGTAGACCTTGGTCCCGAGGGCGGTGACGCCGGCGGGGAAGTCGTTGCTACGGGTTCGCCGGAGGAAATAATCGGAAATAGAAAAAGTTATACTGCGAAGTATCTGAGGGACAAACTGCAGGTAGATAGGAAAAGCAAAAAAGGCAAAAGTTAAAAAACAAGAAAGAAGCATAGTATTTTATTGAGATTTTTTATGATTGCCGCGGCGCTTAAGTGGGTTGGTGACGTTGACGGCTTCCTGGAGCTTGTTGACCAGCGGAAACTGCCCGGTGAGTTTATCAAATTGCAATGTCGGGACGTTGAGCAACTTTACGAAGCGATAAAGACGCTTGCGGTGCGGGGGGCTCCGGCTATCGGGGTTGCGGCAGCTTATGGGCTGGTTTTGGCTACGCAAGATTTAGCTGGTGATAGTTCTTTGGAGGATGGCCTTTCTGTTTTGTCTAAATCAAGTGAGTATTTAGCTTCATCGCGCCCAACCGGCGCGAATTTATTCTGGGCGCTTGATAGGGTTCGGCGAAGGGCTGAAGCATTTGTTGCCAGCAAGCCGGAGGCGAAGTTGGGAGAGCTGCGGGAAGTTGTCTTCGATGAGGCAAACGCTATATGTCAGGAAGATGTGGATATGTGCCGGAGAATTGGGGAAAACGGCGAGAAGTTTATTGAGGATAGGGAAGGTATTTTGACGCATTGTAATGCGGGGGCACTGGCGACGGCGGGACAAGGGACAGCATTGTCAGTGATGTTCGAGGCGCATAAAAAAGGCAAGAGGTTCAAGGTTTATACCGACGAGACCCGGCCGTTGTTACAGGGCGCTCGACTGACGGCCTGGGAGCTGGTACAGGCGGGTATTGATGTGACGGTTATTTGTGACAATATGGCCGGGTGGCTGATGAAACAGGGCAAGATAGACGTGGTGATAACCGGTGCCGACCGGATTGCTGCCAATGGTGATGCGGCGAATAAGATAGGCACTTACAGCTTGAGCATTCTTGCCAGAGAACACGGGATACCATTTTACATTGCTGCGCCTTCGAGCACGTTCGATTTGAGCATAAAGAATGGAGGGCAAATACCTATCGAAGAAAGGTCGGCAGATGAGGTGACATCTTTTTGCGGTAAAAAGATTGCGCCGAAGGGGGTGGGTGTTTGCAATCCGGCTTTTGACGTTACAGAGGCGAAGGATATTGCAGCTATCATTACCGAGAAGGGTGTAATAGAAAAGCCGACAGGAAACAAAATCACCGAGCATCTGGAAAAACGGCCATGATAGTTGGCGTTTGGCAACTACTGTATTTGCAAGAAAGTCCTTGTTGCCGGTCTCTAATCGTTGTATGCTATTTTGACATTTTGCAAGATTAAGGATGCAAGCATAGTCTTCTCTCAGGCAACTTTATAAAAGAAAGGCTCCTTATGAAAAACTACGGCTTAGCAAAACGTGTTCTCGTCACAGGTGGAGGGGGGTTCCTCGGTTCACATCTTTGCAAGAGGCTTCTTGAGAAAGGCTGCGAGGTCCTTTGTATAGACAATTTCTATACAGGCCGGCGGGTCAATATCGCAGATTTGCTTGGCAATCCAATGTTTGAAGTTTTACGCCACGACATTTGTTTTCCCCTTTATGTTGAAGTGGACGAGATTTATAACCTTGCATGCCCTGCTTCGCCCATTCATTACCAGTTTGACCCTGTTCAGACCACAAAGACCTCTGTGCACGGCGCAATTAACATGTTAGGGCTTGCGAAGCGAATAAAGGCGAAGATATTGCAGGCATCAACGTCCGAAGTATATGGCGACCCCGCCGTTCACCCCCAGGACGAAAGCTATTGGGGCAATGTAAATCCGGTCGGGTTTCGCTCCTGTTACGATGAAGGAAAGAGATGTGCCGAAACACTTTTTTTTGACTATTATCGCCAGAACAATCTTAAGATTAAGGTGGCCAGGATTTTCAATACTTACGGGCCCAAAATGCACCCGAACGACGGCCGAGTAGTAACCAATTTTATCGTCCAGGCCCTTAAGGGCCAAGACATTACTATTTATGGGGACGGCCTCCAGACAAGAAGCTTTTGCTACGTTGACGACCTCATTGAGGGTCTTCTAAAACTTATGGAAAGCCCGGACGAATTTACAGGACCGGTTAATCTGGGAAATCCAAATGAAATCGCCATTCTGGAATTAGCCCAGAAGATTATTGAATTAACCGGCTCAGGGTCAAAGATAGTTTACAAAGCCCTTCCAGAGGATGACCCTCGCCAAAGACAGCCGGACATATCTCTGGCGAAACAAGAATTAGGATGGGAGCCGAAGACCAATTTGGAAGAGGGGTTACGGAAAACGATAGATTATTTTGGAGAAATGGCATGAAGTTAAGCATAGTTATGCCCTGCTATAATGAAGTCGAAACTTTAGAATCAATAGTAAAAGCCGTTAAAAACTGTCCTTATCAAAACAAAGAAATAATATTGGTCGATGATTGTTCCACAGATGGTACCAGGGAAGAACTGCGCGACAATATCGAAAACCTCGTAGACAAGGTGCTATATCACGACCGAAACCAGGGAAAAGGAGCGTCACTGAGAACAGGGATAAAGGCTGCAACCGGCGAAGTTCTCATTGTCCAGGATGCGGATTTGGAATACGACCCGAACGAAATTCCCAAAGTCATCCAACCAATCCTGGACGGCAAGGCCGATGTCGTGTATGGTTCAAGATTTGTGGGGGCTGCTGCGCACAGGGTCCTCTACTACTGGCACATGGTCGGAAATAAATTTCTAACCACTCTTTCGAATATGTTTACGAATATCAACCTGACGGATATGGAAACATGTTATAAGGCCTTCAGAAGGGAAATCATACAATCAGTCGAAATTGAGGAGGACAGATTCGGATTCGAAGCTGAAATAACCGCAAAGGTCGCAAAGATGAAGTGCAGAATCTACGAAGTCGGAATCTCTTACTCCGGCAGAACGTACGCAGAGGGCAAAAAGATAGGATGGAAAGATGGGCTTTGGGCAATCAGGTGTATCTTGAAATACAACCTTTTTAGAAGAGCTCACCCTGCAACGTAGGCCTTCACTGCAGTTGGATTTTGCCGTTATTCTTTCTGAAAAGAAGAGCTTTGCAGAGGCAAGGATTTTGTTGTTGAGAGCATGTTTGATTGTGTGGATGCAGGTTTGATGCTTCTCTCAAGCGGGTGTTTTTTCCTTGGCATATTGCTTGGCGCAATCAACTGGAGGTTCCGGGAGTTGCACAATGTGCTCACTCGCCGGCCGTCGGTGTGATAGAAATGGTTATGAATTTGGGTGATTGGTTTTAGAAAGCTGATTGGAATATGCCTGCTTCGCGTGTGGTTAAAGGATGTGGCCTTCTTGATCCGTTCTTGGCAAAACAGCGATGTAGAATGGCCAAGAGGCAAATAAGATTGGCTAAAAAGAATGGCCGTATACTGGATATTGGTTGCGGTTCCTATCCACTTTTTCTTATCAGCGTTGACTTTTCAGAAAAATACGGTTTGGACAAGATGGTCTGCAACGGTCTCAACGGCAACACAAAAGAACAAGGGATTACCCTTATCAGCAGTGAAATCGGGCAAGAAGAAAGCCTTCCCTTTGAAAGTGATTATTTCGATGTTGTGAGTATGCTTGCTGTTTTTGAGCACATTGAACCCGGCAAATTGGTCGAAATACATAAGGAGATTTATCGCGTCTTAAAGCCGGGCGGTATGTACATTATGACCACACCTGCAATCTGGACAGATGGTCTACTTAGATTCTTGGCCAGACTGGGCCTGATTAGCAACGTACAGATCGGGGAACATAAGGGCAGCTATGACCACTCGATGGGTTCATCAGTACTTCAGGAAGCAGACTTTCAGAGAGAAAAATTGCGGTTTGGATATTTTGAACTGTTTATGAATATCCGGGCAACAACCGACAAGTAATGTAGGGCGTGTAAGTTGTTTTACCTCTTGAGTTTGGGCTTGAAATTTGTTATCTGCAAGAGAAGTTGTATAGTGTGCTGGAAAAAGCAAGAGCGGTGAAGACAATGAAGGGGTTTTCCGAGAAGATGTTTCACGCAAATAAAAGCGGGGGCATAAAAAATAGCATTGCTAATGGCAAGTTTAGCAGGGTGGCAACATACGTAGTTTTGCTGATAGTCGGTATAATAGCCGTGACAATAGTACTTGCTTGCACGTCTCCATACGGAGTCGGGGTAAGCTCGGATTCAGTGAGTTATATTAGTGCGGCCGAACATCTTTTGGCGGGCGAGGGGTATTTAGACTTTGACCGGCGTCCTTATGTGCATTGGCCGCCATTGTATCCCACACTACTGGCTCTTCTCGGCCTGGCAGGGATTAAACCGGTTGATGGAGCAAGGTATGTAAACGCAATCAGTTTCGGTCTAATAGTATTTGGCTGCGGGGCGCTGTTCTTGCGCCGAATAAGAGCAAAACTGCTGGTTGTGGCAGGAGCAGTTATGGTATTGATGTGCTCTACGCTCCTGCTGGTTTCGGTACATGCCTGGACTGAGCCATTGTTTATATTTTTGACTATTCTGTTTGTATTCAGCGTAGCAAGATTTCTGAGAGAGCAAAAGCTATGGGCATTAATTCTGGCCGGTATTTTTTCAGCCTTATGCTGCCTTCAAAAATACGTAGGAGTTGCTACGATTATTACCGGCGTGGTCTTAGTGGTCTTTTTCGTACGAAATCGGGCCTGGCTTAAGCGATTAGAGTATGGAGTAATTTTCGGAGCGATTGCTTCCGGGCCTCTTGGCCTGTGGATTATACGAACAATAATATCCTCGGGCGGTGCTGAATATCACCGGCAGTTGAAGAATCCCTATCAGGTCTTTATGGGAACCTTGAAGACAACTACACCGTGGTTCGTTACAGATAAGATTTCGTTGACGGCAAGGTTGGTAATTATCGGGATAGTTGTGTGTTTGTTGGGAGCAGTAACGGTCTTGAGACGTTATAAGTGCGGCAAAGAGCGATTTGGCGATACCATGCTGGTAAAGGCCGCTGTTGCTTTTATCCTGATTCACAGTTTGTTTACTATGTTCGCTGCAACGGTTACGAATGCATTAGCCAATGAACGAGTTATGTTGCCGATATATGCATTCATAGTGCTATTATTGTTAATCAGCCTTGAAGACGCGGTCGAATTGTTGACTTTGCTTCTAAGGAAGAGAGCTGTCGGCTTGTTTATTATCGTTGGTCTGTGTAGTTTGTGGCTAATGTTATATCCGTTTCCCATGGTCCGACAACAAATTTCTACCTACAGAAGATATGGTGTTCCCGGTCTTACTTCGCCTTTTTGGAAACGCTCGCCCCTTACTAATTGGCTGAAGAATTATCCGTTAAAGGGCACAATTTTAAGTAATGACCCGCTTGCGATATGTTTTCTGACTAAATTGCATGCCATAATGAGTCCCCGTCACTCTGATGATATTGCAGAGTTCAAGCGGTTAGCGGCGTCGGGACAATACAATTATCTTGTTTGGTATTCCGGCAAAGAGTACTGGAACAGGCGTCGCGGCTTCTACGATTTGAAAGAGTTAAACTCAATGTTTAAACTCACACTGCGGAAGCGGCTGCGAGACGGGGCGGTTTTTGAAATTGAGTGAGGGGCCGATATAGCCAGCTAATGATTAATCTACAGCGACAACTTCTTTGACCTCAGGCACTTGTTCCTTGAGGATTCTTTCGACACCCGCTCTCATTGTCATCGCAGCGCCGGGACAACCCTGACAGGCTCCCTGCAGGCGCACTTTGACCGTATTATCCTCACCGGTTCCCACCAGTTCGATATCGCCGCCGTGGCTTTGCAGGGCCGGGCGGATGGACTCAATTGCTTCTTTAACCTTTTCTTCGAAGGTTTTTTCAGTATTAACGTCACCACAACCGCATTGCTCACACATACAAAGTCTCCTATTTTTGTTCATTGTTAGTAGTTCATAGTTCGTAGTCCATCAACTATGAGCATAATTATTATAACAGCTATTTGGCTTCAGGCCAGCTATTTTTTGTGTTGAATCCGCCTTCGCCAAGGCTTCGGCGGGACAAGATTGGCTTTGTTACCTATGGCATAAATTGGGTTTGTTTTATGGGTTCATTGTTCATAGTTAATTGTTCATAGTTCATTGTATTAACAGAACTTACGTTCATTTGAGCGTTTCGGAAATTGGCTTTGTTTTGCATAATAATTCGTCGCTCGTCGCTCGTCGCCCGTCGCTTGTCGCTCGTCGCTCGTATTTAGTCGCCAGTTGCCAGTTGTCAGTTGCCAGTAGTTCATAGTTCATTG
>Ga0114922_10000441_pt1 | contig 39683 bp, 40 predicted proteins | sample AartaG_FD_100975 | JGI IMG/M metagenome (GOLD analysis project Ga0114922, IMG submission 100975) | Deep subsurface microbial communities from Aarhus Bay to uncover new lineages of life (NeLLi) - Aarhus_00045 metaG | ecosystem: Environmental > Aquatic > Marine > Oceanic > Sediment | place... | reverse complement strand
GATGAAATTCGTGAGAAATTAGGTGGATTAAAATCTACTATCAAATTATTAGGTTCAAACACCAATGAACGGTTTTCTGGACCTCAAATAAGAAAATTTTACCAAGAGAACCTTAATGGATATAATCAGACTTCGATTATTCATTTAGTAAGTTCATTTATGGCTTCAATTCTATTAGGAAAAAATGCCTCAATCGATCATGGAGATGGAGCTGGTATGAATTTAATGAACATAAAGAGTAAAATATGGGATGATCGCGCTTTAGATGCAACCGCACCCAATTTAAAAGAAAAATTACCTCTACTTACAAATCCTTACTCTATTATTGGAAAACTATCTTCATACTTTGTAGCAAAATTCGGTTTCAATCCGGATACAGATCTTATAGTGTGGTCTGGTGATAACCCAAATAGCCTTGTTGGTGTTGGATTGATCGAAAAAGGCAAAGTTGCAATAAGTTTAGGCACTAGTGATACATATTTTGGCTATTTACAAGATTTATATCTTGACTTTAAGGGAGAAGGACATGTTTTTGGGGCACCAACGGGGGATTATATGAGTTTAATTTGTTATAAAAATGGTTCTTTAGCAAGAGAAAGAATAAAAGATCAATTTAATCTAAATTGGGTGAAATTTTCTAAAATTTTGAATAAAACTCCTCCAGGAAATAATGGAAAATTAATGTTGCCATACTTTTTTCCTGAAATTGTTCCACAAGTATTAGAACCTATGGTTCATCGTTTTGGTTTTGATGAAAATGACATAGAAGGAAATATAAGGGGTATCATCGAAGCCCAATTTTTATCTATGAGACTTCATTCAAATTGGATTGGAGAAAAACCTAAAGAAATTTACACTACTGGAGGAGCCTCCGTAAATGAAGAAATTCTTCAAATATTAGCAAATATTTTTAACACAAAAGTCCGTATGTTTGAAGTTACAGATTCAGCAGCTTTTGGAGCAGCATTCAGAGCAGCAAAATCATATTATGATTCTGAAGATGAGATAAAAAGTTGGAATGAAATAATAGATAAATTCATAAATATACAAAAAAGCATTGTCATTGAACCAGATAAGAAACATATTGAATTATATGATGATATGCTTGAACTCTATGGAAAATATGAAGAATTTATTCTTAGAAATGGTGAAAATCCCAAATTAGCTCGCTTAGAGTTTATTAAGAAGTATTTTTAAAAACACATAGTATACAGATTGTAATATCTTTATATGATTTTGGGTGAAAATTGCTAAATTATAATCGATTTAATAATAAATCTTCTTTCACTACTTTAATAATCAATTCATAAACTGAATATATTATGGCAATTAAAGAAGGCGATATTATTAAAGTAGAGTATATGGGCACTTTCGATGACGGGACAGTATTCGACAGTACTGAAATAAACGGAAGTATCCCTTTAAAATTTGAGGTCGGAGCGGGACAGATTATTCCAGGCTTTGATAACTCTGTAGTTGGCAAATCTATTGGAGATGAGTTTAATATCAGATTAGAACCTTCTGAAGCATACGGTGAATATAAGGAAGGCTTTACTCAGTCTATTCCAAAAGACCAATTTCCGCCAGAACAAGAGCCAGAAACAGGTTTGATGATTTTATTAATCGGTCCACAAGGTCAACCAGTTCCTGCTACAATAAAAGAAGTTAATGGTGATATAGTTACAATAGATTTAAATCATCCTATGGCAGGGAAAGTGTTAAATTTTAAAATTAAGATAGTTGAAACTGGGTGTGAACCTGATCCCCCTCATGAATGTGGTCCTGGGTGTAACCATGACCATAACCACGACCATGACCACTAATATCTTGTTCTGATGAAAACTTAAAATTTTCCATTCTTATTTTTTTCAATTATGTAATAAAAGAACGAAAAATCCGTTTCTCATTAAATTAAAATTTTAAATCTCCTTTTAAAAATCAACATGATAGTATAAAATAGCAGGTTTAAAAAAATGGCTAAGGGGAAAAATACAAATTCTGAGAAATCCTTCAATAGGGTATTTTGGCCCCTTTATATATTAAATGGATTTCAAAGTGTGGCATATGGGGCAATGATTGTACTTGTGGTTCCCCTTGCTCTAATTATTTGGCCAAATGATCCAGCAGATATTCATGCATTGGAAATGGGAATATTATATACAACTTTATCTTGGAGTAGTTCTTTTGCTGGCCTCCTTTTTGGTAGACTTATTGATAAATACTCTAGAAAAAAAATTATCATCGTTATTTCTCTGTTTAGAGGATTTTCAATGTTTCTACTAGGATTTGCTGTTTATGGTGGTGAACATGGTACATGGTGGTATTTTTTTACTTTCATTGCGCTTTTTGGCTTTTTTGCTGGAGGTTCATGGCCAGCTATTAATTCATTATCTAATGATATTGTCCCCCGAGATCACCGTTCTCGGTTTTTTGGGATATATCAAATAGTACTTAATACGACAAATATAATAGGTTGGTTAATAGCAACATACCTAGTTCAGATTGGTCTATGGAGGGTTTTTTTTTGGGGTATAGGATTATTTATTCTTCTTGGAGGTTTGATTTTTGCTATTCATAATGAAGAACCAAAAAGAGGTGTTCAGCAAGAAGAATTATATCATGTACTTCAAGATGACTCCATAGAGTATGATTTTCAAATAGATAATGGAATGATGCGGAAAACAATGCTTAGTAGAACTAATGTTGTAGCTCTAATTGAAGGAATATTTACTTGTATCCTTATGAGTAGTCTAAATTTTTTAATTTTAAATTATGTTCAAAACCCACCATATAATCTTGCACCATTTTCTATAGGTGTATTTATGGTTGTTTTTGGTCTAACAGGGGGGTTAGTAGGACAAATATTTTTATCAAGAGTAAGTGACAAGATTGCTGTAAAAGATCCGGTAAGAAGATTACCTATTATCGTTATCGCCATAATAGGTGGTTTAGTTACTTTTGCTCTCTTCTTTTTTCTTCCGTGGGTTCCCTTAACACCAGAACAGGGCAAGGACATCGCTTATATAATGACAATCCCTACAATGTGGATTATGGGCGCATTATTCTTCACCTCACGGAGTATCTTTTCTCTATACATAGTTAATCAAAGTCCCATAATTCAACAAATAAATTTACCTGAGGCCCAAGGCCAAATAGTTTCTTGGAATCAATTTTTAGAACAGTTTGGAAGAGGTATTGGACCATTATTATGTGGGACTTTATTAGTTTTTACGAATACAAATTATCAAATAACTGTCTTAACAGTATGCTTATGTATTGTTCCCGGTGCGATATTGTGGATTGTTGCAATGAGATGGTTTCCAGCGGATAGAGAAAATATAAAAACTATTTTAGCTGAACGAGCAGAGATTCTAAACTCTAGAAAAGAGGGTTAACCCTCCAATCATTCGCTTTTACTTAAACAAGGAAGACCAACAGGAATATATAAGGAGGGGGGTGTTGGAAGGGTAAATCTATATGAAGAAAATGTAAATCCTGAGTTTGGTTGATTATCATGATGAACACATACAGGTCCAAAATGGGAGCTCAGAACGTAAGATATATATATTACGATAGAGTGTTTAATGATTAATTACATAAGTCTTAAAAATCTTAAAATCAAATAAAACATAAATAAATTTAGAAATCAATGTGATTTTATTATGATAAGTTGGATTTTATTTGCTATATTTGGCACATGGGTTTTAATTAACCGTTTTAGTGAAGGCGGAAAAATTGAAGATCAACCTCTTGGTATGCCACGCGGAACAGTAAGAGCATTAATCACGATTATGCTTGTTTCATTTCCTTTTTGGTATATAATAATAGGAGGAGAAATCCCTGGTTTAATAGTAAACGTTATTTTTATTGTAGTAGCTTTTTATTTTGAAGCTAGACGAGGTGAGCACGAAAAATTAAAAGAAATTATTGATGAAATAAAAACTTCGGATTTACATGTCGAAGATATAATAAAGGAGAAGAAACCACTATATCTCCCTAAATATAGTGTTAGATTTCTTTTAGTTGTGATGTTAGTTATCGTTCAAATTATGATTTTCTTACAACCAAGCTTTTCTTTTCTAGTAACAAATACTCTTACTGATCTATTATTAATTATCGTTCTTTTTATTATCGGTGCCTTTTTTAGATCTGTTCTAAGATCTCGAGAAAGGAAAAAAACTAGAGAAAAAATTGCAAATATGGATGCTTCTCTTTCTGATGTTCAAATTATTGAAAAGTTAATGCTTGAAGAACCTGATTGGTGGAAACGTACTGGTAAAAATGTGCTTTCAATAACAATGTTAATCATTGTCATTATAGCATTATTATGCTATACTTATAAATGGGATTATACAATCTTTACAATTCCTGGTCTGCAATATAGTTTAACTATAGTGGGCGCGTTATTACTTTTTGTCAACGTATATTATGGTTTCAGAGATTAAATAATCAATAATTTTTTTTTATTATCTATTTTCTTTTATGAGGAGATTCTTCTTTTTTAATGCCCAATTAAAAATAAAACAATTTTATTAATATTTAAATACTTAAATAATTCAAATGATAACTTTTGAAAAAGATGGTTATGTTTTTGTTTATCGGGTTGCTGGAGTAGCGATTTATGATAATAGAGTTCTTGTACATCGAATTGTCATTGATGATTTCTGGTCATTACCCGGAGGACGATGTGAATTTTTAGCTAAAAATAAGCTAAATGGGTAAAATAGCTATTTACTTATAGAGAAATTCCGATTACTTATGTTGAAAAAATGTCATAAATGTGGAATGATTCGATCAACAAAGGATCTTGTGCTATTAGAGGATGGAAAATATATATGTTTCTCATGTTGGAATGATTATCACAGAGAAAAATCCAAGAAAGAGTGATTGCTAATCTATAGCTGATGTTTATTTAATCATAGGATACTAAAAATGTATAATTTTCAAGATCAAACTTCTTTATCTTCATTTCGTCTTTATTTCTTTTTCTTGGAACGAGAGGTATTTTTATCACTATTTTATAATTTTGCAAATAAAAATTATTATAAAAAACGTTCTTAAATTTATCCCAATCAATGAACTTTTGAATACCAATTTCTTGATCTTCTATTACGGGGATTAAAGACATGGATTTATATCTAATTCATATATAGTTTAAATAATTTTAATAACTGCAAAATCTTCTTTTGCTAACCCTTTTTTCATTATGGATTAATTCTAAAATAACAAAAAGATGGTTATTTCTGAATAATCGCTTAAATCTGGTACCATTTATATTATAAGAAATTGTATATTTAAATGTTTCTTTAATGCTTTTTAAAGCAAAATTTTATTTTTACCTTAACTTTATAACTTATTATTAAAGAAATGTTTTACTCCACGTAAACTCTCTATTAAGTAAGGATTTAAATTATATTAATATATAAATATCGATAGGAAAAACAAGATTTTATCAATATTATTTGATTTTTCGATAAATTTTAAAGATCTAACTCTATTTATTTTTAAAAGAAATCTTGAAGTTGAATATGGGACCTGGATTTTTTGGAAAAATATTATGGATTAACCTTACTGAAGAGAAATTTAAAGAAGAATCATTATCTGAAGAACATTATCGTCAATATCTTGGAGGATATGGATTAGCAGTTAAATTAATTTACGAAAATATGTCTGCGAAAGTTGATCCATTAAGTCCTGATTCTCTTTTTGGTTTTTTTCCAGGTTTATTAACCGGAACTCCCGCACCATTTTCAGGGAGGTATATGGTAGCTGGTAAATCTCCTTTAACAAGTACATGGGGAGATGCTAATAGTGGAGGAACTTTTGGTCCAGAGATAAAGAAATGTGGATATGATGCAATTCTATTTAAAGGAGCTGCTGATAAACCTAAATATATTTCGATAATTGAAGATAGAAAGGAGATTCTAGATGCTTCAGATATTTGGGGATTAGATATAATCGAAGCAGAGTTAAAATTGAAAGAAAAACATGGTAAATTTATTAAAACAGCAGGAATTGGGCGAGCCGGAGAAGAAATTTCAAGAATTTCGGGTATTGCTAATGATAAGGGGCGAATTGCCGCTAGAGCTGGATTAGGCGCAATAATGGGTGCAAAAAAATTAAAAACACTTGTTTTAAAGGGAAATAAGAAAATTGAAATTCATAATAGAGATAAGTTTTTAGATTTAGTTAAAATATACAATAAAAGTAGCACACATAGAGAGCCAAGTAAATTTATACGATCAATTTTGAAAAATGTCCCCAATTTGGCAAAAACTATTCGTAGATTTAGAATAGGATTTGCAGGACCACCAAAAATGATAAGAGAAATATATAAATCTTTTGGAACTTGCGTTGCTAACACTATTTCAGCAGAAACTAATGATTCTCCAATTAAGAATTGGGGAGGAATTGGGACGTATGATTATCCATTTAAAAAATCAAAAAACTTATCTGCAATTAACATCCAAAATTACAAAATTAGGGATTATGGATGTTTTAGTTGTCCAGTTCAATGTGGTGGAATTCTAAAAATTCCAGAAATAAATTTAGAAGAAACTCACCTTCCAGAATATGAAACTTGTTGTTCTTTTGGTGCCCTCTTACTTAATGATGATTTAATTTCAATCTTCGAGATTAATGAATTATGCAATCGAGCAGCTATAGATACAATATCGACAGGTGCAACTATTGCATTTGCAATTGAATGCTTTGAGAATGGTATTTTAACATTAGATGATACAAATGGATTAGAATTAACATGGGGTAATTCAAAAGCTATTGTTGAACTAGTTAAAATGATAATTAATCGTGAAGGAATCGGAGATATTTTAGCTGACGGAAGTAATATCGCCGCAAAGAAAATAGGGAAGGGTTCCGAAAAGTTTGCTATAACTTCTTTGGGTTCTGAAATTGCAATGCATAATCCAAGGATTTTCCCTTCATTAGCTTTTACTTACAATTATGATCCAACACCAGGAAGACATACTGCAGCAAGCATTGATTTTATTGATATTGGACCAATAAACAAATTTCAGAAAGGATTTAAATTACCAAGAGGATGGAAAAGAAATGAGAAAAAGAAGCAAGAAGGTCAAAAATTAGTTACTTCTTTCCATCAAGTTTTAAGCAGTGTTGGTTTGTGTTTATTTTCAACTTTATTTGGTCCTTATCCTTTTATCGATCTCATCAATAACTTTACTGGCTGGGATATTAATGTTGATGAACTAATAACTATTGGATTAAGAATTCAAACATTACGTCAAGCGTTCACTTTACGTGAAGAGATAGATATTGCTAATAATAAATTGCCTGGGAGAGTTACTGGTCATCCTCCTGACAAAAGAGGACCAACAAAAGGCATATCCGTTGAATATGAAGACTTTTATAGAGGATTTTGTAGAGAAATGGGTTGGAATCCTAAAAATGGATTTCCTCTAAAAAAAACTCTTAAAGATCTAGATTTGGAATTTGTTATAAAGGATTTATATTAAAGCTATATTTTTTTTTATAATATATTCAAATAGTTCTTATTGGAATAAATTAATTTAAGACTAATAATATGCGTGAATTAAACCACAATGATTTGAAATCCTTTATTAAGCATGAAATTATTAAAGAGATTAAAAAAATAAGAGGGAAACATTCTCCAATTTCTGAAGTTGTCAACAATGTTTCTCAATCCTTGCGAGTGGAAAAGATCTATGATTTGAGTAAAAAAGAAAAATATTTTTTCTTACTTATTGCAAGAAATTATAATAAGCAGCCCAAATTAAGGTATTTCATAGCTATTTCATTAGCAAATAATAGTTCTGATTTGTTAGTTCAATTTGCACGTGATTTTGTTCTTAAAAGTGATTTAAAATTAATTCAATATTCCATTTTCCCAAAGACCTTAAGAATTCAATTATTATTGCTAAAAGAACTTAAACTAATTGAAGACTACGCTAATTCTATAGATAAATTTAAAAATTATAGAAAGGAATTTCGTAGTAACCTAATAAAAGTAAAGAATTTCGTAGAAAATAAATAATTTTTAAGGATAAACATAATAATAATATTAATCATTATGATTTTGATTTTAGAATCCGAATTACTTTATAAATAAAAAAAGGTTTATAAAAATGTCATTTAGAGAAAATACAGTGAAGATTGTATCAACTTTAGGTCCTGCGTCAAGCTCCAAAGAAATGCTTAAAAAACTCATTACTGTAGGAGTAGATATTTTTAGATTAAATTTCTCACATGGGACTCATGATGAAAAAAAAGAGTTAGTAAAAAGAGTTAGAGAAGTAAGTGAATATACTAAACATACTGGAATTTTAGCTGATATTCAAGGACCAAAAATCCGGGTAGGACAATTTAAAGAAGATCAAGCTTACAATTTAGGGATCGGTCAAGAAGTAAAAGTTTTTGAAAAAGAAATTGAAGGTGATCAAGATCAATTTTCAATACCCTTGCCAGGTTTTCTTAAATCAATGAGAGTAGGGAATTTTTTTTTTGTAAATGATGGAATTATCAAAATCAAGGTCATCAAGAAAGAACAAGATCATATGATAGGAGAAGTTCTTGCAGGTGGAACGATTAGTAATAGAAAAGGAGTTAATATTCCTGCTGGAGAATTACCTCAAAAAGTCCCTACTGAAAAAGATGTAAAAGATCTTGAATTCATTGCAAAAATAGATCCAGAATATGTGGCTATATCATTTGTAGCAGGAGGAGACGATGTTTTACACGTAAAGAGAATACTTGAAAATTATGGAAATTCAAAAATTAAGTTAATTTCAAAAATTGAGCGCCCAATTGCATTAAAAAACTTCGATCAAATATTAGAAGTTTCAGATGGTATTATGGTTGCTAGAGGTGATTTAGGAGTTGAAATTGATCCAGATAAAGTACCTCAATGGCAAAAAGAAATGATTTATAAATGTAATCGTGAAGGAAAACCAGTTATCGTGGCGACTCAAATGCTTGAATCAATGGTCACCAATCCCATTCCTACCAGAGCTGAGGCTAGTGATGTATATAATGCTGTTATGGATGGAACTGATGCTGTAATGCTTTCAGCAGAAACAGCAGTGGGAAAATATCCTGTAAATGCTGTTCAATATATGAATCAGATAGCAAAAACTGCTACTGAAAATATGCCTAATAGGGTTCCAGATGTATATGATTCTGATAGGCTTACTCATACTCAAACTTTAGGACATGCTATATATGCTTTAGCAAAAGAAATGCAAGAATTAAATTTTAGAGGCAAAATTCTAGTAATTACAAGGAGAGGGTATGGTGCTAGAATGATTGCAAAATATCGACCCCCGTTGCCTATAATTGCCATGACACCATTTAAAAAAACGGCGAGAGAGTTAAGTTTAGTCTGGGCAGTACAACCTTTTTATATTGAAAACATAGACTTCTTTAATATGGATGCTGAAGAAATAATAGAACAATCCGTCAAACTTGCTGTCGAAAATAAATTATTAGATGAGAATGAGCATGTAATAATTTTATTAGTTTCAAGAAAATTTGAACGAAGAGGAAATCTAGTAGGACTTTATTATGTGGGTGAAATTCTCGAATCTTCATCTGAGTAAAAGTATTCGATTATATAACTGAATAAACTCAAGCTTTGTTTATTATCTAACTAATAAAAGTAAGTCATTCCACATTAATATTATATTAATCAGTTTGTATAATAATATGTTAAAGACTTTTAGTTATAAAACCAAATACTAATATTTAATCGAATAAAAAATAAAGATTGAGGGAAAAATATGAGTACTGAGTGGAGTCACGCAAATTGGGTATCATTTCTAGGAATGATAGCTTGGATCTTAGGAATAATAAGTGGAGTTATCAACATATTATGGGGTATAATAACTTTACCTCTTGTTATAATTGGGTTGGGAAATCCTATTTGGCTGATTATAAGCGGAATTTTAGCAATTCTAGTATCTTTTTTTATTATCTTGCCTAAGTTCTCGATTAAATGTTCTAAAAAAGATTGGGATTCTCTACTTAATTGGGTGTTACCACTGGGAAATATTAGGTTCCCATGGATGCTTATATGGGGAGCTATTATGTGCACGTTTGGCTATGGATGGGGGGGGATAGCAATACTAGTCCCTGCATTTGTTTTGTTATTTGCTGGGCCCAAACCATATGATTGGAAAACCCAAGAATAATCAATAATTTCTTTTTTTTTAATTTTCTTTTATGTGCTAATAAATTTTGAGACTATTATTTTATTTATATAATCTTATTTTTTTGTTTCATGCAATAACATAATCTCGCATGAAATTTGTATGTACAATTCTCTCAAGAAATATAACAATAAAATATATACTGGTATGAGAGTAGGACTCTCTCATCAATGGAACTATACAAATGGTAAATGGTATGAAACTAAAAAAGAGCCTGAGAAATGGAGTTTTAAATTTGAGAGTTTAAAAACTAGAATTAATCCTGCGCCAATTAATTCTGGTGCTAAGATCAATACACAATTTCACTGGTATATAATTGCTGATCAGATTGCAACCAAAATTGATAATAATTCTTACATGACCTCAATGAAAGGAATTAAATTTAAAATAGGGCATAAACGACCATATTGGAAAACCTTTAGTTATAACTATCCAAATCAAAAAAACTATAGAGAACGTTTAATAAAAATTTTAGAGGAAATTTTAGCTGAACTAAAAAAAGAATAACTTTAACTAATTTTTCCTTTATTTTGAGAATTTAGATATTTAATTATTATTGAATTTTCCTCCTTGATTGATATTTTCCTATCATTTCGACGAATAATAATTTCTTCAATATCTTTTTGTAAAATTGGAGAATTGTATCTTTCCTTAAATATAATAAACTCATTTGAATTTGTGCAAAACCTTGTTAATTGAGATTCATTGATTCTTCCTATTCGACTCGTTAAATTACCTGATTTGTGATCTTTAAAAATAATTTCACATAAAACTTCTACTGCTTTTTTCATGAAATGAATTCTAGTTGAGAGTATTTAAAGAAAAAGTTAAAATTGTTCGTAATGAACAAATTCATTGATAGGTTTTCTCTCTTTAACTTCACCTTTAGGTTTAATAGGATATCCTAAAGGTGTTAGACCCATTATTTTATACTTTTTAGGGATGTTCAATAATTTTTTAAGTTTTTGCTCGTTAAACCAACCAATCCAACATGTCGCTAAACCTTCAGCAGCCGCAGCTAGAATTAGATGTTCGAAGCAAATTCCAAAGTCTACACCGTAATATTTTTCACCACTTTTATTTATACCAGATCCCACTGTAGAAATCATGCCAATAATAAACATAGGGGCATCAATAAACTTCGTTTCCTGTCCAATTGCTTCCCAAACTGCTTTTACATTTTCAGGCTCTTTAACAACGATATAATGCACTCCTTGCATATTTGCCCTTGTTGGGGCTAAATGGGCAGCCTCTAAAATTCTTTCAATTTTTTCTTTTTCAGGCATTTCAGGTTTATAAACTCTGAAACTCCTTCGTTTTTTTACTACTTCGTAAAAGTCCATATTAAATCTCATTTAATTGCTTTATATTTCATTAACCTAATATTCCTTAAGTTTTGAAATTTTTTCTTTTTTAAAATAAGTTTGAAATATATTTGCTGGTTTAGTCTACGTTAATCATCTATCATTCTTTTATGGCCCTTTGGACAAATTCCATAAGTACAATCATAAAAACCGTCATCATACTCTTCTCTAGCATCGTAATGTTCCCAACAATAAATTTTATCACATTCAGGGCAATAAGCATCCAATCCTTCATAACCATGGTGTTTTTCCATAAATTTATGAACGTCCAATAATTTTCTTTTCAATATATATTTAAATAATTCATATGCCAGTTTAATACTTAAAGATCTTTCATGAGTAATCCCTCGGAAAACTAATGATTCTTTTTCATCAAATCTTCCATATCCAATCTTAAATTCAACAGCAATTTTACCACACACAGAACAAGGAAGATGATATTCTAAATCAGAAACAATAATAACTTTTTTAATATTCTTCACAATTTCCTTTTCAAATAATGGGTTCTCATATATTATCCAAAAGGCATCCCAACACTCCTTAAAATTATTATCAACTCTAATAATCAGGTCTGAGGATTTGTTATTCTTGAATATTTTAAGTTGACTAATGATTTTCGATAACAAATTTCTAGCAGTATATAAGAAATTTTTTGAACTCTCAATATCTTTTTTATCTAATTTTAGATTCGTTTCTAAAATTTCCCAACCAGAATAAATATAATAATAAAAATCCTTTACATCTGAGATCCACAATTCTTTTGTTGAATTGTCTAATTCTTTGAGATTAATTAGATATTTAATAATATCTTCTTTAATATTTTCTATCTGCTGAACATAATCTCTAACATTAGATATTCTTTCTTTCATAGGGATTATAGGTTTATACTCTTTATTTAGCTAAGGAATTTTTTTAAGAGTTTTATTTTCATTCACACTATTAAACAATTGTGTTCCACAATGAATACAATTTTCTTCGTACCATGAGAATGGATAGCCACAATTGGAGCATAACCATTGTTCTTTCTGCTGTTTTAACCACTCTTGAAAACCTCTTTCTTTTATTATCTCTAAACTTTGAATAGCGACATTATGATGAGCTACGTTCCTGTTTTGAAAACTTTTGATTTTTTCACATGGAAAATCTGAACATGTGTTACAGAATTCAATACCTTTGGATTTAGCACAACTTCTAATTTGGCATCCACGAAAATTCTCAAATACTAATTCACTTTTACATCCTTGGCACTTAATTTCCTTATCTTCAAGTGGACTAATCCAATCCTCTGATAGACAATCACTACGGCTTTGTTTATAAGCATTCATGATGAAACAAGCACCACAATAAAGTCCACAATAGGAATCAAATCGAAAAATCATTATCAATCAATTATTAGAATTTTAGATTAAATAATAAATAATTAGATCCTCTTTTAATAGATCCATTAGCATAAATTTCATTCTTAATATACTGAATTTTGGAATTATTAATTTATAATTAGATTTTCTTATTAAATAATTTCTATTTATATTATCTTTAAATAATTTTTAGAAACAATCAATAAATACAATGGAAATGATTGATTAAATAAATCTTATTAAAATTTGAATTAAAAAAAAAAATTTTGATTGAAAGATGACAAAGAAAGAATATTTTCAGATTTTTAATCTTATTGGGTTTATTGCAACAGTGATTGTTAATTTTTTAGCGGTTTTATTACCAATTGGTGATATGACTACTCAAGAATTATCGGATGCTATCCCTAACTTATTTGTTCCAGCGGGGATTACATTTTCAATTTGGAGCATCATATATATCTTTTTAGGGCTGTTTTCTATCTATCAAATTAGGGATATATTTAAAGAAGATAAAATTGAAATGAAATTTTTAAATGATATCGGATATTTTTTCATTCTTGGAAGTTTAGCCAATATCATATGGATATTTGTGTGGCACTATCAACTAGTTCCATTATCTCTAATTTTTATGATAGTTCTATTAGTTTCATTATTACTTATTTACATGAAATTAAATATCGGGAAATCAGAAGTTTCTAAAATCGAAAAAATTGCTGTTCATATCCCCTTCAGCATCTATCTGGGATGGATAAGTGTTGCAACTATAGCTAATATTACCGCGGTGTTAGTTGTTCTTGGAGTAAGTGGTTTTGGTCTATTAGCAGAAATTTTAACTATTATAGTTATTGCTGTGGTCGTCCTTATCACATTTGCCATGCTTTTGCTACGAAAAGATTGTGCCTATAGTCTAGTTATATTTTGGGCGTTATTAGGGATTTTCATTAAACAAAGTGTTACTAATTTAACAATCGCTATAGTTGCGTTGATTTCGGGAATTTTAATTATAGTAGGAATCGTCTATATTATTATTCGAGAGAAAATATTGCGTAAATAATTTTTTTCCTTTTTTTTTTAAACATAATCAGAAATTAGGACTGTAACTATATCATTAATACCATAGTTTTCATCAAAGATTTTTTCTATATTCACTTTCATTATCTTTTGGGATTTTTTAAGCAAAAGGCTTGGTAACTGTAATCCATATCTATCTTTTAGGTGAGATATAATTAATTTTAAAGGGATTTCAAGTTTATCAGAATAATTTTTTCCTTCTAATAAGCCTTGTTTGCAGATTTGAGTAATAGTGGATATGATTTCTTCAGTACATAAAACACTTACATGTTTATCTGTGAATCGTGCTAATTTATAGCCTTTTACTTCTATACATAAAATTTTATAACTGGGTATTCTACTAAGAACAGCACTTCTTTTATCTTTATAATACTTATTATATCCTAAATAATTATAATCAGACTTCTTATGTTCAAAGAATGATGAAAAATGAAGTGCATATGGAGAATCAACTATATTCCTTCCTGACACATTCATATAATAAATTCGCCCCCCATATAAAGAATGGACTCGTTTTTCCATCCCTAATACACCTATACCCTCTTCATTTTGAGGATTTTTTTTATATGAAACACAAGTTCCATGACCATTAAAGATCCATAATGTATAGATGTCTTTATGAGTGTAATTTTTTGTTCGTTCAATTAATTTTCTTTTGCTAATTTGAGAGTTTTGACATTCAATAACAACCTTCTTTCCATTTTTTAATTCGAAATATACATCTGCGATTTGATCTCCGATCCTATGCTCAATTTTTTTTGAAAAAATTTGATTAAATCTTGGAAACATCACATACCAATACGCTTTCATAGTTTTATGTTCTAATGTTTCTGGCTCAAAAAAAAAATCTTTCTCTCCTTTATGTAAAAAGCAATCCAATTCTTCATTATAAAATAGAGGTTTTTTACAAATTGTACATAGCCAAGTGTATTTTTTAGAATTAGAAGGTAAACCATCTAGTATATTGAAAACCTTTCCTAACTCAAAATTAAAAGCGCGAACTACCCTTTTGTCCTTTTCCATTTCTCACTAAAATAAATCGAATTTTAAAGGATTTTTATCTTTATATTACATTTTTTCTATTTAAACCAAAGACTTATTAGATAATCGCATCGAATCCAAAAATATTTAGAGATATCGATATAAGGCTAGAAATTTTTTTCACTGTTGATATTTAAAAATTAAAAAATTTCTGGGGATAATAGTATTATTTTTAATATATCTTGAACATAGTATTCAATTATATAATAAGAAAATTTTTGTTAAACTGCTTTAAGATTATTTGTTTAAAGATTTTACTCATGTATAATGCCATCATCTCAGGTGCGGGACATTCAGGTTCACAATGTGCTGAACACCTAGTTAAAACGGGATATAAAGTTGCTCTAATCCCTTCAGAGGATTTTCTATTCCCTTCAGAAGATTTTATAGCAAAAATAGATGACTAGCTAAAATTCAAAAATAAAATCTCACAAATTACAATAATGAAATCCGACAAATTAATAATAAGAATAATTAAGAGTAAAAAGGAAGTTTATTACTCATTATTTTCAATTTCAGTAAGTTATTTATTATATTTGATCTTCATTTTATTCATTAATTTAGCAGATAGTCAAGTTGTTTTACCTTTTTTATTTTTGAGTGTTACTATTTTAATTTTTTTATATTCTCTTGACATATACTATGATTCTAAGAGATATAACGAATCTACTTCAAAAAAATTAATATTTTTTTTAATTTTTTTCTCAATCGCTATTAGTTTCATTGCAGTATTGAGACTAATAATTCTAATATTATTTGATATTTATTATTTAATTCCTATCTCTATCCACTTTCTAGCCTCAATTATAATTTATTATATCCTTAGGAAAGAAGTAAAGAAGTATTATTCTACAAAAAATAAACAGAATATTGAACAAAGTAAAAATCACCTTTAGTATTATTAATTATGAAATCAAATAAATCGGTTTTTACTAAAGAAAAGAGAGAGTCTTACGTCTTGTTCTATATTCTTATCATCATTTTGATATCAGCATTTTTAGTTGCTCTTAGAATTATCTTTTACTTCTTCCAAGAAGAATCTTCTGGATTATTTTTTATTGATTTATTAATGAGAAATAGAGATCTAAACTTTAAAACCAACTACGATTTAATGCATAACGGAATTATTCATTATTATGAAAATAATCCTCTATTAGATGAAAAAGCGATTTATTTCTACTTCTGGTATTTTATCTTTTATCCCTTCTACATGATACCCCTAGAAATTTCACTATATATCTGGGATCTATTGAGATTGTTTACCATGATATATATTGCAGTCAATATCCACAAGATAATTGAAAATAGAAGAGATCTACTCTTTTTCTTTCTGTTTTCTGGCATTGGATATTTTGCCGACATGTATTTAAATAATACGAATTGGATTATTCAATTCTTATTATATGAATCATACATTCACCTAGAGAAGGATAAGAAACTCTACTCTGGTATTTTTTTTACTCTGGCTACTTTTAAAATAACATTGATTATTATTCCGTTTGTATTTATCATTATTAAAAAGATTAAAGTGAAGGATTTGGTATACTATTTTTTACCATTAATCGTAATTTGTATGCCCTATCTTATTTTTCCAGGATATTTTTTATCTATGATATCTAATTGGTTTTATATTGCAAATACAACATCAGGCCCTCCTATTCTGACCATCTTTTTAATAATTTGGCGTTTAATTCAACCTGCTCACTTGATGTTTATTAGTATAATAATAGTAATTGTTCTCATAAATATTAAGAATGAAGGAGCAAGAAATCGAATTGGTTCTTTAATTTATTTTGTTATTTTTGTATTTTGGGTTTTTTTATGGGTACTAATATTAGGATTGGCTCTATTTTTTTGATTATATTCGATTATTATCATACTCTTGAATATTAATTAATACAAATGAGATAATAATAGAAGGCATAGATGAAAAACTGTATACTGGAGCAAAACAAGCAAAACCAAATAACCTAATTAAAAAAATAATATTAAAACCAATTCCAATAAGTAAGAAACTTAGTATAGCAGCTTTAAATTTTCTATTAATTTGTTTAATTCTTACAGTAATTATTCCCGAAGTGACCATTAGTATGATTCTTATAAATTCAAACCACGGTAAAAATATGAATAATCCTGTATAAACTATTTTACTTAATGTGATTGAGTTATTTATCCATAGAATCAGTATTAGATTAAGTAAAAATGATATTAGTGATATTATAAGCTTTAAATTAACCAATCCCACTAAAAGGTTGTATCTCTGCCTATTATTTATTAATAAAATACACCATAGACTAATTTTATTAGAAATACTAATTCTTTAAGATTTATTTCTATTGTTATCATAAAAAATTGCCAAAATTAATTGGATTTGGTTATAAATGTTTTTATATTTATATTCTTTAATAAGATTGTTTTATCCTTTAATTAGAAATTCCAATCATAAAAAAAAATTTTAACATGATAAATTATGTCTGAAAATGAAGTAATGTGTAGTAACTGCGGTACTCTCAATAAAAAAGATAGTATATATTGCGTTGATTGTGGTGTGCTATTAAAAACAGCTATGAGTGATATGCTTACTACCACACCACCAACAAAGAAAGAATCTAAATCTTCATATAAAGAATTTAAGTTTCCTTATAAAGTATTAATATACTTTGGCATTGTTGTAGTTGTAAATTTCATATTATCTCTCTTAATACTGATGGGATTTGCTTTAGGAGCAAATTCCTATTTTGCAGTTTTTTTTGGAGTATTCTTACTCTCAATGATAATCGTTGGTGTATTTTGGGGCGCAGCTAAAGCTGGTAGTAGTGATGCTGTAGAAGCTATAGGTGTGTGTGGAGGTATAGTCATTGCTAGTATAGTAATAGCACTTGCAATTCCTATTTACATTTTCACTACTTTGGCACCTATAGTTGGAGCAATAGCTGCCCAAATAGGAGAAGCAATATCCAATGCAATTAATAACTTTTTTTCATCTCTGTTCGAAGATATTGAAATTCCTGGTTTTGAACCATTTTTATTTATTGGTTTATTCATAGTACTTTCGATATTTATTGTTTATAGGTACCATTTAGTAGCAAAAAGGAAATAGTTTTAATAATTAACATTATTTTTATTTCCTTTTTTTTTTTCCATTATAATGATCTAACCTGAATTGAAAAACCATATATGACTAAAAAATGAAAGAAAACCAAAATGACCAGTTTTATTATCCTAAACCAACACTCCACTTGGATGGGAAAGCATATAGGTTTACGACTCTTCAAATATTTTATTTAATTTTTGGCAGTCCATTATTATCTATATTGATTTATTTATTTCTAAAACTTAAAATTAATTACTGGATATATGAACTCACAGCTATACAAATAGTTAGTATCTTAAACCTAATTTTTAATATAAATTCAATAGTGATTATCTATTCAGATCCAAATATCTTTCCCACAATATCTATACCTAACCATCCATTTAATGGGAATTATGCAATTACTACAAATTGTATCGCAGCTCATATTTTTGGCATTATGATTGCAATCATTTTATTTATACCAGCATCAAAAGATTCTTCAAACAAAAAGGATTTTATTTGGAGAAAAATAAAGACATTAACAATTTCAATTGTAGGAATTTACATTTTAAATATATTTCGAATTGCTTTTTTATTATTTTTTAATTATAACGGAATTCCATTTGAGTTCATTCATGAATCGCTATTCTTCTTATCTGCAGTTATCGGAGCTTTATTTCTTGTTTTACTCCTTAAAAATTGGCAACCAGAATTATTTATCTCAATCTATTACTTGTATTGTTTAATTTCTCAAAGGAAAAAAATCAACAGTTTAAGCAATAAATAATTAATATGTTTATTTTTAATCAAAAAATATTACAATTTGAATGAATTTATTATATTCAATTTAAAACAAAAAAATGTTTGTAACTAGTCTAATCATAATCTCTATCCTGGGTTGTGCAGGGATTATCGTACTTATAAAATTCAGAAACGAATAATTATTTTTAATTATGTATGATGTTGTAATTAGTGGTGCTGGGCCCTCAGGCTCTCAATGTGCCGAGGTTCTTACCAAAGCAGGTTTTAAGGTTGCGTTAATCGAAAAGGATACTAACTGGAGGAAACCATGTGGAGGCGCCGTTCATTCTAGTGTTGTAGATCTCTATCCACAGATTAAAAAATTAAATATTCCAAAAATTTTAGGAGTTGTTATGTATTCAGCAGATTATCATAAGTTAGAATTTAAGGGCGAGGGTGATGAATATTCAATAATAATGGATAGATTAGAGCTCGATAATATAATGAGAGACGCTGCAGTTAATGCTGGAGCAGAACTTTTCGATAAAAACATATCATTTGATTTTTTGTTTAAAAATCAGAAAAAAATTGGTATAAAAACAAAATCTCCAACTGGTATCAAGGAGTACTATGGGAATTTAATAATAGTTGCTGACGGAATGAGTTCCAAATTAGCAATAAGATCCGGAGTAAGGCCGAAATGGAAAATCACCCAACTCGCAATTGGTAAATGTGCAATAATAGAAGGAAGTAATCAGTTAGATGAGGAATTTGTATATGTATATTTTAAACCATATCTAGGATATGGATGGATATTTCCATTAGGTAAAAAACGATTTAATATAGGAGTGTTTACTTTTGGAAAAGATAATTTAAATTATAATATACATGAAATTTATCAAGAGTTTCTTGGTAACCCAAACGTTAATAAATATATCCCAAATTCCACTTATAAGACTATATGGTCAAGTTCTTATTCTTTTCCAGCAGAAGGTGTATTAGAAAAGAGTTTATTTGCTGATAATTTAATGCTTATAGGAGATGCTGGAGGATTCGTTTCTCCTATAAGTGGTGAAGGGATTCAAACAGCTGTAATCTCCGGTAAAATTACGGCAGAAACAGCTATAAAAGCTTTGCAAGAGGAAGATTATTCAAAAACTAATTTAAAAATCTATAAGACTAACCCTGAAATCAAAAAAATCATTAGGAATTTTAAACTGAAGTATTCAATGATTAATTTCTTTTACGAGAATAATGGTAAAAATCTAAACAAAATGCTTCAACTATCTGAAAAAGATCCAGTGTTTAGAGAACAAGTAGTTAACTTATTCACATATGGAGAAATGCCTTCAAAGGATTTTATACAAAAAATAAATGATTAGAAAAAAAAAATTAAACCCATCTCAATATATTTTCCCCTTATTTTCCCCTTATATCTAAAAATCGATACATTTATATATGTCAGTTAATACTTATATAATAGTCATTGTCAAGTAAGTGATGACAACAATCGCTTACTTATAAAAAAACTTTTAATAAATGGGGTTTAAAACTCAAAAAAATTAAAAAAATGAATTATAATTTTAGAAAAGAAATAGGAGATATAAGACCTATGGTATTTGAAGATTATTTTGACAGGTTTATGAGCGAACGCGGTTCTCCGCGTAGTATATCAAATCAAATTTCAATTTCGAGAAGTGATTTTGAACAGCTTAAAGCGAAGGCGGAAAAATATGAGGCGTTAGTGAAAGAACACAAGAAAATAAAGACTCAAAACGATCGGTTGCTCAAGGAACTCGATGATATGAAGGACGATGGGCGCAAGTTTAAAGAATTAATGGAAGAAAAGGAGAAATTTATGAATTCCCTTTTACGTGTACGCGCTGATTTTGAGAACTATAAGAAGCGTTCAGAGCGAGAAAACGGTAGGTATCGAGAACATGTTATGGAAGTTATTTTAAAAAAATTGATCGATCATTATGATGATTTAATAAGAGCATTAAACTTGCTAAAAGTGCTTGAGAATATGGATGGTATTAAAAATGGCTTTGAAATAATAATGAAGAATTTTGAAAAATTGCTTGTTGAAGAAGGTGTAGAATCGATGAATTCGGAAGGTGAGAAATTTGATCCCTATAAGCATGAAGCAGTAATAGTTGAAGAGGGTCGGAATGATCTCCCTGAAAATACGATATTAGAAGAAATAACTAAAGGTTATTACTTTAAAGATAAAGTATTAAGACCAGCAATGGTCAAAATCTCAAAAAAATCAAAATTATAAAATTTAAAATAAAAAATCAAAAAAAAAAACAAATTAAAATAAAAAAGAGTGATGAAATATGGCAAAAATAATAGGAATTGACCTAGGAACGTCAAATTCAGCAGCAGCTGTATTAATTGGAGGCAAACCAACAATTATTCCGAGTGCTGAGGGTTTAACCTTAGGTGGAAAAGCATTCCCTTCTGTGGTTGCTTTTACGAAAGATGCTCAGAGATTAGTTGGAGAGCCAGCAAGGAGACAAGCGATCTCAAATCCTGATCGAACAATAACTGCAATAAAGAGAAAGATGGGTACATCCTATAAAGTTAATATTGATGGGAAAGAATATTCTCCACAAGAGATTTCAGCTATGATTCTTAGAAAGATCAAGGAAGATGCTAGTGCTTATTTAGGGGAAGAAGTTACTGATGTTATTATTACAGTACCAGCTTATTTTAACGATAATCAAAGACAAGCTACAAAGGATGCGGGAAGGATTGCAGGATTAAATGTTAAGCGTTTAATTAACGAACCCACTGCCGCAGCGGTAGCTTATGGATTAGACAAAAAAAATGCAAGATTAAAAATTGCAGTATTGGATCTTGGCGGTGGTACTTTTGATGTCACAATAATGGAGATGGATAATCAAGTATTTGAAGTGATTTCTACAGCAGGTGATACTCAATTAGGAGGTACAGATATGGATAAGATACTTGTCGACTATCTTGTATCAGAATTTCAGAAAAATGAGGGAGTCGATTTAAAAGGAGATTCAATGGCAATGCAAAGGGTTCGAGAAGCCGCTGAAAAAGCTAAAATTGAATTATCTACATCAATAACAACTGATATTAATTTACCTTATATTACCGCTACAAGTGAAGGTCCTAAACACCTTAATATGACACTTACGAGAGCAAAATTAGAGCAACTAATTGAGCCAGTATTAAAGAGACTAGACACCTCTATTTTGAAGGCTTTAAGAGATGCGGGGATGGCTAGAGGAGAAATAGATAAAACTATTTTAGTCGGCGGACCTACAAGAATGCCTGTCATTCAAAAGAAATTTGAGGACTTATTAGGCAAAACACCAGAGCGTAGTATTGATCCAATGGAGTGCGTTGCGATGGGTGCTTCTGTACAAGGCGGAGTTTTAACTGGAGAAGTAGAAGATTTACTATTACTTGATGTTACACCATTATCATTAGGAGTTGAAACATTAGGTGGAGTCTTTACAAAATTAATTGAAAGAAACACTACAATTCCTACCAAAAAAGCTGAGACTTTCTCAACAGCAGCAGATAATCAACCAGCAGTAGAGATTCATGTATTGCAAGGTGAAAGACTAAGAGCAGCAGATAACATAACATTAGGTAGATTTCATTTAAATGGAATTCCCCCTGCTCCAAGGGGTATGCCACAGATCGAAGTAACTTTTGATATCGATCAAAATGGAATTATCAATGTTTCAGCAAAAGATAAAGGTACTGGAAAAAGTCAATCGATAACAATTACAGCATCCACTAAGATGTCTGATGATGAAATTGATCAAAAAATCCGTGAAGCTGAAAGAAATGCTGAAGAAGATAAAAAATTCAAAGAATTAACTGAGGTAAAAAATCATGGAGAGTCATTAATTTACCAAACTGAGAAACTATTAAACGAAAATGAAGCTGTTATAGGCGATTTAAAATCAAATATACTTAATAAAATCTCTGATTTAAGAAGTGCGATGGAATCTGATGAAGTTAACAAAATTAAAACTGCTTCAGAAGCTTTACAAAATTCATTACATGAAGTCTCATCTCGAATGTATGGACAACAGCAGGGGCAAGGAGCTTATCAAGGTGCACCACCCGGAGGAATGGGTGAAGTACCCCCAGGAAGCACATATGGTGATCAAGGAAAAACCCAAGATGAAATTGAAGAGGAACAATTCAGAAGAGCTACAGGCCAAGATGATAATGTAGTTGATGCTGAGTATGATTAAATACGATTTTTTTTTTATTAATTTTTTTTATTCTTTACTTAAAAATTATTATTATATAAAGGGGTTGTAAAATATGGTAAAAGATTACTATAAAACACTAGGAATTAATAAAGGAGCTTCAAAAGAGGAAATAAAAAGAGCATTTCGTAAAATGGCTCGTAAATACCATCCTGATGTTAATCCTGATGAGTCAAAATCAGGAGAAAAATTTAAGGAGATAAATGAAGCATACAGTATTTTGAGTGATGACAAAAAAAGAGAAATGTATGATAAATTTGGTGTTGTAGAAGGAGATTCTTCAACATATCAGAATTCGGGAGGAGCTCCAAGAGGCGCTAGAGTTCAGAGAAGCCCAGATGGTACAACCTATTACTATTCCACATCAGGTTCTCCTGGAGGATTCGATTTCAGTGAAATATTTGGGAATAAAGGTAATTCAAGGAATGGAACTGGTGGATTTGATTTTTTTAATGATTTAGGAGATATTTTTGACGTGTTTAATAGGAGAGGAGGAGGGAGCACACGAGCAAGATCTTCAAATTATAACAATCTTCCAAGAGAGGGGGATGATTTAAGATATGATATGGAAATAGATTTCATGGACGCATTTTATGGAGGGAAGAAAAAGGTTCAATATAAAGATCCCACAACCGGTCAAATGAAGTCTTTAAATGTAAACATTCCAAGAGGGATCAAAGATGATCAAAAATTACGTCTAAAAGGGAAAGGTATGTTAGGAGAAAATGGAGGTTCTCCTGGTGATCTCTATATTGCTATACACATAAGAAAGCATCCTAGATTTGAAAGGAGAGATGATGATATTTATGTGGAACAAGAAGTTTCTTTTACTACAGCAACACTTGGAGGAAAAATACAAGTGTCTGGAGTTGAAAAAACTTTGAATGTTACTCTTCCCCCGGGAACAAATGATTCATCATTATTAAGATTAAAAAATCAAGGATTTTATAAAATTAATTCAAATCAAAGAGGAAATTTATTGATTAAAATCAAAATTAAAGTTCCTGATAAATTGGATAGAAACCAGAAAATTTTATTAGAAAAATTACAATCTGTGGGTTTATAAATAAATATGGATAAAAGTTATAAAATAAAAAATGAAAAAATAGAGGAGAATTAATAATTGGTCTACAATTGTTTTATTATTTTTAAAAAAAATAAGATAATGAGGATGTTATAATGGCTATTAAAACGAAAAATAATGAATTATTAAATTTATGCCCGGAATGTGGGGGTTCAATAATTCCATTGATTAGTACTGGAGATGTTGTATGTAATCAATGTGGTTTAGTTATAGATGAAAAGAATGTTGATTTCTCACATAATGGTAGGAGAGCATATACAAATCAAGAAAAAATTAGTAGAGAGCAAACTGGGGCTCCAATTTCTATTTTACTACCAGATATGGGATTAAGTACAGTTATAGATAAAAGTAAAATAATTAACCCTGATTTAAAAAGAGCTGCTAAATGGAATACTCGTATAACATGGCAAAAGAGAAATTTATTAATAGCATCTACGGAATTAAAAAGAATTAGCACCATTTTGAACTTACCTAATTACGTAAAAGAAGATGCGATGCGTCTTTATATCGAAGCTTTTAAAAAGAAATTGCTGCGAGGAAGATCTATTAATGCTATGGTTGCTGCTTGTTTATATCTAGCATGTAGGAGGAAAAAACTTCCCAGAACACTTCAAGAAATTTTGAATGAAGCAGCAGTAAATTCTAAAGATGTAAGAAGAAGTTATGCAATATTAATTAGAGAACTGAAATTAAATCCACCATCAACTAATCCAGTATCTCTTATTCCGAAGTACATGACAGATTTAGGATTGAACTCAGAAATTGAGCAATTAACAACTAAAATTCTTAATGCATATAGATCAAAATTTTCTATTAGTGGTAAAGATCCAAAGGGTTTATGTGCTGGAGCAATATATTTAGCATGTAAACTTAAAAATAAAGAAGTTACTCAACAACAAATTGTACAAGCAATTGGGGTTACAGAAGTCACTCTTCGCTCAAGATATAAAGAATTAAAAAATAAATTAAAGATATCTATTCCAGTATAAAAAAAACATATTTTTTTTCAATCTCTTTTCCCTTTTTAGACTACTTTTTGAGGAAATATAAAAATATAGATATTTCATTATTATTATTTAGTTAAAATTATAATTAAACTCATTTTGATTGAGAATATGATTTCATTTAAAGAATTAGGGTTTTCAAATACCAAAAGGATGTTTGAAGTTGCCTTAGAAAGAAAATTTGCAGTTCCCGGATATAATTTTAGCAATTTAGAGCAATTGCAAGCTATTATTATCGGCTGTGGAGAAAGCAATTCACCTGTTATCCTACAAAATAGCCCTAGTGCCGGAAAATATGCAAATCCAATAATGGTTCGATATCTAGGACAAGGAGCTGTAGAAATGGCAAAAGACTTAGGGTATGATATACCAATAGCTTTGCATTTAGACCACGGAAGTTCATTTGAGTTAGCTAAAAATTGCATAAATAATGGGTTTTCAAGTGTTATGTTTGATGGAAGCCATTTAAAATATGATGAAAATGTTAACACTACAAAAAAAATTGTTCATTATGCTCATGAAAAAGATGTATGCGTAGAAGCTGAATTGGGTGTTATTGCGGGTATTGAGGATCATGTAAAAGCAACTAAACATTATTATACTGATCCGGAACAAGTTGAAGATTTTGTAAATAAGACAAATTGTGATTCTTTAGCTATTGCTATAGGCACATCCCATGGGGCTTATAAATTTAAAGTTGAAAAAGAGGAAGACATTCCTGAATTACGTTTTGATATACTTCAAGAAGTTAGAGAACGGTTAGACAAATTCCCCATTGTTCTACATGGCTCATCCTCTATCCCTAAGAAATATATAAAGATTATTAATGAATATGGTGGAAAAGTAGCTAAAGCTTTTGGAATTCCTGAGCTTCAACTTAAGAAAGCGACTCAATATGGAGTTTGTAAGATTAATATCGCCACTGATTTCAGAATTGTTTTTACCGCTATGATACGAAAATATCTATCAGAACATCCAAATCATTTTGGACCAAGACAATATTTAGGTTTAGCCCGCCAAGAATCAATAGAAATGATTAAGCAGAGAAATAAAGAAGTACTCGGTTCTGCTAATCAAGCTCAATATATTTAATATGTTTTATGTTTATATTGAACCAACTTCTTGTGGCGTAAGATTATCAAACTTCATATTACCCTAAATAGCCACTTTTGAAAAAGTATAAATAACCATAATTTTATCCTTTTTCAAAAATTATACCAGTACCACCAGTAGGATATCTAAATTTTATTGCTTCTGCCTCACAGACTTGATAGCAAGCAGCACATTCTAAACATTTTGATTTGTAATCGTTAATAATATGAATCTTACCATCTTTTTTTCGCCATAGATTCATTACGCATATTATTAAACATCTTTCACAATTATTACATTTATTATAATCTATTGATATGAAATCTCCAGTGCCTGGGATTCTTTTGGTTAAACTCTCGATTTCAATCTTCATTTTACTTTATCACTTCTTCTCTTCTTTTTTTCTGGCAACAAATCTAGGAGTTTAGGTAATATTTTCATAATTTTTTTTGGATCCATAATTTTATCTAGGTCTTCTTCAAAGATTTTGGCTACTAAAGGAAAGACGTATCCCATTATAAAAGGAGTAGCTTTTGGCATATATGATTTAACATGGCTCACAATTTGACGTATTCTCTTAGCATGGGGCTGAGACCAATCGAATATTCCTCCTAAAATTTCCATTATCATAGGAACAAACCAAGACATCGTTTCTTTAGGACTAAATGGTAAGGCTTTCCAAATATTCCATAGCTCTCTCCCAGATTCAAATTCCTCTCCCACACTAGTTTTTTGCCATTCATTATCATATTTTTTGAGAGCTACCCGGGATACATCTCCAGATAGTATAGCCTCTGCTGCCACTTCAGCGGCAATTTTACCTGTTACCATCGCAGGATATATACCTTCCGCTTCAAGAGGGCATGGAAAACCGCCAGCATCACCAATTAATATTACCCCATTAGTATGAGTATTATAAGGATAATCTAACCAAGGAAGTAGGTGAGCTTGTAGCTCACGTGGTTTCGCTTCAAGGATCTTTAGCAATCTTTGGTAATATTTTAGATTAATAACTCGATTTAAATAATACAATGGATTTTTATCCCACCAATTCATCCAATTACCTAATCCTTGATGAAAACCATCATTAAAGAAAACTTGATATGAAGCAGGGAAATTTGAACCCCACCAAACAGCTAGAGCTTCATCACCCATAATATTATTGATTTTTTCAGGAACTGCTTGAAAGTCATATTGTGATGTTATTGTAACCTGATGTTGAGCCCATCTATTTCTCAATCCAGATTTTTGTGCTACAGTTGATATAACCCCATCTGCCCCTATAACAATTGGTGCATTATATTTTTCACCTTTTTCATCAATAACACCACAGACATTGCCATCCTCTTTCAATAAATCAACAATTAAAGTCGAATTTTTCAATTCAGCTCCAGCATTAGTAGCAAACTCAGCAATCCATGGATCAAACTCACTACGATATACATTCATAGTGATCCAAGATTTAGCTGGTTCATATGTAACTGATTCTGTTGGCCGTGCCATTATATAGCCTGCTACTATATCATTATCATTTACAAAATAATTACGCGCAGCTACTCCTGCTCTCATAGAAGGACATTTTTCAGGAGTTAAATTTTTCATCAATTCAGGGAAATCTCTGAACATTCGAGGTCCTAATCCACAACCTGAAGAATTTTTTTCACCTGGTTTACGACCACGCTCAAAAAAAATAGTTTTTAACCCGTTTTCAGCAGCAGTTTTTGCTGCAATAGAACCTCCTGGTCCAGCACCGACTATTATTAGATCATAATTTTTCATCTGAATTTCCTTTTCAAGTTTCTTTTAGAAAATATAATTGTTTAATATTACTTATCTATTAATTAAAGTTTTATTTTTTTTAATGAAAATATCTTAATAGATGGAAATATTTTATGAAGAAAGAAATATCTTTTTTTTCATAATAAGTATGAGTGAAGACCAGATATACAATGAATTAGGAAAAATTTGTGGCTTAAAAAATATTTCAAATGATTCTACTTTACTTAAAACATTTTCAGAAGATTTAAGTTTCTTTCCTAAGAACGATCCAAAATATGTGATTTGGCCTGAAAATAGAAAGCAAATTCAAAAAATTTTAAAATTAGCTAATTCTTTAAAATTTTCTATTATTCCTGTTAGTTCTCCCTCAGGACCTAGACACCATGGAGATACAATTCCACGTCATAACAAGGGTGTTATATTAAACCTCTCTAAATTGAATAAAATAATAAATATTGATAGGAAAAACAGAGTAGTTATGATTGAACCAGGTGTTACTTTTACTGACCTAATTCCGCGTTTACATAAAAAAGGTTTAAAGCTATTAATGCCTTTATCCCCCAGAGCCTCAAAATCTGTTCTCACTGCTGCACTCGAGCGTGAGCCCATTACAATTCCCCGTTATATGTGGGATAGCTCTGATCCATTATTATGTACTGAGGTCTTTTTCGGAAATGGTGAATTATTTAAGACAGGAACAGCAGCAGGACCAGGGAGTATTAAACAACAAAAAAAATCAGGACAAGCCCAAGTAAATCCAATGGGTCCTACTCAATTTAGTCCATTTAGGGTTATACAAGGAGCACAAGGAAGTATCGGAATTGTTACATGGGCCACACTTAAATTAGAATTAGGGTCTTCAATCCAAAAAGTATATCATCTTCAATCAGATGATATAAAAAAATTACTAGATTTTCAATATGAACTTTTAAAATATCGCTTATGTGATGAATTGTTAATTTTGAATAATCTTAATCTAGCTTGTTTAGTGAAAGAAAAGTCAGATGATATCTTAAGATTATCCAATAAATTAGAGAAGTGGAATTTAATATTTGTTATTTCAGGAAGGGGAAAGCTAGCAAATGATAAAATTTCATATATAGAAGGCGATATTCACGATGTTATGAAAGAGAAAAAGCTAGAGTTAACGGAGAATGGAATAATCAATGAAAATGATATTTTAAAATTCTTAAGTCAAGCCGATACAAATCCTTGGAGATTGCGATTGAGTGGAGGATATCAAGATATATTTTTCATATCAAATTATGAAAGAATAACAGAATTTATTTTAATGGTTAAGAAACAAATTCCAAAGAATTTAGGAGTTTACATTCAAGCGATTAACCAAGGCACATCATATCACTGCGAATTTGATGTATATTATAATCCTAATGAAAAAGAAGAAACTTTAGATGTTAAAGAAAGGTTCTTGAAAACTAGTGTTAGTTTAATGGATTCTGGCGCCTTTTTTAATCGTCCTTATGGCCTTTGGGCTAAAGAAGTATATAAAAGACATGAAGACTCAACCCAAGTAGCCTTAAAAAAAGTCAAGAAAATTTTTGATCCTCATAATATTTTAAATCCTGGAGTTTTATGTTTTGATGATTAATAGTACACTAATATTAAAATTTAAAAAAACATAATTTTTTAATCTCTAGAAACGAATTTAGACCTATTTTCGTTTTCATAAATGTTAAATATTTCTATTTTTATTATAGGTGAGAATCAATATTTTCAATATCAAGTAAATGAGTTTGTGATGATGAAACCGCTTGTATTTTTAGTTGAAGATGATGAAGTTCTTGTAAAAAATTTTAAGATATTCTTAGAAATGAATGCTTATGATCTAGTTTCTGCTTCAAATGGAAAAGAAGGACTTGAAGTTCTCTCAAATCTTAAAAACCCCCCAGATATTATAATTTCAGATATCCTAATGCCAATATTAGACGGATATGATTTTTATATGAGAGTTTCAGAAAAAACAGAGTGGTCAAGAATTCCTTTTTTCTTTCTATCTGGTAAAACACAACCTGATGATGTAAGATTTGGTAAAATGCTTGGTGCAGATGATTACATTACAAAACCATTTAGCCCAATGGCATTATTAGAAAAAATTTCGAAAAAAATTAAAGAGAGTAGAGAAATTAAAAAAAGCTCTAAAATACTTGAGGAAAAGCTTAAAGACATTTTAAAATTCGAAGAACCATCTTTAGAAACACTTAGTAAAGCAGATTTTTACTATATTTTTTATATGAGTTGGGAGGAGGGAAAAGGACCTGTAATATTAGACTATTTTCCTAAAAACCTAATCCCATCGCTTAATCTTGAAGAACTTACAATTCAACTGTATTCTACTCTAATAAAAATATATGAGTTTGAGCAAGTTCTCGAGAAAAACCAATTTATTATGAGGATTGTCAAAGATCTAATTGATGCATATGGTTTGATAGATAAAATGGAAGAAAATTCAGTAATAGCTCCCAAAAGTGGAAAGGGAACATTTATGATATGTGCAATAACTCCCAATTTTCACTACCTAAACTCTAAAAGAATTAGAGAAATTTTAACAAAATTAGCTTTTAATATAAAAGCAAATAGAGAATGGAGTATAAAAGAATATTGGGAAGAGTTATCTCAAATTAAATGAATTATTACTTTTCCTTTTACTAATTCATCTTGGAAATTTGTTTAGAATATAATGTATAACATTAGATTTCTTAATAGTTATTAATTTATTTGATTAAAAATTACATAATTTCACTGTAAAAATCAATTTAAATTAGTTATATCTTATAAAAAGGGGAGTTTCTACATTATTGAATGAGCAAGAATATAATCAAATGATAAAACGCTGTCTCCGATGCTCAATCTGTAAATGGATACCACAACTACAAATAAAAAGTCAAAAATATGCTACAATTTGTCCTTCAATAGACATGTTTAATTTTCATGCATATAGTGCAGGTGGTCGCATAATTATAGCTTTAGCACTAGAGATGGGGAGATTAAAACCATCACAAGAAATAATGGATATTGTTTACAAATGTACTGAATGTGGTGGATGTGCGGTATCATGTAAATTTTTAAATACTTTAGAACCACTTGAAATAATAGTTAAACTCCGAGAAAGATTGGTATCTTTAGGATATGGACCAATGCCAAAACAGCAACAATATATTAAATCTATAAAAAAAAAGAATAATCCTTATGAAGAACCTCATGGAAAAAGGCTGGAGTGGTTATCAAATGATATTAAGATTGATCCCAACGCAAAGGCCTTATATTTTGTAGGATGCACTTCATCTTATCGGAGAAAAGAAATAGCTATTGCCACTGCTCGTATAATGAATGCTGCGAATTATTCATTTAAAATTCTTAACGATAATGAATTTTGCTGTGGAAGCCCAATCTTAAGAACTGGGGATAAAGATTCATTCATTGAACAAGTCAACAAAAATATTGATATTATTGAAAAAGAAGGAATAGAAACTATTGTCTTTAGTTGTGCTGGATGTTATAATACCTTTAAAGTTGAATATCCTTTAGAAAGGGAACATAATTTCAAAATTCTTCATACAACAGAGTTATTTAATGAATTAATCGACAGTTCTAAATTGAAATTGAATAATCAAGTCCTTCAAACAGTAACATACCATGATCCTTGTCATTTAGGGCGTAATTCTGAACCATATGAAGAATGGGATGGTGAGGCATTACAGATGATGCCTCTTGTATCTCTTAATATGCCTGAAAAACCTAAGAGATGTGGAACGTATGGTATTTATGAATCTCCAAGAGATATCTTAAAAAAAATACCAGGGATTAATTTTATTGAAATGGAAAGAATAAAAGAATATTCCTACTGTTGTGGTGCTGGAGGAGGTGTAAAATCAGCATTTCCAAAGTTTGCTCTTCAAACTGCTAAAACTCGGATAGAAGAAGCTGAAGATACTGGAGCAGAAATAATCACATCAGCATGTCCTTTTTGTTCCACTAATTTAAATGATGGAATCATTGAAAAGGGTTCTAATTTAAGGTTCTATGATATAAGTGAGTTACTTTTAATGGCACTAGACTCACCAAAAAAATCTATCAAAGAATCATCGAAGGAGGTAACCTAAGTGGTTCTTGAAAAAGATATTTTCAAAGAATTTGAGGATATTGTTGGCAAAGGAAATATAGATGATAGTGAGGTTATTACCAATGTTTATGCATACAATTGGTGTATGGAAATTTTTAATTATATGGAAGGAAAAGAACCAATTCCATTTTCTCCTATTCCTAAAGCAGTTGTTTTACCATCAACAACGGAAGAAGTTCAAAAACTTGTAATGTTATGTAATAAGTATGGCATATCATGTAAAATACAATCTACTGGACTTGGACCATGGAACCAACCCTCTAATGAAAACTGTATTATTTTTGACATGCGTAGGATGAATAAAATTATAAAGATTGATGAAAAAAACTTTTTTGCAGTAATTGAACCCTATGTTTCTGGAGCACAATTAGAGGTTGAAGTTATGAAATATGGATTATTACCTCACAATCCAGGAGCTGGACCTCAAGTATCACCTTTAGCCAGTGCTACTAGCATGAATGGTCCCGGATTTACATCTCCATATACAGGTCATAGCGCTCGGAATGTTTTAGGCGTAGAATGGGTATTACCAGATGGAGAGATTATGAAATTAGGATCTTATGGTCTAAAGAACAATCCAGACTGGTTTCACGGTGATGGTCCAGGACCAAGTTTAAGGGGAATCATGCGTGGTTGGGCAGGAACTAAATCAGGACTTGGAGTTTTTACAAAAGTTGCAGTAAAACTTTTCCCCTATCCATGTAGCACAGATTTTAATGTTAAAGGAAGTTCTCCCAACTACGATTTTGACATACCTGATTTTATGAAATTATATGTTATGGATTGTGGAAATTTCAAGAAACTCGAAAATGTTATGTTGGGAGTAGAAGAGGAGGAAATATCATTTATGTGCAGTTATTTATCCGGTTTTGCAGTCATGGCTATTTTTTCCAATTCAATTGAAAGCTTAATGAATAAAATAGCAATAGGACAGATGAAAGCTCCGATAGTTATAATAATAACTGCTCGTACAAAGCGAGAATTTGCATATAAGCAAAAAGTAATGGATTTGATACTTAAGAATTTTAAAATAAAAAACATTATCGGAAAAATATATACTCCTAATCCTATATTTTATGCTGAAGCTCTCCGCTCGAATTTAGGGCTACATGGTTTTATAGCTACTGGAGGCTTTCAGTCTTCCAAAGGAGTCGCAGATACTGCAGCAGTTTGTTTTCGGAGTACTAAATCAAACATTCCTTTAAAGAAGGAATTTATTAAAAAGAAAGCAATTGTTAATGATTTTGGAGAAGGTACATGGATGACATCTTATGAATCAGGGCATTATTTTCATATGGAATCCCCTACTATGTTTGATCAAACTGAAGAAAGTAGTGTGAAAGGAATGGCTGAGTACATGGAAAAAAGTAATCAATTAGATCTACTTAAACATCTTGGTGCTCCATTCTTCGTAGAAGGTACGCGTATGCATGAGTTGTTTGGACCTTATATGTCCAACTATCATTTATGGCTAAGAAAAATTAAAGAAACTTTTGACCCAAATAATATATCTGATTCTGGATTTTACATTTCACCATAAAACAAATAAAAAAATGAGTTCGGGAGTAATATCATGGCAGAATCAAACCAAGAAAATAAAAAGATAAGAGGTTTTGCAGTTCTAATCAATAGTATCCTAACACCTCTAAATGAAAATAAGAGGTTTAAAGAAAAATTTAGAAATATTAATACTAAAATTCTCTTAAATGCTTCGAACTTAAATCATGCGGCTATAATTGTAGTCGATAATGGATTAGTGAGAGTTGAGAGTATACCAAATAAACCAAAAGAAAATTTGAAAAAACAAAAGATAGGATGGGATGCTTTTTTAGAGATGGATACACAAACTTTCCTTGCTATTGCTATGAATCGGCTTTCACTACTTGGAGTTGCGAAAATGTGGTTAACGCGGAGGGTAAAAATGTGCGGAATCAGAAAACTGCTCATTTTATTGAAAATGTTTAAATTTTTAACAAGTTATAACAGCTAAATTTTATTTCTAAAACCCTAATGAATTGAAAAAATGATTTATTATGAGTACAAAAATTAAAGAAGCCTGGTTAGGGCCGGGTAGAAAGGATGGTAAAATTAAACCAACCCAACCAAAAGATGATGCATTACATATTGATATGAAAAAGAAAGGAACCAGAGAATGGTGGTATTTTGATGCTCGTCTTGATAATGGATATACAGTAGTAGGGTTTTTTCGAGCAAAACACGAACGAACGGGGAAAACTGGTGTAGAAATTACGATTTATAAGCCCAATGGAGAAAAAACACAGAATGTAATAGATTACCTTCATTCTGACCTAATAGCTTCTCAAGATTTACCAGAACTACAAATTGGTAAAAATTATATAAAAGTTGATTATTCTAACAAAGAATTTCCGATCTACGAAATTTTCTTAGATGAAGGCGAATATGGGCTTCATTTAAAATATACTGCTCAAGTCCATGGTTGGAAGCCTGGAAAAGGATATATTGAGTTTGGAAAGTCAAATCAATTTGGCTGGGTTATAGCTCTACCTCGAGCAGATGTTGAAGGAACTATTAAGGTTAACAACGAGACAATTCAGGTAAAAGGTATTGGATATCATGATCATAATTGGTTAAATTTTAATTTTGCAATGATAATAGACTATTGGTATTGGGGAAGAATATACTCTGAGAATTATACTGTTATTTTTGCCTATATTAAATGTAATAAGAGGATGGAAGATTATCCAATCAAAGTTCTAATGCTTGCGAAAAATGAAAATGTAATTCTCAGTACAGGCGAATACGAATTAATGCAAGAAAGTTTTGAATATAATGATAAAGCTGGAAATAAGTATCCGAAATTTTTAAAATTTAATTTTGGTAATCGCCATGAAATTATCCTCGAAGTTCAAGAGATTATTGACGCTGAAAATTTACTTTATGAATTAGGACCCATTACACGTTTCTTAGCGAAAAATCTCTTAAAATTAAAACCAGGCTATTTTCGATTAAATTCTAAATTTCAACTTAATATATCCTTTGAAGGGAAACCTTACATAGAAAAAGGAAGCACACTTCACGAGATGGTTATTACTAAATAAAAATATTGTAAAGCATAAGAAACTCTACTTTTTTTCCTCTAATGCTTTTTTTGGAAATAATCGCTCTCTCAATTTAACCGTGCTAGTATCCATATCATAGTCTACTAATCCTACTTTAGCTAATTCTTGTACTGAATGCAATACAAAAGCACCACCTATCCCTAGCGTTGTTTTTAATTCATCTCTAGTCATTACTTCTTTATCTCCATGGAGAGTAATAAGTATCCTGTAATGGGCTTGTCCAGCCCATATCTCCGAAACTAATACAGTATATATTGAAAGTAAAGCACGAACTCTCTCAAAATTATATTCTGCTTCTTCTGCTTCCTCAGCAACCTTCATAAATTTAGATAATTCAACCTTAACTTTTTGGTATTCATCTAACAATTTCATTTGTTCTTCTGTTAAAGAACCTATTTTTTGATCTCTCTCTTGCTTCTCTAATTCAAGCTTTTTTGTTGCGTCTTCTAATTTTTTTTTATCTCTCTCTAAATTTTGTTTCTCGCTTTCTAATTTAGTTTTTTCTTCTTCTAATAGATTTTTTTCCTTTTCAAGCGTCTCTTTAACTTTACTTAATGCTTCTTTATCACTTTCAAGTTTTAATAATGCGGTTCTTGAAGTCTCTAGTACGTCAATAAATTCCTTAAAACTTGATTCGGCAGCTTGAATAGTCTCATCGAGAACATTTAAGGTTTTTTCATCATCTGACATTGGAATCACAATTTATTTTATTCAATTATTTTTATTATATTTATTCTATAAAAAGATTTATCAAATTATGGTAGAAAAAGATAGTTCCAATCGTAGTATGAAACTTATTTTGGGGGTTTCGGTTCCCGTCTTTATAATGGGACTTGTATCTTTTTTTACTGATGTCTCAAGTGAAATGATTCAGAGCATACTCCCGTTTTTTATTTTAGAAATAGGTGGAACTGGATTAATTTTGGGGTTAATTACGGGATTAACAGTAGCAATATCAAATATATTAAAAGGAGTATCTGGTTGGATTAGTGATAAGATAAATAAAAGAAAACCTTTTGTTGTAGCGGGCTATACCATCTCAAATCTTTCTAAACCATTCATTGGTTTTAGCCCTTCATGGGAATTTGTTCTTGGATTAAAAGCAACTGATCGATTTGGTAAAGGACTTAGAACATCTTCTCGAGATACACTTATATCTTATTACGCTATTGAAAAAGGAAAAGCTTTTGGAATGCATCGCGCAATGGATACATTAGGTGCTGTTGTTGGTTCCCTTCTAGCATTTCTTTTGTTAATTATGACATGGAGTTTTTCTGAAATTATATTTTTCTCAATTTTTCCAGGTATATGTGCTATCGTATTAATTATATTTATCAAAGATGTAGATCCAACAAAATTAGATGAATCAAAGCTAAAATATTATGGGGAATCTAGAGAGGATAAAATTGATAGAAAGTTTATTAGACTTATTATAATTCTTGGTGTGATTGAATTTGCTAGCTTAGATATTGCATTTCTTCAAATAAGATCTGAAGCCTATATAACTCCTGGATTACTTTTTCTAATTCCTGTCTTTTACTTGTTAACAAATATCGTTTATATGATTTTTTCCCCTATTACTGGTTCCTTATCAGATAAGGTTGGGCGTAAACCGGTAATTTTAAGTGGTCTATCAATACTCTTGTTTTCTTGCATATTTTTAGCAATACCAATAGAATCTTCAATTTTTTCCCTTATTATAATCATAATAATATATGCTCTATTTGGTTTCTACTTAGCGTCTGTTGATCCTATCTCAAGAGCATATATTGCAGATTTAGCGGGTAAAAATAAGAGAGGTCGAGCATATGGTTATTATTACCTCTCTGTAGGGTTAATTTCATTAGGTGAATCATTAATTTTTGGCTTAATTTATGATCTATTCTCGTTTTTTTGGGCTTTTATCTATATTTCAGTTCTATTATTTATTTGCATAATCGTATTTTCTATTACTGATTTTTCAAAGATTATGCGAAAATGAAATTCCTTTAGAAATTCCGAATAATTTCAATTAATAACTAAACAGTTAAATAAATTGAATTATTGGTTGTGTAGGGTGGTAAATAATATGGGAGAAAATTATTGTCTTACTTCTAAAGATTTAGTTGAGACTGCCATGAAAGTAGCTAATAAAAATATGGACGATTTTAAAGTTGATCCTTATGTTATGATTGTCTTTTCTGGAAGTTTACTAGAATATTTGAAAGAAAAAGCTAATTTAGTGCAGTCAGATTGGTTGGCACCATTTCATCCTTACGGTGGCACAAGAATACATCGAGGAAAATATGATAACCTCCCTATTACAGTTATGATGCCTCAGATGGGCGCATCACCCATGGCTTCAGTTGCTGAGGATTTAATCTTTTGTGGGGCAAAAGTAATTCTTCTCGTTTGTGGTTCATGGGGAATAAGTGATAAAGTAAAGCTTTTAGATTTCATTATCCCTACACATGCTTTAGGACCAGACGGCACTTCTATACATTACGGAAGAAAATTTAATGAAGAAATTGAATTAAATAAAGAGATCCTAAATATATTTATCGAGGAAACAAAAAAAAGAACTACAAAATACCACATAGGGAAAAACTACTCTAAAGAAGCATTTTATCGAATCAATAAACAAGAGATCTTTGAGTTACAGAAAAAAGGTTGTATTTCAATGGAAAACGGAGAAGTTAATGTTTTGTCAACAATATGTAAATTAAATAACATAAAATTTGGAGTTATTTTTTATAGTTATTATAATCCTCTAGAGGATTGGAATGTTTCTTGGTTGGAAGAAGATTATAAAGATTGTGTAAACCTAGAAGGAGAAATTGCCTTAGCTACGATGTTAAAATTAAATAAAAAGTAATTAATTAATATTGTAATTAATTTTGTGTCCATAAGTGAGCTAGATATATCAGAACTTCCGTTGATTTTTGTAAAGCTAAAGTTGGGATGTACTCTTTTCTAGAGTGAAATAATAAACCTCCAGCAAAAATATTTGGTGTTGGAATTCCTTTAGCACTTAAACGGGCTCCATCTGTACCTCCCCTTATAGGATTAATTTTAACTTCTAATCCTGCTTTTTCAATTGCTTGTTTAGCTAAGTCAACAACTTGCGGTTTTTTATCTATATATGTAAACATGTTTTGATATTGATGTTTAAAATCGATTTCAATCTTTAAGCCAGGATAACGAATCTCATATGCTTTCTTTAGGTTTTTTAAATAATCCATCCGCCTTTTGTTATTTTCTTCTATAAAATCTCTAATTAACATTCTGGAAGTAGCTTCCTCTGCTTTACCTTGTAATTTTGTTAAATGAAAAAAACCTTCCCTTTCCTCCGTATGTTCAGGTGATTCAGATTCGGGAAGCTCACTAAAAAACCTATTGGCAATCTGTATTGCGTTGATCATTTTATTTTTTGCATTTCCAGGATGAACGTTTAAACCTATAAATTTAGTTTGAGCTAACCATGCATCAAAACATTCAAATTCCAATTCACCCATTTCACCACCATCAACAGTATAACATATTTTTGGAAGCTTTTTCATATTAACCTTATCAATTCCTAAACCAGTTTCTTCATCTGTAGTAAAACAAATGACTATTGGACCATGTTTTAATTCATCAAATTTTTTCCAAGCTGCACATGCAGCCATAATTTCAGCAACACCAGCTTTATCGTCAGCTCCTAACAAGGTATCCCCTTCAGATGTGATTATATCAAGACCTATATATTCTTCTAAATTCGGAGAATCATCAAAGGTTAAAACTAGGTCCTTATTTTGAGTGAATTTTATCTCTTTTCCATCATAGTTACTATAAATTACGGGCTTTACATCTTTTCCACTAACAGAAGGTGAAGTATCCACGTGTGCTAAAAAACCAATAGGTTTTACCTTTTCAAAACCTTTACTTGGCGGTAGAAAAGCATAAACAAATCCATATTCATCATGAATAATATCTTCAAGGTTTAATTTTTTTAATTCCTCCACTAACAACTTTCCAAGATCTAATTGAATTTTTGTTGAGGGAACAGTCTCTATCATCTCATCTGAAGTAGTCCAAACCTTCACATATCTTAAAAACCGTTCTAACGCTTCATTTAGCAAAAATTCCTGTATCTCTTTTGTGAGTTCCATATCACTAAAAATTAATCTTAAATTTTAAAGTTGAATGATATTTCAAAAAATATGAAATTTCATCGCCCTTTGAATCTTGGTTCTCTTTTTTTCATAAAGGATTTCATTCCTTCACCAAAATCATAAGTTCTTATATTTTTACAATATAATTTAAATTCATTTTGTAATGATGGAAATAATTCATTAAATTGTGAAAAGTTCAACATAGCTTTATTATATCCAAGGCATTTTGTT
>Ga0114922_10000440_pt1 | contig 39725 bp, 34 predicted proteins | sample AartaG_FD_100975 | JGI IMG/M metagenome (GOLD analysis project Ga0114922, IMG submission 100975) | Deep subsurface microbial communities from Aarhus Bay to uncover new lineages of life (NeLLi) - Aarhus_00045 metaG | ecosystem: Environmental > Aquatic > Marine > Oceanic > Sediment | place... | reverse complement strand
TGCTTTGGGGTATAAAGTTCAGTCCCGGGAACAATAATTTGGGCGAAGTTGGTTAGAGATTTACCCCTCTCCCTCTCCCCCCCCCCCCCCACACCAAAAAAACCTTGCCCGCGAGGGGAAATCGGCTCTCGCCTCAAGCGACTGCGCCCTGATCGGCGGGAGTTCGACGGGTTCGAGTTTGTCGCCCTGGATAAGCGGAACAGCCTCCCGAGCTCATGGATTGAGAGGCTGAACCACGAAGCATGTATGAATTACTATTTGCTTGAGGAGTACCTGGCCTGCACGATTTAACCGGCGACTGCGAACTCGACGTTGTACCAGGAGAAAAAGTACAGCCCCGCCACGATACCCCTGACGTCCTGGGGCCAGTCGGGCCCAAGTATGTACAGAAAGCACAGCAGGGTCAGCCCGAAGAACAGTTTCACCAGTCCCAGTCGGGGGTGATTCGTCAGGAAATTCACCAGGCCCACCAGCACAAAGAGCGCTATGAGCGCCGGGGCGAACAACACCACCAGCCAGCTCCATAGATCAAGTTCGCCGGCGGCCATTGCGAACGGGCTGCCGGTGGGGATGTTGAGCAGGTAATAGGCGTGGGCAGCAGCGAAGAACACTGCAAAGGCGACAAGCAGCAGTCCTTCTAAGTGACCCTCTCTCAATTCCCGGTATCCTACCATGACGAAAAACAGCGACGCGGCCAGGAAAGCTGTCAGAAGCAGATAGGAACCGCTGCAGAATATGAGTGTCAGTGAGTATTCCATGATCTTTTACCTCAACCTGCCTTATGTAACCGGCGTGCCGGTGCCCGGAAAAGCTGACAATTGCGCTAAGCTCTTGGGCCCGTGTCGGAAAGGGGACCAGGCAGAAACAGGGTAGCTCCTGCGATACTACCCCTCCGGACAGAAAAGAGGCATCCGATTGCGCACCCGGGGAAAAAAGAACCCGCCCGAGTGGGCGGGTTTTGATTTGTGATAGTAGTGACGGACGGTCTCAGACATCTACGCCATCGACATCCGTTTCGGGTCGAGTGAGTTCGTCAATCGTCTCGGAGATCTCCTCCGGGCGCCGTTCTTTCAACTTACCTTTGTACCTCTTGAGCCTCCCCTTGACCTTGTCGACCGCCACTGTGATGGAGTTGTACATGTCGTCGGTTTCGCCGGTTCCGGTGAGTACGTCGCGGTAGACTTTGACCTTCAGTTCGGCCTTGCGGCGATGGCGCTCGGTATCCAGAACCAGCTCGGCCGAGATGATATTCTCGAAGTAACGGGTCAGCCCCTCGATTTCCTCGTTGGCATGTTGTCGCATCTCCTCCGTCAGATCAAAGTGGCGAGCAGTTATCATTTTTTGCATGGTTGAATTACTCCTTTCCATGCGAAATCCATATCATATTATGGGCCGCCTTCAGATGGCGTGTCGGCGCCGCCGATATTCACACTTCCGGTCCTGCTGTGGTAGTACTCCCTCCTGCGGTTGTTCATACTCTCGGCAAGTATCTTAGGGTGTTGGACCGAACCTGTCAAGTGGTTGTAAATAACCATCTCATCTATTGTACGCGTGTGACAAGCCAATGTCACCAAAAAAAACAGGTTTCCCCGGTTCAAGCTTGTCTTGCCGTTTGCTCCATTACCCCCAACATTCCCGTCGCGGTTTGCCGTTCTCTGTCAGACAAAAGCAATGGCGATCGTATGATAGCTGCACCGGGGGGCCGGTTATACTCGTTTTCGCAGACGGGCGGGAGGAATTTTCAGTTCTTCCCGGTACTTAGTGACCGTACGACGCGCCAGGCGTATGCCTTCGTCGTTGAGACGCCTGAATATCACCTGATCGGAGAAAGGTTTTTCCGGTGGTTCGCTCTTTATTATTTCCTCGAGGCGCCGTTTGACCGAGCGCTTGGACATATCGCCGCCCTCGGCCTTGGCAATACCGGAATTGAAGAAGTACTTTATCTCGTAGACGCCAAACGGAGTCTGGACGTACTTACCGCTTGACACACGACTGATCGTAGCCACATTCATCGACACCGCCTGGGCGATTTCCTCCATGATCAACGGTTTGAGAAAAGCCGGGCCCTTCTCAAAGAACTCCTTCTGGCGGGCAATAATGGCCTCCATGACGCGGATCATGGTGTTGCGCCGCTGGTTGATGGAGTTCAGGAGCCAGCGAGCCTGCTCCAGCTTCTGCCGGACATACTGCTTGGTGTCCTTGGACGAGTTGCTGCCGCGCCTGATCAGGTTGCGATAGTTCGCATTGATTCTCAGCCTGGGGATGTAATTGTCGTTGTGGAAGACCAGGTACTCGTCACCGAATCGATCGACAGTCAGATCCGGCACTACCGGTATGGCGCCGGGATCAAACCGGCCGTAAGCCGGTGTCGGTGAAAGACTCCTGATAACCTCCATCGCCTGCTGGGCTCTCTCGGGGGGCACACCCATCATCCGGGAAATCTGAAGGATGGACTTGCGGTCCAGTTCGTTCAGGTGTTCGTCGACAATCCGCCAGGCCAATGTTCCCTCCATCCCCTTTTCCTTCATTTGGATCAGAAGTGACTCCCTCAGATCACGAGCGCCGACGCCGGTGGGGTCAAAACGCTGGATCATCACCAGCATAGCCTCGATCTTGGAACTTTCGATACCAAGCTCCTCGGACATTTCAGGGACACTGATGGTCAGGTAGCCGTCGGGGGCGATGTTTCCAATTATGTATTCACCAATAAGATGTTCTTCCTCGGACACCTTCAACAACGAAAGCTGTTCTATCAGATGCCCGCTGAGGGTGGTCGCGCCGGCCGCCATACCCTCAAAGCGCTCCTCCACCTGTTCCCTGGGTTCCCGGACCTTGTATCCCTCCTCGTCATCAAAGAGGTACTTGTCCCAATCCATGTCATCGCCGGCATCATCCTCCCCCGACGCTTCCGCGATCTCGACCTCAGATTCCTTCTCGTCGTCGGAGGCAGTATCCTCAGCCTCGAGTTCCTCGACTTCCTCAAGGAGAGGATTGGTCGCCAACTCGTGCCGGATAGTCTGCTCCAGTTTCAGCACCGGCATCTGCAGCATCTTGAGAGACTGAATAAGCTGCGGAGCCAGCGTCTGTCTGAGACCTAATCGCAGTTCCAGTTTCATTACTTAATCCATTGTCCCGCGGTCGGTTATCAGGCGCCCTCCATTCGGCGCGTCTGCCTATGTTATCGGAACACGGTTGGCGGTTGTTAATGCCGTGGCGCCAATTCGTTCACTAATTCTACATCCGTACCCGGGTTCTAATTCAACTGGAATTTCTCGCCCAAGTATATTCTTCTTGCTTCCGGGTCATTGGCCAGGAACTCGGATGTCCCGGACTTGAGAATCCTGCCGTCACACATGATATAGGCCCGGTCGCAAATCGACAGCGTCTCGCGAACGTTATGATCGGTAATCAGCACGCCCAGTCCCCTTTGTACCAGGCGGGTGATGATCTTCTGAATGTCTTCAACGGCGATCGGGTCGATTCCCGCGAACGGTTCATCCAGAAGCATGAATTTCGGCTCATTGACCAGGGCACGCGTTATTTCGACTCTTCGTCGTTCCCCGCCCGAGAGGCTGTAGGCCTTGTTTCGGCGCAGGTGTGTGATGTCAAGTTCCGCCAGTAACTCTTCGAGTCGGCGGCGGCGCTCCTTTCGGCTGAGGCCGCGAAACTGCAGGATCGCATTGATGTTGTCCTCCACGGTCATCTTGCGAAACACCGAGGCTTCCTGCGCCAGGTATCCTATTCCAGAGGCGGCCCGCCGGTACATCGGAAGGCGACCGATGTTGCGTTCTCCAAGGAAAACCCGTCCGCCGTCAGGCCTGACGAAACCGATGATCATGTAGAAGGTGGTGGTCTTGCCGGCTCCGTTTGGCCCCAACAGACCGACGACTTCCCCCGGTTCGACCCTGATTGAAACCTCGTCTACCACCGCTCTTTTTCGGTAGTATTTGCAGAGTTTCTCGGAAACAAGCGCAGTCATATTCGAAATATAGCTGTTACATCTGTCAATGCCACTAATATCTGGCATCGGCAAGCACAGTATTTGCTGTGGTGGGCGCGGTGTTTCTCCGAATAATCACTTGCCGATCGCGGCAAAATCATTAACTTCAAGCTCTAATGCGACTTATAAGTACCCCTAAGGTGAAATCTATCTGCGAGGACGTGTGATGAAAAAACAGTTCGTGTGTTTGTTGCTCCTTTCTATGTTGCTCGTCTGTGGCGCTCCACCAAGCGAGGAGATAATAGAACTGTACGAGTCCGGACTGGAGTTGCTGGACCAGTATGACCTCAACGGCGCCGGCGCGACTTTCGCAAGAATCGGCGATATCGACTCCGGCAGCCCCTACATTCTCTACACACGCGGTCTTATTCTCGAACGCCAACTCAGCCTATATGACGCGCTGCACGAGTATATGTCCGCCCTTGCCGTAAACGACGAGTTCGCGCTCGCAGCTGAGGCGACAGGCAGAGTCTTCACCCAACTGGAGGTGTATGAGAGCGCCTTTGAAGCGGCGGTGGCGTATGAGAATATCCGACCCCAGGACCCTCGCGCCAAGCTGATGATGGCTGAAACGCTGATGAACATTGGCCGCCACATTCGCGCCAGGCATCTTGCGGTCGAGGCTGTCAACCTCGGTCTGTCGCCTGCCGTCGGAGACCTGGTGCAGGCCAGGTCATTCGCTCTCGCGCACGTCGGCGATTCTGCCGACTTGCTGCGAAACAGCGGTCTCTCCCGACCCGAGCAGTCGGCCGAGTCTATGACACAGGCGGCCAAACTGTATGAGGCTATCGGTCGGCCCGATTCAGCGATCGTGTTCAGTCGACAAGCCGTGCAGTTATCCGGGGACAATCCTCGCTATGTCCTGGAGCACTTCCGCCGGGCTCTGAAACACAACTATTTCTACGAAGCCCGGCTGGCCATGGACAAAGTGCCTGCCGAACAGGGCAGTGAGGTGACCCGTCTCGGTCTCATGCAGGCCTACTATGAGGCAACCGGGGACAAAGCCCGGGCCAGAAAAGCAGCCACAACATTCAAACATCATTCGCAGGGAAGCATCTCTTCCATTCTGATCGACGTCATCACCTCCGGCGCTCAAGGAGACATTCTGGTCGGTTCTCAGGAATTGAACTCCATCTACAAGCGGATGGAAGAGGCGTCCTACCTGCCGGCTTTTCAGAAATACATGCATCTTGTACTTGCCGTGAGCCAGTCGTATGAGGCTCCGGAGCGTGAGATTCTCAAGCAACTCGAGGCCGTCCCGGGAATCTGGTCCAGCCGCAAGGAAGTCAGGCTCATGAAAGCCCGCCTCTCATACAAGGTCGGCATGTTCGAGGAGTCTCAAAAGGCGATGGAGTTGATCGAGAAGTCGCACGCGGCGCAGCCGGACTGGCTGTCCGGCCTGGCTGACCTGTACTGCGAACCACTAATTGGCGATTACGACGAGGCCGAGCGATTGTATCGCAAAGCTTTAAGCGCCGACTCGTTCTACCTGCCCGCCTTCGAGAACATGGTGGCGATGTTTCGGCGTCTGTACCGAGCCGGGGACGCCGTGGAAGTCTTTGACCAGTACCCTCATCTGCCAGCAGCCATGCCGGTTCTGGGGACCGTAAAGGCGGTGGCACTGGCAGAAGCAGGCCGGGTGCAGCCGGCGCTGTCAGAGTTTGAGAAGGCCTTCAAACACTGCCGGGGAGATCTTAGCCGTTTCGAGGATCTCCTGGTCACTCTGGAGAAAAGGGATCGAGTTGAGGAAATGGCGCGCCTGGCTGATCTGTTGGAGAATCTTGGGAGTGATAATCCTGACGCACTTGTCCTCCTGGCCAGACTGGCAGGCGATCGCCACCAGTACGACCTGGCTGCGAATCTTGCAACCAGGGCTCTTGAGATAGAACCGGATCACCAGACCGCTCCTATTCAGAAGGCCAGGGCTCTCTACCGGCAGGGCCAGGAAAGCCTGGCGCTTGAAATCTTTGAGTCCATTCATCGGATGAACCGCCTGAATGTGGAGAACAACTACTATTACTCGAGGATTCTTGCGGAAGACGAATCACGGGCGGGCAAGGCCAGCAACTTGGCCCGTGAGGCGCTGTTCAATGCCGGTGGTGTCCTGCGAATCTGGATGAACCTGTGCTACGTCTACTATCGTGAAGGCAGATACGATCTTTCCCGCGGGGAGGCCTCCAAGGCCTGCAAGGTTTATCCTCATGAACCGGAGCCCTTTTTCCAGCTAGGCATGGCTTTGTATCGGGAAGGCAAGCCTGAAGCGCGCGAAAAACTGGAGGCGGCCATAGAACTTGGCTTGTGGGGAGACTACCTGCGAACGGCCCGGGAGACTCTGGCCAGACTATAGGCGCCGGGGAGCCTGCTCGGCAGGCAGGATTCGATGCCACCTACAGGCGATATCATCGGGAGAGTGACGTGTCGCACCGTCCGGGAACAGTGCTGGTAACCGGGGGCGCCGGGTACATTGGGTCGCTGGTGGTGGCTTCGGCCCTTCGGGAAGGATATCGTGTGCGTGTCATCGACAACCTGGCTTTCGGGGGCGAGGCGATCCTGCCCTGGCTGTCACACCCGCATTTCCACTTCGTGCATGGGGATATCAGGAGCGAAAGCGATCTGCAGCGCGCCCTGGCTGGAGCCGACAGCGTAGTACACCTCGCCGCCATGGTGGGCGATCCGGCCTGCCGGAAGGATCCCCAACAGGCGGCGGAGATCAACAAGGACGGCGCGGAACTGCTCTGCAAACAGGCTATAGAGGCTGGCGTACACCGCTTCGTATTTGCATCGACCTGTTCCAACTACGGGAAAATGACCGACCAGAACGACTACGTAGACGAAACATCGCCTCTTGCCCCGGTCTCCCTGTATGCAGAACTTAAGGTTTCCTTCGAAAGACACCTGCTGAGTCTGGGTCTGCCCGAATTCGAGCCGATAATCCTGCGCTTCGCCACCGCCTACGGCCTCTCACCGCGACCCAGGTTCGATCTGACAGTCAACGAGTTCACTCGCGAACTGGCGCTGAACCGAAGGCTTGAGGTATTCGGAGGCCAATTCTGGCGGCCGTATGCTCACGTGGCCGACCTAGCGGCGGCGTGTATTCTTTCCCTTGAGGCGGAGCCGCACCTTGTTGCCTACCAGGCCTACAACGTAGGTGATAGTACCGAAAACTACCAGAAACAGATGATTGTCAGGATGATTCTCGAGGAACTCCCTGAAGCTCGAAACCTGGTCACATCGGTTCGGCGCGACGAAGATCCGCGTGACTACCGGGTCAGGTTTGAGAAGTTCAGCCGTGCTCTCGGTTTCCGCATTACCAGGCGAGTGATCGACGGCATCCGGGAGATCGTTCTTGCCATCAGGACATGCGTCATAAGCAATCCCGATGATCCGCGTTATCGCAACTGTTGAGATGGCCCGATGGCCGGGCACAAGCCGGAGTGAAAGTGAGAAGCGATGGAAGCTGTGATACTGGCAGGAGGAAAAGGCACCCGCCTGAAACCGTACACGACCGAAATCCCCAAGCCGTTGGTTTCGGTAGGCGAGCGGCCGATCATTGAGATACTTCTGACCCACATGAAAAAGTGCGGGGTCACGAAGGCCTACCTGGCCGTAAACCATCTGGCGCACCTGATCGAGGCGGTACTCGGCGACGGTGGCAGGCTCGGACTACCGCTTGTGTACTCACATGAGAGCACACCTCTCTCGACAGTAGCCCCGCTTAAACTTATTGCGGGTCTGCCCGATAATTTCATCGTTGCCAACGGGGATATCCTGACCGATCTCGATTTCCGGGAGCTCTACAGGTATCATCTGACCAGCAAGGCAAAATTGACCGTGACCACCTGTGCCCGGTCAAACCGGGTCGACTATGGTGTGATTGATGTTGACGGTACCGGATTTGTCACCGGCTTTAAGGAGAAGCCCACCTACGACCTGACTGTCTCGGCTGGAATCTACGTGTTCTCGAAGGAGGTCCTCGAAATGGCACCGGATGACGTCCCCTTCGGCTTCGATGATCTGATGTTCACGCTCCTTGAGCAACAGGAACCGGTCAGCACTTTTCCTTTCGATGGTTACTGGCTGGACGTCGGACGACCTGACGACTACGAGCAGGCGCAGCGAGACGCCAGGAGAATCCAGGCATTGCTGCAGTGACCGTCACGCGACACCTGCCGGGCAGACGCAGCGCGGGGATACCGGTGCGGCCGGGAAAGTGAGAATCAGTGCTGACCTAGCACTTAAGAGAGCAACCTACTCGCAGACAGGGGGCGGACCGTCGTTGAACATGTAGTCCACTAAATAGACCAGATCGGAGATATCGATCAGCCCGCCACTGCCATCCAGGTCGGCCGCTTCCATGACCGGCGGTTCAGGGCCGCTGTTGAACATGTAGTCCACAAGGTAGACAAGGTCGGTAACGTCAACCGGCAGCGAGCCGCTGCCGTCGATGTCGCCGCAGATGTAATCGCAGGCGTCGCCGATATTGTCTCCGTCGGCATCTTCCTGCAAGGGGTTGGGAATATCGACGCAGTTGTCGCAGGCGTTACCAACGCCGTCGCTGTCGGTATCCTCCTGCCCCGGGTTGTATACCGACGGGCAGTTATCCGTGTCGTTGTCAACACCGTCGCCGTCTATATCATTGCCGTCGAACGGAAAGAAAATATAGTCCACCCAGGCGCAGTCGCTGCCGTCGGAGCCGAGGACATCCTTGGAGTACGTCCACCGGAAGGTGTGGTCGCCCTCGGTCATCAAGTAGCCGACCTCGGACCAGCCAACCTCTCCAGACCACTCTCCCTCAAGGACATCATCGATATAGAACCGGAGGTAGTCGCAGCCCGGCTCCGATGACACGCGGTAGTGGAACACGGTCAGTCCAGCCGAGAGCCCGCTGAGCGTCACCGACATTGACGAACTCTGGTTATGGGCGATAGAACCGGACCTAGCCGCGTACACTCCTTCGTAGACCTGGTTGGTCGTGACCGCCCACGGCTGGTCTCCGGACGTTTGCCAGGGGAACGACGTAAGGGTGCCGCTTTCGAAGTCTTCAATCCTCTGTCCTACGATCAGTGAGAACTCCACGCTGTCGTCGTAATCGTCGGCGGAGACGTGGAGAACGAAATCAACGGCGTATTCTTTCGGGCACTCAGCCGACACCATGAACTCGTAGGAGGCATCGGACATTGCCATGCCGCCCGAAGCCGCAATAGTCTGATACGTTGACGTGTTCTGCGTAATCGATATCAGCGGGTCGGCGCAGGAGAGAGTGCCGACGGCGTTGGTAGCATCGCCGTTTCCGTTGTTGGTCAGTATCACATGAAGGGTCACGATGTCGCCGGGATTGACCAGCCCGGCATCCTGACCCGCGAACGCGAGCAGTGGCTCGTCCGGCGTCGGTTGAAGCTGCGTGTCGACAATTGTGACGGCCTGGTCGCCGACCGAGACTCCCGTAACAACCTGGCTCACGTAGCCCGGGGTGCTGAACCGGAGGACATAATTGCCGGGCTCGATCATCCGGTGGTAATCCCCGACATCAGGGTCCGTGTAGACATAGGAGCTGTCGACGTCATGGTCGAGTATTTCCACTGTGGCCGCCAGCGGCAGCCCGGTGGCAGCGTCGGTAACGATACCCTTGATGCCGTACAGCGCGTTCTCGAGGTAATCCAGCAGCGACACCCGATTGTAAATCCAATGGGCGGGGAGCTGGTGGGCCGGAAGAAGCTTGGTGGCTGACAGCTCGACCGTCACCTCCCGACAACCGTGCCACCAGTTCATGTAGTCCTGGCGGCCACCAGTGATAGTGTACCAGTCCCAACCGTTGGTGATGCCGTTGTTGAGGTCATCCATATAGCCGTACGGGCTGTGCGCCTGCGCCGAGTCGGCATAGGCGCGGCAGATATCAATATACCAGGCGTCGTCGGCATGGCGCCGGGGCCAGGTATCCCACGGGTAGTTGACCACCTCGGCCCCGCCGTGATGGTTGGCCGAAATCACAAAGCTATTGGTTTGGGCGACGTTCATCATGGCCACTGTCTCAGGTTGCCAGGCGTTCCCGTCCGGATGAAGGCCGTCATCGGGGTCCGGGAAGTTGCGATTGAGATCGACATTGTTGGCGTTGTAGCGTCTGGCGCCGCTGACCGTATGGTTCCCCAGATGATAGGTCCCGTCGGGGTTGGCCAGCGGGTTGATCCATATTTCCATGTTGTCAACCATATTGGTGACGCGCGGGTCGGACCCGTAGGTGCTCAGGAGAGAATCGATCAAACGCAGAAGCAGCACATAACCGGTCGTTTCATCGCCGTGCATGGTACCGGTGTGCATCACTTCCGGCTCATTCTCTTCGATATCGACATTGTCCGAAATGACGGCAAAGAGTATTCGGCGACCCTGTACCGTTGGACCGGCATCCACAAGACGGCATATGGACGGGTAGTCAGCCGCGAAAAGGTTCATCTGGGCGACATAGGCATCATAGGTTGGATAGACGTCCCACTCCCTCACATCTCCTGACCGGGACGCCATGGTCGGTTCGATCAGACTCGAAGGATGCGGCAGTATTTCGTATCGATACCCCAGGGCATTCAGTTCCGTGAGTTGCCGGTCGTTGGCATAGGCGTACACAACGGTGTCGGCGACATTGTCGATTGACAGAGCCCGTGTGAGTTGGACGAGCTCCGCACGATCCTGGATGTTGAATCTCAAATAGTACTCACTCCCGGCGCCGACTGCCGAGGCAGCCATGACGAGAACGATCACCAATGCCGAAATCAGTTTTGCCTTCATGGTCTCTACTTGCCGACCGCAGGAAGTAAATGCGGACGTGCTCGTACCGTGGCAGGTGTTTCGCAGCGCGGGATTTCAGATCCGCTGTCCGCGTAAGCCATTCTCCTAAAACGAATTATAACAGAATTCCGGGGAAAGTCAAGGGCTAACTGCAAGCGACTGAACTATTGAGAGAAAAGAATCTTTAGTTTGAAGTCCTGTAGACAACCGATGCGGGCAGCCTACGACCTGAGGTTGCCCTATCCGTCATGCTGCCAACCGGGTGGCGCCCTCAGACTTTTTTGTGGTGTTTTTTGCGGTCAGGTCCAAACGAATTTGGACCTGTCACCCGTTGCGACGCGGCCCTGCTTGCCACTGCCGAGGACAGGCGAATCGTCCGGGTGATGGCCCAGATACTGTCATTCATGGGCGCGGGGGAGTAGGGGCGGGGGGCAGCACGTAAAGCGTCAGCAGCGGGGGGGCATGGTGTCAAGGGAGCAGACGAAGGTGACGTTAAATGCGCTTTGGTGCTCTTCTGATCTCAGTATCACGGTAGAACCGCGAAGGCTCAGCACCAGTCTGGTCGCCATATTTACAGGATGTCTTGTTCATGTAACCTACTTGAACCTCCGTGATCTTGAAAAAGCAAATCTGACCAAGGCGGAGTCCGGCGTAGAGTTTGAGAGGAACTCTACCAGCGTTGATTAGCTCGAAAGTAAGAGGCCCTTGAAATCCGGGATCTACAAATCCCGCAGTGGCATGAACCTGTAGGCCCAACCGACCCCAGGAACTACGGCCCTCGAGTCGAGCGGCTATGTCGAGCGGGAGACGTATGTATTCGAGTGTGGACGATAGGGCGAATTCTCCCGGATGCAGCACGAATCCGCCAGATGGGTCTGCCACACGCTGCTCGTAATGTCGTTTTATTTTCTTCTTAGCCTCCTCTTCACTGGCATACTCCTTTAGATCAATGAATGGCAAGTCGATGTTCCTGACAACGGAGAGTTCTGTTCCCAACCGAAGATCAAGGGATGCTGGACCAAGCTGCTCTACGGGGTCAATTATAGGGCTAACGAAAATGATATGCTTATCGCACGCGACAAGTCTCTCTAGTATCTCCAAATCAGAAAGGAGACCCCCTTCTGTGCCCACACTGTTACGGCAGGAACACTTCGTTTGACCGGTTGAAACGGATTCGCTTTTCGGTTCCACCATTTACTGCACTACCCCTTCATTGGATCGCTTTGCCTTGATGTCCCTTATGAGTTTGCCGGAGACCTCGCTGCTTCTAATCGACACAATCAACTTGTCGTCTGCCTTCTGCATCAGGTCAACAGAGTGTGACACGATTTTCTGGACTGAATCCTCGCTTGACAGGAAGGATTTGGTGAATCCCTGGATTACCTGGAACCTGTGCTTATATCCGGCAAGAAGAATAGACGATACTGGCATCGGTTGTTCGGCGAATCTATCGGCAAGTTCATAGAACTGCTCCTTTCGCTCCTGCGCGGAATCGTTCTCTCCCGGATTGTAGCATTTCAGTTCTTCATGAAGTTTCGTCTTTTCTAAGCCTTGAGCACCTATCGGGCGGTTATGCGACAAGCGCTTTACACATCTCTCTGTAGATACGCTATCAAATCTCTGAGGGCGGGGATAACCGAGCGAACGAACTGTTTCCTCGACCTTTCTCGATATAGGCCTTGCAAAGTGCTGATAAACATTGCGGATTCTATTGAGCTCATCTCTTCGCTCTGCGGAATTGAGTAGAGCCTGCTTGATTTCAAACCGTAAGGCTTTCAAGTACTCTTTGATCTGGTCTGTGAACCATCCGTCTGTGTCCATATCATCCAAGAGTCGGGAGACAGCGATTAATCTCCATTTGGTAGTTGGATGAGAATACGAGTAGTCGTCTCGTCGACCGCGCGGCAGAAAGCAATAGTCCATTGCCAGTATTGTGAGGATTGCTGTTGGTCCTATTGCGTAGGCTGCTGCTAAGTCAGCAAAGTACTCGGCACACCAGTTTCTGAGTATTTTAAATTCTTCGGCATCGATATTTTTGAAATACTCATAGGCGATCTCGCCCGAAATTGTGTTCAACAGCGGGTTTTGGTCAACAGAAGTAACGGGAATGCCCAATCGGTCAGCCACTTCTTGTTTGAACTTTTCTGACGGAGGAGTGCGCTGTTCAAGAGCGTGCCCAAACTCATGTGCCAGAATCGCCCACTCCAATGGCGATTTCCTTTCGCAAAGTGCGAGCGCCAGCACTTTGGAGCGATCCGCCTTCATAGGCACTGAGTCCGAACGAGGGAGGTTCTTTTGAAGACTTTCCAAGAAGTCGAACTCATAAGCACTGAAGAGACTGTCGAGTACAACACATGGATTTTCACCGATCAGTTCCATACCGAATACATCTTCCAGGACATAGGAGGCTTCGGGCAACGGGTCTTCTGCTGGGAGATAGGCTAAATGTTCGTGTATTGCTCGAAACGCTCGCGAGTGCGTCGATAAACTCCCCCTAACCTGATCTACGATTTCCTCGTTAAGGTGTGAACTTGGTCCCATGACGTATTCTTTTGCAGACGTCAGGGTCTTCAGTAGAATCCGATCGTTCTTTTTGAGCTCACCACAGGCAGAATGCAGCAGTGGTCCATAACTACGTGCTCGTTGGGGGTCGATGTCGTCTATGTACGTGAGTAGACAAGTTGTTCGGTAGAACAGCTCAATCGCCGTGCGGAGCATGCCGCGTAGTTCGATGATCAAGCCCAATTCCATTTACTCAACTGCGAGTCAAGGAACCCAGTTTCTCTGGCTTACTTACACCATCTCTCATGCTTCGTACTGTTCGCAAATGCACGGTGAGATTACGAGCCTCGTTCATCGACAAAGTAGAATTGTCCGCAAGCTGGCCAACCAGTTTCACAAAGTCAGCAAGTATCTTGTGGCGTGTAGCGTGTTGTTTCTGACTTTCACCCGAAATAGCTGGCGAGGTCTTATGCAAAAAACCTCGTGCTAATGCGTGTTGTTCAACTCCAGGCGTTTGATTTTCGATCTCGTCACCCAGCAACTTCGAAGCGTAGTAGCTTCTGAGTAGATCGGCTGCCTTCTTCTCCTCATCGTCTGCGTCTACGCTGAGATTTGACATGATTTTGAATGAAGCTAATCCAACTAACGAAATAGCCCAGTCAACTGCCAATGGCCCCCAAGCCGTTTCTTCAAATCCTAATGGCCTGCCAGCTTTCATCCTACCACGCTCCGTTTCGGCTAAAGACACTCCTCCATAATACTAACATACGCTAAAGAATAGTATCGGTTATCGCAAACTTTGATCAAGGTGCCCTTACATTCGTAAAGGCACCTTGATGATTGGGGGTATTCAAACAGGATGTCAAGCATAAAAAATATCACGACCCGCAACTAATTGGTAGTCATCGAGATACACCTTCACGTAAATTGCGAACTCATAGGCAATTGATTACCAAAAGGTTCGGTACCCCCCTAATACAACCTCTCCCGCTTGGCCAAAAAGGCGTATAACGCCTTATCAAAGGGCATGGCGGTGTCGATTGGGTGATAGTCGATATTGCTCTGGCGGCAGGCGGCGGCGATCTCGCCCGAAAAGGCGCTAACCGCCGAGGCATAGTGCTTCTTGATCTGAAAGGGCAGCGTCGTTACTTCCTCGCCGGTCTCCATGTCCTTGAAAACCGCCTCACGCGGGAACGCGAAATCCCTCTCGCGCGGGTCGAGGATGTGAAAGACGATCACCTCGTGCTGATTGTACCTGAAATGCTTCAGCCCTGAGATGATCGTCTCGGCGTCATCAAGCAGGTCGGACATCACGATCACCAGCCCGCGCCGCTTGATGCGCTCGGCCATCTCGTGCAACGTCTGGGCGATATCGGTCTCCTGCGACGGCTGCTGACCGGCCACTTCACTGAGGAGAACATGCAGGTGGCCCGACCGTGACCGCGGCGGAATATAGCGGCGGATTCTCTCATCGAATGTTACCAGCCCCACCGAGTCGCGCTGGCGAAGCATCATGTAAGAAAGCGCCCCGCACAGAAACCCGGCGTAATCAAGCTTGGTCACACGATCGCCGGAGCGATAGGCCATCGAGGCCGAGCAGTCCAGCAGCAGATACGCCTTCAGGTTGGTCTCTTCCTCATACTGCTTGATGTAGAAGCGGTCGCTCTTGGCGTAGACCTTCCAGTCGATATCGCGGATGTTGTCACCCGGCATATACTGGCGGTGCTCAGCGAACTCCACCGAGAAGCCATGATACGGTGATTTGTGCAGCCCGGCGATGAACCCTTCCACGACCATACGAGCCTTTAGCTCCATCCCCTTGAGTTTGGAGACGGTCTCCGGATCGAGGTACTTGCGGTAGTCTGCTGGCATCAAGCTATTATATGCAAATAGGGTGGAAATGCCATGCAAAATGTGGTCAGTGAGCAGTCACAGTATCCACGCGCGACATCGTGATCGTAGGAATCTGCCAACACGATCCCCTTTTCGTGAGGCTATTGCTCCAGAAAGAAGTGTCAACCGGAATGTACCCTTCCTTGGCGAAGTGAAAGTAGATCCAGCCTAAGTCGCCGGGATCATCGATGTCCTCCCGACCTAGACCGCAGTCATAGAACCCCGATGTTGCCAGGATGTAGTTGCCTGCGGAATCGGACCGGGCCGCTTTGCCCCAAATATACTTGTTGTATTTCTCCGGATCAATGGCGTACAGATCATACTCAATCGTTCGAATCTCAGCATCGGCCAGTGACTGGAGTTCCTGTTCGTCGAGCACCCGCCCTTTGTAGGTGAACTCGTAACTACAGGTGCAACCAACCTGGAAGTATGTGAGAATGAAACAGAAAAGAACTGAAACCGAAACTTGCTTTGTGAAGCACATTGCTATTTCCCCATTTGCGTATTGAGGTTCTTCGCTCTATTGTCCCTTATAAATCTACGATGAATCCTCCGTCGAATGAGAAAGGTGGTTTATTTTGACTATTATACCTGGTATCGAGGCTTCCGTTCCATCGGGAAGGCGTTATCGATCACTCCCGAAATATCTCCACCACCGGCTCGCCGGCAGGCAGCAAGTAGCCGCGGTACATTCCTTCGGTATTGAAGGGCAAGGCGATGTTCCCGTCCTTATCAATCGCGATCAACCCACCAGTACCGCCGACATCAGTCAGCTTTGTCTTCACAGCAGTATCAGCCGCTTGCGCGAGCGACATGCCACGGTAACGCATCAACGCCGCCACATCGTAGGCCACAACGCCACGCATGAAGTACTCACCATGCCCGGTGGTGGACACAGCGCACAAGTCGTCAGCGAATGTACCGGCTCCGACCAGCGCCGAGTCACCCACTCGTCCGAACCGCTTATTGGTCATGCCACCCGATGACGTCGCCGCGGCAAGCCGGCGTTGTCGGTCCAGCGCCACCGCTCCAACAGTACCGTGCTTGTCGTCCTCAGACAGTGGCAGCGACGAGTCGCTCTTATTGTCATTTGGACCTCGCTGGTTTTCTTTGGCGAGGGCGTTCTGCAATTGTTCCCAGCGTTGTTCGGTGAAGAAGTACTTATCGTCAACCAGTTTCATCCCCTGGCTGACTGCGAACTCTTCCGCCCCATCACCGATCAACAGCACGTGTGCCGAATTGTCCATAACCAGTCGGGCAAGATCTATCGGTCTTGCGGCGCGTCTTACACTCGCCACCGCGCCGGCGGAACCGGTGAAACCGTCGACGACAGTGGCGTCCTGTTCGTTCTTGCCGTCGTGGGTGAAAACGGCCCCTTTGCCGGCGTTGAACAGGGGAGAGTCTTCCATGACGTTGACAGCCTTCTGTACTGCGTCGATGCTACAGCCGCCTTTTTCGAGTATGGCAAACCCGACGCGCAATGATTCGGTGAGTGTCTCTCGAATGCGAGCTTCTCTTTCGGGTGTCATCTTACTCTTGAGAATCGTCCCCGCCCCGCCGTGGATTGCTATGGCAAATTGTTTGTTCATTGTTTATCAGAAAGACGTTGTCAATGCGAGAGCCGTTTGGGGTTCATTCTGAAATCTATCCATCGGATGTGCTGTGAATCCGGAAATTCGTGGCGAATGTGTTTCAGATAGTTCTTTCGCGCCAGCAGGAAGACAATATCCTGATCCGAAACCCAGATTCCTCTCGATTCTATCTTGCCTCGAAGGTTTGATACTTCTCCAATAATCCTCTGCACTCCCTGCTTATCCCCACGCACTTTGATCGGTTCATCACAGATGTCGAGGAGGAATATCCCCGCCTTCTGAAGTCGAACCAGAAGAGCCTCGTATTCGTCCTCAGTTGTGGGCCGCCTTTGGAAATAGTGATAGAAGACAGTGGCTGGCAGGCTAGTGTCCCCTTTGATGGGTCGTGCGTCTGACATTTTCTGAGGGAGATAGAAGTATCTCTTTCCGGAGGAAGGTGGAGCTTCGCCTATGAGCAGCGTCGTAATCGTAACGGGGCGATACTTCTCAGACTGTGCGAAGTAGTCAATTGCCATCGTGTGGTCGCCAGGTTGTTTGCGGGAGATGAGTCGTATTCACTATGTCTCCTTCACCGTCTCCAGCACCCGTTTGATGATCTCCAGCGTGTCGACGCCGTCGGCCTCGGCGTTGAACGAGGTCACAATACGGTGTCGCAGAACCGGGTAGGCCGCGAAACGGACATCCTCCGTACCGGGTGTGGGGCGGCCGTCGAGAATGGCGCGCGTCTTGGCGGCAAGGATCAGGTACTGCGAGGCGCGCGGTCCGGCCCCCCAGTTAACCCAGTTCTTGATGAAATCGGGAGCGTCCGGCTCCGTGGGGCGGGTCAGGCGCACCAACTCGACCGCGTACTCCACCAAATGATCCGACACCGGCACCCGCCGCACGAGTTGCTGAAAGGCAATGATGTCCGCCGCCGAAAGGATCTTCTCGAGCCGGTAGTCGAGCACGGCGGTGGTCTCCTTGACAATCCGGCATTCCTCGCCGCTTGACGGATAATCAACATACACATTGAACATGAACCGGTCAAGCTGCGCCTCCGGAAGCGGGTAGGTGCCCTCCTGTTCGATTGGATTCTGAGTGGCTAGCACAAAGAACGGCTCATCGAGCTTGTAAGTCTCACCGGCTGCCGTAACCTCGTGCTCCTGCATTGCTTGCAGCAGGGCCGCCTGTGTCTTGGGGGGGGTGCGGTTGATCTCATCGGCTAAGATGATATTGGCAAACACGGGCCCCTTCACGAACCGGAATCCCCGCTTGCCGGTAGTGTGGTCTTCCTCGATTATCTCCGTGCCGGTGATATCGGACGGCATCAGGTCGGGCGTAAACTGAATGCGGTTGAATTTGAGATTCAGAACGTTGGCGAGTGTCGAGATCAGCAGCGTCTTGGCCAGCCCCGGCACGCCCACGAGAAGGCAGTGCCCGGAGGAAAGCAACGAGATCAGCAACTGTTCGATTACCTTGTTCTGCCCGACAATGACTTTCGCGATTTCCGATCTGATCTTTGCGTGGGCGGCGTTGAGATTCTCAACCGCAGTAAGGTCGGAACCGGTATGTTCAGGGGACATCAATTCCTCCAGTCATGCATGAGGTCACACGTTTCTGACCCAGGTTACAGTAGCTTATATAAGACGTGCTGTTCGGGATTTCATCTGAGGGGACCAGCGACACTGCTTTGATCAATCCAATCAATCATTTCACGATGGTCAATCCAGCCGGATTGACTCTTCATAATGAGGCGGCATCCAGATACAGGCCACACCCCGGCAGGGAACCTTAAGCGCCTGTCAGACAACCAGATCACCATCGAGGCTAATAATGTAAAGCATTACCATCTGATTGTTAACCCAAGTCAAAACACCGACTTAAGAATACAACGAAATTGTGGATAAGGGGGTCCTCCCCATTCCCACAGGACTACATTATCTTGTTGTCCCCCAGGGCGATAGGTGGCTATCAACATTTTTGTCGCCTTTTCCACAAAACGGACAATACTCTGCAATACCCCTACTCGGTCTCTTCGGTCGAGACCGGCTCGGCCTGTCTGTCCTGAGGCGCGAGGAAGCCCAAGTTGGGAGGGGTGCCCTTCATATTGCAGCCTCCACAGAAAGAGGCCCCTTCTTCGATCACGAGCGACTTGGTTTTCAGATCACCTTCCATCTCACACTTGGACTGAAGCTCAATTCTCTCGGTCGTAGTTACATTGCCGACCATGCGCCCGGCAATAATAGCGCTTTCCGCCTCGATTTCCGCCTCGATCAGCCCGGTCGCACCAACCGTCACGCAGTCGGAACAGATCACTTTCCCTTTGCAGGTGCCGTCGACTCTCAGGGCGCCCTTGACGTCAAGAGTACCTGTGATCACCGTGTCTTTGCCGACAATGGTGTTCATCAGGCCGTTCGATTCGCCGAAATTGTCTTTTTTCATCATGTCAATCACTCATCGGGTCTATAGGTTCATCGTTTACTCTCACTTCGTAGTGCAGGTGTGGAGCCGTGGATTTGCCGGTGTTTCCCGAAAGGGCGATCCTGCTTCCGGCCATCACCTTCTGTCCTGTCTCAACCAGTATCTCACTGTTGTGACCGTACAGCGTCATGACGGTGTCACTGTGCTGAACGACCAACAGGTGTCCGTATGTGGAATCGTAATCCGCATAAACAACCGTACCGGCGGCGGTCGCGAGCACCGGGGTTCCTTCGGCGCAGGCAATATCAACTCCCGGATGGTAGTGATCCTGGCTTTCGATCTCGAAATCCTGAGAGATGAACCCCTGCATCGGCAGACCCGACGGCCAGGTCAGATCGGAGCTGGCGTCGCGCGCCAGGATGGCTGCCGAGGGAGCATCGAAGGACGCGAACAGGGTCGAGTCATCGGGCAGTTCCGCAAACTCGTAGTCGATCCCGGCCAGCGCCGTCAGACGGTTGACCAATCGGCGGGCCTCCTTCAGGTTTTCCTCCAGCAGTTGCACTTTGAACTGATACCGGCGGAGTTGCTCGTTTTCTTCCTTCAGTTTGCCGGCCATGGCAGCTCTTGTGAGAACCTGGCCATAGAAGGAAAAGAACAGCGCAATCCCGACCAGCAGAGCGATCAGAGCTGCAACAATCAGCTTCAGCACCCAGGCCTGCATACGCAGTCCGTGCCGGGCGTCGGTCCCGTCCGGGATCAGCATGATTGTCACGTATGTCGACGATTTCACCTTCTGTCAACCTCACTCTGATGACATGCCCGACCTGGCCGGGTGCCGGTGCTACACGGCAGCCTTTCGAAACAACTCCAACAGGCGGTCAAGATCGTCGTCGGAGTAGTACTCGATCTCTATCCGTCCCCGCTTGAGGCCGCGATGGATCTTCACCGACGTCCCCAGCAGTTGCCTCAGGAATGACTCCGCCTCCGCTACCGCGGGATTCTTCCTTTTGGGTACCAGTCTTCTTTTCCTGGCGCGACCGGCCCGGTTCTCGACATCGCGCACGGTGAGGGCGTCGGACACGATCCGCTCCGCCAGGCGCAGTTGTTCGGCCTCATCGTCGAAAGCGAGAATCGCGCGGGCATGACCTTCCGTGAGTTTCCCCGCGCGGACCATCTCCTTGATCGCATCCGGGAGCGACAGCAGACGGAGAAGATTGGTAACGGCGGTCCTACTTTTGCCTATCCGAGCCGCCAACTGGGCCTGGGTGAGTCCGCATTTCTCAATGAGGACGCTATACCCCTCGGCCGCCTCGATCGGATTCAGATCTTCCCGCTGCAGGTTCTCGACCAGGGCCAGCTCCAGCATGTGAACGTCATCGACATCGTCCATCAGCAGCACCGGCACTTCTTTCAGGTCGGCCATCCTGGCGGCGCGGAAGCGGCGCTCGCCGGCGATTATCGTGTACCCCGACCCCTCCCGACGAACCACCAGGGGCTGCATGATACCGTCACGCTTGAAAGAAGCCGCCAACTCCGAAAGCCGCGTCTCATCAAAGTCGCGCCTGGGCTGCATCGGATTGGGGGAAAGGCGCTCAAGCGGAACCATGCGGTACTTTTTCTCTTCACCCGCCGCCTTGCTGTCACCGGGGATCAAGGCCTCCAGTCCCTTCCCTAAGACTACTCTGCTCATTGTGTCAACACCTCTTTGGTCAAAGCCATATAATTCTCGGCTCCCGTACTCAGGATGTCATAAAGAATAATCGGCTTCCCGAATGATGGCGCCTCAGACAGACGAACGTTGCGATTGATCACGGTCTCGTAAACCTTGTGATCAAAATGTTTGCGAACCTCGTCGGACACCTGCCGGGACAGATTAAGTCGCCCGTCGTACATTGTCAATAGCACACCGTCGACTTCAAGATTCGGATTGAGATTCTCACGCACCAGCCGGATCGTATTCATCAACTGCCCCAGCCCTTCAAGGGCGTAGTATTCACACTGGATAGGAATAATCACGGCGTCGGCAGCCGTCAGTGTATTGACGGTCAGCAGACCCAGTGATGGCGGGCAGTCGACAACCATGTACATGTAGTCGTCGACTATCGCGGCCAGGGCCGACTTCAGTCTCGACTCACGCGAGATCATACCGACCATTTCCACTTCGGCGCCCACCAGCTCTATCGAGGAGGGGATAAGATTCAGGTATTGCAGGTCGGTCGAGCGGACAACCTCGCGGGCCGACTTCCGGCCAAGAAGGACATCATAGATCGACAATTCCACGTCGCCTATTTCTGCGCCGACGCCGCTGGTCGAATTGGCTTGGGGGTCCATATCGACCAGGCATGTCTTTTTCTCGGCGGCGGCCAGACAGGAAGCTAAGTTTACGGCGGTGGTAGTCTTGCCGACTCCACCCTTCTGATTCGCAATGGCGATAATTTTTCCCAAACCACACTCCTTGTCTGCGTCACCAATTCCAATACCCGAGCCATGTTAGGGCCGACCTCACAGTCAAGCAACTAAAATCTCCGGTGCGCAATCAGTTTTTGCGGAAAACCGTGAAGCTCTTGACGGAGCGCAATTTATCCAGCGTGAAGCAGACAGTGTCAGCGCTGTAGGTTGTGCCCCGGACGTCGAAATCGGGCCGCGAGTAATAGACGAAAAGGCGCTGCCGCCCCAGCGCCGAGAGCGCAAGTTTCAAGAGCACGGGGGTTAACTTGACGTAGCGCAGCGTAACAAGATCGAACTCCGCATCGAAAGAACACTCCTCAAGGGTTCTGTCGATTATCTCGGCATTGATTTCCAGGGCATGAATGATGCGGCGTAACGCGGCGGCCTTTTTGGCCGTGCGTTCACAAAGAACTGCTCGCATCGGCCCCTGCTCTGGGGACGATCGCGCCAGCAGGATCGGCACCGCCGGAAACCCGGCGCCGGAACCGATATCAAGATAGGACCTGACGCTCACGAGCCCGCCTGCCTCGAAGGGTATCAGAGACTCCGCCGTCAGCCTCTCGAGGTCAGCATGATTGGTTTCACGTGAAACAAGGTTGATTTTCGTGTTCTCGGCCAGAACCAAGCGGAAATACCGCTCGAATTTGGCAGCGCAGCCTGACCGGCGAAGAATATCTGAGACAGAGAAGTCAATAGGCGCGGTCTCGCAACTCATGGAAATGCCACCCCACGCTTCCGGAGGTGAACTGACAGCACGGCTACATCGCCCGGCGTTACGCCCTCGATCCGACCTGCCTGCCCCAGGGAGCCGGGGCGATACTGTGCGAGTTTCTCGACCGCTTCTATCTTCAGACCGGTAAGCGAATCGTAATCAAGATCGTCGGGGATTCTCACCCGTTCCATTTTCCTGAACTTGTCGATTTCCCTTTGCTGTTTGTCGACATAGCCGCTGTAGCGGATTATTATGGCCGCCCGCTCCACTACCTGTCGTTCTTGCGTAACCCCCCCGTCAAACCGGGCAAGCAGCGGTAATGCCGCCTCTAAGCTGATATTAGGCTGTTTGAGCAGGTTCGCCAGGCTGACAGTGGTGTGTTTCTTGAATCGCCTCCCCAGCTCTCCCAACTCCGCGATCCCGATTCTTGTCCGGGCAAAATGCGCCACGGCCGCCTCCGTGCGTTCCCGGAGCCTGGCGAATTCATCGCATTCTTCGGCGGGCACCAACCCGTACTTCCTGGCGTAATCGCTGAGCCGGTCGCGAGCGTTGTCCTCACGCAGAGAGAGCCGGTACTCCGCGCGCGAGGTGAACATCCGGTAAGGCTCAGTGGTGGATCGGGTGCACAGATCGTCCACCATGACCCCGATGTATGCCTCGGACCGGTCAAACACTAAGGGGGGTTCTTTGGCAATCTGCAGGGCGGAATTAACACCAGCCATAAGCCCTTGCGCCGCCGCTTCTTCGTAGCCCGAGGTGCCGTTTATCTGACCGGCGAAAAAGAGACCCGGCAGACGGCGCGTAACCAGCGACGGCTTGAGCTGATAGGCGGGACAGAAATCGTACTCGATCGCATAGCCCGGCTTGGTGATCCGTGCCCGCTCAAGTCCCACCACGGTGCGGATTGCCTTCCGTTGGATGTCTTCCGGCAGGGCTGTGGAGAAACCGTTGGGGTAGATCTCATTTGTCCCGGCGCCCTCCGGCTCAAGGAATATCTGGTGCCTTTCCTTGTCGGCGAAACGGTGAAACTTGGTCTCTATCGACGGGCAATACCGCGGCCCTCGTGAGTTTATCTGGCCCGAGAAGATCGGCGAACGCGTGAAATTGGCTGTCACGATCGCCTTAGTTTCATCGGTCGTATATGTAAGATGGCAGGTCGCCTGCTTGAGCGAACGCCGTGACGACCGCACGGAAAAGAACGGCGGCGGTTCCTCTCCTGGTTGCCTGGTGCACAGCGGCCAGTCGATGCTATCACCGTCGAGCCGGGGGGGTGTCCCGGTTTTCAATCGACCAACTTCAAAACCAAGTTCACGTAGTGAATCAGACAGACGACAGGCGGCCTTTTCTCCCATACGCCCAGCCTTTATCTTCTTCTGCCCGATATGGATAAGCCCGCCCAGAAAAGTCCCGCCGGCGACGATCACTGCGGGCGCCAAGATGACCTCGCCGCTGTCAAGCTCCACGCCCGCCGCGCGCCCGTGTTCGGTCAGAATGCGAGTTGCCTCAGCTTCGATGACATCGACCAACCTGTGCCGCGAAACATAGTCTACGATAAACCGTGTATACGCGATCCGATCAGCCTGGGCGCGAGTTGACCAGACAGCCGGGCCACGGGAGAGATTGAGCCGGCGGAACTGTATCCCGGTGGCGTCAGCAGCCTCGGCCATGACACCGCCCAGAGCATCTATCTCCTTTACCAGTTGCGACTTACCGATGCCGCCCACAGCCGGATTGCAGGACATGAGGGCCAGCTTGTCGGCATCCATGGTGACAATTGCCGCCTTTCTGCCCATCCGGGCCGAGGCCAGCGCGGCCTCCACTCCGGCATGACCGCCGCCTACAACCAGTATGTCAAAGTCTCTATTGCTCACTAATCCTATCAAACAATCCGCAGACTACTCATTATCCCCCGAGACCGACCGTCTTATAAGAAGCCGGCATTGCCGGTTTCATGTGAAACTTACTTTCCAATACAAAACTTTGAGAATATCCTGTCAAGGATATCTTCGGTGTAGACCCGGCCCGTAAGCTCATCTAAGGAGTTGACTGCTATGCGCAGGTCAAACGCCGTCAGTTCCGGTGACTCTCCCAGCCTTATCTTCGTGCGAGCCTTTCTCAGATACCCCAGGGCGAGTTTCAACTTCTGCCGATGGCGCGCCTCGGTGACAACTACGCCTGAAGTCAGATCCGGCAGGTTCTGCCTGATTACAGCGGACAGTTCATCTTTGAACCGCTTTACACCCCGTCCGGTAAGACAGGAGATGGGAACCAGCTCGAACTGGCCAACGGCGATCCGGGCGCGTTTGCGCGCCAGCCCGGGAATGAGGTCTATCTTGTTGCCTACCAGTAGGTTGTGGCGATCTTCGAGCAGCTTCATATCCTGTCTAAGTTCCTGTTCCCATCGTTTGCGTGAGATGTCGACTATCCAGACGATCAGATCGCAGGTCGAGATTATCGTCATCGCTGCATCCTGCCCGACTCTTTCCACGCTGCCGCCTTTGGTTCTCAGCCCGGCGGTGTCGATAATATTGACAGCGTATCCGCCCAGGTCAATCCATTCCGAGAGATAGTCACGAGTCGTACCGGGCTGCGGCGTTACAAGGGCTCGCTGCTGCCGGAGTAACAGATTGAACAACGACGACTTACCGGCATTGGGCCGACCCGCGATGGCCACCTTGAAGCCCTCCCTGATGATTCTGCCGCCTCGGTAGGTGTCGGCCAGGTTTTGGACTTCCCCGATCAGTTCGCTCATCCGATTAAGCAAGGCCTTGCGCTCAGCTGTTGCGATTTCCTCCTCCGGATAGTCTATGGATGCCTCGATCTCAGCCATGACATCCACCAGGTGCTCCCGGACCGTGCCGATATGTTGCGAATAGCCGCCGAGCAACTGCTCACGCGCAGCGGTATGTGAAGTATCGGTGTTGGCGGCGATGATTGCTGCTACCGCTTCGGCCTGGCTCAAGTCGATCCTGCCGGTGAGGAAGGCCAGACGCGTGAATTCCCCGGGCTGTGCGGCGCGCGCCCCGGAATGGATCAGCGCGTCGATAATCAGCCTGACTGACTGATCCCCGCCGTGACAGAAGATCTCAACCTGATCCTGACCGGTGTATGACCTTCCAGCCGGCATATAAACAGCTAAGACTTCGTCAATGGCTGACCCGTCCGCGTCGGTGAACCGGCCGTGCCGCATTAGAAACGGCTGCGGCCTGACGGCCTTGCCCCGATGTGGCTTGAAGTATCGGTTAAGAAGGGCAAGACTACGCTCGCCGGCCAGTCGCACAGCAGCCACGCCACCTTCGCCCGGCGGCGTTATCAGGGCGACAATTGTATCGTCACCGGGCGGTGGTGTGCTTTTCTCCTGCAAACCGTGACGGTCACGCGGCCGCGACGTGCGTGTTTTTCTTGCGCTTGAACAGGACATAGTCCAACAGCGAAAAGACCGAGAAGCAGGTCCAATAGAGCACCAGCCCGGCAGCGAACTTGTAGAAAATGAACCCGAAGAAGAGCGGCATAATGTAACCTAAGGCCTTGTTCTGCTGGGTGCTGGGCATGGTCAGTTTCTGAGAGACAAACTGGGCCACCACCATTATTATCACAAGAATGATATAAGGATCGGTGGGGCTGGAGGCGCCAAGCGAGAGATCGGTCATGAACCACACGAAGGGAGCGTCGCGGAGCAGGATGGTCGATCGGAAGACGGAAAAGAGGGCGAAGAACAGCGGCATTTGGGGAAGCATGGGCAGGCAGCCGGAAATGGGATTGACGCCGTGCTTCTTGTAGAGCTTCATCACCTCCTTGTTCATCACCTGCGGATTCTTTTTGTGCTTCTTCTTGAGTTCTTCGATTTTGGGTTGAAGCACCCGCATGGCCTGCATCGACTTGAATGACTTCATCGACAGCGGCAGAGTGATGATCTTGACAAACAGCGCAAAGAGAATGATCACCAGACCGTAGTTGGGAACCACATCGTGCATGCGGGGGAGCAGCCAGATTATGGCGATAGCAAAGGGCTTGATGATCCAGCCGACGAACGGCGTCGTACCGATGTCCAGCATATCCTCGAGATTGACGTGGTACTTCGAGAGCAGGGTGTAATCGAGCGGCCCTACGAATACCGTAATACTGTCCGAAAACGACGTGGTGTTCACGAACGGCATTTCCAGGCCGACAATGATGCGGCGCTGCTCCACGCGCCCGTCCGGCGTGGCCACCTTCTGTTTGGATCCCTGGGCAAAAACCCCCGCCGCCACCCGGTTCTGGGGAACAAACACGGCGGCAAAGTATTTCTGACGAACGCCTGCCCAGGAGACGTCGCCGGTGAGCGACTGGTTCAGGCGTTCGTCGTCGAAGTCGTCCAGCTTCTCGCGCGATCCGGACATCATCGCCACCGCCTCCATGGCCTCGTAGTCCGTCTCCGGCCGCGGCTCGGTGACTCCCAGGGGAGTATTCCAAACGAGGTTGTACTGCCGCTCAAATCCGAAATGCTCTCGGCCGTCGACCTGGAAGACCAGATCGTAGTGATACTCGTCCGGATAGAAGAGATATCGCTTTGTTATCCGCCCGCCTTCAGGGGTGCTGTGCGTGTAGACCAACTCTATCGGCCGCTGCCGGGCATCGTATTGGCCGGGCATGAGGCTGGCTTCGTATTGAAGGCTCGAGGTGGAGAAAGTCCCGCCGGCAAAAGCCATATCCGGCGTTGCCCGTACCGCGCCCGGGAGCATCTCGATCTCGACGCCGTCGCGGTATTTGTACTCCTTGAGCCTGATGGAGGACGGCCCACCTCCGAAACTGGTCAGTTTGATCCTCAACTTGTTGGTGGTGATGATCACCGTGTCGCTCGTCATGCTGTCCGAAACTGCCCCCTCCACAACTTCCTGCTGGAAAGCGACGGGCATATCCCGAACCGTATCGGGGGCTTCGGCCGTGGTGGTCCCATACTCCGCGGGGGAGGTCGGCGGCATCGAAAGAGCGCTGTCGGCCCGTGTGGCCCCGTCGGGCGGAGTTGCAGGCACCGGTTGAGTAAGGCCGAAGAACTCAAGAATCTGCCCGTAGAAAATTATAACGACAATCAGCAGAATGACCAGCGGTAGTGTCTTTTTGTCCAAGTTACCGTTCCTGATTACCAAGTTTGCGGTGGCTTATCCATCCCTGAGAGGCCTATTCCACCGGGTCGTAGCCCCCTTCGTGCCACGGGTGGCACCGGAGCAGACGCTTCACTGCCATGACGCACCCTCGGAGCGCGCCGTGCTTCCTGAGGGCATCCTCTGCGTAGTGGGAGCACGTCGGCCAATAGCGGCAGGCATTCCCGAATATCGGTGACAAGGTATAGCGATAGAGGTAGATGACTGCAATCAGCACGTATGCCGGCAGTCCCGGTCTTCTACCCGGAGGCGTTGATGCTCTGGAATATGCGGTCGATTTCGGCATTTATCTGCTTGAAGTCAACTTCCCCGGCATTCCCTCTTGGTAACAGACCGATATGGACCGGATGTTGCAGAATCCGCTGGTTTCGCCGAACAGCTTCCCGACAGAGTCGCTTAAACCGATTTCTCTGGACAGCGTTGCCGAAGTTACCGGGGACAAACACTCCGTACTGGAACCGGTCTGCTTTCTCCCAAACACAGGCCACGCATTCCCCGCTTTGCCTGTGGCCCTTAGCGAAGAGCCGTTCGATCTCGGTCCTGCTCTTCAGGCTGGATTTTCGGGACAGCCTATTTCTTTCGGCCAACACGGGCGGCCAGTCGTTTTCTGCCTTTCGCTCGGCGTCGGGCCAGCACCCTCCGACCACCCTTGGTGGCCATGCGTGCCCGATAACCGTGGTCGTTAAGCTTCTTTCTGTTCGACGGCTGGAATGTCCGTTTCATTTTCCTCGTTTACCTCAATAAATCAGGACATGAATATAGCCAATATCTACCCGTCGTCAAGAGATTTGCGGGCGTTTGGGGGATCCGCATTGCCTCAAATAAGATGTAACGGAAAGGCTGAGGGATACTCCGCCGCGATCAGGCGCAGCTTCTCCCGCTGCTCCAGCTCACGGCACTGTCAGTCTGGGGATCAGCGGCGACAGCCGTGCCAGTAGTTCGTAGTTGATCGTTCCCGCCCAGTCGGCCAGCTGCTCGGCCGTGAGAGTCTCTTTGCCGCTGCGCCCGATGAGGGTTGCCTCGCTGCCTACTCTCACGCCCTTGATGTCGGTGATATCCACCATCGTCAGATTCATACATATCCGTCCGCGCACCGGCGCCCGCCTTCCGTTGATGAGTACATGGGCGCGATTGGACAGACCGCGATCGTACCCATCGGCGTACCCGACCGGCAACACCGCCAAGCGGGTCGCCGACGTTGTGCGATAAGTGCAACCGTAACCGACAAACGAGTCACGCGCCACTCGTTTGATCTGGGTTACTCTGGTCTTCCAGGCAAGCACCGGATGGAACAGATCGTCGCCCCCGCCCTGGAGGCGATATGATAGGTATGTCTCTTTAGATGGCCAGTGACCGTAGGCGGCTATCCCCGGGCGAACCAGTTGGAAACGCGTTCTGTCGAAAAGAATCATCGCCGCCGAACAGGCCGTATGGCAGATTACCGGTTTGATTTTCAACCGCGCCATTTCCTTTCTTAGGCGCCTGAAGTTCTCCAGTTGGTATTCGGCATACTCATGGCTGGTGGTGTCTTCGATATTGGCAAAGTGCATGGCGGCCCCGTACGGCCTGCCAAGACCGGCATACCGGTGGTAGATCGTGGCAAATGCCGGCAGTTCTTTCGCGGTTATGCCCTGACGGTGGGTGCCTGTCTCAAGTTTGAGGTGGGTTCTTATTTTACTCCCCCTCTTGCGCAGGAGTTTCCCCAGGTTGGCCAGGGTCCGGCGCTCGAATATCACCGGCTCCAGTCCCTGTTTCACAGCCTGCTCCAGACGATCCGGCGGCAGGGGGCCCAGCACCATGATCCTGCGTTCCCAGCCGGCCTCTCGGGCGGCCAGAGCTTCGTCGAGCGTATGAACGGTAACGTAATCAGCAGCCGGTTCAGCCGTCAGAAGATTGACGATCTCGCCAAGGCCATGCCCATAGCCGTTCGCCTTGACCGAAATCGCCAGAAGCCTCTTTCCGGCAAGCCCTCTCAGCGATCCGATATTATGCGCCAGCGCGGAGCTTGACAGCTCTATCCAGTTGAGGTATCCCGCCTGCTTCATGACGCCTATATACCGTCCCCTTGTGGGGGTCACAAGAAAAACATTCGCCGCCGGTTCACGGGTAAAGTGACCCGCAGATGTCAAAGACCAGTGACGGAGTTCCCCGGCGACTCATCGAGCAAACACCCCTAAGGGCGTTGCCTGTCTCTCCGGAGGTGCGGTTTCTCCGATCGCTGCCGATAAGAGAATAAGGCTCTTGAACTACTCAGGGAAATGTGCATGGCAATAGACATTCATTTGATCAAGGACTCGGCGGACCAGATATGGCTCCGACGTGGAGCATTACGTCGGCGCTTCTACGAGATCCTCTTTGAAGAACACCCCGAACTTGAGTCCGTGGTCACATCGGAGGACAGGCTCATGCTCGGCGATATGTTTGACCGGGCCCTGGGCGCGCTGGTGAGCGAGTTTGACCAGCCCGAGGCGTTAGAACGTCAGTTGCTTAGATTGGGCCGCAAATACCGTAAGACAAGTCTGAGGCCGGAGCACTTCTCGATCCTCGGGGAGGCACTGCTGCAGAGCTTGTCCGAGATACTTGCTCCCTCCTGGACCAAGCAACTGGAAAAAGCCCTCGATGAAGCAATCGGCCTTGCTTTCGCCATCATGCGGCGCACCGTGGCTGCCGCCAGATCACCGGTCAGATAGAAAAGCCTGCCCCTGTTTCCTGCGTATAAAACGCTATTTTCCTAAATCGCAGTCGTAGGACCTGTTGAAAAAGTCATCGTAGCGGGCCGCCGAAGCATTGATGCTGGTGCTGCCAGGCGTCTCTGCCTGGCAGTAACACGAATCCATAGAGGCGTCGGGCAGAGAGACCCGACGTCACCCCTTGGAGTACGTTTTTCAATAAGCCCCGTAGCACACGTACCGCCCGGGCCTGGCGGAGCCGGATATTTCCTGCAACCATGTGAAGGGCTGTCCATTCTCTGCCGACACTAATATGTAGGAACTGCTCAAACATAAGGGGTAACTATGGACCTGTTCAGCTTGTTTGCCAATCTCACTGAGAGGTATCGAAACCATTACCTCAGTCTGGTCAACCAGACGCCGGCTTATCATGCTCCGAGTGAGTACCAGCCGCCTGCCCAGGCTGAGGAGCCGACGACCGAGACTCCGCAGGACCGCTATGTTCCCTCGCCGGAGTCAGCCGGTGTGCCCAAACCACCGTCGACCGAGACGGCACCACCTGCCGCCGCCGAGCCAGGCGAACCGAAAGCCGGGGATTGCTACCTGCCTTCCGAAGATATCGCCGCCGATGATACGCCCGCCCCGCAACCTGCCACGTACACTTTTGAGCGCAGCGCCCGGATGGACTACGGCCTTAACCTCAAGTTCAACTTGGGGGCGATGACCGAAACGCTCGAGAGACTGTCGGAGGATGGAGACGTGCAGGAACTCCGGGAGTTTGCCACCGCAGGATTTGGCCTTAAAGCCCGGATGATCGTTAACGGCACCCAGACGGTCACCACGAGCGCGACGGATGCCACAGGCGAGAGCCTGCTTCCGGAGGGGAACTCGATGGTAAAGGGGAAATCGTGGTCGAAGTCACGGGCGGTCAGCCGGTTTGCGCTGCAGAGCCGCAATTTCGCCGCCCAGGGTTTCTACCGCGAAGCTCAGCACGTGCGCCGCTTCCTCGATATCCACACCCACGACGGCCACCGCCGCGCCACCAACAGGCTGGCGCTGCGCTTCCGACTGGACAGCCGTTTCAGCATGACTTTCCTCAACCAGTTCAATGTGCAGACCCAGCAGGTGGCCGAGACCACTCCCGACGCCGTTGGAAGCTACGTGACCAGCGCCGGTAACGTGGCCGAAAAGGGAACGCCGGAGATGATGGCCGCATTCTTTGACGCCGTAGACGGCTACCTGGGCCAGGCCGAGGAGAAGCTCCTGGCCAAGGTCGCTGAGTTCTTCGATCTGGCCGCCGAAGAGTTGGGCTTCTCCGGTGAAATGGTTGATGCCGCTCGTGAACAGCTTCTGGGGACAGTAGAGAGTTTCTTTGATCGCGTGGACACCGCTGTGGAAATGCTGGAGTCGAGGTTCGCACCGCAGGATATGATCCAGCCGACGCTACCCATCGGTGAGGTCGAGGCTGTGCCCGTCATCCCTATCGATCCCGCTGCCGTCGAGGACAGGGCATACTTGGCAACGGCCTGATGCCCACCCCACGAGCGGCTTCGGCATCAGAGACGGGGGGAAGCATTGCGCATCCATGACCGTGACAACGACCGGACCGTCACCGACGCTGCCGTGTATCTGACCACGCGCGAGGCGGCCGAACTGATGGCTCGCCTGCATGCCTTCATCAACGACCATCGTGTCAAGCACTTCAGTATCGCCGACGCCGAGTTCGACCACGATCTGCATTTCTACAAGTACAACGAGTACGAACTGTACGGCTTCGACACCCGCCAGAAACAGATCATCACGTCAGATCAGTAGGTGCCTGGCGCGCCACTGCTTGCTGTGATATCTGATGGTAGTGTACGATCGGTAGGGTCCCACAGCAAAGCTGTTGCGCACCCTCAAGACCGCCACACCCCCCACCAATCACCTGATTTCCCTTGCGTATGAAAGGCAGGCGAAAGATATTGGCCACAGGTGAAAGACCAACTCGCCAGGAATATACTGGAACTCCGCGGCCATGTTGCCGAGGCCTGCCAGGAGCACGATCGCGACGCCGACGATATCACCATTGTAGCCGTTACCAAGACACACCCGGCGGCTATTATCAAAATGGCGGTGGCGGCCGGACTGCACAATATCGGCGAGAGTCGCGTCCAGGAAGCCGAACCCAAGATCACCGAAGCAGGGCCTATCGCCCGCTATCATATGATCGGCCACCTTCAGACAAATAAAGCCAAAAAGGCGGTCGGGTTGTTTGACGTCATTCAGTCGGTCGACTCCTACCGGCTGGCCGAGGAAATAGACCGCCAGGCCGGGCGCATCAAGCGCCGCATTGAATGCCTGATAGAGGTCAACACGTCCGGTGAACAGCAGAAGTTCGGCGTGACGCCCAACGACTGTCTCGATCTTGTCGGCAGGGTGGCTTCCCTGGACTGGATCGAGTTGGCGGGACTGATGACAATTGGTCCCTTTACTGACGACGTCGACCGCATCCACAGCGCCTTTGCGCTCTGCTGCGATCTTTACCGGCGCGGACGGGACACTGTAGGCGACCGGTTCGATACTCTCTCGATGGGCATGACGGACGACTTTCCGCTGGCCATTGCCGAAGGCTCCACCATGATCCGTGTGGGCACCCTGCTTTTCGGCGAGCGCCGGCCCTGGCGCGAATCACCCGCTTAGATCGGCCTCACACTTTGCGACTGCACGGGGGTTAATGTTTCCCCGAGAAATCACGATACTAATTGTAGGACTCCGAGGAATCGGTCTGCTCAGCTATTGAACAGCCGCCCTCGGGAGCCAGGCGATGTGCTGGAAGAAAAGGAAACCTGAAGATAAGCGAGAGACCCATGGATTTGTCACCCAATGATATCCGTAACTATGAGTTCTCCTCTCAGATGCGCGGATACAGCAAAGATGACGTTGACAGTTTTCTCGAGACGGTGGCGGTAACCCTGGAGCAGGTCAAACAGGAGAACCTGAAACTGTCGATGGAGATTGATTCCCTCAAGAGCCAGTTGGCCGGTCTGCGGCAGTTCGAGGATACGATCAAGAGCGCTGCTATCGACGCCCGACGCAACGCCGATATGACTGTCACCAACGCCAAAAAGGAAGCCGAGTTGATACTCACCCGAGCCAAGTCTGAAGCCGAGAAAGTGATTGCATCGCGCACGCAGGAACTCCAGCGATTCGAGGCTCAACTTGCCCGGGCGGAAATGATCAGGAAGTCATATTACGCCAAGCTGCAGAGCCTGATCAAATCACATCTGGACATGGTCGAGGGCATGGCCGGTGACGTCGGGCCGTCCGACGTTCGCGGCGACGATTATCCCGAGTCTACCAAAGCTGCCAGTCGTTCCGACAGCATCGAGGTCACCGAGTCGTCCGAGGTGGATCGGCGGACAATGGAGACAGTGGCAGGCCAACCTTCGCCCTCGGAGCCTCTCACTATGGAAGAGGCCAACGCGGCTGAACGAATTGTCGCCGTATCCGACGAAACCTCCGCATCGCCGACTCCCGACGATGAGGCGGCAGACGCCGAGTTGACAGCGATGGAGGACGTCTCCACCACCGGCGTTGAGGAGGAGTCAAAGCCGATTGACCCCGAGTTGGCCACCGCCCTTCAACACTACCAGCAAACTCAGTCCGAACAGCACGACGAGACTGCACCTCCAATTGTAAACACCGAACCGCTGCCTAAGCCGGGCGCCTTTGTGGAGACGGACCGGCGCGCCGAGGATGTCCCACCCGGCTTTGTGATCAAGGAGTCCGACGCGTCAGCGCTGTCGCCCGACGACCAGTCCGATCACGCCACCGACCGCGTAAAGGTATCCGACTCCCAGACGGCAGACCAGGGCAGCGGATCAACCGGGGAGCAGGGCCAAGGCATGGCACCGGAAAAGCTGGCCGACGAATTGGACAAAGTCGTTGCCAAGTTCGAAGAAGAGATGGACAAAGCTGCTGAAAGCTAAGGATACTACTCACCATCCGTTTTCAGGCCGGTCACTCATACTCTCACGTGGCCGGCCTTTTTTGCTGACAGCAAACCACGAACCGTTATATTCCCGTTCAAACGGCAATACATACTCAGACAGATTGGGAGTGCCGAATGGACACAACAGAAGAAAACAGAAAGATGCTCGCCGACGCTGTCGCCGTCATCAGGGATCACGTTGCTCTTGAACCGCGCTTTGGAATCATCCTCGGTACCGGACTTGGCTCGCTGGTGGACGGCATCGAGATGGCCGGTGCTGTCGATTATGATAGTATCCCCCACTTCCCGGTTTCGACCGTCGAGTCACACGCCGGGCGGCTTCTGTTCGGGAAGTTGCGGGGCAAACCGGTGGTCTGCATGCAGGGGCGGTTCCATTTCTACGAGGGATACTCGTTCCAACAGATCGGTTTCCCGATCAGAGTGCTCAAGGCACTCGGCGTTCAGACACTTGTCGTATCCAACGCTGCCGGCGGACTGAACCCCAATTTCGCGCCCGGTGATATTATGGTCATCAAGGATCACATTAACTTCTTCCCGGGCAACCCGCTGATAGGCCCTAATGATGATACACATGGCGACCGTTTCCCGGACATGTACGAGGTCTACAACCGGAAGTACGTAGGGCTGGCCAAAGACGTGGCGCTTCAACAGGATTTGCGGCTGCAGGAGGGAGTCTATGTCGGCCTGACCGGGCCCTGCCTTGAGACGGCGGCCGAGTATCGCATGCTGCGCACCTTTGGGGCCGACGCCGTGGGGATGTCCACCGTGCCGGAAGTCATCACCGCCCACCATCAGCACAATAAGATACTCGGCTTTTCGATCATCACCGACATGGGCCTTCCCGACAACATGCACCCCTGCTCGCTCGAGGACGTGATCGGCACTGCTTCCGCTGCCGAACCCAAACTCCGCGACCTCATCGCCGGCTGCGTGGAGAGGATGTGAGAGGGGGAAATATGACAGCTAAAGAATGCGATATAACGTTCCACTACCCTCCAGAACTTCTACAGTTGTTGGTAGACGCAATACCGAGGCTATGTCGAAGCAAGAAAGACGTTCTGCTATTCTTTCAAGGAGCAGGTGTAGCCTCGGAGATCCAAGAAGACCTAAAAGCAAAAGTCGAGGCGGATCGATCTGCTGTGAACAAGTTTGAGATCGCTCGGACGATTCTCACGCGATTGAATGAAAAGGGGGAACCTACACTGCGTGTGCGAAGAGAAGTTCTTAAGCGTGTAGTCGAATTCGAGGAGTTCTCCAGTTGCTGGCCTGAGGACCAGTTGAAGGCCAAAGGACTGGTTGCTGAGATCAGGAAAGTCATTGACGCAAAGGACGCATTCACTCGCATGAGGCTTGAAAAAGAGAAAGCACAGAAGAAGCACTCATCCGCGTATTTGCAGAAGACCAGGGCACAGCAGGAGCGAGATTCGGACTTGGAGCAAATACGGAAGGGCTTCTCAGCCTTGTTTACCATGGACAACAGACGTGAGCGAGGTATAGAACTTGAAGGCATACTAAACAAGTATTTCAAACTAGAGGGTATTCTTGTTCGCGAGGCCTTCTGTAGGGTCGGAGAGGAAGGTGCTGGAATTGTCGAGCAAATAGATGGCGTGATAGACTTAGACGGCAGATTGTACTTGGTTGAAATGAAATGGTTGGCTGACAGAACTGATAAAGGAGATGTATCAGCTCATCTTGTGAACGTATTCACACGGGGCGATGTTGGTGGTATCTTCATTTCTGCGTCCGACTACACAAGGGGAGCCATTGACGTTTGTAAGGAAGCCTTAACCAAGAAGGCTATCGCACTTTGTACACTTGAAGAGATTTCACTACTTCTTGAGTCAAGGGGATCACTGAGGGCTTTTCTGATAGAAAAGGTGCGAGCTGCAGTACTCGACAAAGTGCCATTCAAGAAGATCACTAAGTTTGATTGCTGAATGGAGACGCCCGACAGCACACGATCATTCCCTCCACGATGTAGTCCCCCCTCCCCGCCTTGACTTTTCCGCATGTTCGAGCTTTCTTGTCGGCATGAGTGATATCCGCATTTCGCTCTACGGGCTGGTAGAAATTTTCAATTTGTCTTATCTCGACACGCTTCACAAGCTCTTTGTCACCGACGCCAAGCCGATCTGCGTGACGGCGTTCTAAGGACGCAACCACCCAACAACCACCGCAGGAAATGTCCGCGCCGTCTTGATTTCCCTGCCCTTTCTCCCCTTATTACGTCCACTGTAAGAACAAGAGGCAGAGGAAAGGAAAAGCATGACTACCCAGATCAAGAAACCACCCGCAGCTATCCCTACCCGCGACGACATCGAAACCAAGCACAAGTGGAACCTGACCGACCTCTATGCCACCGAAGAGGCCTGGGAGGAGGATTTCAAGAAAGCACAAGCCCTGATGGAAAAGGCGGGACAGTTCTCAGGCAAGCTGGCCGAGTCACCCGGCCTGCTCTATGACTGCCTCAAGACTCGCACCGAGCTATCCCTCATCACCTCGAACCTCTACCAGTACGCCCATCTCAGTCGAGACCTCGACAACCGCGTGTCCCGGTACCAGGCGATGGTGGACCGGGCGGCGATGCTTTCATCCGAGGCGGGGGCGGCGTTTGCGTTCGTCGAGCCGGAACTGCTCAAGATCGACGAGGCGCGTCTCCTTCAGATGGCGGCCGGATTTGAACGAACCGACGAGTACGATTTCTATATCAAGGAGTTGATCCGTTCGCGACCGCACATACGCTCCGAGGAAGTGGAAGAACTGCTGGCTCAGTCGGCGGTGGTCGCCCGCGGGCCGGACTCGATCTTTACCATGCTCAACGACGCTGACCTGAAATACCCGACTATCCGGGACGAAGACGACAACGAGGTGAAGCTCACCAAGCAGCGGTTCGCCAAGTTCATGGAGTCCGGTGACCGTCGCGTTCGCAGGGACGCCCACGTCGGTTTCTATTCCGTCTACAAGGAACACCTCAACACGCTGGGCGCCTCGCTGGCCAGCTCCACCAATGCCGACATTTTCTACTCCAGGGCCCGGCGATTCGAAAGCTGCCTGCATACCGCTCTCGACGGTGACAACATCCCCACCGCGGTTTACCACTCTCTGCTCGATACCACTGAGGCCGACCTTTCCCACCTGCACGCATATATCTCTCTGCGCAAACGAATCTTAGGTCTTGATGATATCCGCCCCTACGACCTGATCTGCCCGCTCTTCCCCGACCGGGACTACGAAGTCACGTACGACAAGGCGGTGGCAGAGGTTCTCGCGGCGTTGCAGCCCCTGGGCGAGGAATACTGCACCCGGCTGAAAGCGGCCTTTGAAGGGCGCTGGGTGGACGTGTATGAAACCGAAGGAAAAGGCAGCGGCGCCTACAGTTGGGGCAACTACGATTCGCACCCGTTCGTGCTGATGAACTACAATAACACCGTCGACAACATGTTCACCCTGGCCCATGAGATGGGCCATGCCATGCACAGTTTCCACGCCAACAGCAGCCAGCCGTTTACCAAATCACAGTACTCGACCTTTGTGGCCGAAGTCGCCTCGACTCTCAACGAGGGTCTTCTTATCCACTACCTTCTGAAGAAAGCCACCGACAAGCAGGACAAGCTCTACCTTCTGAACCGCTACATCGACAATACCATGGGCACTTTCTTCAACCAGGTCATGTACGCCCGGTTCGAATTGCAGATACACGAGCAGGTCGAAAAGGGCGGTGCCCTCTCGCCCGATATGTTAAGCAAGCTATGGGGTGAACTGACGCAGAAGTACTTCGGGCCGGACCTCGCGCTCGAAGAATACACCCCCCTCAAGTGGAGCCGGGTACCGCATTTCTACATGACTTTCTATGTCTACCAGTACGCCACCTCGTATGCAGTCTCGCAGGCGATTCTCGATATGATTATGAAGGGGGAACACGGTATAATCGACCGGTATCTTCAGTTGCTCTCGGCCGGCGGGAGTGATCACCCCATCGAACTGCTGAAAAAGTGTGGCGTGGACATGTCCACGCCGGGCCCGGTGGAGGCCAACATCCGTCTCTTCGGCGAGCAGGTGGCGGACATGGACCGGCTGACGGCGTAGGCAGCAGGCTCAGGAGACATCGCCTTCCGGCATTTCCTATTGCAGGAGTGGGCTGTGGGAATCCACCGGTCGTTGTCATGGCGCCATCTCACAGCGGACTGTGAGGCACCAGGCATGAAGGGTATCCAAGTCGACTCCATCCCCGACGTGGAGTTGCTGCACACGCGGTAGGGCCAAGCCTCATCACTCATTTTTAATGCCCGGACCATTCGTTCGGGCTTTTCTTTGTGATTGACAAACATTAACAGGCAGTGCAGTATGGTAGTTATGGAGATAAGGGCTAAACACGGTATAGCGCCCAGCTTTGAAATAAAACGGACAACGGTATCTCCGTCTCGCGAGGAGTTCTTGCGCACGAGATAGACAAGCGGAGCGCAGGTAAGATGATCATCTACCTTGACGAGCGTGGCCAATCGACCGGATTTAGTAAACCCGGCAGTTCGAAGACCTTCAACATAGCTTTAGTGGTCTGCAACGAATCTGATAGCATCAGACGTATCATTAAGGCATTTGAGAAGAAACTTATTCGCAAAGGCTGGCCAAAAGGAATCGAGATCAAAGCCTCACGCATCTTCGATGCGCGCTGGAACCCAGCGATTCCGAGTTCGTTCAAGTTCAAGTATGATGTAATAACGCCGCTAACGGAGATCTTCACAAAAATGTGCACGTGCCCACTGGAGATAGACTATATTAGTGTGAACAAAAGCAGGTTAAGCCAGTCTCTCAGACGCGCACCTTTTGGTATCATATATAATTACCTAGCTGGCGAAGTCCTAGCAGCTTGTTGAAAAAGAACGCTTAGGGGGATTATTTGTCTCTCTTGTTATCGTTTCACTTTCAACTGATCTGTTTCGGATGGCCCGTAGCGGAGGTCAACCGGTCCCTCATCGTTTCCGGCAGCCCCGGTTGCACGCCCCCGGGCATACTTCCACCCGGAATCATGGTACTGATCCCTTCAAGAGGGCTCTCATACGAACCAGATTGTACGCGGCGGCAGTAAAGGCGAACATCCAGTCCACACGCCTGCGACCCCGATGACGAGTCTTACGCAGATTCCCAACCGTCTTGATCCAACCAAAGATCTCCTCGACTCGTTTCCTCATTCGTTGACTGACAGCATAACCGGCATGTCGAACTGTCCTGTCATCAATCGCCGATCTTCGCCGCTTATTGTTCTGCGCCACATGTGGCGTAACGTTCAGTTGCCTGAGATTATTAACAAAATCTCCAGCGTCATATCCCTTGTCGGCTCCCAACGTAAGGCGCTTCCGGTCGGTCAAACCGGACACCATCTCCAGGGCTGCCTCCCGTTCAGCCCGACCGGTTGCCAACGTCAGACGAGTATCAACCACCAGACCATTGCGGTTCTCCATCAGAGCATGACCCATGAACGCCAACCGGGATTCCTTGCCTTTCCCCTTACGATACAGCCGGGCATCCGGGTGAGTCGTGGACTCATGGGTATCATTGCGACGCTTCTCACCATGAAAATCTTCCTAACGAGAATGAAG
>Ga0114922_10000439_pt1 | contig 39762 bp, 64 predicted proteins | sample AartaG_FD_100975 | JGI IMG/M metagenome (GOLD analysis project Ga0114922, IMG submission 100975) | Deep subsurface microbial communities from Aarhus Bay to uncover new lineages of life (NeLLi) - Aarhus_00045 metaG | ecosystem: Environmental > Aquatic > Marine > Oceanic > Sediment | place... | reverse complement strand
GTGAACATCGTTGACTACCGGGGCCTGGTACCGCGAGGTATGTTGGAGGAGTTCTTGCTGGAGTCTGAGGGTCTGGAAGCTGGCGATCCTGCCCCAGAGGGGCTAGAGGTAGATGGCGAAGAGGGCGAGTTCTTCGTTGACCTGGACAAAGAGGAGTCACTAGCCCAAGAAGGCGCTGACGCGAGCGGCACAAGCCCGTTCACACTCGGATTCGATGAGGATGACCTTGTTGAAGCGTTCGTGGTGATCGTGAACGAGCAACAGATCCTGAAGGCAATCGAGAATCCTCTCCTTCACAAAGATAGACTTGTAGTGGCCTACCGGCACGAGATCGTACCAGATCAGTTCTGGGGACGAGGCGCAGCCGAGAAAGGCTATAACTCGCAGAAGGCACTAGATGCAAGCATGCGAGCCAGGATCGATGGCCTGGCGCTGACTGTGCATCCTATGATGTCGATGGACGCGGGGCGTATGCCGCGCGGCTTTAAGTTCACTGTGTCCCCTGGTCGGAACATCCTGACCAATGGAGATCCAAAGGAGATCCTCAACCCGCTTAACTTCGGGCAGATCGACCCGAACATCTTCACGGACAATGCTGAACTTGAGCGCATGGTAATGATGGCGACAGGCGGGATGGACACTGCGGCTCCTACAAAGGTGAACAACCGCAACGAAACCGCAGCCGGCCAGAGCATGCAGCTTGGCAGCTTCGTCAAGCGCAGCAAGCGCACGATACGGAACATCGAGAAGGAGTTCGTTGTACCCCTGGTTCAGCAAACTGCTAGGCTGTACATGCAGTTTGACCCTGAGAACTTCCCGCTGACGGACTACACCTTCCGCGCAGTTTCGGTTCTCGGCACGATGGCAAGGGAACTTGAGCAGCAGCACTTCGCGTCTATGATGAACACTGTTCCTGAGACGAGCCCAGCTTTCTGGATGCTGATGAAATCATTCTACCAGTCCAGCAGCCTGAGCAACCGCGAAGAGATGATGCCACTCATCGATGAGCAGATGCAGAAAACGATCAACCCGACACCGCCGCAGCCGACCATGCTTGAAAAACTTCAGATGCTCCAGGTATCAGAGTCGATTAAGAATGAGCGGATCAAGCAGATCACTGGTATGACCAGAGCCCGTGCGGAAATCGCGCGTGCGGAAACTGAGTCTCGCAAGGTCCCGAGTGAAGTGGCCCAGAATGAGACCAGCGCAATACTGAATCTTGCGAAGGCCGAAGGCGAAGAGACCGGCACGCAGATGCAAATTTATAAAGCCCAACTAGATGGCATAGAACGCGACGCCATCCTAAAACAAAAGGAAATAGATAATGTCCTTAAGACAGCAGAAATTGGAACGGTTGCAGATTCTCCAGGAGTGGCTGGCCCACCCGGGCTGGACAGTATTCTCCAGGGACTTTGAGGATATCCGAGCAGCCGGCGTCACGAGCGCCGACAAGCTGTTTGATACCAATGAGAAGTGGCAGCAGTGGCGCGGTAAGAAGCAACTGCTCGACTACCTTTTGAATTACCAGTTTATGACGGAAGATCTGATCGAGAAGATCGAGAGCAACGACCCGAGTCTGTCTTTTACGGACGAGGAAGACGACCAAGTAAATAGCCTCGAAGCCTAATGCGAGTACTGAACGACTTTGCGTGTTCAGAATGCGCGCACCAGGAAGAACTATATGCGGAGATAGGGCACTATCCCGCATGCTCGGTATGTGGTGGTCCCACAGTGAAGGTGCTGTCTGCACCGAGCATACATCTTGAATCCATCTCAGGCGACTTCCCGTCGACAACCGCGAGATGGGCGAAAGACCACGAGCGTCGGGCCAAGATGGCCTTGCGCAAGATAACTTGAAACAACCCTACAACCCGAAAGGGCAGGAGATTTTAAATGGCTGATGATGGTGTGAATACTGTAGATACTGAAGAAGAAGTGGTTGACATTTTTGATATGAAAGATGGAGACCCGCTGGCGCCCACCGCGCCAGCAGCAGACGAGGGCGGCGGCGAGCCGGAACCCAAGCCTGCAGCGGCTGATACGACCAATCCCAAGTTCAAGGACAAGACCCTCGAAGAGGTTATCGGCATGTACGGTAATCTTGAGAACGCCTACGGGCGCCAGGGTAACGAACTAGGAGAAGTTCGACAGCTTGCAGATCAGATTCTGCAGAACCAGATAGCAGCGAAACCCACTGCAAGCCCCACTGCCGTTGATGCAGACGCTTTGCTCGCTGACCCAGTTGCTGTGATTACGCAAGTAATCCAGAACAATCCCGCAATCCAGGAAATCGCTGGCCGGGTAGTTAAGACTGAACAGATCACGAGTAAGGCTGCACTTGAACGCAAGCATGGGTCGCTTGAGGAAATCGGCATGACACCAGGATTCCAGACATGGATCAAGGCCAACCCGGCCCGCCTGCAGAGATTCCTAAAAGCCGATCAACACAATGACTACGCCGAGGCCGATGATCTCATCTCTACATACGAAGAGATAGCTGAAGCACGAGGCGAAAGTCTTTCCGAAAAGCGCGATGAGCAGCGCAAAGCACTCGCTACACCGAGAGCTGGTGTCGGATCCTCGCCTTCGTCACCGAAGGGGAAGGGCGAGCGCAAGCCAGTGTACAGCCGCGCGCAGCTCATGAAGCTGAAAATGACAGATCCGCATCGCTACGCACAGATGCAGCCAGAGATCCTGGCCGCTTATCGCGAAAAGCGAGTGCGGTAAACTATTCGCACTACTAACAAGGAGTTTTAAAAATGCCTTTGGGTTCTCCCAGCACTAACAACACCACCGAAGCCACATTCATTCCTGAACTTTGGTCCGACGAAGTAATCGCCGTCTACAAGCAGGCCCTGGTTATCGCGAACCGGGTTAAGAAAATCCCTTTCCAGGGTAAGAAGGGCGATAATCTCCACATTCCGAAACCCGTGCGTGGTACTGCCAACGCTAAGCTCGAAGAGACTCAGGTTACCCTGAATGCCTCGACTGCTGGCGAGCTGGTAATCCCCGTCGACCAGCACTTCGAGTACTCGCGTCTGTTCGAGGACATCACCCTGATTCAGGCGCTCGACTCCATGCGCTCGTTCTACACGGACGACGCCGGCTACGCCTTGGCGAAGCAGGTCGACTCTGCGCTCAGCGCGCTAGCCGCATCCTGGCAGAGTGGCACTAACTGGTCCGGCGCCGTGATCGGCGGCGATGGCGTAACTGCCTGGGACCCGACCGCCAATACCAACACCGGTAACGGCTCCTCGCTGACTGATGCTGGTATCCGTTCTGGCATCCAGGCGCTTGACGACGCCGACGTGCCCTTTAACGAGCGGTCCATGATCGTTCCGCCTTCTGAGAAGAATACCCTCTTGGGTATCGACCGGTTCAATAGCTCCGACTTCACCAACACCAGGGGCGTCCAGACCGGCCAGTTCGGCGAGGTCTACGGTATGCCAGTCTTCGTGACTACCAACCTGCCGGTCATCCTGGCGACCGACGCTACGACTGAGTACCGCCCGGTATTCATCATGCAGCGCGAGGCACTAGTGCACGTTGAGCAGATGGCCATCCGTACTCAGACCCAGTACAAGCAGGAATGGCTGTCGGATTTGCTGACCTCTGATACGATCTACGGCAAGTCCGTGTATCGTCCTGAGAATGGCATCGCCCTGATCGTGCCTAACTGAGCATAGGAGGAGTGCCCCCCGCAAGGGGGGTTCATTACGATGGATCAGCATACAGAAATTGCATTACTGAAGCAAGAAGTCACGATGCTCGCACACGAAGTCGCAGAGCAAGGCCAGCTAGTTCGAGAACTGAACCTAAGCATTGCCAAGTTTAAGGGCATGGTGGGCATGGCTATGATGGTCGGGACCTTGTTATTGGCCGGCGCTAAGATGGCGTTCGACTATCTCAAACATTAAGGGAGACTGACACATGACGACTTTCCGAGGTATTGGCGACCCTAGCGTTGACGGCACGCGAGTAGCCAGCCAGGATGATTTAGATGCGGCGGTACTTCTGGCAGAAGAGGCTAGAGACGACGCTGAAGCAGCGGCTGCCTCCTCTGAGGCGTCAGCGCAGGACTCAGCAGCATCACTATTTGAATTTAACGGGATCTGGTTAGGCTCGCAAGGATCAGACCCAACAACGGACAAAAACGGCGATCCTCTGACGGGAGATGAGCTGTATCATAATACCGTATCTAACGATATTCGCTACTACGATTTGGCGTTTACGATTTGGCGGTCCTTTGGGATCATTGGTCCTGGAGTCTCAGTTGATACGAACATCGCGGTATGGGATGGCACGGGCGGTAACATGCTGGCCGACAGTGGACAAAGTATTGGTAGCATAGGAGGCGGCGATGTAAGCGGCCCAGCTAGTTCCACGGTTGACAACCTAGCAGTATTCGCAGATGCCACCGGCAAGACAATTAAAGACGGCGGGCCAATTGGCGCCGGTACTGGCGACGTGATTGGGCCATCTGGCGCCGTAGATGGCAACTTGGCCGTGTTCGATGGGACGACCGGCAAGCTGCTTAAGGACGGCGGCGCCCCCGGTGGTGGCGGCAGTGCTGCAGCCAACAACCTACTTATTAATCCAGATATGCAAATCTGGCAGGAACAGACTGCTGGCAATATTAGCGCGCAAACTCCGGCTACGGATACCTTTACGGCTGATGGCTGGAAGATACGACAGGATGGCCAAGGGATAGATTGGGGTAGAGTGGCTTCGCATCCAGTCTCAGGATTCTCATTCGGAGCATCGGCTTCAGTTACGAAAACTACAGACATGATAGCGTTCGAGCAAGCTATCGAAGCAACCGAAACCGCTGAGTTTCAGATAGGCACAGCGAGCGCAGCCACCGTAACACTAACCTTCTGGGTGCAGGCTTCGGCCACTGGTACATTTCATGCGTACATTCAGAATAGTGCTCGTGATCGGCACTACATTGCCGCGTTCACTATTAACGCAGCCAGTACTTGGGAACAGAAAACCATCACGCTTACCTTGGATACAGCAGGTACCTGGGAAACCGCAGAAGGCGCCATTGGGCTGTTCTTAGGCATCAATATGGCGGCTAGTACCACAACGTATCAAGGGACTGCTGACGTTTGGGCGGCGGGTGAGCGGTACTTTGCTGCAGGCCAGACCGACTTGTTTGCAGCAGCAAATTCCTTCAGCATGACACGTGCAAAGCTAGAGATGGGTTCGGCTGCAACTGGTTTTGCGAAGCCAACATTCCAAGAGGCACTAGCCGAAAGCATGCGACGCTGGCAGAAGTCCAAGCCGTATGAAGTAGCGCCAGATGCCAACCTTAACTGCTGCACTGGCACTGGTGTTGATGGTGCGCAGACTTACAGAGGTACTTCAGCAGGAGGCGGATTTGGTGGTAGCGTCCCCTTGGTAGTACCGATGCGCGCAACTCCAACGCTGTATACGTACGATCCCCTGAATTTCTTAAATTCCGGCACAGCTCGCTTTAATGCCTCAACGGTAATCGGAATAGCGGTGCAAAGCGTATCAGCGAACCGCTTCGACGTGCACGCTGGTACTGGGTCATCTAATAATGTAGACTGGTACTTCCACTGGACCGTGGACGCGAGGATCTAAAATGTCACAGAAAACCTACCTAGAAACCGTGAACGAGGTCCTCGTGCGCTTGCGCGAGGGCCAGGTCACCGCAATCGTAGACACAGAATATTCGCAACTGGTCGCTGCTTTCGTGCGCCAAGCAAATGGTGAGATCGAAGATGCCTGGGACTGGATCGACCTGCGCGAAACTATACAGATCGTGACGCAAGAAGGCACGCTCGACTACGGTCTGACAAGTGCCGGCACCAGCTTCCGCGTCCTGCAGGTGCACGAAGATACCCAGGACTACGACCTGGTAAGAGCTAAATCGTACGCCTGGATGACCAGCAGACTACTGACCAACGATCCAGAATTGGCTGCCCCTCAGTACTGGGACTGGAACGGACGAACCACCAATGGCGATCCGATTGCAAACCTCTGGCCTATCCCGGATCAGCCGTACCAAATAAACTTCAACCTCAAGATCAAGCAGCCTCTCGCGGATGACGATACTCGTATCCTAGTTCCAGACCTACCTGTGGTCCTCAGAGCCACACAGCTCGCACTTGAGGAGCGCGGAGACGACGGCGGGCCTAGCGCACCCTCGTTGGGACAGCAGGCCAGCAGCGCGCTCTCAGACGCTATCGTGTATGACACAAATATGTACTACGACGAAACAAATTGGGCGTGGGTCTAAGATGCCGGGACTAGCAACCTTAACTATCGGGACTCCTGGCTTTCGTGGCCTGAACAAGCAGCAAGCTGGTTCAGTGCTACCGCCAGGCTGGGCTACCATAGCCAATAACTTCGTGATTGACGATCAGGGGCGCCTAGCCGTACGCGACGGGACTCGCGCCGTGTCCGTTGGTGGGCTTCCTGGATCTCCAACAGAGATACAGACCGCGCACTATTATAAGGATACCAGCGGCGCTGAGGTTCTGATCGTGGCGGCTAACAGTAAGTTGTACCGACTGGATGGTACGGCCTGGACTGACGTTACGGGCACGGCTACGCCGGCTGCCGATAACTGGCAGTTTGTCAACTTCAACGGTAAGGTCGTCGGCGTGCAACAGGACGAGCCACCTATCGTTATGGATACCGTGTCTGGCACATTCGCGCCTATCGTGGCGAGCAGTGGTACTGTGCCTGAAGGTACAGCGGTACTCTCAGCGTACAGCCGCATCTGGATTGTCGACAAGGACACCCTTTATTTTTCGGATCTGCTGGACGAAACCGGCTGGGCTGCTGGTACAGCAGGTTCGCTTTTACTTAATCAGGTCTGGCCACAGGGCGTGGATACGCCCGTTGCCCTGGCGGACTTCAATGGCTTTCTCACTATATTCGGCGAGACCCAGATCGTAATATACTCTGGTCCTGACGATCCCACTTCAGCGTTTTCAGAGTTTGCGTTGGTTGAGGGCGTAGCTGGTCTAGGCTGCATCGCCCGCGACTCTGTGCAACCGGTTGGTAAAGATATAATCTTCTTGAGTGGCAACGGCCTGCGCACACTTGGCCGAGTCATCCAGGAGAAGTCAATGCCTATCACTGATGCAGCGCCGCAGGTGCGCGACTTCCTGTTGCAGCAGGCCAACGATGGCCCGCTCAGTGACATCAAGTCAGCTTACGCGCAGTTCCACGGTTTCTACATTCTGGTATTGGCTAGCACAGTATTTACCTTCGACTTGCGGCAAACACTAGAGGACGGCTCATTCAGAGTAACAGAGTGGGACCCGAACTACAGGGCAGTCGCATCTGATTCGGCTGGCAAACTGGTGCTTAACCAGGGCGCCGATATGTATCGGTACCAGGGCACACTAGACAACCAACTGTCTGACGGCTCAGGTGGGGACTCGATACGGGTTGAGTTCGAGGGTGTATGGAATGACTTCGATAAGGGAGACGGGGTTGGTGAGCGTACTAAGCACCTGAAGCGAGTTAAGATATTCGTGAATGGCGGTGCGGGCCTTCTGGTTGCATTTCGATGGTCGGTTGATTACTCATCGGTCACAGTGCAGCGCAACATTCAGATACCAGCAGGCCAGGTTCAGGCGCGTTGGGGTATTGCACGCTACTCGGTCGATTACTACTCTGGTGAATTTTCTTTCAACACGGCGTCCGCGAACGCTAGCCGTTCTGGTCAGGTGGTCAAGGTTGGCCTGATAGCCGATATAGACGACGTACCATTTGCACTTGATCGGATCACGATTTACGCTACTGTAGGAAAACTAACACTATGAGCGACTATACTAAAATCACGGACTTCTCACAGAAGGACGTGGTGCAGGCACTGATTGAGGGCGTGGACTTTGATAATGAGTTCAGTGCCGTTGCGGCTGCGAGTGCGACCAAAACTGACAAGATTGCGCCGGCTGCAGCAGACTCCCTAGCAGGACTTAATGCTTCTGGCAACCTGACTGACTCTGGGATTCTTATCTCTAATATTCAAGCTGCACAGGGAGTCGTAACGGGGTCGGTCTTTGCCTATGCTGGGAACTCGCCCCCTGCTGGTTTCCTATTTGCGGATGGCAGCTCCGAGCTGACAGCAAGCTACCCAGACCTGTTCGGTGTGATAGGCTACACGTATGGTGGAAGCGGCACTAACTTCAATATGCCCGATCTGCGGGGCCGTGTGGCAGCCGGTAGGGATAACATGGGAGGCACGTCAGCCAACCGCATTACCAATTCGCAGGCTGACAGTCTTGGCGGTTCGATGGGTGAGGAGTTGCATGCCTTAACGCAGTCCGAAGGCCCAGTGCACAACCATGGTGGGGCAACTGGTGCTGCTGGTGGGCATTCCCACTCTGGCGGTGTGACCTCTACTGACGGTGACCAGGGCGGCGGCGGAAGTGCAGCAGCCAGACAGACTGGTAGCACAGGCTCGGTAGGAAATCACACGCACTCGATCACAGCATCAGGTAGCGGCACGGCGCACAACAACGTGCAGCCAACACTCTTCTTGCACTACATCATCAAGACATAAGGGGGACCTATGGGACTTTTCGGTGGTGGTGGCAACCAGGCTCGTCGAGCAGGCGAGCAGGCTGCCAAGAACATATCATTCACCCCGCAGGCCCTGAATCTTGCGGGTGTGGGATCGGTCGGGGTCAACCAGGTCGGCGATAACTTCGGACTTGACTTACAATTACCAGGACAAGTACGTGATATTCAGAACACTCTTTTCGGTGGGGCTGACCCAGCTCTTTCGGCTGCAGGTGGCCTGGTTGGGCCAGCAGCCGCTAATGCCCAAAGTCTATTCGGCGCCGGAGGACAAGCACTTTCGTCACTCGGTTCGTTCGACCCCCTCACGGCGGCGTCGGATCAATTCAAGCGGCTCGAAGGAATACTCAACCCGATTAGAGAACGGGAAACCGCTGGCCTTGAGGCGCGTCTTGCAAGACAGGGCATCCTTGGCGGCACGAGCGGCATCAACCGACTAGGCGAACGATCAGCAGCGATTGAGCGTGAGCGGCAGATGGCTCTGCTGAACCAGTTCCAGGCTGCCCAGCAGGCCCAGGGTAACCTAGCGGGCCTGGGAGTCGGCCTTACGCAGGCCGGCCAGGGTATCGGTGACAGCCTGTTTGGGCGTGGCGTCCAGTCGGCGCAAGCTGGCCAGCAGTTGTCTGGCCCTCTGCTGCAGTTGCTCGGCCAATCAGCAAATATAGGCCAGGCCAGCACAGCAGCGGATATTGCTAAGTCAAACGCGATCACAGGCTTTAACCAGCAGCAGGCGGGTAGCGGAGGCGGTGGCCTGGGTGGTGCCCTAAGCGGTCTCGCTGGCGGTGCTCTTGGCTCGTTCTTGGGACCGGCTGGTACGGCAGCAGGCGCTGCCCTTGGTGGCCTATTCGGTGATGGAGGCGGCGGCGCGCCGGCTGGTGGCGGCGGTCTGTTCACAGGCGGTGGTGGCGGCGGCGGATTGTTCGGAATTGACACCTTCGGATTTCAGGGGCTTAACAACTAATGGCAAATGGAAAAGGGTTATTCGGGCTGGCGGGAGCCAGCCTACCAGACACTGAGCGCCGCGTAGGGCGGCGGCTCGTTGAGGAGCAAACGCAGCGCCAACAGGAGCTTCTTGATACTCTGCTCGCAGGGGCAGGGTCCCAGGAAGAAAGGCTGGGGCTGATGGTCGGCTCGTCCTTCGGGGGCGGGCTGGCCAGGGGTCTCTTCGGGGATCAGGTAGACGAGCAAGTTGCCAAGGACCCGGACGTGCTAGCAGCGCGGGAAAGCATGGATCTGGCACGGCAGATGCAGGCCCTGACTGAGGGTGAGGCGGGCGCACAGGCCGGCTCAGCGGACTTCTTTCTGAAGGCAGCCCAGATTGCCAGTGGCGCTGGAAGACCAGCTATGGCGCTCCAGCTTGGCCAGCAGGCAGCTAACAAGCAGCAGGAGGAGGTTGCACTCGCAGCCAAGACCGAGAAGGAGGCCGGCGAGCAGCGACGGGCAGAGTTCAACACCCTGCCTACCGATGCGAAGCTCATCACGATTGCGGAGGACCCCACTGTCCTGACGGACGTGCGGCCTGGCATCACGCCGGAGCAGGCTACTGCTATACAGGCAGAAGTACAGCAGGTGGTGGATACGCGCCGGCTCAAGAACATAGCCGAGCTGAACAAGGTAAGGCCACCTAGAGTGACGAAGCCGACCAGTGTTGACGTAGACCAGACGGGCGCCCTGTTGACAGATGCGGGCCTGGGGCCAGACGCCTTTACCAAATGGTTCGGCACGCGAAACGATCCAGAGCAGTTCGGGCAATTCGCAGTCAAGATGACTGACCAGATTGTAGCCGAGCAGGACCAGGCGGCGAAGGCTGGAGAAAGACTGAGCCGGGGCCAGATCATCCAGGACATCAAGGCCGACATGGAAGCACAAGGGGGGCTTACCATTGAGGGTGGTGACGTGACCAACGTCGATTCGACGATCCTCAATCGGGTATTCAAGGACAGACTTTCCGGGCAGGAAACCACAAACGACGGTGCGCCGACGAAACGCAAGGGCGTGCTCAAACTATAAGGAGCCAGAATGGCTACAGTTATTCAGACGGTACAATTACCGGATGGGACTTTGCAAGACGTTGAGGTCCCGGAGGAGTGGACGCCTGACCAGATCCGCACTAACCTGCGCGGCTCAGATTTCTTCACACAAAACTTCCCCGCGGCGACGGCTGACGAGCAGCCCGCAGAGGATCCGGGAGTCGCCCAACGCTTTGCGTTTGGCGCACTCCAGCAGTCAGGTCTCATCGAAGAGGCTGCCAACTTGATCGAGCAGAAGGTAACGCCGAAGCAGCCAGCACAGCAGGTGCCGGCTACTGAGGTTGACCTTGCCTCTGAGATCCCAACGCCCCCCGGCGAGCAGCCGGTGGCGCCTGGAAGCCTGGGAACGGCGACTCTGCCTGGATTTGAGATCCCGGCAGTCACTGAGGAATCAATCAGGGCCAGGCAGGATGCCGATAAGACGACTGCCCTGAGATCCACCTTCCCAGATATCGCCGGCACCGAGTTCGAGAACACCACAGCCGCAGAGGTTGGGCGTGTCGCGCGCTTGATGACGGACCTTCTCACATTCCCACTTCCTACTGCACAGAGCGTGCAGCTTGCCAACCAGGTCCGCAGCGGAGCGCGCATCCTGGGGACTTCAGCCGGTAGAGCGCAGCTTGCACGCGCCGCAACCGAGGCCGGGGTAGGGGTAGGTTTGTTCGGAGCAGCGGACGAGACGATCCGCAATCTGGCGGATACTGGCGCCATCAACCCAGGCCAGGTTGGCACAGCTATGCTGATTGCCGGCGCGGGCGGCGCTATTGCTGGCCCGCTACTGGCCGCTGGTGGCGGCAAGTTCGCCAGGTGGCTGGACCAGCGTGTGGCGAAGGGCGACCGGCTGGCGCCGATCCAGGTCCGCAAGGACGTGGAGGCGGCTACTGGGCGGGTCCTCTCCAGGGAGGAAGCGCAGCAGTTGATCGAGGGAATCGAACGTACCACCAGCAATACCAAGGTAGAGCGCGAACAGCTCGACCAGCTCCTTGGCGTGCAGCCGCAGGACAAGAAGGCCACTAAGGCCAGGCGTGCCCAGGCCAGGGCAGCCTTCAAGGAGGATCCAGGCATGGCGGACCAGCTCGCCAGGGATGCAGACGAGATTACTGCTGTGAACGCCATCAATGCCGCCAAGGCATCGGGACCAGTACGAGATCAGCTCCTTGATGGAGCATTCCAGCGCGCTGGTGGCACTTTCGAGGGACGCGGCGTTGACATTGACCAGCTTAGGGCGCAACTACCCAACCTATCCAGAGCCGAGCAGGACGAGCTACTGGCGCGTGCTCAGCAGCAGGGCCGCGGCGCGTTCTACGCCCAGGAAAACCCGCGTGCGCTACGACCAGCGACTAGGGAGGCCGCGCTCAACGTAGCCGGCGAGGACTTACACCGTATATACCTGGAATCACCAGCAAGTATCCCAGATAAGATCGTACCAGAGGCGATCAAGCGCAGGGAGCGAGCGAAGGTGGTGGTCGCACAGGGCCGCAACGAGCTTAGCAATACCCAAGCCAGGCCAGAGGCCGTTGAGGCCACTGAGCAGCGTGTGAGGAGCCAGGAGGGGGCAGGATTGCAGGCCGGGACGCGCATACCCAGGACAAAGGAAGGGAAGGTGCGAGGATTCTGGAAACCGCTCAATGACGTGATCGGCAGGATCGAGAACCTGTCGCCGGAGCTAGCCATAGGTGTGCGTCGGGTGACGCAGCGCACCGCGTCGAACTCAGCGGATTCAGTTAATCGGATCGACCGCTTCTATAAGTCGCCTCAGTACGAAGCTCTCAGACGCAAGGACAAGCAGGATCTGGCCAAGGCCCTCCGTAATGAGGATCTGAGTCAGGCACATGGTATTATGGCCAAGTCACCAGGTCTCAACGAGCTGTACAACGAGAATATATTTAAGATGCTTTCGGAGACACAGCCTGTACGCCGTGCTGGCGGGGCAGAGGGATTCCGTGCTAGTTTCATGCCCAGATTGGTCAAGAGCGTGCCCAAATTGAGAAGGAGAATGGGCCGCGAGCAGCGGTCAAGGTTGGACAACCTAGTGGCTGCAGCCGAACGCCAGAAGGGTAGACCATTAGACGAGTTTGAACTTGCTGGTATCTACAACCAGGTGATTGGTGGTAGGCCACTCAAGACAGACCGCTCTCGTAGAATCAAAGAAATCAAGGACCAGGATCACGACCTGTATGAAGATAACCGCGATGCCCTGATTAGCTACATGCACCGGCACGCGGAGAACGTGGCGACCAGGGACTTCTTCAAGGAGAACCTGGGGCGAGACGTGCCGCTGGGCCAGTCGGTCGACGAGAACAACATTGGAAAACTGCTGGCTGACGCCAGGATGTCCGGCAATCTGCAGGACTCCGACATTAGTGAGCTAGCGGATCTGCTCGGGTCGCACTTCGGCGTGGCCCGCCAGGGACCGAGCGTTGCGCGCAGACGATTCAAGGACTTGTTCACGGGGGCCACGCTGGGCTTTAATCCCAGCTCCACCGTTACGCAGATCGGGGACATCGCGCCCGTCCTTAACCGCATGGGAGTGCGTAACACAGTATCGGCCTTGCTCGGCCCGAAGCGGGTTAATGTTTACGATGTCGGTGTGCGCGAGGCAGCCAAGGAGCTGCGAACCCCAAGAGGGACAGCGAAGTTCGTGCGCTCTGGGCTAAAGGCTATGGGCTTCGACCAGCTCGACAAGCTCGCCGGCAACACGGCGGTTAACGCCAGTCTCAAGAAGTGGTTCAACAACGCCAAGAAGAATCCAGCAGCGACCCGGAAGGAACTAGAGCCGCTGTACGGTGAGGGGACGGACGCCCTTATGGTTGACCTTGCTGATCGGAAGATCAGCGACGATGTGAAGACTCTGCTGCTCTGGGACGTAGGTAAGATCCGACCGGTTGGCCGGGAGGATATGCCGCTCAGCTTTCAGAAGAATCCGAACGGGCGCGTGTATTACTCGCTGTTGAGCTGGACACTCAAACAGCTTAACTTCCTGCGGAACGAGGCAGTAGCTGACATTGGAAAGGGTAAGGTCGTGAAGGGAACCAAGGATATTATAAAGTTGGGCCTGCTCATGGGTATGGCGAACATGCCGGCGAACGTAGTAAAGGACGTGCTCACTGGGCGTGATGTAGAGCCGGAGCAGTCGTTTGTAGAAGGGATGCTGTCGCTGGGTATGACCAGCAAGTTCATTATCGACGCCCTGAACAGAGGTCAGGGCGAGGCTGCTATTGCAAGCGCAGTGCCAGTACTTGGCATCACTGGCGACGCGGCGGTAGGTGTGTGGCAGGCCCTGCGCGATGGAGATCCAGTGAAGTTTCTGACAGCTACTCCGACTGGACGAGCCTTACACAACATCTTTGGGAACGGAACAGCCGGCGACCTGGCGAGTAGCATAGGAAGCGTGGTGATCCCGGAGGCAGGAGCTGCCGTCAACGAGGTGCCGGACGGCGAGACTGATCCGGCGCAGGCGGTGCTGCCGCCCACGGCCAGGGATGTCCCGCGTGATGTCATCAAGTCGTTCGAGAACCCACGGCAGGTAGGCCGGCAGGCCAATGGCCTCTGGCTTCCGCATAAAAGTATCGAGGGCGGTACGGACACGTTGGGGTATGGGCATAAGCTGACTGCTGCGGAGAATAGCAGTGGTAAACTCCGCATAGATGGTGAACTGGTCGATTGGAAAGCTGGATTGTCAGATGATCAGATTGACCGGCTGCTGGCACAGGACACGGCGTCCGCCCGCCAGGCTGTTGAAAGCCTGGTCAGGGTGCCGCTTGCACCAAATGAGAAGGAGGCTCTAGTGAGCCTTGTTTACAATGTGGGTAATGGAGCTTTCGCTGGTTCGGATGCGCTTAAGGCATTGAACCGGGGGGACCGCCGAACATTCGCAGAAGAGGCGTTCGATCCTCGGCGTGGATTTGTGAGAGTAGAGGGTCGGATAAATAGAGGGCTGCAAATTCGCAGGGCGAAAGAGCGACAACTTTTCCAGACACCAGACGTGTGGTTAGCCGCGGCAGAGGCTGACTTGCAGCGCGCTTTGGCGCAGGAGGAAGGTCAAAGAGCCGCTGCCGCGGCGCAAGTCTCGCCGCTCTTGACGCAGCTCCTTGCGAACGAGTCAGGCGGTTTCGGTGTTGGTGATACGGGTGTTCTTGATCCAAACTTACCTCCAGAGATACAAGTATTTTAATGAAAGGAAGAAATGGGGCTACCCTTACGGGCGGCCCCTTTTTCGTTACAGTGCTACGACCCGCACGTACCGCCTTTACCGGTCAGCAAGCACACGTCGTTCTCCTCGAATACCACACCCTCTGCTAGCTTGGCTTGGCTATACGACACTGGCGTAAGTGGCTGTCCGCCACGTGCTCCATCGGGATACACTGTGAAGCCGCGCAGATGCGGTGCAAAGTCCGATAGGGTTTTTGCAAACTCCTCCACCTTTGACTCGTTGTTGTGCTCTGTGCCCCACGGCGGCAGGTTCAGTGTCGAGCTGATTCCGTGGTCCACGTACCTCTGGACCTGAGCCTGAAAGTGCATTCTGGCAATTGGATTCTCAGCTAGACTCATCGCAGTCTCAATTGAATCTGGATCGATGCTATGCTCAGTAATCAGATGCTGGGCGGTAGCGTCGATAACGTACTCGTACTTCCGCACATTGTTAGCGTCAATATACCGGCGCTTGTAGGCTACAGCATACAACGGCTCGATGCCTGTGGTAGTCCCAGCGAGTATACCAGTCGTACCGTTGGGCGCAATGGCCCTGTACTTGACGGGGTGGTTCAGGTAGAACCTGTCGCAGAACTCGTTAGCTGCTACCTCAGACTGCTCGGCGTACACCTTGAGCCACTCGTGCAGCTCCTCGTGTACCCGATATGCGTGACCCCGCTTCAGCAACCACTCGTGAAATCCCATGTTGCCAAGACCAAGACGCCGATTCTTATCTCTGACCGACTCGATCTTCTTGTTGGGTAGGTCACCCCGGAGGGTGCCCGCCACCAGGAACTGGGAGGCAAGGCGTACCACTTCAGCGTACTCATCCAGAGTATCAATGGCTCCCAGGTTCACGGAACCAAGGTTGCACACGTCCGAGTCATCGGCGCTCGTGATCTCAGCACAGGCATTACGCCCTGTCTCATCTTGGTTTGCGCCGAAGTTGAACGAGAAGCCAGGGTCTCCCCACTGCAGGGCCTGTCTCACATTCGCCAAAAAGACTGGATGCAAGTGCCTCTCCGAATGATTCAACCACGCGTCGTCGTAGTTCACTCTGATGTTCGTCATATCCAGCGGGGCCGGGAAATCGAAATTGTCTGCTTTTGCGTCCCATACAGAATAACCCTCGTGGATTGGCATGCTTGCCCAGTCCTTAGCATGCAAGAACTCGTCGATGTCATGATGCCGCCAGTTCAACGAGGCGTAGATCGCAGATCGGCGGCTACCGCCCTGCCTAACGTTGCGTCCGATCTCGTTCGATGCGTGCATCAAGGCTAGAGGGCCAGAGGATAGACCACCAGTCCGCGAGAGACTGTGACCACGCCCACGAAAAATGGAGTAGTCAGTACCTATCCCACCACCTGTCATTAACGCGCTGGTGTGGTCGTGAAGCAGTCTCGCCCACTCTTCCCGCGTATCTTCTTCACCCTTAAACACAAAGCAGTTGTTGATGAACTTGGCCTTGCGCCCAGCGTAGTACAAGTACCTGCCACCAGGAATAAACTTCATCTGCACCATAAAGCTAGTAAGTCTAGCTCGATCTTTGGCCGACAGCAGTGGGTGAGCTGTACCGCCTGCTGTGCCTACGATGTCGTCAACCACCACCTGGCAACGTTCCGGCCAGGTCTCGCCAGGATGACCAGCGTACTTCGTAAAGATATTACGTCCGAATGTCGTTCTAAATTTAAAAGGCTGCTCACTCATCGGCGAAACATCCCATTCTTCCTTGCGGCCTTGCAGCCGAACAGGTACGTGGTCACGAACCAGGTGAAAGCGCGGACCTTGAAGCCATCTGCGTAGAGTATGTCTGCCAACACCATGCTAGCCTGCCAGTTGGTGATAGGTGCACCATCGGCCCATGTGCCCGTGGCGCACAGCTTGTCGTGAATCCACCAGGCTGCAGACTTCACGTCCCGTGCTCCAGTTGCACCGTCCGACAGCATACCATCTAGAACTTCTACGTCCCTGTGGTAGCGGCGGCTGTAGTATCCCAGGTGGTGGCACAGTTGGTACTTGCTAGGAAGGTGCCCACTTGGTAGGTTTATATAGACAACTGGCTTGCCCAACGCCTTGCTGTGGAACGTGGTACTACCGTAGTCTTCTGTCATAAATTAAGTTTCCATGTGTAGGATGGGTTGTAGAACTCCGAGAACAATCCGCCGCGCTCACAGCTGGGTGTGCCACCTAATGCCAAAGGGCGCAACGTAGGAGCCCACGTATATTCCTCCAGGTAATAGGCCAGTGGGAGTAATTTGTTGAACACTGCGTCATGCGCCTCTGCGTGGTCTTGCATGGGAGCTGGCCACAGCTCATCATACGCGGCTAAGCGCTCGCTGAAGCTGGTATTGAACGTCGCAGCCTGCTGCGCAGCAAGGCCGTAGATACTACGCCAGACATCCATACTACTCCGCCCCCAGTTCGTACATTTGCTCATCACAGTTGCTCCGTATGTGCGCCGTCGTCAGCGGCTTCAAAGTGCGGGTCGTCATGCTCGCACGGGTTACCGTATTCCATCATGGCCAGATTGGCTGCGTCGACCAGGTGCTCCAAGTTACCAGTAGCAAGGTACGCCTGCAACCGACTGATTGCACTTGAGACCTTCTTGTAGCAGGCACCCTCATCGACATGTACCCCATATCGGAAGTGTCCAGTCACCAGGCGATTCCGCATGTAGTCCTCGAACTCCTTGGACCACGTATCTGCGATTATCCGGCCAGGGCTGCGCTCCTCAGGGGAATCTGGGACTCCCGAGAGGAGACGCTCGCGCATCATCTGGGTGTTAGTGGATTGTTTTGGCATTGGATACTGGGTCAGGCGCTTGGCCACTCTCGCGCATCTCCTGCAACTCGATGAGCATAGCGCCCAGTGTGTCAGTAGCCAGAGTCAGTGCTGCGATGGCGGTGATAGCCCGATCCATAATCCAGGCGTACTGCTGGTTATTCATGGTACGGCACCCTAGTGACTCTCCAGGCGTAGTATATTGTTGGGCATGCGTCTGTAACCAATCCGCGTACCTTGCTACCTGCGTACTGGGCAGCCCACTCGGTATCATAAATCCCTTTTGGCTCGTTCTTGTGTAAGACCAGGTATTTATACTTAGGCATCGGTCTTCTTCGCAGCCGGCTTCTTGGCTGGCGCCTTCGGCTTGTTGATGTTGGAGCGTCGTGGACCTTTGGCCTTGACATCGCCAACTAGTTTGGCGTCGAACTTGGCGACCTCGATCTCCTGGTAGCCACGCTGCTTGCGCAGGACCTCGCGGGCATGCGCCTCGGGTACTTCGACCAGGCCCACGTCCTTCTGGCGGTACAGCTCGAACAACTCTTCCTCGCTGCGCGGGTGGTAGATGCGATACGGCGGGTCCTGAGTCATCTTCTTGCTCATCGGGTCAAGGTAGGGCTCAGGGAATATGGTTTGAAAAGGCGTCTTGATGAATAGTGCCATGATTAAATTCCTATATGTCTATCGGTTTTGCGAAGGAAGGCGTCAACGGACATGCCCTCGTAGCGCCTGCAAAGTGAATCTAGCTTAACGAATGATGCGTCGTACATGCCATCGAAGACATTGTACATCAGCACGATGCCGCGCCAGTGGTCGTTGGTTTGTGGCCCCTTGTACTGCTCATAGTGCAGGTACGCAGAACCAGCGATCAGGCCGTAGTCAGTGCGGCCTACGCGCTCTAGTTGGCCGAATTTCAGACCCTGCTGGTGGCCTTGCGCGAAGCTGCGTCCTACGTTCTTTATCCTAGTCTCAATCATGCCAGACCAGGGCTTACCTACGGGATTGACGAAAAAGTGAGAGAACAGGACCCCGTGAATAGTGACGGGTACCAGGTAGTCGTGGACGTGATCGTACCACACATCGAGGTTGAAGTCATCGGCGGACATGAACCCAGCCAGCTCCTGGTTATCCTGCACGAAGCGTTCGCGGCGGTACTCGTGGTTGCCATGGAAGAAGTGCAGGTGTGGGCGATTCTGCATCGACCAGGCCGGCCCCAGTAATAACTGGTTAGCTAGCTCACCAGCCTCTAGATCCTGAGCGTAGCGTCTGCCCTCGAAGTCCAGCTTCTTCCGGTCGTAGTACGACAGGCTTGGCAGATCAAAGTGATCGCCTATGTTAACGACGTGGGTTGGTCGCTTCTCTTCGATGTACTTGCCGATCCACTCAACATGATTGAGTGGCACACCTGGTCTGTTCTGCAGATCGGGGACGAAGAAGATCAGCGGCAGGTCGCGCTTAGCTTTAGTGGCCTTCGGCAATGTGCTCGTCCGCCATCTTTGCTAGGTAGCGTGTGGCAGCGCGCACTGCATCCACCTGCTTTTGCAACTGACCGAGCAGCTTACCTAGCTCTGCGCTGCGCTCGTTGGCCTCAGTAGCTAAGTTCCTGGCGTCGACTGCCAGGAAGAGGGACTTCTGGGCCTCAATCGCTGCGTCGTCTACGACCCGATTGACATGATTCAGCGTCGGCTGGATGTGCGTCTTGAACAAGTACTCCGCTATCCATACGCGGAACTCCTCAGTCTTTCTCTGCCTCCATTCTTTCAGTAATTTCATGTAGCCTCCTCTCAAACGAATTGATTTTTGTCAGCGCTTGCTCCTGTATCTCGTTCGATAGCTTGACACTTCGCTCCGCCATCTCGTACGACACGGTGGCACTGTGCTGCAACTGCCGGGCGTGTTCCTTGATGGTGTGAACAGCCTGCTCGTGAGTGAGCACGCGCTTCTGTACGTTATCGAAGCGGTCAGCCGCCTCGCTGGCTAGGGCTCGGGCGTCCTGCGCCTTGGCATACGCGCCGGATACCGACTGCCGTACCTGAGTGAACCACTCATTCATCTCGTTGCTACCCATCATCTTGGCGTACAGCCAGTACTTGATAGGCTCGCGTCCAAACCAACCAACGATCAGCATAGCTCCCAGCGTTAACACAACGCCAGCTAGTAAACCTAGTATCATAACCACTCCTCTGGGACCTCGTGGCCGACAGCGTACGGGAACCCGTTCGCCTCAGCCCAGTTAGTGTTGTATGGTGTGCGTTTCAGCATGACCTTCTCCTTGCGGTAGAATAGGAAGCGTATGTCCAGGTCTGGGTGCGCCCGCTTAACGTCCAGCATCTTCGTGCGTGTCGGGCCAGTCAGCCGGCCCTTGGCCTCTACGTACAACGTGGGGCACGACCCTCGCGTAATAACGAAGTCTGGTGTATACCAGCGGCGCTTGCGTGCTTTTAACCAGGTAACCGAGGACTCCATGTGGTCCGCCGTATCCCACACAACGCCGCCTGCTACGGCGCTGTAGTACTCAAGGGAATCACGCTCGAACTCGTAGGCTATGCCACGGTCGTCCAGGTCCTTGGCGATCTTGTCCTCAAAGCCGCTTCGCTTAATGCTGCGCTTACGCCTTCTAGGCATCGATCTTGAACCTCAATCCGAAGATATGCAGCAAGTGGCCGTGGCATCTACTGGAATGGTTTTCCCAAGTGCCAAGGACTGGTACAGACTTGACCTGCTCTTGCTGGCGCCATCCACCACTGCGGTCAGTACGCTTGTCCCACGTTACTAGGTTGTAGCGGTAGGTGAGCCCGTAGAAGTACGCCGCATTCACCATTGAATAGAAGAGCGTCACCCTAGGCAGCTTCGGCCAGCGGGACCACAGCTCTATGTGTACTGGTGTCCAAGAGAATCCAATAAGTCCGAGATTAATCTTCATTGTACCTCCGGTCGTTTAGTGACAAGCCTTACCAGCTTGATGTTGAGTACCATCAGCTCCTTAGCCTTGGCTTCGTCGCCTGAGTACGCCTTCTTATACGCCTCGAACGTGGCGTCCAGCAACTCTTCCTCAGTCGTAGCGCCCTTCAGTGCTGTGCGCGCTTTGGCTGGGCCAATACCAGGACAGCCCTTGACGTTGTCGATGGAGTCACCAACCAAGATCTGCGTGTACAGACTGTACATGGCATCCCACGGCTTGACCGTCTTGAAGGTGTGCTTACTCCAGTTGTAGTGATCCCCTGGAATCTGCATCATGTCCTTATCATTGGTGACAATGGTGAATGGCGTGCCCAGCGTGGTTAACTCCTGGGCTCGGATGGCCATCAGGTCGTCAGGCTCTAGGCCGTGCGTCACGATAGCATTCTGGCTGACCAACAGCCAGTTTCGGATAGCCTTGAAGTGCACTGGTCGTTCGCTGTGCTTGCGTTGCTTCTTGTAGTCTGGATAAATGAGGTTGCGGAAGTTATCGCCATCCAGGTTGGACAGGTAGATCTCCACCTGCTCCGCCTGGGTCTGTTCGATCACTGCCTCGACAGTTGTGCGTATGGCGTTCAACGCATGACTGGCAGGCTGGGCATCCACGTTGCGTTCGATGGCGTCGCGTGGTAACCCGATCTCGTCTGCGTGCTCGTTAGCTTGGGACTTGTAATCGAAACGCAGGTCCTCGATGGTGTAGTACACCGTCTCGGATACTGCGCCCGTCGCATACACTAGTCCGTCAGCGTCAATCAGTGCTACTTTCTTCTTAGCCATTCATGAACGCCGTCAAGGTATCCTGGGTGTCGTCAGTCGGCCCAGGCTGGGTGCTAGCTACATGGGCAGCCTCTGCTGCAAGGGTAGCCTTCTTCTCTTGCTGAGCAGGCGCTGCTTCAGGCTCAGGCTTAGAGCTGGCGCTCATCTGGTCCTCGATGAAAGCGGCGTCGACCACATCCTCGATGAATAGCTGGTAAAGCTCAGCCAGCTTCGCGATCTGAACCACAGCTACCTGGTTGTTGGTCGAGCTGGCAAGAGTACCAGTAGCCGTCAGTGTAGCCACCGCTGCCTTGAGTACCTCGATCCGGGTGATCTCGTCGGGGTGGCGAAAGTCCATCGGCTTCAGACGGTTGTGCTTGCCGCCCTTCTCGGCTGGGTCGCCACTGCTAGCAGCCGTAGTCGGCGCAGCCGCACCAGTAACCTGGATACTTTCAGCGTTCTTCCACTTGCCGCGCTCTGAGTACTGCACAACAACGGCCACGCCCTCGACCAGGGTGCCACCTGTCGTTACGTCGGCCAAGTCCTTCTTATAGGGGGCGCCGATGCGTGTGCCGTCGACCTCCATAGCCCGCGCGTCCCAGATCTTTGTAACTATGCCTTTCAGTTCGATTGTGTTTGCCAAGTAAATCTCCTAGTTGTGTTGAATGGGGTGGCGTAGGGAATCGAACCCTTGCCTTCCGGGTCACAGCCGGACGCACTACCATTGTGCTATCGCCACATTGAATCGTTGTCGGCTTCCCGACCTAAGAATATTATACCATGCCCTCGCAGGCAGGTCAAGAACTGTCTGTCTTTCTCCTTCTAGGTTTGGGCCACAAGCCCTGTTGAATTGCCCACGCCTTCTTCTCCTCGGCGATGAGGATGTCATGCAGGATCTGGCCAGCGTACGGCTCATCCTGGTTCACGACGAAGTACTTATTGATCTGGGAAACCCCAGCGGCCTTGCGCCGCTTCATGATAGAAGCGAGTACACCGCTCAAGGCATACCGTTCGGCTGCATCAAGTTCTGCGAGATCCCTGGACTCCAACACCAGAAACTTGTTGTCGTCGTACTCCATCGGGTGGTCTGCGATGACCTCCTCCATGGGTGGCCAGTTGATTACTTCCTCGGTCTTGATAATCCTAACCTCCGCCCGGCATCTAGCCAGGCTAGTACCGGGGTGAGGCCAATGCCCACCATAACTCTCACATTCTCGCCGCGTGGTTGCCAGATTGCATACGCCTTCTCGACGTATTCGGACCAGCGCTCACACACGCACCCTTGCGCCTGCAGTACTTTGCGGCAGTTCAACCCTGCACCACTGGGAGCTGGCGTTCGCACGTATCGACGGCATCTCGCCACGCCTTCAGAGGCGACGCTCCGTGGCCAATCAGGGCCGTGTAAGGCCAAGGTCCATACTCCTCTGAGATAATGCGACAGACGCCTCCTCCGCAGACGATAGCGTATGCTCCTGGGTGAAACTCAAGTACTCGGATCATTGCTGCTATAAACATATGTCTCCTTAGATTTCAAATCCAGTCATGCCTAACGGGTTCGACTCCTCATCGAACTCGTACCAATTGTGGCCCACGTCAACGTCGGCCTTGATAAGCCCTTCAAAATCCAGACCAAACTTCTCTCGCAGCACCTGCTCGGTCTCGCTCGTCATGACCTCGTGTATCTCACGAGCAAAGCTGCGCGCCATCTCGTCGCCAATGTCAGTGATGTCGAAGATCAGACTGTCGTGCACGGTATTGACGAAGTAAATCTCGTGCAAGTTACTCCAGGCGTACAGCACCTTGCGGATACGGTTGAGGATGATCTTGATGATGTCCCCAGCCAGGCCCTGTACTGGGTAGTTCTTTATCATCGTTGGTCTGAACGATGCCTTGCCCTTGTAAATCTCCCGCTTGAATACGTAGCGGCTGCCGGTCTGGCTGATGAGCAGGCCCAGCACATCGTCGCCGATCCGCGTCGCAGACTTGGCAACCTTCGCAATCCACTCGTCAGTCATTACCTTCAATCCAGGGTACTCCTTCTCCTCACCTGCTATAAGATCCATGACTTCCTTGTACGGTATGTCGTTGTTGCTGGCAATGGATGCTGGACCAGCGCCGTAAGCTCGCTCGAAGCTGAAACTCTTTGAGTTCTTGCGCTTGTGTGTCCAGTGCGGGTCCTTCGTCAAGTACCCAGCGCGTACTACCTCGTACTCCACAGCGGCTGCGATTGCTGCGTACTTGGAGTGGAAGTCTATGCCAGCATGCAGATCCTTAAGCATGTGCGTATCCTGCGATTGGATACCCCGCACCACGATCTCGATCTGTGATAGATCTATCTCCATCAGCCGTCCGCCTTCTTTGCGCGATGTAAAGTGCGTGCGTATTGGGCCATGATCGGCGTTCTGGAGATTAGGCGAGCTAGATGACAGGCGAGCCGTGTTGGCTATGGTCTGGTTAAGGCTACCGTGGATCTTGTTGTCGTGATCCCAGGTCAACTTCGAGTAGCCTATGAAGTATGTTGTCGCTTGCTTCTTCAGCTTGCGCCAGATTAGCACGGCGTCGATAGCCTGACCCACTGCCTTATCCGTGGACGAGTGCTTAGCTATTTTCTTCAGAGCGTCCTCGTCGACTGAGGAAGTCTTGGCGTGAGTCATCGGCGTGTTGGTCCACACTACCTTGTGAATCTTGTCCCGAGGCATGCCTTTCTTCTTGCCAGACTTGAAGTACACCTGGTTCCCATCGTCATCCAGTAGTGGTAGTCGGTACTCATACTTGTACTCGCCGCCATAGACCAGCGTTGATAGCATCGGGTTACTACCCAGTGATATAGCCAGATGCGGGACACCTGCCAGCTGCAAGGTAGCATTCGCCCTGGTCGCAGCTTCTTCAATCTCTTCTGCCATCTCACCTTCAAACTGATCCATAGCCGCTTTCTTCTGGAAGTGCATGCCATTGATCTCGGCTGAAGTCAGGGCCAGGGTGGCGCCCATCTCCTCCTGCAATAGCGGGATCATGCCGTAGTCCTGAGCCAGCCTGAGCTGGTCGAGGAACAGCCGCCCGGTACTGTTGATGTCGTGCAATAGGTACGGGTCTACTTCCTCGTCGGGGATATTCTCAGTCGATATCCCTTTGTTCCAGTACTCTTTCAGCCGGCCTGGCTTGGTCGGCCAGCCCCGCTCTGACGTGCAGAAGTCCAGGCTTGGGTTGATTACGTTCTGCCCGCGCAGCCTGTACTCGGCTACCATGGTGTCCCAGATCTTAGATCGTGGGTCCAGTATCCACGAGTACCATTGCTCGGCGTACTGATTGTGCGGATGCGCCAGCATCTCCAGATCGTACTTGATGTTATGTCCGATCAGTAGGGTGCCCGGTCCAGGGGCAGGGATCGCCACATGCTTAGCGGACTTGAATCTTGTGTTTGTCTGGTTACGGGTACGCAGTGGGCGCCGCGTGTCAACGTCACCCATGCCCAGCCAGACAATCCAGTTGTCAGGGTGATGCGGGTTGGCTGCGAAGTCGCCCACCGCCCCTTCGCCTACGTTGTTGAGGCTGGTCTCAACGTCCAGTACTCGTGCGATCACTTGTCAAGCCCATTGTCAAACTCCAATACGAAGGCCAGCAGCCTGAGTGCTGGAGCTAGCGGGTTGTCTTTGTCTGCTTTCTCGGCTCGTGCGTCTACGGTGTGGTTAGTAACAGGTGCAGTTGGGTATCCTGCATCGTCTTCCGCTACTTTCACTGGCAGATGCCCGAGACTCTCGGCCTCAACATCCTCCAGGATCTCTCGTAATTCTGTAACTGTCATAAGAATGGCGTATCCCTGTCTTCGGTGCCGTCTATACCACGAACCTGAAAGGCAGTCACTTTGGCCTCTGGCTCCATTGGATTTTCTGGATCAGTGACTACGACGTACCTGGGAATAATACCCAGCGGCTCGCTGTCAGAACGACTGCGTGCATAGTAGCTTAGGATATCTAACTCGCCGAAGCCGGCGTCTACCAGCTCGGACAGCTTGTCACGCATCTCAATAACTGTTCTGAATTCTTTGCTCATTCAAACCTCGCTCTTGGAAAGTCAGGGTAAATTTCAAACTTCGCTTTACGCAAGGCGTTGTCGCCCGGCGTATCCATCTTGTTCTTCGGGACGTACAGCCCGCGCTTGTTGGGGTAGGCCAAGTCTATGCCCAACGTAATGAGCGCATCGACCTCGCTCTGAATGGCTTGGCCGCTGCCTGCTAGCTGGTGCATCTCGATGAACAGGACACCATTTGTCTGGCTATTCGCCTGGTGTACTGCGATGACCGGGCAGACCTCCTTCGCTAGCTGCCTGCCATACTGGAACTTCAAGCGTAGAGACTCCACGCCGTCGTCGGTGTTGCTACCCTTAACACCTACCAGTTTGTGCAACTGGTCGAAGACAATCAGCTTGGGGTTGTACGCTCTAATCTTGGAGCGCACTAGACCAGGCGTGATAATCGAGTTGTCGATCAGAATGATCCGCTCATCGAAGGGTACGCCCAGCTCCTGCTCCATGCGATCCATTGCCAGGTGCTCCATTTGCAAGAGCTGTTCGTTGGTCCAGCCTAGCAGTGACCGCATTATGCGCAGCCGCACCTTGTCGCCGGCTTCCTCGTTGTTGAAGAACAGCAGGTGCTCGCCTGGATTCATCTGCGTTGCCATGTGTGTGGCCTCACTGACCAGCATGGTTGACTTGCCAGTATCCACGTAAGCTGCCAGGGCAATCAGATCCCCAATGCGTATAGGACCCACGGCGTCGTTGAGTTCCTGTAGTCTCCAGGCCAGCCCGCCCTTCAAGCTGCGCACTCTGTCAAGCAGGGTACTCAGGTCAGTACGTACCTCGCTGCTGTGGTCGGTGTGCAACCCAGCGGCCAGCTTCGCTGCGTCTACGTCGTCCAGTATCTCAGAGAACAGATCGAAGTTAGTCTCGCCGGAGCTGAACCGGTCGGACTTATCGGCTATTTTGCCGGCCCAGTCTCGCAGGACCAGGGTTTGCAGCAACTCGTTGGCAGGCGCCTTGCTCATTACAGCTATGGACCGCTGGAGTATTGCCTTGACGCTGGCTAGCTTCTTCTCTGTGAAGTTCGGATGCTGCTTCAGCTTGATCCACTCCCAGAAAGACTCGATGTTGGTTGCGATGTTACCGCGTGGTGGGCGCAGGGTGTACCATGCCTGGATGTCGGCGAGCACGGTCTTCGTGCCATGCTCTAGCAGATGTTCCGGTATTACCCGGTCGTACCTCTCGAAGATCTCGCGGTCCCGGATGAATAAGCCCAGCAGGCTTGCGTCTGCCTGGTCAGTCATTTATTCGTCGATAGGGGAACTGGTGCCACACGGCTTTGTCGTAGTTGCCGAACTGGTCGAACTCTATGTTCGTTATGGTCCGCTTTTCTGGCGGTTGGGGGAATGGCCGGTCGTGCTGCCGGTTATGCCGAATCTCCAAGTACTGTCTGCTGTGTGTGTGTAATATGGTGTGCTCAACGCCTATCTCTGTCAGAGCGGCCTGCAATTTCTGTAAGTCTGTCATGCTTATATCTCCTAGTGTTCCTCGTACTCGTTATACTCGTACTCGTCACTGTGCTAGCCTCCCCTCAAGGGAGGCTAGCCTAGTACTAGTACCTAGTAACTAGTATCTTGCCATAGAAAAGACCAAAGGTCAAGGGGCAACTAACAATCGTCATCGACCCACACTTCGCGCAGCTCATCGTCCTCCTTGTTGAACTCAAAGTTAACCTCGTCGCCGCTAGCGGCGGGGACCTCGACGTACTGAGTCTGGCCAACGTCGTTCAGGATTACACCTTCTACGCCTGCTTCCTTCAGTGCTACTACCAGTGCTTCAGCTTTCGTCATGATCTTTCTTCCTTTTGGTTGATGCTGCGATGATAACAATGGCACAGATCAGGCCCATGCCTCCGATGCTCAACGTAACCGCATCCCAGTGGGCGGCGGGTAAGCTGAATACGTTGCTCTCTGCGTTAGCAAAACGAGCGAACAGACTGGCGGTCAATAGCATGCCCCAACCGACAGCGATTTTCCAGTAGTGTCGCGGCTTCATAGCTTGGTGTATATCTTGCCAAGCATGTCACGCAGCCGTTCTTGCTCGGAGCTGAAATTCACCGCATAGGCGGCACGCGACACAGTGGCATTAGTACCGCTCAGTGTCTCCAGCGCGGCGTGTTCTTCCTGCGTCTCCACTGTAATGCTAAGTGTGTACGGTCGGAAATCAGATCCTCTGGTGTTGGTTACTTTCATAATATGTCCTCGAATGCGAATAGAAGGATGACGGCCAGCGTGAGCCAGCCCCAACCGCCATCACTGAGCCAGCTTGCGAGTGATTGCAGTGTGTATTTCATCTGGTGTAAATACTTTAGGGTCAGTCTTGTCTCCATATCGTGCGTTAAGATCACCGTGTCGCATCACATACACGTCAGCGACCTGCTTGATCTTACGACGCATAACCTTCTGCGACCGGCGTACTGCCAAGTTGTCATCGTCCAGCCAGATCACCACCTTCTCGTACCCAGCTTGGGCTATCTCGTCCACGACGTTGTTCGTCATGTACGTACCAAGCAGGGACCAGGCATCGAAGCCGCCTTGGTCAACCCGGATGGATGACAGGATATCCTCAGTCAGTACTAGTACGCCGCCGTTCCTGTGCGTCGGATTACGCTTGGGACTAGACCGGAACACGGGATTCTTAATGTGTTCCAGCCTGGTAGTCAGGTACTTGGGGCCTTGGTCGCCGCGTAGCACACGCCGCCGTTGGTAGGCCAATAGCTTGTGCTCTGCGTCGAACACGGGCAAGATGGTGCGGCCCCATGCCTCGGACCAGCCGATGTCGTAGTAGCTCTGAACCGATGGCTTGATGCCATACTGGTGCAGCCAGGCAACGTGCTCAACCGGCTGCTCAGTTATCTCGAACGTCAGGTCGGGCGGTAGGTGCAGCTCTCCCTCGATCTGCAAGCTCTGCCCTCCTCTTCGTATGTACGCCTGCTCGCCTGTCATGCCGCCATGATTGGTGCAGTTGTGGCAGTAGGCCAGCCACTTCGCCCCCTTCTTGGTGATGAACAGGCGCTGCTTAGTATCCTGCCCAGCGGGGCAGTTCGGGTGGTTCATCTGGATGCGTTCATCGTCATCCATTTCCTTGATGTCAGGGTTGAACTCGAACAGATCCTTGATCTTGATGTACTCGCTCACAGTACCTCCGTTATCTCGATGCCGGCTACGTGATCCGGGTCAAGACCAAGTGCTGCGAATGCAGCAAGGCACGCAGCCTGGATGTTAGGCTGCTCCTCCAGCGTGATGGACCACTTCAAGTACCTGTGGCCTGTGTCCTGCCACCACACGGTCGCGACGTAGTTCTTCAGCCCGTCGGGCCTCGCCTCTGCGGTGATGGTGACAGCTTTCTTGCTGTCCCTACGGTTCTTCGGTCGCCCGCTACCCTTCACCAGCCGGAGCCTCCATCAGCTTGGCCAGGTTGAGGGCTGCGTCTCGGGGGCATATGCCATAGGCCCAAAAGTCTTCATGGTATGCCACCCACCGCCCCTTGCTGAGTTTGTCCAGGGTCAGTGGGTAGATTTCATCTACCGGATTGTCTACTAATTTTCCCATTACTTACCTCTCTCTTTCAGCCAGTTGTTGAAGGACCGTTGCCTTGCCAGGTCCAGACGGCGACGGGTGGTTGCTCGGTCAGTCTTACTAAAGGCGCTGCTGTACTCGCGGTACTCAAGCTGCGTGTGCATGTGCTCGTACCGCACGTATGCACTGTGCTCCTCAGTGTTGTCGAAGTACACGACGATGCCGTTGACTACTAGGCTTGGCCTCCTCGACGCGGGCACGCCACGCATCACAGACACGTGGAGGGCATGTGATCTACCCACCAGAATAATAGCAGCACGCAGAACAAGACACTAAGGAACAGCGCGGTCTTGGTCCACACCCACAGCGCGTGTAGAAATTTACGAAGCATCGGGTATACCTCCTAGTTTAATCCAGTTAGCGTTACGCCAGAATCCCTCGAAGTCTCGCTCGTCCATGCGCAGGGCAAGGGCTGTCTTACGCTTGCAGTCATTGCATAGCGTGTCTTCCAGCTCGCCGCCCTCATCGAAGGACACTCGCATCGTAGCGTTGCAGGCTCTACAGTGCATTAGACACGATACTCCAGCGAGCGGATGACGTGATTATGCAGCTCCTTCCATATACTAAGCTGTCGGTCAGTCTCTACAAGCTCCGGCCAGTTCCTCTTAAGCTCGTCCTCGTGTGCGTACCAGCCGTCCCATGTACTAAGCACGCCGCCACCTTCCAGGTGCCAGAACAGACTGCGATAGTCTGCGTCACTCATTAGAAAGCCACCTTGTTTGGGTCTTCATTGAAGTGGAGTATGGTCGACACAGCTAAGAAAAACGTAGCCAGCAGAGCGAATAGCGCAAACAAGCCAGTGCAGTTGTGGGAGGCAAGAGCCGCGAGAGCCAGCACCCAGCCGATTATCATGCCACGCCTGGTCAACTTGTGGTAAGTCACGGCCCCACCGTGTAGTAGATACCAGTGTTCGGATCGAAGGTGAAGTCGCCACCACTCTTGAGAAAGCTGGTCATTCTCCAGCCAGGAACGGACTTCCAAGATCCCTTGAACTTCTCATCTCCAGTAGCTACGTCATGCTGGTACACGGAGCTGTCTGCGTTCACTACGCACAGGTACTCCTGGTCGAAGTGCTTGGCCAGGTCCAGTGCCAACTCCTTGGCGGTTTCGTAAGGAGTCAGCACAATCAAGGATTTCTCTGGCTTACCCTGCCACTGGCCTTCAAGCCAGTACGCATCAAGACCGCGCTTGCCAGCCATCGCTGTCATCAGGTCGCGCCGGTACTCGTTCACGCAGTCGCTGTACTCCAGCCGGTCGGACGTTGTAACTATCATCGGTGTGATTCTTGCTCTCATGCTATTGTCTTCCTCTTTCTGATTACCTGAATGTGAGCGCCAAAGGTGCGACCACTGGCGTCCAGCTCAGCCTGGGTGTAGGGTACTAGTGCCCGAACGTAGCCCTTACGCATGCGCTCAGGGCGCTCAGCTACGGGCGTATCAGAGCGGATTACAGCCCCGTTCTGGTCAAGGGCAGTACCCATGCCTTGGGGCGGCATCAAACGTACAGCTACGCGGCCACCAGCCAGTGTGGGGGTAGGTTTCGCTTGCTTTCTCATGTGTTCACCCTCACGTATCCCTTTAGCCATTCAAAGTTCTTGGCTGCCCATTCGTCGAAGGCATTGAATTCCATGCGTGTGGTGTCGAGTTGGATAGGCTCGAACGTGTGTACCAACTCCATCAGGACCTCGTGATTGTCGGCTTCCCTCTTGGTGTCGAAGGCCTTGTCGTCGTCGGTCATCCATCTCATTACTCGTTTTGCCATGCCTTATTTCTCCTTACAGTTGGAAGTAGCGTTCAGCCATCAGCCAGGTTGCCCAGGCTGCGATCATCACGCATACAACGCCGGCACTAGTGTCGGCGACGATTCGCCAGTCAAGCTGGCGTGAAGCAGGGGGCATACACGTCGCCCTTGATGAGCGGCTTGCACTTCCAGTGCGGGTGGTTCTGGAAGTGTGTGGGTGTTGTGACTGCATCGTGTGTGTGTCCTCCAGCCACGCTGAGCGTGGCAAGTAAGCATGACAAAGCCAACAGTCCAGCCACGATCATGCCTGTGATTGCCATAAGTTTATTTAATCGCCCCAGCCGCTCGATTCCGTCGATTGCATCATAGATTTTCTCTATGAGCAGACGGTGAGTTACGTGTTCTGGTATGCGGCTACGCATGGTTTCCTGACCTCCATCCAGTGTACTCACCTCCCCCAAGCTGCAACACCATTTTATCCTGCTCGTGAGCTAGCTTCGCGTCAAGGTGGGCACTGCGGCGGACACGAGCGGGCGCACACCAACGGAACTCGTGGCACAGCCATCGAGCTAACCAGAAAAACAGCCCGATATACACAAGCGCAGCCACGAGGTAGCCTAATGCTTCAAACATATCAGTTCTCCTTGAGTGCGTTGACGATAGTGCGCGCCGATGAGATGTACGTACTCAGTAGCATGCGTGCTCGGTCGCCGGTCATCTTGTACCGGGCGCCGGTACTTGGCGCCAACTCGCCGTCTTGCAGTGTACCAGCTATGACTTGGACAAGTCCAAGCGCAGCCCGCATCGTGACTGCGACAGACGCTGGCTTGGATTTGGGAGCGTGTGGATCAGGGCGCACGTCAGGCTGCGTACCGGCTGCGTTCGGGTCAAGTGGGAAAGGTTTCTTAGTAATGGTGGTCATACTGGTTGCTCCTCTAAGTTTACCAGGTCGTAGATGAAGTCCCGCATTGCCTTGCGGGCAGTTAGGTCGTCGCTGTAGTCATCGTGCTCAGCCTCAGCCTCCGCATAAGCAGTAGCAGTGCAGTGCGGAAAGCCAGTAGCGAACGCAATCGGACAACGCTCGTGCGTCAACGGCTCAGTGCATATGGGCGTACTGAAGCGATAGCAAAAATCGCATGACTCCTCACCAATCGGCTCGTCTTGGTCGCCATCGGCGAGCTTGTCCCAATGTATCTTGCACTTTTCCCATGCCTGGGTAGTTTCGGGGTTCATTTTCATACGTATTTGTCCTCTATCAAGTGGGACTGGCCGAACTTAGCCAGCACATAGCCGACCAGGTTGCTGAGCCTGCGCATCTTGTGGGGCATTTCACCTTCTACGAACATGAATTGCGTGCCCCGTCTTCGGTGCGCGATACGCTCATCCTTGAGCTGCTTTACGAGTTCGTCGCCAGCAGCGGGCGATAGTTCAACTAGTCTAATCATGCGGCCACCGCCGCATCGAACGCGGACCACACGATACGACTCCCACCCTTGGGGCGTACGCTTCCCAGGGCCAGTGTGCTAGCGAGGGCGATTGCGTTCGCCTTCGTCCGGTCCCTCATATCGAAGGGTCGGATGTCCGTGATCTTGGTCCCGTCGTCGTTCGTGAACACGGTAGCCTTATGGAATACTCGGTACTTGGTGTTCATGGGAATATCCTCGCAGTAAGTACTCGCCGCAATGCTTCGAGCTGCCGTGCGGCAGTCTCTAACCTTGTCTCCAGTTCGTAGCAGTCCCCCTCGTCGTTAATGTCTAGGTCTGACATTTCGTAGACCAAGAACGCTAGCAAGCCATCACCGCAATTGTCTGCTTGCTGCTCACTCTTGACGTGTGATAGGTCTCCGCCTGCGTACAGGCTTACGATTAGTCGTTGAATCGGTGTCAGCATAATATTACCTCAGTAGTTTGAGCACCGCAGCATCAATGCCCGTAATGCTCAGTTCCATAGCATCATCGAACGCTTCAGCAGATGTTGCAATATTGGTCTTAACCTTCTTCGCCAGGCTTGCACGTATGGACTTGAGCGCGCGAATTTCCTCAAACTCAGAGCGATTATCGTCCACGAGCGTAGCAAGCGCGTCAGGGCTGGTCTCGATTGCGCCTGGTACGTCGAACGGGTTGGCGTTCTGGTTCTTGACCTTGCGGAACTTGCCCTCCTTCTTGTTCCAGCCAATAGGCCCAAAGGTGTTGAACCAGCGTTTCAGGTGCGCCCTGTACGCAGGCGACACTGCTGAGTGCAAGTTAGTCGCTAGGTCCATGTTGCCGTGCTCTTCCATGTGCTGCAAGCAAGACACAGCCGCTTCGTGGATCGATACGGACAGCTTGCCCGAACGCCCTTTGATGCCAGCAATCGCGCGGGTCACCTCGGTCTTAGTCATTAATTTCATGATGTATCTCCAGTAGTTAAATTCCGATAGACTGCGCACGAATACCGAACGCAGTCACTCAGAATCTAATTCCCTTCCCAGTGTGAGACACGTCACAATGCGCTGGCGAATTTCGTTCGGGATTTAGGTTGCTTGTTCTCAGCTATGGCCGACTCATGCATCCGCACCAAGACTTCCCAAGAAGGCGTGTCCTAATCGTTATTTTCGGGCTGGCAGACCGAATCCGATTGAAATTCCCAGGCTTTATCCTGGCTGGCAGTATCACTCGTATCTGCTACCAGCGTTGACCATGCTGGTGGACGCTGTAAGGCGACCACAAGCTGGACACGCGGCGATTGGACACGAGCTAGGCTCCCAGGTTCTTTACAGTCGATTGCCCGCATGCTCGGCTAGTCTTTGGCTTCCTGCCCACCTACTCACATGCGCGGTTCGACTCGCAGATCAATCAATGGTCCGTGTCTGCCAAAATCCCTTGGTACACTTTAAGCATAGCAGGTCTTGCTAGGTTGTCAAGTATTTAGTCATTCTCCTAATTCACCAGCTCAAAGACGCCTGGTGATAGCTTGATGAACGAGTACACCTTGCCTAGGTGCTCAACTGTCGTAGTACACCCTACTGTCAGGCATACTGCCACGTAGGGGAACTCAACCGGGAACGTGTCTGCATTCAATGGCGTCATGATGCCTTGTCCCATGCTGCGTCCTTCTCATCGCGGGTCATGCGTATCCAGTCAAGCTGGAGACTTCTCGCTTCTTCCAGCTCAGCTATGCGTGCGTGGATTTCCGCACTTGACCAGTTGTCCAATATCTCTAGTATCTCGGCGTTCTTCGTCATGGTCTAGTCCTCACGTCGTTGCTGTTACCCCTAAGTATCGTTCATCCTGGAAAAAAGTCAAGAAGAAAGTCAGGATTCTAGATCTTATCTTACAATCTCTAGCGTTATCAAGGGGTTAGCCTTGCATGCAAGCGCGCTCGTAGCGGGCACATACGCGCTAGCGCAGGCACATCGCGCACCTAGGCGCGTCCGATGCGCGCACACGTTCGACGGACACACGCGGATACGTGGGCGCCGCACACGCGCACACGCACGCGAATTCGCCCGCGGGAGGCCCCGGGTACCCCCCTGTGAGAGGCGGGGTCGGGGGTTTATGCCCCCTAGACTACCGCGGGGTGAAAACGGACGTGCCGCGGACAGCGAGGCTAGACGCTGAGAGCAGAGCCAGGGCCGCTAGAGCCCGCCACAGCGCTGCGTTCGTCCAGAATGAATGCTAGGGTGCCAGTCCCATTAAAAGCGCGCTCTAAGCGCTTCTCCTTGGACACGGCTCCAGGAGTCGGAATACTCAGGTGTGTCAATTGTTTGACGCTAGGGCCTCCAGGAGATTCTATGTATCAAAATAATGGCGCTGCATAACTTCGGCCAGAAGATCGGCCAAAAAAGAATTTGAAATTAATTTGGAACTTCTGGAACTCCTAGCTGTCTAATTATATGTAAGGCACACGAAAGCTTGCTAGGCGAAGCTGGGGCAAGCCGGTAGTGTGCACTACTATCCAAGAGTTCGGTCGCTACTGGCAGGGGGCGACACGATGCTGAGCTATGCCTTCGCCGGCACTCAGCGAGACCCAAGGTAGGTGCTGACCGCCATGGGAAGGGTAAAACGGGATAACGTGTCAAAATGCTAATCCCCTAAAGGATTAGCTAATTGGGTAAGACCGACTGGTCGCACTACCAGTATAATGTAAGGTGTCCCGACAAGGCGAACTCAAGGGGGACAATTCGATGGCTGTGCTTTAGGGCACAGCTTGCGTAAGGCGAGTACTAGACTAGGTGACTAGTGGAACTGGACTAGTGGGACACGCGACTAGGAGACAAGGTATATTGATACCTACCCCTGCCCGAGACGACGATAGATTATGATGCAGTGCAACAACACACTACGAGGCCCCAAACTATGAATTTCGGAACAGCACTAGAAATGCTAAAGAACGGCGGGCGCGTCGCCCGTGACGGGTGGAACGGAAAAAGGGTGTTTCTCTTCCTGGTCCCCGGCTCTACCTTCACTGTAAACCGAGCGCCGCTTCTGGGAATCTACCCAGAAGGCACGGTCATAAACTACCAACCTCACATTGACATGAAGACAGCCAACGATACAATTGTACCCTGGCTGGGTTCTCAGTCTGATCTGCTGGCCGACGATTGGGTCCGCATAGAGTAGAAATAGCCAACGGTTGCATAGACACGTAAGGATCGTGTGCGGACTGTAAACCCGTTCCTTCGGGCAATCGGGGTTCGATACCCTGGGCAACCACCAATCTTACTGGAGAAACGAATTGAGCACACCGAAAAATCAGTATGAAGCCTTGCTTGACAACCTGGATGACCTCGACGTAGAGTACCAGGTCTTCGAGAGTGAGGACGGATTCGAGATCGACCCTGACGACGATGAATACGAGAGTTACTATTTTGACGCCAAGGGTAACTTGGTAATCCCGGAGTAAACTATGGCATCCTTTGTACCAGTCGAGAAGAAGATTTACAAGTACCTATCCCTGGACGGGACGGGTAATGGTCCGATCACGAACATTAATATGGCCCTCGCTGTTGCAAGTGATGTAGCGCCTATCCAGTATTACGTCCAGCCGCCCGTAGGCGAGCAGTGGTACATGCATAGAATGATTGTCAACTACAAGGACAACCCTGGGTTTTCAGCCAATGAATGGGCGTCTACTAATAATATTCTGACGAATGGAATCTCGCTTGGGGTCAATAGCGGCGACAATGGAGAGGATGTTATTCTTGATATGGTTGGTACCCCATATCTTAACATTCAGACGAACGCTGCGTGGGGCGCGATGTTCTACGATGTCGATCTGAAGACGTGGGCGTCAGGGGACGAGTTCATTGTAGGGCGCTGGTCATTCTTCAAAGATGATGAAACCGCTGGTGGACTCAACGGGCTGGTGCTGGATGGCAGTAAGAAGCAGCGCCTGGTTATGACACTGCGCGACGACATGACTAACATGATCGGTCCGTTCGTTGCAGCCGTTAGAGGTCACGTCCTGTGAGCGAGGACGCCCCTGCAAACAAACCACTGGTCAAACGTGCCCAGCGCAGCGCGCGGGGGCGCTTCCAGAAAGGACACAAGCTGGCGAAGGGTCGGCCAAAGGGTAGCAAGAACCGGGCGACACTAGTCCGTGAGCAGATGGAAGAGAAGGGCACTTTGATGCTAGGGCGGGTATTCCCGCACCTGGTTAAGAAGGCCCTGGAGATGGCCATGGAGGGCGACAGAGAGATGCTCAAGGAGTTCTTGTCCAGGGGCATGCCGAAGAATAGAACCGATAAAGAAGGTACTCCCGACCGGATCGAGGTTGTCATCAACAACTTGGTAGCCGCGGCACGCCCGGAGCGCAAGGCCATTGAGGCTGAAGTCGTCGAGGATGTGCCAACAATCGAACACAAACCCACTGAGGACATCTCAGTCGTGGTACACACGAACGGCCTTGAACGGGTCGAGAGAGGATAAGCATGGCAGGATTTAAAGACGTGGCGGCAGCCAAGCGCAGGCGCCTTGCCAGGATGGAAGAGGCGCTTGCAGGCGCCAAGGGCGCACGCACTGGTGGTACTATGAGGCGCGCTACCCCAGCACCAGCCAGGGCAGCGCGCAAGATCGTGCAGCCCAAGGTAACCCCAGCACAGAAGGTGCGGTCGATCTCCGGCGGCACGGGTGCACGCGACGCGCGCATGGCCGAGATCAAGCGCCGCATGGCAGAAATTATGAGTTCAAATACAACCCCTGACAGGAGAAACTAATTTTGGCATTACCCGACAGGAAGCAGGCATCAGTCCCTGAGATCGGCGTCTTCGTCTACTTCCAATGACCGACAACTTCAGGCGCAGCTCGTCTGATGAGGACCGCTTCTCATACGATCCCATAGCGCACGCGCGAACGGTGATCGTTGAGGAGCATCGCCTCATCCACGATGGCATGTTCTTTACGGCGCGTGGTATCATAACAGGTCTTGCCGCTGCCGGAACATTCGATATCCTATTGACTACTGGCCAGATCGCGCCGCACTTGCGGACTGTGGTCTTCGCATTTGATGGTGGTCCAGCACAACTAGAACTATTTGAGGGAACCACGGTCAGTGCGGCTGGCACAGAGGCCACGGTCGTAAACAATAACCGTCTAAGCGACAACACGCCGCAGACAGTTATCACGATTGGTCCGACGGTTACAGACGTGGGCACCAGTCTAGGAGCCTTCTATCTACCAGTGGGAGTACCTGGCTGGGAGGGACCGGATATCGGCGAGGAGTTCGTGCTGGAGAACAACAACCAGACCTATCTAGTGCGGTTCACCAACAATACGGCAGGTGCAATTACTGCCGGCGTCAAGTTGGCCTTCTACGAGGTCAGCTACCGAACGTAAGGAAATACTATGTCAGCGATGGTACTCGAATTCGACCTGCACAAGAAGCAGCAGGAAATCTTCGATGACCCGTCGCGATTCAAGGTCGTGCCTGCCGGGAGAAGGGGTGGCAAGTCCTTCTTCGCGGCGGTCACAATGATTGTAGAAGGGCTGAAGCACACCAGCCCGAACGGGCGGGACCTCAAATTGGCCCCAGTCTGGTACGTCGCCCCAACCTACGGGCAGGCGAAGGACATCATGTGGCGCCAGCTTAAAGAGCTGGCCGCCCCGGTGACCAAGCCGGGTGGTGTGTGGGAGAAGGACCTTACCATAGAATTAATCAACGGGCGCCGGCTGGCGCTCAAGGGTTCAGATAACGAGGAGACGCTTCGCGGCGCTGGCCTGGGCTACCTCGTTATGGACGAGTACTCCAGTATGAAGTCCCATGTATTCGACGTAATTCTGCGACCGACCCTATCGGACTTTGAAGCCCCAGCACTGTTTATTGGTACGCCGAAAGGCAAGAACCACTTTTACGATCTGTACTTGCTAGCCAAGAATGGTGTCGCAGACATGGCAGCCTTCACGTTTACGACCGCCGACAACCCAATAATCAGTAAAACTGAGATCGAGTTGGCGCGTATGATGATGTCGGACGCTGCATTCCGCCAGGAATACATGGCAGAGTTCACGAACGCAGGATCTGGCGCCTTTAAGGAAGAGTGGTTCGACATCCACGAGCACAGACCAGAGATGAAGGACAGCAGATTCTACATGGCTGTTGATCTGGCCGGCTACGCGGACGAGGCGCTGGCCACAATCCAGAAATCCGCACTCAAAAAGCTCGACGAGCATGCCCTAGTGGTGGTTGAGGTCGGGAAAGAGGGCTGGCTGGTGCACGAAGTCCAGCACGGACGCTGGGGAGTGCGCGAAACGAGCCTCCGCATCCTCAGAATGGCGCAGAGGTACGCCCTTTCGGGCCTGGGTATTGAGAAAGGGTCGCTGAAGAACGCGATTATGCCCTATCTCAACGACCAGATGCGCAGATTGGGGCACTATCCGTCGATTTCGGACCTGACGCACGGCGGAAAGAAGAAAACCGAGCGAATTGTCTGGGCATTGCAGGGACGTGGCGAGCACGGGCGCATATCCTTCATGAAAGGACCCTGGAACAAGGCCCTATTGTCGCAATTACTCGACTTTCCGAATCCGCTATCGCACGATGACCTCATCGACGCGCTGGCATACATAGATCAGATTTCACAGGTTGTCTACGGCGATGCCGAAGGCGGCTACGAAGACACATGGGAGCCAGTCGATGAAGTCGCTGGATACTGAGGACCAAACTTATGGCAGTTGTTGAACAAGACACTCCGGGCCGGATTCCTGCGGCTCCAGGATCAGGCGGAGCACTACTGGCCTGGGTGAATACACGCGCAGGCGTGAATGGTTGGTGGGCAAGTGACCGCGATAGCGATCACGATAGCAGATGGGAAGAGTACTACCGGCTGTGGCGCGGTATTTGGGCATCGCAGGATAAAGACCGGCTGTCCGAACGCAGCAAGCTGATAGCGCCTGCCTTGCAGCAGGCTATCGAGGGCATCACGTCCGAGATCGAGTCTGCGGTGCTGGATCGCAAGGAGTTCTTTGATGTAGTCGATGATCCGGCTGACGTATCCGCAGCGAACAAGGTGCAGAACGCGCAGCCAACGACTGCAGAAGAGGCGGCGCAGATCCAGGCCAACAAGACCAAGCAGCAGGATATCGGGCAGCTTAGACGCAGCCTGAGTTACGAGATGCACGATGCAGATTACGATCTGGCGATGGCTGAGATCTTCTTGAATGGCTCTATTTGGGGGACAGGAATCGGCAAGATTAACTTTGAGGACATAGAGTTCTTCGAGGTTGAGAACGTCGGCGGCGAGCCGCAGAGCGTGGCGAAAGTCAAGCCGCAGGCTAGACTGGTACCGATCATACCCCAGCAGTTCACCATAGACACCGCGGCAAAGCGCCTGAGCGACGCCATGGGCTACGCACACACGTATGCTGCGCCACGGTGGGAGATCCTGAAGCTACAGCGCGCAGGCGTCTTTAGAGACGTTCCACTACAGCGCCAGACGCCGAACGATCCTATTGACTCAGATGAGAATACTGACTCTAACGCAGACAGTGAACATCGTTGACTACCGGGGCCTGGTACCGCGAGGTATGTTGGAGGAGTTCTTGCTGGAGTCTGAGGGTCTGGAAGCTGGCGATCCTGCCCCAGAGGGGCTAGAGGTAGATGGCGAAGAG
>Ga0114922_10000438_pt1 | contig 39814 bp, 31 predicted proteins | sample AartaG_FD_100975 | JGI IMG/M metagenome (GOLD analysis project Ga0114922, IMG submission 100975) | Deep subsurface microbial communities from Aarhus Bay to uncover new lineages of life (NeLLi) - Aarhus_00045 metaG | ecosystem: Environmental > Aquatic > Marine > Oceanic > Sediment | place... | reverse complement strand
TTGATAAATTTCTTTCAAAAAGAATTTCCAAAACTTTTTGGCCCTGTATTAAGAGAAAAAATTGTTGAAGAGTTGATCAAAATCATAGAAACCAATTCACCTTCTAAAGACCATCTCAAACCAAGTCAAATGCTCTGGAACGCTGTAGATATCTCAACAAGAGCCGATTCTAAAAATCCAAAGTTCGTCCCCGTGATCTTAACCATCATCAATCAAGAAGATATCGAAAAACTTTCTAATGGTCAAACTGTATCCAAGATCCGCAACCACGCTATTGCCAGAATCCTCGATGAAGCATATAAGCAAGGCGCGCTACTCTCTATGCGAGATATCGGCCTATTCTCATGGCGTTACCCTGGTGCCATCTCTAAATTCAGAAAACAATATGAGAAAGAACATAATGTCACTCTACCCCATACGGGATCGATACAAGATATGGGTAGTTGTATTTCTCACAAAAAAATAATCATTCAAAAAATCATCGTTGAAAAAAAAGATCCGTTGGTTGTCTCTAAAGAAACCAAACACTCTATGCAAGCTGTTGATCGTTATCTCAAAGATTTTCATCGAGTAGAGCATTGTTATAACAACGGTAAAGATATTCATTTTACTACAACGGCAACTGGATTAAATAAATTCGTTGTCAAGCAATACTGGGAGATTTTACAAAATACTCAAAAAAATGCTTGACTTGCCATTTGGCATTAACTTTGGCGGAGACCTCATGACCCCCAGTCATGAGGGATTTTTGACTTAAACACAGTCGCTCAATTTTCACTTGTATACAATCATTTGTATCCATTTGTATTTATCTGTATCTTTTTTAACAAAAAATAGGCACAATTTGGGCACAATTTTCTGAGGGTAAAAAATTAGCCCCGATAAATCGGGGCTAATTTTTTATTTTTCTAGTGGCGCCTCCCATCCCGAAGCTTCGGGAGAACCGGGGACACCCGGATTCTCAATAATTGGCTCGATTACTTCCTCACCCTAACCGGATAGGGTGGGCGCTTCAGTTTTTTCGGTGGATTCTTTTTCAACTCTTCCATGATGACTTCAATGGCTTTTTTTAGTTGCGGATCGTGGCCTGCGATGACTTCGGCCGGCCATTGTTCCACCTCGATGTCCGGGGGGACACCGACGTTTTCTACGACCCAGCCGTCTTCCGACCAGATGGCCAAATTGGGTGCACTCACGTAGGCCCCGTCCATGAGGATGGGGAATCCCAGGGTTCCGACCAGTCCGCCCCATGTCCGTTTTCCGATGAGTTTGCCAAGTTTGAATCTCCGGAACATCCAGGGCAGCAAATCTCCGCCCGAACCTGCCGTTTCGTCGATGAGCATGACCTTGGGTCCCTGAATCGATGCGTTGGGCGTCTTAAGATCCGCGCAGTAACGCATGTTCCAGTAGGAGGTTAATGGGCGTCGTAGAATATCGATATAATAATCCGCCACTTGACCGCCGCCATTGAACCGTTCATCGACGATGATGGCATCTTTATGGACCTGAGGAAAGAAGTACCGTTTGAAATAGATGTGTCCCATTCTCGTCGTATTGGGCACATAGACATAGGCGACCCGACCGCCGGTGGCTTTGTCAACTTTTTTGATGTTGCCTTCGACCCAGTCGCGGTTTCTCAGGACGGCCTCATCGGTGATGGGAACCACACTGACGGTTCGTGAACCGGTTCCATCAGGATTGGATCCCACAGTAATCTCTACGATCTTACCCGAGGTATTCTCAAACAGGCTGAACAAATTTTCAGGAGGACGGAGATCCCTTCCATTCACAGCGAGGAGGTATTCGCCTGTTTTTACATCCACGCCTGGTTCGGTCAAAGGCGACCTGAGGTCCGGATTCCAGTTCAATCCACCGAATATTTTCGTGAACCGATACCTTCCGCTTTCGATGGCATAATCTGCTCCTAACAATCCACCGGGAATCCTCTCGGGATCGTGATAGAAATCCCCACCTCCAACGCGATGATGACCGACACCCAATTCACTACACATCCACCGGATCACTCGATTGAGATCGTTGCGGCAGGAAAGGTGGGGGAGAAATGGGGCGTACTTTTTACGCATCGCTTTCCAGTCCGCACCATGGAAGTTGGTTGCATAAAAATAATCTCTGTTGATGCGCCATGCTTCGTCGAAAATTTGATTCCACTCAACTTTAGGATCGATGCGAACTTGAATCGCTTCGACACTGAGCTTACCCTCACCGGGCTTTTGCTCGCCGGAAGAGGATACGATTCCCCAGGAGCTTCCGGACATATAGAGGATTTTCTTTTTATCTCCGGAGAGCCAATACGCATCCAGCTTCGGCAGGATGATTTCATCTTTCCGTTCCTTCAGATCGTACTTGTGGAGTTTCGTATCACCAGTGGTCGAAGGTCTTTCTAAATAGTATAGTTGCCCTTCGTCTCCTGGCTGGAGATTCGTGTAATTCCCGGCATCTATCGGCAGGCAGAGGATGTGATGATTCAGATCCTGGAAATCGATGGAAAGGGCATCTTCTTTTTCAGGTTCATCCTCCTTTGTTTTGTCTTTTTTCTCTTCCTCTTTTTCACCCTCTTCCTCGTCGCTTTCCTTTGCCAGCGGGGATGGCACATCATTACGCAATGTCGCCAGGTAGATGGAATTGGTCATACGCATGTCGGCATTGGACATGGCGAACCAATTTTTCACAGGGCCGGCATCGGTGGAAGCAAAGAAGTAGACGTATTTACCACTCTTATCAAACACGGGCTCGGAGACTTCGCTCAATCCGTCGGTGATGTCGTAGGATTTGTTTTTCTCCACCGAGTAAACGACCACCTTCTGGATGAAGGCTTCCGTATGCTGTGTATACGCAATCCATTTGGAATCGTGAGACCAGACACCGCGAACGGTTCCAAAGGTACCCACTCCGTAGTGATATTCCGTTGCGATCTTTTTTATGGATCCCGACTCCACATCGATCCAATACAGGGACCTGGCATTGTCCGTGAAGGTGATCTTTTTGCTGTCGGCTGACCAGATGGGATTGGCATAAAATCCGGATCCTTTACATTTGAATTTTTTAATTTTCCCTTTGCCATCCTGTGGTTGGATATGGATCTCGTATTCTCCTGATTCGTCGGAGAAATAGGCAATGGATTTTCCATCATGGGACCAGGCGGGTGATCTCTCATGCACACCCGTTGTATTGGTTAAATTGCGTGGGTCTCCTTTTTTGGCCGGGACGGTCACGATTTCACCCCGGAATTCGAAGACGGCTCTTGCACCGGAAGGCGAGATCGAACCGTTTCGGATATATCGGTCCCCTTTCACATACCTGGGACGCAGTTCCAGCAGATCGGCGGCTACACCGATTTTTAACCTTTGGCTCTGTCCATCCGCCGGGTTGAAGAGATGAAGATGTCCCGCTTGCTCGTAGATGATTTTCCCGACTCCCATGGATGCGTCGAGGATAGGGAAATCTTTGTATAGAGTGAGTTGCTGAATCTCTTTTGTGCCCGTGTCGAAAGAAAACAGGTTGAACTCACCGTTTCGGTCCGATCGGAAGTAAATTTTGTCCCCAATCCACATGGGATCGATGTCGTTGCAGCGTCCCTCGGGCTGGGGGATTTTTTCTACGGAGTGATCGGCGAAATTAAAAAGCCAGATGGTCGTGACGGTACCTCCACGGTAGTTCTTCCATTGGCGGAAGCGTTCTCCGAGGGGAGTATAAGCTATTCTTTTTGCATCGGGTGAATAGGCTGCTTTGCTGGCGTTGGGAATCTTTAGTTTCTGAGGGAATCCCCCCTGGATGGAAACTGTAAAAAGCTGGGTGTAACGGCGGGTGAATACCGATCGTGGGGATCGAAAGAGCACGGCCGAGCCATCGGGTGTAAAATCGCAAACATTGTCTGATGAAGGATGGAAGGTCAGCCTTTTGGGAATTCCCCCTTCGATCGGAACGATGTAAACGTCCGTATTGCCGTCATACTGGACGTTGAAGGCGATCAGCTTCCCATCGGGGGAGAATATGGGATTGCTTTCCACACCTTCGTCTGAAGTGAGACGCCGGATGTTGGTCCCATCGAGATTCGAGATCCAGAGATCACCTGCATAAACAAAGGCGATGTGATCTTTGCTCAGGGCCGGTTGACTCAATAACTTCGTGTCGTGGATATCGATCCCATCGGCTCTTACCTGGAAGCAGACGACGCATGTGATAACTGCAACAAACCGGTAGAGATACTTACACATTGTTTTCTCCTTTCTTTTTCTAGTATTAATTCCTTTTTCCTCAACAGAAATCATTCATCAGCATCTTACTCATCCTATATCTTCGCTCAATGCCCCCCTTCATTCTTACCCTCTTTCATCAATAAAATAACGATTATTTTATACCAAATCAATGTAAAAAAATTTGTCTTCAAACTCAGGTGAATTTTATTCATTGCATTTTAATGAATTTCGCAGCATATTATAGATGAAAATTACAATTTCTTTTCACAGGAAATCGCTGGAAAAAGGAGATTCTCTCCATGGGGAATATTGATCAAAAGTCCATTATTATTGATGTTGACAAATGTACCGGATGCCATGGGTGTGAAATGGCATGTTCACTTCAGCATTTCGATTTATGCAGTCCACGGTATTCACGTATTCGAATTCAGGAATTCAGGGATGTGAACACATTCGTTCCAGTCACCTGTCAGGCATGTAAGGATGCGGCATGTATCAAGACATGCCCTATGAACGCTCGAGTCAGGTTGGACAATGGTGCAGTCGTTACCAATGAGGAGCGGTGTATTGGCTGTAAAACCTGTATTTTTAGCTGCAGGTTTGGTGCCATTTTCATGAATCCGAAGACTAATCTACCGATGAGTTGCGATCTTTGTGAAGGGGATGAGTCCGGACCGTGGTGTGTGGAGGCTTGCACAATGCAAAAGGCGCTTCTTTTCTTGGACCAGAAAGAAGCGGTAAAAGTAAAAAGCCGTGAGTGGGCCGGAATAGTCAAGAAGGATTTTACGCTTCCGGGTGAGGGGGACGAACTGGAGTTCAAGGATTCCGGTTACGGCTCCTCCAAGGAGTAATCCGTTCTGCTTATTCGAATGCGAGAAAAGGTTTCATAGATTGGAGATTCAACAAATGGATGGTTGGATGGGACGACGCTTAAGAATAGATTTAACCAATAGAAAGCATGAAGTAGAAACGCTGTCCGTCGATTACTGCAGGAAGTGGATTGGGGGACGCGGATTCAACTCCGATGTAGTGTACCATGAAACGAAACAGGGGATGGATCCCTACGATCCGGACAGTCCATTGTGCTTCGCTTCAGGTTCTTTATCAGGTACTTTTGCACCCACATCGGGCAGAACCGTTGGCAGTGCACGTTCACCGATGACATGTTCGACAATGGGGACAAATATTCATGGCCATGGTGATACGAATATGGGGGGCTCATTCGGCCCGATGTTAAGGTATGCGGGTTATGACCAGCTCATTGTCAAAGGAAAGGCAGATGGGCCGATATATCTGTACATCAATGATGATAAAATCGAGTTTCGCGATGCGAGCCATCTGTGGGGTATGCACACAAAGAAGGCGACGAATATTTTGCTGGATGAAATAGGTGATCATGATGTAAGAATTACCATCATTGGACCGGCAGGTGAGAATCTGGTCAGATTTGCCTGTGTGATCAATTCGTTTAGCTCTGCGGGAGGACGAACCGGTATAGGCGCCGTGATGGGATCTAAAAATCTGAAAGCGATAGTCGTGAATGGCTCTCATCCTGTTACGATTGCCGACCCGGATGCGTTCAAGAAGGAGTGTCTGTCTCTCAGGAGGAAAATTTATCACTCTGAAGCAGCCATTCGGCACCGGGCCTTAGGGTCGCTGGAACTCTTTGACGGTGGGAATTCCATCGGAATCAATGCGCATAAGAACTGTTCGACCGGTTATATGGAAGGACTAGAGGAAGCCTACAGCAGTGCAAAGTGGAATAGAGAATACCTTTTCAGACGAAAAGCCTGTTGGTCCTGTCCTGTCGCCTGTGGGAGATATACATACATCAAGGAAGGCAAGTATGCAGGTTTTCATGGCGGTGGTCCTGAAATGGAGAGCCTGTGCAATCTGGGTCCGAGGATCGATTCCGTTGATATCCCGGGCGTGACGGTGATGTGCGGTTTGGCGAATGAATTAGGGATGGATACCATTTCTGCGGGCGCAGCGTTGTCATGGACCATGGAAGCCTTCGAGAAGGGCTATATTACTGAGAAAGATACCGATGGAATTCGGTTGGAGTGGGGAGACGTGGAAAAATCCATGGAAGTACTGCGGATGATCGCGAACAGAGAAGGCTTCGGCGATATTTTAGCAGAGGGCAATATTCGAGTCGCGGAGAAGCTCAATATCGGTATGGACATTGTACCCCACTGCCGTGGATTGGAGCACATCAGTGTCGATCCGAGAATTGCCCTTGGCTTCAGCCTTGGCTATGCCATGTCCACGCGAGGATCGGATCATTTGAAGAACTACTCCTGTCTGGAGTTTCCGGGTCTGGCGGAGAATCTGAAAGACAGAGTCAACGAAGTGCTTTCAGAGGAGACTGCAAAAAAATTCTGGGATACCTTCCCCGAAGAGTTGCATCTGGTCGATACAAAACCTGAGTTATGCACATGGTCAGAAAGGAATAAATGTGTTGCGGACCTCGTCGGATGCTGTTGCGACCCTATTGCATCATGGGGCACTGCAGGCACCTGGAAGGAGGCTTACGCTCCCATGCTGAAGTCAGCGACCGGCGTTGGATTAACCGATGAGGAAATTTTCAACGCTGCAGAACGGACCATCTGTATTGAGAGGGCGCACTGGCTGAGAGAAGGCAGCGGCAAGCAGGATGATACACATATCGATCGATACTTTGACAAACCCGTCGTGGATGGGCCGTTTAAGGGCCTAAAAATCGATAGGGAGGATTGGGCCTGGGCCCAACAGGAGTATTATAAATTGCACGGCTGGGATGATGCAGGATTCATTAGTGAAGAAAAAGCGAAAGAATTAGGTGTTCCGGAAATAATTCCCGATTTGGAATCCGGGAAAAAAATATTCCTGAAATGGATACAGGAAAATGCTTCAGCCCGGGGGCGCAAATAAAACGGTCAATATATTTAGATAGGGAGAACAAGTATGAATTCGACAATGAACTTATTGGAAGAACGATTCGATGAAGTAAGAGAACAGTTCGGTCTGCTTGAACATTGGATTTTTCTAAATACGCCGGATCAGACGCTTCCCGGGAAATATTGGTTGAAAGCCGTCCGCCAATTTTTTGATTTTCAGGAGGCCGGTAGGATGGAGGATATGCCTAACCAGGACATTGCCACGCATCCTTTCCTGATGGCGGCCACATACGAGGCGATGGAAAGGAGTGCAAAACTCATCGGTGCAGACCGGGAGGAAGTTACTTTAATGTACAGACCTCTGCAGGCGGCCAACCTGATCGTGAACGACATGATGGACACTATGCAGGAGTGGAAGGAAGGAGATAATGTCGTGTTTACAGATCTGACTTATCCTTCGGTACCATATGTTTTTATGAACCTGCGGGACCGGCATGGCGTCGAGTTGAGATGTGTAAAAAATGTCAACGGTGAGATTCTGATGGAGGATTTGGAAAAGGCGATTGACGCGAATACCCGGCTGGTTACCATCAACCGGACAACGCCATTCTGTGGTTTTACATACGACGTCAAACAAGTATGCAAGATTGCTCATGAGCATGGAGCGTTGGTGTTGGACGATGCTTTCCAGGCAGTGGGGGCCATCAAAGTTGATGTTCACGACGACGACCTGGATTTCCTGGTCACGGGTTCGTATAAATGGCAGAATGGTCCGGAAGGGGCCGGCATTTTTTATATTAAAAAAGACTTGATAGAAAAAATAAATCCCAGGTACAGGAACTACCTGGCGATATCGATGCCGGAGGGGGTACCCTTCAGCCTGGAGCACCATGACAATCTAAAGAGTTGGGATAATCCTCAGATTCAGACAGCGCAGAAGTTCTCGCAAGATCTTGTTACGGGACCTTCTGCATTTGGCTGGTTGGCCGCATTGAAATTCATAGAGAAACTGGGGATTGAGAATATCGAAAAGCGCGTGCGCTGTCTGGGACAATATGCTGTGAATCGTCTCAGGGATGTTGGGGTAACGTTCCGCAGTCCTACGGATCCCGGCAAAATGCACGGCATGATAACATATACGACAGGTTCATACGAAAGGGATCTTGAAAGCTTTCGCAGGTTTTCCTATCCCCCGATTGGAAAGAAACCGATCAAGGTGTCCATGAGAGCTCTTGGAGGCGTTGGCGGAATCAGAATAGGCACGCACTAAATCAACACAAACGAAGATATCGATGTCTTTGTGAATACGCAGGCGGAAATTCTTGCTTCTGTTGAAAAATAATTTTAGCCTGGAATATCGATACTGATTGCTGTGTGGGCACGAAATTAATTATCAATTGTCAATTGATAATTAAAACGGAATCTTCAGTCCAATCAACTCACCAAGTCTGCGATGTATCCATGAATACGGCGAATCAATCTGGCACACTCTGTTCCAATCACGTTTCAGCTCGTTGATGTCATCTCCCCGCCATGAGGCTCCCATAAACAATCCGATGTGATGGGCGAACCCGCCAATCGCCTGCGTACCAATGATTCTATCCTGTTTTAACATTACTCTGAGGTAGTTTTCATCCACATTTCTCTCGATAATGTTCAGATCGTTTGTGTTGCCCAGGGATTGGTGAGTGAGTCCGAAAGTGGCAGCGTATGTATTGAAGAAATGAATCCTGGCGAACGAGTATGCGCCTGCATAAGAAACCTCTTCCCCAAGTATGTTCCTCGCAACGGTACGTGCCTGATCAATGGCATTGTGCTTGAGTTTGTAAGTTTGGTTCTTGCCCTGTCCCAATGTTCTGGCCTCCACACAATCGCCGCATGCATAGATGTCCTTGACATTTGTCTCCATATATTCGTTTACACAAATGCCATGGTTCACATCGATGTTAGCGGTTTGCGGTAGTTTTTTTTCTACCTCCACGCCTGTCGCGAGAACGACCGTATCGCATGGTATCTTACGTCTGTCTGTTGTGACTCCGGTCACTTCTTTTTTCCCCTCGATCTGAAGCACTTTCTCATTGACGAGGATCCGAATCCCATGGCTTTCCAATTTTCTTTTGAGTATTTCAGCAGCCGGTCTGTCGAACATTGTGGGCAAAATCCGGTCCAATAATTCGATTATGGTGACATCGCAGCCTTTCTTTTTTAAGGCTTCAGCGACCTCAATCCCTATTGTACCTGAGCCGATAACTACGGCGCTCTGCCCTTTGTGTTTGATAAGTTTATCAGCATCGGTGAGTTGCCTACAACAAAAGACGCCCGCGCTGTCAATACCTTTAACAGGGGGAACGAGGAGACGTCCTCCATATGCGAGAACGAGCTTATCGTAGGAAACACTTTCATCCTTCTCAGTAATGATACGTCGCTTCCCGGAGTCGATGGAGACGGCCTTGCTGCCGAGAAAAAGCCGGATGTTGGCTTTCACGTAGTCTTCCAACTTTCGCATGAAAACGACTTCTCGCGGTACATCTCCACCGATATAATATGTGAGGGAACAGGGGTCATATTCGGGAAATGTTTCTCCGGAAAGGATTGCGATCTCAAGATCGGCGTCATGGTCCCTCAAAGACAAAGCCACTTCATTTCCGGCGATTCCGTTTCCTATAATGAGGATTTTCATTTTAAATCGCGATAGTAATTTTCATGAGGTCCGATCATTATCAGTTTTAGGCAATCGTCATTCATTAAATCATCTGATATTCGGATTGCGACACTCATTTTATCATGTCTCCCAAAATTTTATTTGTTGTAATTTAATGCATTTTGCAACATGAATTTCCTTCTTAGGAGGATTGGGGAAATCAATGTTGCTCTCATTTTCAGAGTTTAGTGTTTCATTTGCTTCATTCCTCAACACAGATCGGTGCAGTCATGGTTTCTCGAGACTCCGTAGAACTCCTTGATGATTGAAGGACATCATGAGTCCGGGCTATACCTCGGGAAGACGTACGGCCGGAGGATTCCAGCCTACAATGGAGCCGGGTTTAATTCTGACAAGGTAGGGTGAGAGTGTCGTACCTGGTAATGTCCTCACATTATCTCCGATGATAATAGGACCCATCCCGGTACTGGCACCCAGAGTACAATTGGAACCGATTTCAATTAAACCGTAACGGAACCTCCCGGAGCCCTCATACGCGTGTACCGTAAATCGACAGAAAGCGCCGATCAGGGTATTATCGCCAATGGAAATAAGTTCCGGACGAAAATGGTCGAACCAAACCGTTTGCATAATCTCTGATCCCTTTCCGATATGTATACCCATCCAGCGGTATAATTTGTTTTTTAATGGTGTGCCTTTCATTAAAAGGGAAATGATTATTTGAATGGCGAGGAGCATCCTTCGACTTAGAGGGAGATTCACCTTCCGCCAACTCACAGCATTTGATTCTTCCGGCCCGCCTAATCCAGAGATCGTATAATGACGTTTAATGGGAGTTAAAAACTTTTGCAGATTTTCCCTTCCTTCAATCGTACGAGGATTCAGTGTTGTGACCTCCACACCTTTACCCCTCGATGTTTTGCTGATGAAAATGGGGCGTTGTTTCTTTTTACTAAATTTGACGGTCCGCTCTATCATTTCAATGGTCACGATCCTCATAATCTCTTCAAGACTTTTATTGCGATATTTTTTCACCGTAAATGTACTCCATTCATTTTCAGTTATTTTAAATAAATCCAGGAGATAATTTAGAAGTCGTTAGAAAATAGAAAAATGTATGTATTTTTTGGGATTACTCTTGATATCCAGAATCAGCGAATCCAGGTCTGCGGTCGTCTTGAGGAGCTGGTCGAAGAGCCAGCGGTCGTGGAGGAGTTTGCCCAGGGTGCCCTGTTCGGTTTCCATGCGGAGGGTGATTTGTTTGATCAATTGAACGGTGGTGTCGAGTCGGGCTATGACGGTTCCGGTGCGGAGTAGGGTGGAGTCTTCTTCGAAGGTGCGCGTGATCCTTTCCATGCGGTCGACTGTGGATTTCAGGGCCCGGCGGTTTTCAGTGAGGATGAACCGGGCCTGGTCGGTGGCTTTTTCAACGGTTTGGAGGATCCGGTTTATGCGGTCTGTTTCTAAGAAGGTGTTTAGTTTTTGGAGGGTTGTATCTGCGCGGTTGAGGATGGACTCGACCTTTGTGAACATGGTCATCATATCACCGCGTGAGAGGCCGGTGAAGATCTGGTGAAGATCGGCGGGTTGGCCGTTTTTGCCGGGATCGATGGTTATTTTTTTGCCGCCCAGGAGTTCCGCCATTTCCACGGCGATGGTCAGGTCGGTGTAGAGGGGGATATCCTCCCGGACCCATAAGCGGACTTCGGCGTAGTTCGGTTTCAGGACGATCCCTTCGACTTCGCCCTGTTTCGTGCCGCGGATAAGGACCGGATCTTCCTTGGCCAATCCTTCCACATCGTCAAAGCGGACGGTCATATAAACACGTTGGGGAAAGAACTCCACCCGCTTTCCCCAGATGATGCCGGCAACGAGGATCAGTATGGCCAGGGTGACGGTTAAACCAACGATGAGTTCGGAACGCGAAGAGGAGTTCATGAAACGGTCCAAAAAATTTTAGAGTGCTGGAGTGACGGAGTATTGGAGTAATGGAGTATTGAGGGACTGGAGTAATGGAGTAATAGGGTACTGGGGTATATGTGTAATGGAAAATTGTTTTGATTGAATAGAAGAAGGTTCTGTTTCACTCCAAAATTCTGTGTGTTTTTCCATTACTCCATCACTCCAATACTCCAACACTCCAAGTTGTTCCTGAATCCAAGCGTGCTTGTTGACTGCTTGCCTATTTTGAATGAATCCTCGGTTGACTTTCACTCGAAATCCCTCCCCAGATACTCTCTCAATTCGCGCAATCTTTTGTATTTGTGATTGTTTAATTTCCGTTCAAATTTTTTAGCCGAGTGGCGGCCGTAGATTTTCAGGAGTTGATTCATGGCCACCGACTCCGCGATGACTGAGATGTTCTTTCCGGGATAAATGGGGAGATTAATGAGGGGAATTTTTTCTCCCAGGATTTCGGTCGTGGTCTCTTTGATGCCCAAACGTTCGTATTTCTGTGAACTGTCCCAGTCCACCAACTCCAGTTGAACTTCGATCCGCTTCTGTCTTCGAATGCCACGAATCCCGAACATCGCCTCGACATCGATGATTCCCACGCCCCGGATTTCCATATGGTACTGCAGGATATCGTGTCCCAACCCCATGAGAATCCCTCCTGTCCGACGAACCACGGTAACGACATCGTCGACAACGAGACGATGTCCCCGGGCGATCAGGTCCAGGGCCACCTCACTTTTCCCGATCCCGCTACGCCCGGTAATCAGAACGCCGATTCCGTAGACATCCACCAAAGAACCATGGATCAAAGTCTTTGGGGCAAATTTACCGTCCAGATAATCACCCAGAAGTTGAGTGACTTTGGTCGTGGCAAAGGGGGTGCGGAACACACTGATTTTATTTTCATTCGAAGCGTTTTTAAATTCTGCCGGGAGTTTATTGTTATCCGTAACCACGACGCATGGGATTTCAAAGCTCATGAACTTCCGGATGGCTTTTTTCCGTATCTCGGGGGAACACTTTTTCAGATAGGTCATCTCCGTGTTACCACAGATTTGAATCCGCTGAAATGTGAACAGGTCTACAAATCCGGCCAGGGCGAGTCCGGGCCGATGCAGGTTTTTCTCCAGAATCTTTTTTTGGAGTCCCTTCTGACCGGAAATGAGCTCGAGTATCAATGTCTTCTTGTTCTCAAGGAAGAATGTCTCAACTGAAATAGAGGGATTTTTTTCTTCTTCACTCAATAATTACGACTCCTCGTTTCTTAATGCTTCCTCATTTTCTATGATGAACTGTTCATCGGTAATCTTTTCATGCCCAAATCCTCGACGTCTATCTTTATACTTTTTCAATTGTCTTTCCAGTTTGTCCACGGCCCGATCGATGGATTTCCTCATATCTGCAGAACGTTCGTGTGCCGTTAAGACGGTTCCATAAACGGAAATATTGATTTCAGCCAATCGGTCTTTCTTTTCCCAACTCAAAATAGTGTCTACATCAATGATGGGTTCATAATATTTTTTCAAACGACGTACTTCTTTTTCAACATATGTTTTCAACTCATCTGATAATTTGAAACGACGTGCCGTAATGTTGATGCGCATAGTATTCTCCTCTGTTACATTATTATACTTTTACTATGTTACATTTTTACCATTAAATCACAAAGACATTGTTTAATTGTCAATTATCAATTGACAATTGATAATTAGATCTGTGCCTTAGAGACTAAAAATTATTTGACAACGAATAAACCCTCATACAGACTCCGCTCGTGGATGGGCTCGGCGATAGACATTCTTCAAACGGTCCATAGTTAAATGTGTGTACACCTGGGTTGTGGAGAGACTGGCATGGCCCAGCAGTTCTTTAACGGCTTTCAGGTCAGCCCCGTGATCGAGGAGATGGGTGGCGAAGGTATGGCGGAGCACATGAGGACTCAATTTGTTTTTCTCCGACACCCGTGTGAGCCACTTTTTCACGATATTTTGGATACCCCTCGAGGACATCCGCTTTCCCATTCGATTCAGAAACAGGGCTCGATTCCCCTGAAATGGGTGGAATTCGGCTCGACTGGAAAGATAATGCTTCACGGATTTGGCCGCATTTCTTCCAATGGGAAGGATGCGCTCTTTTCCTCCTTTTCCATATACCCTCACCGTACCCGATGTGAGATCGACATTGTTCAAATCAAGACCTACCAGTTCTGATAGTCTCATGCCTGTACCATAAAAAAGCTCTAAAATTGCTTTGTCCCGGATCTGTGCAATAGAGTCCCCGTTCTCGACAATACCTTCCAGAGCGGTTATTATTTCTTCCTCTCGTAGAAATTCGGGTAGATGTTTTTCTATCTTTGGTGAAATCAGGGTGAGTGTCGGATTTGCTTTTAAGAGGTCCGATTTCATGAGGAAGTTGAAAAAGGCCCGTAGGGAAGCCAATTTCCGCGCCACGCTCTTCTTACTCATGCCATGCCGGATGAGTCCACCCAGAAAGAGTCGTATGTCCTCTTTGGTAATATCTTCAATGCATACAGGGTCGGGCTTGTTCTGTGTTTCAATGAGAAACTCACGAAACTGTTCCAGATCAGATCGATAAGCCCGGACTGTGTGTGGAGAATATCGTTTCTCCGATATGAGATATTTTAGAAAGGCAATTGATGCCTCCCTCATGATTCCACGTCTCCGATGATCTCTTTTTTCTCCTTGGCAATCGTTGTTTTGCACTTCGGACAATGGAGGATATTCCCCATTGCCTTGGTTTTCTTTTCTTCCATATAAGCATTACCGCATTCGGGACATCGACCAGGGATGGGGCGGTACCAGGTGGCAAAGCGGCACTTGGGGTAGTGGGAGCAACCAAAAAAAGTTCGTCCGCGCCGGCTCTTTCGCTCGACGAGTTGTCCTCCACAACCGTCTTCAGGACAACCAACACCGGTAGAAAGGGGTTTTGTAAATTTACAATCGGGATAATTGGAACAGGCCAGGAATCGGCCGAAACGACCCGTCTTCACGACCAAAGCTGCACCACAGTCTTCACAGATTTCCTCTGTTTCCATGGATTCTTCCTCCAACGGCTTCGTATATCGACACTCGGGATATCCTGTACAGGCAATAAACCGCCCATTCCTTCCCCATTTGACGATCAATTCACGTTCACACTTGGGACAACGTTCCTCCGTTTCCTGCTGGAGCGACTCTTTAATCTCCTCCTTTTTCTCCATGGCCCTGTTCATGGCGTCGCTGAATGGATCGTAGAAGTCTTTTAAAACCTGGGATCTGTTTTTTTCTCCCGATTCGATCTGGTCCAACTCTTCTTCCATGAGGGCAGTAAAGCCTACACTGAAGATGTCGGGAAATTGTTTCGTCAGAATCTGGTTTACTGCCATTCCCAGGTCTGTGGCCTTTAAGCTCTTATTCTCCTTTTCAGCATACTTACGATCCAGGAGGGTAGAGATAATTAAGGCATAGGTGGACGGTCTGCCGATGCCACGATTGTCCAACTCCTTGACCAGACTGCTCTCGTTGTATCGGGGCGGCGGCTTTGTGAAATGTTGTTCAGGGTAGAGTTCGATCAGGTCTACACGATCTCCTTTTTTAAGTTCTTTCGGGATTTTCACTTCCTCTTCTTTTCCCTTTTCGATTGCATATGCCTGCATGAACCCTCGAAACAGGACAATCGTTCCCGTTGTTCGGAAGAGATAATTTCCCGCTGTCACTTCTAAAATAGTTTGCAATAATCGAGCCGAATTCATCTGACAGGCCACAAAACGATTCCAGATGAGTTCGTAGAGTTTTTTCTGATTGGGGGTCAAGTAGGATGCAATTTTTTTCGGTGAATGAGACATCGAGGTGGGGCGGATCGCCTCGTGAGCGTCTTGAGCCGACTTCTTGTTTTTAAACCTGCGGGGTTTCGGCGGAACGTATTTCAGGCCATAATTGTCCGCGATATACTGCCGGACTTCCTCCAGCGCTGTATTGGCCATCCGTGTGGAGTCCGTTCGCATGTATGTAATCAATCCCACGCGACCTTCGGGAAGGTCGATCCCTTCATAGAGCTGCTGGGCTACGGCCATAATCTGCTTTGTCGTCATCCCCAGACGTCTGGCCCCGTCCTGCTGCATGGTACTCGTTGTGTATGGGGGATAGGGACGACGTTCGGTTTCTTTTGTCTTGAGATCGGAAACGACGTATTCCAATCCCTTTAACGTGTCGATGTGTTCCTGAACTGTCGTTTCATTGGGAAGGTGGGCATCCTCTCCGCCTATTTTTACCAGACGGGATCGGAAGACGTTCATATCAAGCGTTTTCAGATCGGCTTCCAGACTCCAGTATTCTTGAGTTGTAAAATCTGTGATTTCATTTTCTCTTTCACAAACGAGCCGGAGAGCCACTGATTGAACCCGGCCTGCCGAGAGTCCGCGAAAAACCGTCTTCCAGAGAAAGGGGCTGACCTTATAACCGACCAATCTGTCCATTACCCTTCTGGCCTTTTGTGCTTCGACCTTTTCTCGATGGATATCCGAAGGACGTCGAATGGCCTCTTGAATGGATTTTTCAGTTATTTCATAGAATAGAACTCGTCGGATTTTGTCGTTGCTGGAACGGATCTCATCGGCCAGGTGATGGGCAATCGCTTCCCCTTCCCGATCGGAGTCCGTAGCTATGAAGACTTGTTCCGATGTAGCGGAGAGTTGTTTCAGTTCCTTTAACACCTTTCCGCGGCCACGTATGGTGACGTATTCGGGCTCAAAGTTATTCTCAATATCCACTCCCAATCTATTTTTGGGAAGATTTTTAATGTGTCCTACCGAGGCTCGTACGATATAATCTTTTCCAAGAAACCGGTTGATTGTTTTCGATTTAGCATCAGACTCAACAATGACGAGTGATTTGGGCATAGATGTCTACTCCACTGTTTTTCAGTGATTACTGCCGACCATGACAGTGTTTATATTTCTTTCCGCTTCCGCATGGGCAGGGTTCGTTCCGTCCCACTTTCTTTTCGACCTTTATTGGTTTGCGCTTCCCGACCTGTGGAGGGCCTGTTTCCTGTGGTGCTTCGGATTGACCTGCAAATCCCATTCCAACGGCGTTTTCATGGACCATTGCCATTTCCGCGGGCTCCCTTCTCCGATCGGGCTGCAAGGCATCGGGTCCCCGTTCCATCTGAATCTGAGCCTTGAAAACAATTTCCAGGATTTCCTCATTGATGTGGCCCAACATTTCGGTGAACGTTCTAAAACCTTCATGTTTGTATTCCATGAGGGGATCTTTTTGTCCATATGCCCTCAGTCCGATGCCCTCCTTGAGTTGGTCCATCTCGTAGAGGTGTTCCTTCCACCGTTCGTCGATGGTTTTCAATGTGGCGAATCGTTCGAGCTGCCCCATTAGCTCATCCCCCAATACCTGATGTTTTCTTTCATAGGCTTTCTGGGCCTGGTCGATGAGGCGATCGATCAAGTCATCGGGCTTGAGGGGGGGATCATCCTCTTTTGGCATGGGTAATGGAAGGAGCATCGTCCGGAGTAATTCTTCCCGCATCCCTTCCCAATCCCAGTCATCGCCATACTCTCCTTTTGCGGTATATTTTTCTACGATATCTGCAATGAAGTCCTCGATCATATCCAGAATATCCTCATGAAGGTTCTCACCCTCCAGGGCCCGCCTTCGCCGTGTATAGATGACTTCTCGCTGTTTGGTCATCACATCGTCGTATTCCAGAAGGTGTTTCCGGATCTCGAAATTCCGCATTTCCACCCGTTTTTGTGCTCGTTCGATGGATTTTGTGATCATGGGATGGGTAATCACTTCTCCCTCCTGGACGCCGAGACGGTCCATTACACCGGCGATACGTTCCGAACCGAAGAGCCGCATCAGGTCATCTTCCAGGGAAAGATAGAAACGGGAGAAGCCCGGATCACCCTGCCTCCCGGAACGTCCCCGAAGCTGACGGTCGATTCGACGGGCTTCATGACGCTCCGTACCGAGGATGTGGAGTCCACCGTAGCAATAATCCCTGGCTTTGATGTGAATCAGATCATTACGGATGACCCGCGTATCTGTGGGTCCGCCAATCGGCCGGGGTATGAGGTTAATTTCGTTTTTCCCGGAATCCCCATCCTCGAAAAGAATTCTATTCTTCTCTTCAGCCGATTGACATGTTTTTGGTGAACCCCCTTTATTCCTGAGTTGTTCGGAAAAATGGTTGACCAGGTCTTCGGGGATCTCATGGATGAGGACTGTTTTCCCACGAGACTGAAGGGAGACGGCTTTTTCAGCCATTTCTTCGATTCTCTCGTCAGGAAACCGAATGACACCGGCTCCCAGTTTGATGTCTGTTCCTCGACCTGCCATATTGGTGGCAATGGTCACCATGCCCGGCTCTCCGGCACTCGCCACGATCTCTGCTTCCGATCGGTGTTGCTTGGCATTGAGTACGGAATGTCGGATATTCCGTCTCCTCAGCATTCTGGAGAGGGTTTCCGACACTTCTACTGTAATGGTTCCCACAAGGACAGGGAGTCCATTCTCGTTGTATTCGGCAATCTCATCGATGATGGCGTTGTATTTTTCCCGCCGGGTTCTGTAGACAACATCGTCGTTATCTGCCCGACGCACAGGTTCGTTGGTGGGCACGACCACGACATCCAGCTTGTAGATTTGAAAGAACTCTCCGGCCTCGGTCTCTGCCGTACCGGTCATTCCTGCCAGTTTGGTGTATAACCGGAAAAAGTTTTGAAGGGTGATGGTTGCCAGGGTCTGGGTTTCCCGTTCAATCTTGACATTCTCTTTGGCTTCCAGAGCCTGGTGCAAACCGTCGGAATATCGCCGGCCCGGCATGAGCCTTCCCGTGAATTCATCTACGATCATGACCTTGCCGTCATCGGTTACGACATATTCCACATCTTTTTCGAACAAGGAGTATGCTCTGAGAAGCTGGCTGATGTTATGCAGCCTTTCGCTTTTTTCGGCATATTCGGTCTGGAGTTCTTCTTTCGTTCTTTCCTTGGTTGAGGCGGCCATGTCCTCCTCGCCCTCGATTTCCGAAAGCTTTGTTGCCAGATCCGGAAGGACGAACATTTCAGGATTGTTGGGTGCCAGGGACTCTCTACCCTTGTCAGACAGATCGACGGTATGGGCCTTTTCCTCCATGGCGAAGTAGAGATCGATGTTCAACTCGTGGAGTCGTTTATCCCGCATATAATCGGATTCAATCTTTCGGATGAGTTTCTGTAAACCGGGCTCGTGGAACAGTTTGAGGAGGCGCTTGTTTTTGGGAGAGCCCCGCTGGGCCTGGAGCAGTTTGATCCCGGCCTCATACTCTTTTCCATCCTGGTAGAGCCGTTCACCTTCTGCCACGAGTTGGTTGACGAGTATCGTTTGACTCCGCACGAGTTGTTCTACCCGTGGTTTCATCTCGGCGAAACGGTTCTTGGATTCACCCACCGGACCGGAGATGATCAGAGGTGTCCTGGCCTCATCGATGAGAACGGAATCCACCTCGTCGATGATGGCATAATGATGCTTGCGCTGGACGAGTCCCTCGGGCGAGATCGACATGTTGTCCCGTAGATAATCGAAGCCGAATTCGTTGTTGGTGCCGTAGGTGATATCGGCAGCATAGGCCGGTTTACGGGTTTGGGGATCCATATCGTTGGTGATGTAAGCTATGGTAAGGCCCAAAAATTTATAGATTTCGCCCATCCACTCGCAGTCTCTGCGGGCCAGATAATCGTTCACCGTTACCAGGTGAGCGCCCTTTCCAACCAATGCATTGAGGTAGAGGGGCATCGTTGCGACCAGGGTCTTGCCTTCACCGGTCGCCATCTCGGCAATCTTGCCCTCGTGGAGAACGATGGCTCCCAGGAGTTGCCTATCGAAGGGAACCATGTCCCAGACGGTATCCAGATCCACCACCTTCCACGATTTACCCACAAAACGCCGGCATGTCTCCTTCACCACGGCAAAGGCCTCGGGAAGAATTTCCTGAAGAATTGTTTCAGTCTTCTCATTTTCTTCTTTTTCCAGATTCTCAATTTCTCGTCGAATTTCATCATGATCGATGTCCGCATCAGGAGAAAATGACTTGAGTTTTTCATGCAGATCCTCGAGTTTCTGTCGAGTGTCTCCTACTCTCTCCAGGATTCTGGTCTTGAATACAGCGGTCTTCCCTTTTAATTCTTCGTCGGAAAGCTCCTTCAGTGTCTCAAAGATCCGGTTAATTTCTTCTACGATAGGCGTTGATCGTTTGATGTCTTTCTCATGTTTGCTGCCAAATATTTTTTCGACGATGTTAGTTAACATATATTTCTCCAAAAATCTCTATTGGTAGTTTTAATGATTCATGTTTTCCATAATAAGATTTACTAATTTCTTCTTTTCATTATTATTTGTCTCAAAGTTGGATTTCTCGCTATCGAATGTTATTATTTTCGTATAACTATCAATGGTACTCAAGAGATTTTCAATACTAACAGTCAATTTATGTAAAAATTCTACAGTGATTAATCTCTCTGTTGAACGATTTCTTTCCTTAATTCGGCGAAGTTGATCTTCAGCACTACAGCGCAAGTAAATAATTAAATAGGGTTGACCTATGTCTGAAATAACTTCCTCATAAATAGATTCAAATATATTCAGTTTATTACCTTCTAATCCTATTTTTGCATATGCTAAATCAATGATAGATGAAAAATCGCAAATAAATCTTGAATATTTCTCTTGAGCATTTTTGATTTCATGATAATGTTGTAGAGTGAATGTTACTTCTGTCTCAAAGATATATTTACCAGGATTTAGATAAAATAGTTCCCAAAAAGGATTTTTGCTGAAATCTTCTAAAACCGATTCCACTCCAGTTTCACTCAATAATTTTGCTAATGTTGTTTTGCCGGAGGCAATACCTCCACAGATTTCAATTCTCATTTAAATAGGAATGTTTAAAAACATTTTATTTATTTACATCTGCTTTAGAACTTTTTTTATTAACTGTCTGATTATTCTCGAGATTTGCAGTTCGGCTGTCAAGATTGTCAATTTTTTTCAGACTTTCTAAATACATTTGATTGTTTTTTGACACATCTTGATTTATTCTTTTCTCTGTTTCGACCACATATTTTTTCATATCACAATATAATTGCACGACAGTCACTGTTATAGCTGTTAAAGAAATCAATACTATTAATGCAACTGCGATACTTATAGTACGCTCTCTTTTTTCTACTCTTTCCGCTATCCTCTTTGCATTTTCAGATTCTATTCTAGCTTGCTCAGCATCTTTCTTTGCAGTCTCTGCATCTAATTTTGCCTTATCTAATATATCTTGTGCATGTTTTATTACTTCTTGGTTTTTTTTCATTTCTTCTGGAATAGAACTTCTGACAGGTCGGTGCGGTTCAGCCCTAAAAATGTAATCATTAACATTCCAAAGGACGCGTTTTTTAAACTTAATATTAGGTTCATAAAAACCTTTTCTTTCAAATTGATTTTTTTCTGGTAATTCTGTGATCCATTTTTGATTTTCACTCAATTTAGTAAATTCCATCCAAATCATATTCTCATCGTACATAAAAACATAATCATTTAATGTAAGATTATGCAATGGGAATGATAATTTTCCAACAAAGCCAGGATCTACTAACGGACCTGTTCCTAAGAGTAATCCACGATAGACATTTTTTATTCTCAGATTAAATCTTCCAGCAATATAATCAGGAAATTGAAAAAATCCTTTAACACTAGCAAAACTGATTGAATTGCTCTTTGAAATAAATTGTTCTCCTCTTTGTATTTTTATTTGCTTCTTATCTCCATTTTCATCAAAGAATATGCAAGGGCTACCAAGTCTTAATACATAAGAAGCTGGTTTTAAATCATCAGGATTGAACGGATAGATCATACCGGTTGCTGCTACATAATTCATTATATCAGCTCTATTAAGCAAAGCAGGTTTTATGTCTGGAAATGGATCTAATGATCTATATTTTTTAAATCTTTTTTCCGCTTCTTCCTGACTTTGTGAAAAATAACTCATTTTGATTCCTCTAATTTGGTATTTAACCTATGTGGTATTTCATAGATATATTTTTTGATACAATTGATCCTGGGCCAAAACCTATATAATCAATTTTCCTCTCAATTTGTGATTCAATATTCTTGATGAATAGATGGGCTTTCGCTGTTATAAGGTTTTCCTTCACACAATTATAATCGACGAAGTCAATATGGTTTAATACAATGCTTGTAGGATTATTAACAGCGATTGAATCGCGAACAATAGAAGGATGAAAATGCGCAACTCGCCTTATCTTTTTTGTTACTGAGGTGTATTCAATAATTGGCGCAATGCTATTTGATATCATTGTTATTTGATCCCAATCAATCTCCCTTTCTAAAGGTCCCGAATTACCTGCTACTCGAATCGGAAAAGTCCTTATTACAAGCACAACCTCATCGACATCCAATGGGCTTAATCCAGTCTCTGACAAAAACCCAGCCGCTGTTGTATCCCTGCTTGTTGTATAAGGATAATATGTAGAATGTAATAAAGACAAACCATAACCTTGGGTACCTTCTATGATAATTCTTTTACCGTTATTTAATATTTGTCTCATAAAAGAGATAGCTGGCTTGACATAAGGTTTTAATTCATCTATATCTTTGGCAAGAATAGTTGTTTTAATACGATTTACTCTTCGAATCACCGCTTTCCCAGTTCCACTTGCCGTAGATCCTATATTTTCTGTAAGCCCACATTTCCTTTCATTTTTGATATCATCTTCGCTAATAATCATTGTTTGAGGATCTATAATTAATCTATCCGGAGTAAGATTTGTTGATTTAATTTCGTCATATAATACTTTTAAATTTATATATGATCCTGTTGCTAATATGCAGATTACGTCATTTAATATCGATGCAGTTGGTAGATGCCGAAATATTCGTGGCATACCGAATTCATCAATTACAGTATGTCCTGAGTTTGAGCCACCAACTCTAACAGCTACATCAGCATTCATCGTTTTTGCGAGATAATGTGCTACTTTACCTTTACCTTCTGAGCCAAATTGTCCACCTACCACAATTGTAACTGGCATTTTAAATCTCCTCTTGAAAAACTCATAATGGATTTACAATTTTTACGATATCATTTTCGAAGTTATCAATATTTTTTACATTACTAACTTTTATATCAGCTAAGTTTGATAAATTTTCAACCATTCTTTCAACATTATGTGAGTTCGCTTTATCGAATTCTTCCTCTGTTCCACCCATTCCAAGGTATCTTAATTTTCGAGTTTTTGCCGGTGCGTTGATGTAAATTAGAAAAAATGCTGGTCCATATGTCTCCTTCATAAATGCATAATCCTCCGGGAACCTTAATCCATCTATAACTAAATTGCAATTCTTTGGAAGCAATTCAATTAACTTATTACCTAGCCATCTTTGCCCCTTTTTAATATTTACTTCATCTCCTGTTTTTTGTAGGTTTTGTCGGTGTGGCTCGATACCATCATCTTCTAACAATTTTGTAAGTACTAAACTAAAACGACCATATGAATAACCGACTGATTTAATAAATCCACTTGCGGTGGTTTTACCAGCGGCAATAGGGCCACTGATTCCAATAACTTTTTTGTTCAACCATTCGTCAGTATGTTTTTTTAGGTCTGGGATGATTAGATAATCTTCTTCTTCGTTCCCCAAAGCTTCGAATTTTCCGCTCCAAAAGAAATGCCCTACTATTGCAGATGTAATGGCATCAAGTTCATCATGACTTACAGCATTTTTAATAAAATCACCCTTAATTCCAAATTTTTCAAGTCCATTTTGCAAATACTCTAAACTTGCTCTTTTCCTTGGTATATCTATTATATCTTGTACTGCACCTGGATAACTCTCGATTACTGGTATGCCCAAAGATCTGAAATGAGTAGCCAGTCTAATACCACGTTCCGTTAAATGCTGCATGCTGTTTATAAGACATGGATAAACACTAATTCCTCTCTTTTTTAAGAGTCTTTCACAGTATCTTGTAATGCCATATTTTTTTCTTCCAGGATCATCATCTAATACTGATATCCTACCAACTGGTATTGACAAAGGTGAATCAATAGAGATTATATCCGGTTGAGTGTTTATAGTTTCATTAATTATTTTTTCATCAGTAAATAAATTTTTGGTAATAGCATGATTGTGCTCTAGAAAACACCATCCTGATGCTCTGCTTTCACTACCGCTTAAATCGATACCAACTATCTTAATTTTTTCTTGCCTATTTGTAAATTTTAATTCATCCAGTCGAATTAGAGGGCCAGGCGTACCTTTGAATTTTTTTATTCTTATTTTATTTATTTGTTTTATATTACGTTCATTATTTATATCTGAATTATGAGAAAATTTATAAATAGTATCTATTTGTACTGGCAATTTATTCATTACAAACAGTGGTATGACTGTTTTATCAAAAAGATATTTCATTCCTTCAATATCGTAATAGTTATACATTATTAATTTTCTTAATGCATTTATGTCTCCCAATCGATATTTATACCACAAAATGGGTGCCTTAAATCCTTTTATATCTTTTATATCATCTGGCCGATTATATCCTATATCTTCTTCAACTTTTTTCTGTCCACCAGATAAGCCAATTCTTCTTACAAAGAACCGTAAGTCAACGTGACAAACAGGAATTTTTATATCTGGAAATTCATTTCTTAAAAAAGGTAAATCGAAAATTGAACCATTAAAAGTCACAATTGCTTTTGCTTTATTAAGCACTTCATAAAATTTATCAATCCTATCACCTTGTAAATAAATATCATAATCATTGGCAAAACTCCAACCGACCAGGGTAATTCTATCATAATACAAACTTAACCCAGTTGTTTCAATATCTAAATATAAAGTTTCCTCCGGGAAACTCAATACTAATCTATAATATTCCTGTTTGGAAAGTTTTTTCGAAAAATAATCTACATCTCCTGTTTCAAGCGCTTTCCATGAATCAAATAATATTGAATTTTTTTTTATTGAATTTTCATCAAGTATTACATTTAATTGGTTACCTTTGATTTTTTCAAAATCATCCCAATTTTTAATTCCAGCCTTCCAAAGTGCGGATTCTTTCTTTTTACCGAAGCCACTTAAGTGTTGAAAGGTATAATAAATAATTGAATTTTCATTAATTAGTGATGTCATTATTCCACTGATATTTTGTTGATGATGTTTTTAAAATAGCTAATAATACGTCCAAATAGAATGTATTATTACAATATTATTAATTCCTTCGTTATGGTATCATTTGCACTTATACTGGACGAATTCTTTTAATTTAACTCAGGATCCCCGGAGTTTTGTTCCTCAATCTTTTTTCCGGCGTCTTTATTCACCACCACTTCGATGGCTTTTTTATGGTCTTTATTATGAAATGTTTTCTTATCATTCAATCAACCCTCTTCCCCTCTTTTTTATTCTATTTTCCGATTTATATTTTTGATAGAGAGAATCCAGGATGCCGTTTACAAAGCGTCCACTCTGGGATGTGCTGTATTTCTTAGCCAGGTCGATGGCTTCATTGATGGTTACCTTTGGTGGGATTTCATCGAAATGGAGGAGCTCACAAAGGGCCAGCCGGAGAATTAATCTATCAACGAGGGCGATCCGTCCAAATTCCCAGTTTTCTACAACTGAGATCACATCCTCGTCAAATGTTTCTTTATACTCCACAGTATTCCTTAGAAGATCCGATGCAAAAGATGTGATCTCCTCATCCGGTCCGCTTTCTTTTGAGACATACTCCAGCACAACCTCGATTGTATTACCGGAGATTTCCCAGCCATATAGTCCCTGTAGAGCCAACTCCCGAGCTCTTCTCCGTTTCTTCATTTTTTCCGTCCCCTCCGTCTGAGGGTGGAAGATCCTCTCAAAGAACGATTGTTAGTTATAGATAATCCAACCATCCGTATTTATCTTTCACAGCTCCAGATAGAATTCCAAAAAATTGATCCTGTAATTTTTTTGTTATTGGGCCACGCTTGCCCTGGTCCACCGGAATACGGTCAACGGATCTTATGGGAGTGATCTCCGCTGCCGTACCTGTGAAAAAGACCTCATCGGCAATGTAGAGACATTCTCGGGGTAGGGATCGCTCTGTGACATCGTATCCCAGATCGATGGCGATCCGGATTACCGAATCTCTGGTGATTCCTGGAAGTATAGAGTCAGATAATAAAGGTGTGTAAATCTTTTCCTGCATGACAACGAACAGGTTTTCTCCACTACCCTCGGATAAGGTCCCATTCCAGTTTAGAGCAATGCCTTCCACATACCCATCCTCACGGGCCTCTAGTTTGATAAGCTGAGAGTTCATGTAATTGGCACCACTCTTGGACATGGATGGCATCGTATTCGGCGCCAACCGATTCCATGAGGAGACTCTCACATCGATGCCCTTTTCCAGGGCCTCTGGTCCCAAGTACTTGCCCCATTTCCAGGACAGGATGGCCATTTCAACGGGACATTTTATCGGATCGACTCCCAGAGAATGATATCCCCGGTAAACGATGGGTCTTATATAGGCTTCCTCAAAATCATTCAGTCTTAAAAGATCTCGACAGGCGGAGTTTATCTTTTCTAAGCTGTATGGAATCGTCATACGGTAGATCTTGGCCGAGTTTATTAGCCTCTGATTGTGATCATTAAGACGAAAAATCGCCGATCCATTATTTGTCTTATAACAACGTGTCCCCTCAAATACACTGCTTCCATAGTGAATCACATGCGACCCGAGATGGATTGTTGCATCTTTCCAATTAATAAATTCTCCATTCATCCATATTTTTGATGTTTCATCAAAAGCCATGATTTCTCCAGCGATTTCAATTAGTCTGAGATATAGAGCTTATCACGTATTACCTCAGATCCTTCACTCTGAGTTGGATCTTTGCTTGTCCGTTCCAATAATTCTCTTCAATGACATAAACCATGTCCAGATTGTCCTCTCCCGGGGTGAGCCGGTAATAGAGTTCTCCAAGATCAAAACCTATGGCATCGAAAACCTTCCCTTTCTGTCTTACTCTAAATTTCAAGTGATTTCTTCCGACGACTCTGGGAGATCCAACGACTTGCAGATTATTCGATAAGAATACCGGACGCATATTACGAGGACCGAAGGGAGCAAAGAGGTTCAAAATGCGGATAAGTTTATCATTAATTTCCGGAAGAGAGATTTCGGCATCAACCAAAAGTTGCTGAATAAGGTTTTCATCTTTCACCGTTTCCGCGGCGATTTTTTTAAAAGCTTCCTGAAAGTGGATGATTTTATCGATTTGAATCGTCAGGCCGGCTGCGTATCGATGTCCCCCGAAACCGAGAAGGTGGTTTTCACATTGTTTGAGAGCCGAATAGATGTCAAAGTTTGAGATACTTCTCGCCGAGCCCTTTCCGATGCCATTATCGATAGTAATCATTATGGTTGGACGGTAAACCTGTTCCGCAATTCTTGAGGCTACGATCCCAATGACACCAGAGTGCCATCCTTCTTTTGCCAGAACGACTGCTCGATCGGTCTCAACATTACACTCTGATTTAATCATTGCCAGAGCCTCCTGGTAAGTCTCTTCGTCGATGCTCTTTCGGTGCTGATTTTCCGCTTCCAGGATATTGGCAATGTTTTTTGCCTGTTGTTCAGAATCTGTGATGATTAACCGGACGGCTCGTTCTGCGTTACCCAGGCGACCTACGGCATTGATCCTTGGCGCTAAGATAAAAACGATCTGACCCGTCCCAATTTTTTTTCCGTTCAATCCTGAACTCTCTACCAGGGCGCGGATACCCAGACGATCATGCTGATTAATTTTTTCCAAACCCTTCTTTACAAGGAGTCTGTTTTCATCGATCAGAGGAACGATGTCTGCCGCACTGCCCAGGGCAACTAAATCGACATATTTTCTATACACATCATCACTTAAATTCAATCTTTGCCCTATGGCCTGTATCAGTTTAAATGTTACTCCGACTCCAGCCAGTTCCTTGAAGGGATAGTTGCATTGTTCACGTTTCGGATCGAGTATGGCCACTGCCTCAGGTAACCGATGTCCAGGTTCATGATGATCACTGACAATCACGTCGATTCCCACCTCCCGAGCAAAATCCACTTCTTCAATGCCTGTGATGCCACAATCCACAGAAATGAGTAAACTGGCACCGACATTTGCAGCATGCTGGATGCCAGACCTGGATAATCCGTATCCTTCCAGTAATCGATTAGGAATATAGAAAAAAATCTCGCCTCCCAATTCCCTCAAGAAAAGGGTCAAGAGGCTTACTCCGGTGATGCCATCGACATCGTAATCTCCATAGATAAAGATCCGTTCTTTCTCTTCCAGAGCTTTTACTACTCTATCGACAGCCTTGTCCATGTCCTCCATCAGGAAGGGATCGTAGAGATCTTCCCAATCCTGTTTGAAAAACCATTTTGCATCATCAAGAGATTGGATACCGCGATTGAAGAGGATCCTGGCAATGATCCTGGGTACCTTCAAGGTGTCGATGAAAATTTTTATGCTATCGGGATCAGGCTGATTTGCAACAACCCACTTCAATACTGTATCCTCTTATTGTTAAATATAATAACTTGGTTACCAATCATAAGATTCATAAATTTAACTCATAAGCATCCAGCAAACTGCAGAGAGCATAGTGCAAAGCGTCTATAAACACTATGCTCTTTGCTCCATGCGCTTTGCATTACACTCATTTACAGATGCCGTCTAACTGATGAATTACTATTGTCCCCAGGGATAGAACTATAAGCCGAATTCTGTATCCGCCTGAGGCGGATGGTGATCATTTATCTAGCCCCGATGTTGCCATCGGAATCATGCGGCCTACCCATGAGTCAGACGAGACGGGTCATCTCGTATTTTTCCTACATTTCAGGAAAAAATTCTCACCTATTTGGCCTTGCTCCAGGTGGGGTTTACCATGCATCCGACGTCGCCGTCGGACCGGTGAGCTCTTACCTCGCCTTTTCACCCTTACCCCGCACTTCCTATTAAAAATATAAAGAAGATGCAGGGCGGTTTGTTTTCTGTGGCACTTTCCGTCGTCCCGAAGTATCGGAACGCCTCCGATTCTCGGAGCACCCTACCCTGTGGAGTCCGGACTTTCCTCCCCGATCCCGATGCATTGGGATCGGAGCGATCACCCGTTCTATCCTCAGGGACCGTTGAACCTTTTATTAATCTAAAATCTTGAATCATGCCAAAGGCAGATGCGCCTATGCGCATTTTGAGTTAAGTTTCCCTTTTCTGGTTTCTGGCCATTAAAAGCTGATAGCTGACAGCTATTAGCTATCAGCTATCCCTGACTTCTGAACGTAAACGGATGGCCCTTCGGGCCAATTTATCGGCGGAACGATTCTTCTCTCTTGGAATATGGTGTATAGAAAAATGAATCGAGCCTGTTTGTATTGCTTCCAACGCCTGTGAGTGAAGGACCCTCAAGTGTGGTTTTTTTATCCGATAGGTACCTTTCATCTGGTTGACTACGAGTTGACTGTCAGAGTAAACGATCACTGAATGGGCCTTCCGCTGCTTAGCCATTTCGAGGCACCCAAGAAGGCCCCGGTACTCGGCCACGTTATTTGTCGTCTCCCCGATGTATCGACCTATGGCATCCAAAACTTTTCCTTTTTCATCCTTTAGAACGATGCCATACCCAGATTCCCCTGGATTGCCAAATGAGGAGCCATCGATATATGCGATTATTTTCAAATCAATCCTTCTGATTTCTTATCATCCCAAACGAGAATCCGTCCACATACTTCGCAGAGAAAGAACCGATTCATCCGTCGGATTTCAAGGATTCTTTGTGGGGGCAGTGTCTTAAAACAGCCTCCACAAGCATTTCGTAAAACTGGAACCACAGCAATGCCGTTTTTTGCTTTTCGAATTCTTTCGTAGGTTGCCAAATATCTCGTATTCAATTGGCGTTGGATCTTTTCTTTTTCATGTTTTAATTTGGCTTCATCCTTTTCGGTCTTTGCGATTTGGCTACCCAGTTTGTTGCTTACATTATCGAGATGCTTTCTCAATTTCTCAATTTCTTTTTCATTTTCTTCATGGGATTTTTTAATTTGTTCCTCTAATTCCATTAATTCGAGGGTACGGGTTTCTTTATTCTGTGTTGCCAGCTTCACAGCCTCGATCTCATGGGTAACGGCATCATACTCCCGATTTGTCTTCACCTGAAAAAGTTGAGCCTGATATTTCTTCTCTTTCCCCTCCAAAGCCTTGATTTCCATTTCCGTGATACCTCGCTCTTTTTTGTAAACGAGAAGCTTATCCTCATTTTGCTTCAAGGACTTTTCGATTTCCGTTAGTTCCTGTTGCAAGCGATCCACTTGATGGGGGAGATCTCCTCTTAAACTCTCCAATTGGGTAAATTGCGAATCGAGTTTTTGAAGTTCTATTAAGTGATTCAAAACCTTCTGCAAAGAAGCCTCCTCTTTTTAATTGCCATTTTCTCCCCACATAAAAAAGTGCACCCCTTGAGGTGCACTCTTTATAATATTCATTTCCCTTGTCCAAGAGAATTCATAGAAATAGATAATGAATTCATCAAGAGGTAGATTAATCTTTCCAATCTCTAATACGTCCTCCAGATATGGTCGATGTGGGCCCAGGAGGACTCGAACCTCCGACCAACGGATTATGAGTCCGTCGCTCTAACCAACTGAGCTATGGGCCCGATTCAGTATAACGATTTTTTGCTCAAATTTCAACATTTTTTTTCCAGGCGAGATTCATCTCCTTCTTCATTTGTGTAAGTTCACTCTTTAGATTCATATATGTTTTCCTGTACTCTAAATCGTCTTCGTTTTTACTCTTTGCCGATCTGATCTTATCCTGTACCTGACGGATTTTTTCATGAATTTCTTCCTGCCTTAGAGTCAATAGACAGTCATACCCCAACTGAGAACGATCGACATCCTCATGAATTGGCTCTGCCAGAAGCTTTGACAGATATTTGGTGATGTGGGGATTTTCATTGAACCGGTCGATAAGGATTTTTGAGTCTGATGCGCGGTTCTGAAGATAACTTTCATACAACGTATCGATTAAAATTCGTGCCTCCTTTTTTCGAAAGTGAACGGGATTGACAAATAAAAATATTTTATTTCTCCAATTCTCACCATTTTCCAGAAGGAGTTTCAGAAGATTCTGCTCGGCTATTTCTCTAGCCGAGGAAATCGTCTTCTCCATTTCTTGAACGTCTTCATGAACGCCTTTACGCGTCCGACGAATTTGTCGCACGAGAAGGGATTCTTTAACGCCTACTTTCTCGGATAGGTCCTTGATCATCAAGTTACGTTCCAGGGGATCCTGTACTTTGGAAATTGTGTCCAATATCGTCCGGGCTGCAGCGGCTTTATCTCTAGGTGTCGTTAACTTTCCACTTTTCTGCAATTGGTTGAGCCGGAAGTCGACGAGATTCAGGGTCGATTTTAACAAGCCTTCCATTGCTTCGACACCCTGATCTCTAAGGAATGTATCCGGATCCGTTCCTTCGAGTAATGGTGCTATCTCTACATGGAGTCCTGCACTTAAGAGAATATCCATGCCCCTCAGAGCCGCAGTGAATCCGGCTGAATCCCCATCAAAGACGAGGGTGATGTGTTTTGTATATCGATAGAGGAGCTTGGCCTGATCTTCTGTCAGGGCGGTGCCTGAAGTAGCAACTCCGTAGTCCAGGCCGCATTGATGAAGCCTCATCAAATCGGTATATCCCTCCACCAAAATCGCCCGATCCTCCCTGCGGATACCCGATTTAGATTGAAAGAGTCCATAGAGGAGGCGACTCTTTTGGTAAATCATCGTCTCTGGTGAGTTAAGATATTTGGGCCCTTTTTCCTCTTTTTTCAGTGTACGTCCCCCAAAACCCACGATCCGTCCCGAGGGATTGAAAATCGGGAACATGAGCCGGCCTCGAAATCGGTCGTAGTATCCTTCTCCCTCTTTGCGAGGGATAACCAATCCGGCCTGTTTGAGGATCTCCGGCCGGATTGAAGCCTGTTGCCCTTCTTTTAAGAGTCCATCCCACGAGTCCGGAGCGTAACCGATCTTAAAATCCTCAATGATTTTTCGGATGAACTTTCTACCGAGAAAGTAGTTGAGCGCCTTGTTTCCTTCTTCGGTTTCCGTGAGACACTTTTGAAAAAATATGGCCGCAAAATCGTTCGCATGGTACTGGGCTTCTGTTTCCTTGATCGCTTCATCATCCTGACGATAAGCAGGCAGAGCAATTCCCGCCTTTTCTGCCAGGGACCGCAGGGCTTCCGGAAAGCTCACCTTTTCCATCTGCATGACAAACGTGAATACATTGCCTCCTGCCCCACATCCAAAACAGTGGTAGAATCCCCTTACTGGATCGACACTGAAAGAGGGTGTTTTCTCGGTATGGAACGGACAGAGTCCTATTAACGATTTACCCCTTTTTTTCAGAGTCACGTGCTGAGAGATCACATCAACGATATCTGTGGCTTCCCGAATTTCTGCGATTTTTTCTTCGGGAATTCTCACTTCAACTCCACGATTGTGATTCCCGTATCCCCTTCATTCCAATTTCCCAACCGCTGGCTCTTTACAAGGCGATGATTCTTGAGATAGTTGCCGACCTCCCGACGTAGGACCCCTGTACCTTTGCCGTGAATGATTCCTACTTGAGTCAACCCAGTGAGGATTGCATCCGAGATGTATCGTTCGACGGTCTCAATGGCCTCCTCCACAGTCAAACCGCGTAGGTCGATTTCGTTGTTCACCTGCCGATCAGTAGAATATATCGTCAACCTGCCTGAGGATGGCTTCTTTTTCGATTCCTGAGTCGATGTTAATTCCTGAACAGGAATCCGTAGTTTTACACCGTCCCACTGTACCAAAACCCGTCCCGACTTATCCGGTTTTGAAACGACCTCTCCTTTGCCCTTATGGCCTTCCCATTTAACCCAATCCCCCTGCTGGAAAAAACGGTCGTCGGTTTTCTCTTTCTTGCCGGAAAGCGCTTCTATTTTTTTTCTCTGGGTTTTGAGGATATCTTTGGCCATCCGTATGGAATCTCGTCCTGCCTGGCTTTCCCGAATCTCCCGCACCACGCGTTCTATGACAGTATTGGCCTCTTGGAGTACTTCTTCTGCCTCGCGGATGATTTTCTGTTTTTTTTCGTCACTCGATTTCTGAAGATCGTCGATCTTATTCCTGTAGAGTTTTACCAGTCCCGAAAGTTGACTCTCTTTAATTTCAGACTCTTTTAGAAGTCCTTGGGTCCGCTGAAGATTTTCCTCTAAATGAAGAATGAGGCGATCCAGCTTGCCCCGTTCTTTTCCTGCGAGATCCTTTGCTTCGGTTACCATTTTTGAAGAAAGGCCCAGTCTCTCGGCGATTTCAAAGGCATAGGATGATCCGGGGATTCCCATCTGAAAACGGTAGGTGGGTTTCAACGTTTTCTGGTCAAAAGCCATAGAACTATTTTCAACACCGGGTTCCTCATGAGCGAAAACTTTCAACGTCCCCATATGGGTTGTGGCTATGGAGAGACATCCTCTCCGGGTTAGATTTTTAAGAATCACCTCAGCCAATGCTGCTCCTTCGGCCGGATCAGTAGCCGAACCGATTTCGTCCAGTAGGATTAGACTTATCCCATCGGCATTTTCCAGAATGGTTTTGATGTTTCCTATATGAGAAGAAAATGTTGAAAGATCCTGCTCGATGGACTGTTGATCCCCGATATCGGCAAATATTTGGGAGAAGAGGGGGAAGGAAGTGGTTTCATCTGCCGGAATGTGGAGACCATGCTGGTGCATCAGTGCTAAGAGGCCGACGGTCTTCAGGGCGACTGTCTTCCCCCCTGCATTGGGTCCGGTGATGACTAGCGTTCTCGTCTCTCCTCCCAGATGCAGGGTAAGAGGGATAACATCCTCCTCACTGGTTCTCAGTAAAAGGAGGGGATGACGACCCCCTTTGATTTCCAGAGAAGTGTCCTCAGAGATCTGGGCGGGATTTCCTTCGATTTGAATTGAAAATTTAGCTCTGGCCGCATATCCGTCCAGTTGACCTAAAATCTCAAGGTTGTCCTGGATGTCGCTTCGGTTCTCTCGAACCATGTCTGTCAGGCTTTTCAATATTTTTTCGATTTCCTGACGCTCCTGAACTTTGAGGCGTCGGATCTCGTTGTTCATTTCCAGGACTTCTAGGGGTTCGATAAAGAGGGTTGCCCCACTGGCAGATTGGTCCACGACGACTCCTTTTAATCGTCCCCTCTGGGATTCTTTCAAAGGTATGACAAGTCTGCCTTCGCGGAATGCCAGTGTATCCTGCTGAGCAACCCCTTTGGAGACGGATGATTGAAGAATCGTTTCCAGGCGCCGGCGAACGCGAGATGTTGTTCGATTCATTGACTGCCGAATGCGGGATAGCGTATCAGAAGCTTTATCCTTTACCTGACCATGGGAGTCGATGACCCGGGCAATCGACTTTTCCAATAAAGGTTGGGGAGATATTTTCAGGGCCATCTTTCTGAGAAGGTCATACTTATCGGGACGTTCGGAGAAGTATTTAAAAATATCGCTTGAAATGATTAGAAATCGGTTTAATACGATAAATTCCTCTGGCTGCAGGAAACTACCAATTATTTCGGCCCGTTTCAGGAAGGGTCTGAGATCGGCGAACTCATCAAGGGGGAAGGGATCATCGTATTCCAGAAGATTTTTCATTTCCGAAACCTGACCTAATTCCCTTTTGAGACATTCGCCATCGGTAAGAGAATGCAGACTGTCGATTTGCTCCTTCCCCATGACGGAAACCGTGAATTCTGATACTTTTGCCAAAATAGTGTGGAACTCTAAAATTCGAGATGAGTTGTTGTTCAGTTTATTCGACACGATTTTTTAATTCTTTCCGGAGTGACTCGAGACGCTTGGATAACACACTGTCAGTGACTTCTCGAGATTTATTTATGAATCCTTCTTTGACTTCATCATAGAAATTCTTCGTTTGGGGAAATGTGTATTTGATAAAATTAAATACGGCAGGAGCTACCGAACGTGCCGGGCGGAAGAGCAGAGAATTCTCCTCCTCAGTTTCCATCCCCTGGGAAGTCGGGATCAGGGATACCAAGAGTGCGAGTAGACTTACGACCAATGCACCTTTGAAAAGTCCGAACAGGATTCCACCACCTCTGTCAATCCAGCCAAGAAGGGTCCATCGTGTGATTTTTCGCAGCGCACCCGCTATCCATCGGCAGACGAGAACGACAAGAATAAAAATCAAGAAGAAACTCAAGGTTGTGGCAACCAGCGCAGGAAGACGGACTATGTTGTTTATCAGAGAAGCGAGGAAATTCATCTGTCTAATGGCGATGACATAGGCTAATACCAGGCCCACTAATGTAAATATTTCCATGATGAATCCCCGGAAAAATCCTTTGATACAAAAGAAGCCAAGAATGATGAGAATGGTTACATCGATGCTGTTCATGGTCAACCTTATAAATTAAATGAAAAATCTTGAATCATGCCAAAGGCAGATGCGCCTAGGCGCATTTTGAGTCGAGTCTCCCTTTTCTGGTTTCTGGTCACTGGTCACTGGTTACTGGTATCTGGTTAATAATTCAAATTTAGGTATATCACTTAACGCCTCTCATTGTTAATTCCACCAGAAGAAAAGCGAGACCAGCATACAGCAGATTTTCTAAAATCTTTAAAAGTCCAATTGTTGATTCCCCCTCGACGAAAAAGCATCCGCAGCGTATGTCCAGTCCCCGGACGTATGCCTGGGAGACCAGAATGAGGAAGATCAGCATGAGAAGGCAGTTCATGACGACGGTGGCTTCTTTCCAGATAAAGAGTATCAGTAGCAAACCGGTAAGAGCTTCCAGATAGGGTATCCAGACGGCCACCCATCGGGACAGGCCTTCACCCAGTACGCGATAGTTTTCTACAAGCTCAGCAAACGTGTGAGGATGCTGGATTTTATCGATGGATGCGAATATAAGCAGACTACCAAATCCAAGACGAAGAACGATGATCAGCCATTTCTGCCAGGCTCTATTCAAAATGACCTCCTTCGACTGGATATGTTCTATCGAGCCATTCCACGAATCCACCCCGTAATATGTATACGCTGCTGAATTTGTCTTTTATGACCTGGCGTGCTACCAGCCTGACATCTTTTGAATTCCGTTCAAGATCGTATAAAATAAACGTGGCGTCTCTATTCTGTTGATGAAATTGTTCGCTATTGTTAAAGTAACTAAAAAAGGGGAGAGAGAAGGCATTGGGTATGTGATCGATTTCAAAATCTTCACGATTCCGAATGTCCACGAATAGGACCTCCTGCTGGAGGAAAATGGAAAAGGCTGAGTCCGTGGAAACATAATGCCATTTCGTCTGCTCTGATGTGCCGGGCAGTGAGAGAAGGAGTATTTTCCAGTGGATACCCCTATTTAAAAACTGATTCGCCAGGAAGCCAATGAGCAGGGACCCCAGGGACATGATAGTAAGTCGAACCCCTATTTTCCATGTATTATTTTTGAATATGAGCGAAGATGGGGACATTGATTCTCGGTTTCTTTTTATTGTCTGTTACAATGATGACGTAAATCGTATGACGCCCGACGTGCATCGGTTTTAGTTCAACCCTTATCAGATTCTCCTTGCCTGGAGGAATGATCGCCGATGGTGGAAAGGCCTGAGCAATTTCATTACTTGTGTAAATTTGGCTACAATTGATGGGACTATCGGATTCGTTTTGGATTGTAAAGAATTCTGTGATCAGTGTATCGGGATTTAATTTTACTTCTCGTATGTGGATGTACCTGGGATTTACGCTTAATTCACTGTATACTGTTGCCTCCACTGTGAATCTCTCGTCTTTCAACTCTTTCTCCTGAAATTGAATGGTTAATGATTTGCGGATGAGGCCTTGAAATCCTCGTGTATTGAGTGTGAAGGAGATCGTAGCTGTATCTCCCGGGCTGAATCTCCTTTTTTTGGTCGCGGTGGCCGTACAGCCGCAACCGGATTTAACTCCACTTATGTTGATGGGTGTCTTCCCGGTGTTCACAAAACGTATCTCATCTTTAACGGATTCTCCCTGTTGAATCCGTCCCAACTTAATCAATCTTGGAGTCAGAAACTTTAGCTGCTGTGATTGAAGGGAAGTGGAGAATATGATTATATGCAAGAATAGCACCATATTTTTCATGGGAGATCCCTTTCCTTGGTTATTCAATCTCGAAACCTAAAACGCATGGTGTATAGTGCACAGCGCGAAGCTCCTGTTCATTCAATACTCTTTGCTTTATCCGTTTTGCATTAAATTATATTTAGTTTCCGTCCAACGGGTTTCAATTTAAACAGCGAATTTATCGCCTGTTGAAGAATACCGATCTTAGTTCGATGTCCACCCGATGACACGATAGTTAAACTCGTACGCCAGGGCGCCACTCCAGTCTTCTTCGTAAACACCCTTATATCGGGTTCCCTCCACAGGTCCCACGGGTTTGCCATAAGTGTAAAACCAGTTCAGAATGGGGCTTCCGGTGAATCCCAGACCGATCCAGTACCTGCCTGGGGAAAGAATGGGAGGTGACTTGGAAAAGTCGAAGTCGACCCAATCATAACCGGGTCTTACGGATAGCTGATCTAAGGTCAAGAAATCGCTGGTTGACAGGACTTCGCCAGGTTTCCCGTCATTGTCCTCCATGAGATCGATCCAGAGTTGACCACTCCCACCAAACTTGTGGAGTGCCAGCCCTACTTTTATGAGTTTGAGGGGTTCTATCAACACGACGATCTGGGAGTACTGGGTCAGCTTTGTGGTAACGTACTCCGCAGTTTCCACCAGAAAGTTTTTTCGCATCTCGTACTCGTCTTCCGCACCCTGTTGGGCCGGACCACGTGTAAAGATGAAATCCACGCCCTTGGGGAAGTCAAGATTGCCGAATAGAAACGGTTTATCATATTTTAATTGGTCTAATTCGTCTTTGGGTATCACTTTGGGAGGTGGGGGGGGCGGAACAACCACGGGTTTAAAGCTGGTCCGGACTTCAGGACAGATGAGCATGTTCTTGGGGCCATAACTCTGTTTTTCCAACGTTAACTGGATGTTGTCCACCGTAAAATCGGCTTCGATTACTTCCTGGAATTGGGGCCTGCCCTTTACGCCTTTGGCCTGTCTCCATCGGACCATTCCATCGTTTATCGTCTCTTCATTATCTATACCGACTTCGATGCGGACGAACCGGTTTGAGACAAACAGCTCACTCTGTTGGGGATCAAAAGGAATCCAGCCCAGGTCTGGGAAGTATACTTCGATCCATGAATGACGGCCCTGGCCCATCTTGAAGGTGAAGTCCCCTTGCCCGGTCTTGACCGTGTAGGGTTCTTTCAATGTCACACCGTTCACGATTCGTACCGGAATCCCTATGATTCTCATCAGGGCCGCCGAAAGGTGGGAATAGTTCTGGCAGTTGCCCTTTCCATTCTCGAAGGAATAGAGGGCATCGTACTGTCTGGGAGGTGTGACATAGCGCATGTGATCAACAACCCAGGTCAAAATCCGCTGAACGGCATCAAATTCCGTTTGGACTCCCTGGATTAACTCGTGTGCCTTGTTTTTTATGCCCATATCATTGGCCTGAACCTGTTTCGTTGCCGAGAGGTAATCTTCCATATTTTTTGGAATATCGGTCAAGGGAAATGCTGCATTGGATTCGATAGGATGAAGTACGGTTTTAGTGATGGCCGTGAAGCTCATGGTCACGTCCACGGGTTGTTGGGGATCATTCCAGGTCACCCGAATGATCTGATTCCCCCGTTTATCCCGTTCCTCTTTCCGATTGGATGGCTTGGGAGTCAAATCGAGATGAAAATTCTCGATCTTCTGAATGTATGTCGGTGATTGGAATGATTCAGGCACAACGAAACTCAGCCTGAGAAACTTGGTTTTACCTGCCGGTTCCACACGCTGGGTCAGTCGATATTGAATTCGTGAGTCCTGACCTCCTTTGATGAGGTAGTTCTCAACCGCTGAGCTGCTCAGGAAAGCGAGCATCCATATAATCGTAAATATCCGTTTCATGGAATTTTCCTTTTCATTTTATTATATCATTTTTAACTCGTTAATCATCTTATATGTTTATCAGTGCAATCTAAGTAATCAGTTTCATCTGCGGTCAGGCGTTTCGGAAATCTATGATGGTCTGCCTGTAAGCCTCCGGTTCTCCGATGTCAAAGCGTCTTCCCTTGATGATCACGCCGGTAAATCCTTGTTCCCTGCGAAGTTTATCGAGACAGGAGGTGAGTTGAAATTCCCCACTCTCACGGATATTATGGGTAATATTCTCTTCAAGATATTCAAATATTTCCGGTGGCAGGATGTATTGGCCGAACACGGTCAGGAAAAGATCATCCTGCATCCCTTCGACATGAAGATGTTCCCGGGCGTATTCGATTTTCGGTTTTTCATTAAATTCCGTTATTGAAATAATGGAATCATCTTCCTGCCAGGATCCAGTGGCACAACCGAATTTATGAAGTTCTTCGGCAGGTGTGACTTTCAGACCCACGACACCGTGTCCGATACGATTGTAGATGCTCAACAACTGCTGGGCACAGGATTCTTCGATGTCCGATGCGTAGACATGGTCACCCAACATGAGTAGAAAGGGTTCGTTATTCACCCATTCCCTGGCACAGTATACGGCATGCCCAAATCCATCCTGGGGCTCCTGGGTGACGAAAGTGATTCTGTGTCCCAGGTCGAGGATATACTGGCTGTATCCTTGATCTTCTTTGGAGAGTTTGTTAAAGTTCTCTATTCGTGGGGGTGTGCGGAAGAATTCCTCGAAGATGGGTTTGTCCACACTCTGGACAACGAGGCAGATTTCTTCGATTCCGGCCTGAATGGCCTCCTCGATGATGGCCATTATGACGGGCTTGGACCGTCCCTCACGATCGATAATGGGGAAGAGCTCTTTCTTCATGGCTTTTGAAGATGGGAAAACACGCGTTCCAAAACCGGCCGCGGGAATGACTGC
>Ga0114922_10000437_pt1 | contig 39825 bp, 36 predicted proteins | sample AartaG_FD_100975 | JGI IMG/M metagenome (GOLD analysis project Ga0114922, IMG submission 100975) | Deep subsurface microbial communities from Aarhus Bay to uncover new lineages of life (NeLLi) - Aarhus_00045 metaG | ecosystem: Environmental > Aquatic > Marine > Oceanic > Sediment | place... | reverse complement strand
CGATTAAAATTAAAAATAAAAACAGGAAATAAGTTTCAATAAGCATTCTTGAAAAAAACTTGCATATAATTGAAAATAAAACAGTAATAAAAACATCGCTATTTTTTTTATGAATAGGTCAGGCTAACAAGAATGAAGCATATAAAAATAAAAAACAAATACGCTGGACCTGGAATAAAATATATAGGTTGGAGTGGACGAGGCTGGGCTGATGGAGGTACGATTGGGGCTGGTCCGATTAACTGCAGAGCTCCTTCATGGGATAGCTGCGGCAAAGAAATTGGGATCAATATGGTTAGAGTAGGCTTTTCATTGAAACATTTTCTCCCTGATGATTTAGATGACGACTATTCTTTATCCGAATATGTAAAAAAAGGAATGGAAAATGCTGAGGTTTCCTGGGCTAAAAGTAAAGGAACGAGCTATTCATTATACATAAAAAGATGCTGTGAATTGGGTTGGAAAATCCTAATCTGTATTAATCCTTCCTTAAACAAAGAATGGGAGCCGCATTTAATAACCAGGTCATCTTATTTTCTTAAAATATGGGAAAGATTTTGTTTTCAGTTGGCTGGATATATTGATAAAAATTGGCCCGGGATGGCTGAATTTTTTGAAATAACGAATGAGCCTGATATAGGCTATTTTGATGGAGAAACCTCTCTTCCTGATTATAAAGGGACTCGGAAAGGAATTACTCCTTTTCAATATCGTCTCTTACTTCAGCATGCCTATAAAGGCATAAAAAAAGCAGTACCTGATGCTAAAATTATTGGTCCTAGCCTTGCAAGTTGGGACCGAAAATGGATTAAAGAAATTCTTATGCAGAGCGGTTCCTATTTAAATGGGATATCTTATCATAATGTAATGGGTAATCTCCGAGATACCAAGACATTAAAAGAGGCAAGAGAATTGTTGCCGAATAATATGTCTCAATCTTCAGATATTATTTTTAACAGCGAATGGGCCTGGTGGCCAAACCATGATACTGATAATTTAGAGACTGCTCTTAGAATTGCTCAAATTTTATATTTACAGGCGTCAGGCAGTGCTTATGCTTCTTTATACCTGGGACCTGCACAACCAAAGGATTTTAAAAAGGGATTAGGAGTGTTGAAATTTAATCCCGACGAACCTAATTCAGTAGAAAAAACTAAAACTTTTTATGCATTTCGTCTAATGGTAAGAGGAGTTTTAGGCGGGAGGCGTTTAGAATTGGTTAATCCTTTAAAAAAGTTAAAAATATTAGCTCTTTTTAGAAATAAGCAAGAGCTTGTAATTACTTTAATTAATCCGGACAAGAAGAAGTTTAGAGATATTTCTATCATTATTGACGAGAGTATACGCTTTAAAGAAAAAGCCTCTTTAAAAGTATATAAATTCGATGATAATTGTTTTGATTATGGTAAAGAATCAAGCTTTAATTTATTAAAAGCATTTGATGTAGAAGCTAATAGTATTAGTCAGTTTGTGATTCCGCTTATAATCTAAAATAGTCTAAAAATTAATGCTGCTTCAACAAATTGGATGCAGAAAACATCAACTTTTGAAGGTAACCAATCCAATTGTAATGTCCCTGACACTTCATAACATATTTCTTTAAATTATCATTAGCATATATTGGGATTCGTTTGAGAGATAATAAATCGGTATGGAATGAGTTAGATCCGTATAAACTTGTTACAGCAAGTTTATATCCCGCTTTTTTTATTATTTCTGTGGTTGAAACGTTAAAATTAGACCAGGAACCATATGGGTAGGAAAAAGATAGTATGTTATGCCCCAGGAGATCTTCTATATATTCTTTTGATCCCCGGATTTCCGCCCATGCTTCTTTTGAAGAAATTTGAGTTAGGTCTTTGTGGGAAAAGGTATGGGAGCCAAAATCCATGCCGTCTTTATCCATTTGAATAATTTGTTCTGAGGACAAAGGAAGGTTTTCAGCATCTGGAAATTTGGATTCCTGTAACCATGGGAAGATGTTTCTAGAGTTTATAAAATTACAAATTAAAAAGAAAGTAGCGCTAAAACCATACTTTTTTAAAATTGGATAAGCATAATAAAATGAATCGGCATACCCATCATCAAATGTTAAAACAATTGACCTGTTAAGGGAGTTATCATGTTTTGTTCGCAAGCGATACCACTCTGATAGATTAATAATATTAAAGTTATTGTCATACATATACTTCATTTGCGCTTTGAATAGCTTAGGGGAGATAGTATAGTGAAAATTTTTTATTCTATCTCTATATCGCGATATGCTGTGATAGGCTAAAAATATAGTCTGGGGGTTCTGTGTTGAAAGCCTCAAAGATTTAATGGATTTAGATAAAAGGGAGATTGGCTTAAGGATGTGGGCGAAATTATGTATTGATAGTATTTTCTTATTCAAGGAAAGATCAGCAGTAAATATATTAGATTTCATAACAATTGTTAAACAGGTCTTTGAAAAAAAGAAAAAATGATTTGCGGGGAATAGGTATATTAAAATTATTGTTTAAATTAGATATTTCAGAAAGCTGTTTATTAATTAATGGTGTTTTATCAGGTATAGAATTTAGCGTCTCATAAAAGCAAGCCATGGTTCTTGATATGCAGGAAGATGAATATGTAGAAAAAAATTTAGCAGGAAATAAAATAAGATTGGGAGTTGGCCTTGTGAAAGAGAATGTATAGATATCCATTACTTTTACTGGCTCACCTTTAATGCAGAAATCGATAAAAAGCTCATTTAAAGATTTTTTGTGTAATGTTTTAGTTATTTGCTCTAAATTTCCATATACTGCAGGTTTAGACCTGCTCCCAAAAAATGCCTTAATTGTTGGATAAACCTTAGAATTTATTCTTATTAGTCCTGCCGTTATAATTGGATCTTCAAGAGATGTAAGAGATAAATATTTATTGCTCATTCCTGATCCTAAATTTCCTCCAGATTGTATGAATTTTTTTAGAATTTCATTGAATTGTTTTTGGGATAAGTTTTTATCACATATTTTGTTGTAAAAACCTTCACCAGAATATCTTTTAAAAACAATGTCTGTGGCGTCCCGATATATGCGGTATAGAATCGAATCATTAATCAATCTGCCTAAAACCCACTCAGCATGAAGATATACACCCATGCAATCATGATTAATTAAATTGATTTGGTGAAGAATACTACGTATATATGTCTTCATTTTTGCAAAGGCCAATCTATTGAATTTAAACGTATTCAAGGAAGGTGAAAAAAATAACACCACATCATCAGACCTCAAATTATTTAGAAAATTATTATAGCTGGTATGGCATCTACTACAGTTTTTATATATTTTATTTACCTTTTTAAAATTAATTCTTGTTTTTAACATGTATTTATACTCTTTAGAGATACTACCATAAAAAAAACAAATCCTTTATTGATAATTTGATGCAAGTATTTTTTTTGTCTCCTCCAATTTTCTTGACTTTGACTAGTAACCTATCATATAACAAAATCCGTTAGTATTTGTATTTTATTTGAATATAGTCAGATGCAGCTATCTAAAATTCCAAATTTGTTTTTAGTCGGTTCTGGAAGATGCGGAACAACAACTTTATATGACTACTTAAACCAGCATCCTGATGTTTTTATGTCAATCCCAAAGGAGCCAGCTTATTTTTGTAAAGATTATCACAAAGAAAGTGATGAATTCCATAAGAAACAAAGCTTTTTTTACTTTAGGACTGAACAGGAATACATGAAGCTGTTTTCTACCACAAAAAACCAAAAAGTCGTAGGAGAAGCTTCCACCTTATATTTTCCTTCTAAAGTTGCAGCAAAAAATATTTATGAATTTAATCCTGAAGCAAAAATAATTATATTAATAAGACACCCTATTGATCTTCTCTACTCAATACACGGAGAATATCTGCTCAGATTCAGAGAAAATATTGATGACTTTTATAAAGCTTTGGCAGCTGAAAAGCAGAGAAGAAATTGGGAAAACATACCCAAGTTGATTCCTGCCCCTTCTCTGCTTTTCTATTCAGAAAAAGTTAAGTTTTCAAGTCATATTAAAAGGTACCTTGAATTATTTGATCAAGAGCAAGTAAAAGTTATTATTTATGAGGAATTCAAGGAAAATAACTATAAAGTCGTCCAAGATATATTTAAATTTATTGGGGTAGATCCTAACATAAACATTGACTTAAAGACAAACAGAGCAAGCAGAAAAATCAAATCTAAATTCTTAAAAAAACTTCTGACTTCTCCTTCCCTTTCCCAAGCCCCAAAAAAAATATTAAAAGGAAAAATTTACTATAAATTAAGAAGTTCACTTTATAAAATAATCGCAAAAAAAGAGTCCCGGCCACAGCTTCAACCAAAATTAAAAAAAGAGCTGATGGAAAAATTCAAAAAAGAAGTCATAAATACCGGCAGACTTATTAACAGAGATTTGGTTAAAATCTGGGAGTATAAAAATATTAACGATATATAATCCTTTAACTTTTTATTGTTCACAACAATTTAAATTAATAATTACTGGATTTAGGACTTTCCTTAACCAGATACCTTTTCCTTAAAAAACATCCCTATTAGTTTTCATAATTCTTTTATTTTTTAAGCAAAAGAAACGACAATTTTTAATTTTAGCCTTATAATCAGGCGTTACGAAAATAGTTTATAAAGCAAACATGGGAAAGTAGTGAGTGAAATAAAAAATTTGATATTCATTACCTTATTATGTAAAATTATGCAAAATAAATCATTGGAGCTAAGCAGCCTTGATTTATTAGTAGCTTATTTATAAGTAATATGAAAAAGAAAATATTTAACTTAAAAAGAAATGTTAATGATAAAAAGGAGTTTTTTCTCTCGATTAAAAAAATATTCCCTTTTTTATTCTTATTATTGTTTGTTCCGGCTAACTTTCAATTTGCTGAAGAAAATGTCATATCTATTCAAGGGAAAGATGGAGCGCCTTTCTTCGATCGTCGTGGAAATTTAAACATAGTTCATATAACTTCTGATGGCAGGATAGGATTATCAACCCAGCAAGGAGGCAAATTTAGAGGTGCTGATATTCAAAATATTCATTATACAGATAATATTTCTTCTATCTGCGCGAAAAAAGATAAGCTAGGAAGGATATGGCTTGTATGGGAAGAAAAAGGATCTGAAAGAAGTGATATATATATAGCTCAGTTGAGAAACAACAAAATCGTTAATCCTACCGCTTTGACTGATAATATGAGAGGATTTAATTTTTCACCCAATATAAATTTTTCCATTGAAAATGATTTGTTTATGGCATGGGTAAATTATTATCAAAAAAAATACACAATTGTAGTCAAAAATGTTAGAACAAATCAATGTTGGCACATAAATTCTTATTCAGCTCTTGACCCTCAATTAATAATCGATGAAACAGGAAAAATATGGCTTTTCTGGGTTGGACAGCTTAGAAATTGTGACGAAATTTTATATACTACTTTCGATGGGGTGAAATGGAAAGAACCTTCAAGCTTAAATCAATATCCTGATGTCCCTCATATTACTCCCTCAATCGCTTTGGATTTTTATGGTTTTCCTCATGTTGTATGGAGTTCATATGACGGAGATGACTATGAATTGTATTACTCATACTGGGATGGAAATAAATGGCATAAAGAAAAAAGAATCACGAACAACCAGGATATAGCTGACAACTCTCCTTCAATTTCTTTGCTTTTTGATGCAATTCCTCTCGTTACCTGGAGCAGATATATTAATGGGAAAAGGGAAGTCTGTGCAACCTATAAAAATGGCAACGGCTGGAGTGCGCCGCTTAATATCTCTGAAGATAAAAATATTACTGATCCGCCCCAACTTGTTTCCTTTATGGATAAAATAGGAATTTCGTGGCAAGTTGAAAAAGAGATCAAAGTCATTTTATTAGACTTCCAAGAATTACAACTCTTCTTGCCTGGGCAAAATGAAAAGGATGGTCTCCCCAGAATTATGGCCTTAGATGATGATAAATATATTGGCTTTGGTGATAGCATCACTTATGGAATTATTAGCCATCAGGCAGCTCCTAACAGAGGATATGTCCCTCGATTAGAAAAACTTATTGATTCAAATATTAAAAATAGCACTGTTCTAAACAAAGGTGTCGGTGGCGAAAATACATCAGAGGGTCGCAGCCGAATCAATGGTGTGATCAAATCCGCGGAGGCCAAAACAATATTTCTAATGGAAGGCACAAACGATGTCAAAAATACTCGTATTTCTATGGATACAGCAAGCTTTAACCTGCGGCAGATGGCCAATACATGTCTCAACTATAATATGACTGTTTTTTTATCTACTATAATTGATACGCCTGGGGACGACGAGGTACAAAAAGCAAGGATCCGTAGTTTAAATAGTAAAATAAAATCAATTGCTGCTAGTCCAAAGATCCATTTTGTAGATAACTTTAAAGCATTTACGGATCATTCAGGCAATTTATATAGTGATAGTACTCACCCTAATGATGCTGGGTACCAATTAATAGCAGCAACCTGGTATAAAAAACTTAAAGATATACTTCCATCAATAACGCCTTCTATAGAAGTTGATAAGAATTCTCTTGCTTTTGAAGGAACCCAGGCTCTGACTTTAGAAAAACCCTCTCCTAAAGCAAACCCTAATTCCCAACAATTTAGAGTGAGAAATTCCGGAAATGGGACCTTAAACTACAGTATTACTGACAATAAGACATGGCTCAGCACCTCCCCGACAAGTGGAAGTTCAACTGGAGAATGGGATGATATTGCAGTCTCTGTTAATATTGCAGGCCTGGCCGGAGGAACTCATACTGGCAGCATCACTATCACTTCAGGGGATGCCTCCAACAGCCCTCAGGTGATAAGTGTCGATCTAACAATTTTAACTCCTATTATAGAACTGGATAAAACATCCCTTTCCTTCAAAGGATTAGTCGAGGAAGCAGATCCTCCCGCCCAGGAGTTTAAGATAAAGAACTCCGGAGTAGGAACCCTCAATTACAGTGCTGAGGTTAACAAGGAATGGCTTAGTGTCTCCCCCCCAACAGGAGATTCAACTGGAGAATGGGATGATATTGAAGTCTCTGTTAATATTGCAGGCCTGGCCGGAGGAACTCATACTAGCAGCATCACTATCACTTCAGGGGATGCCTCCAACAGCCCTCAGGTGATAAATGTCGATCTAAACATTTTAACTCCTATTATAGAGCTGGATAAAACATCCCTTTCTTTCGAAGCAGTGGTCGGAGAAGCAGATCCTCCCGCCCAGGAGTTTAAGATAAAGAACTCCGGAGCAGGAACCCTCAATTACAGTGCTGAGGTTAACAAGGAATGGCTTAGTGTCTCCCCCCCAACAGGAGATTCAACTGGAGAATGGGACAAAATCAAAGTCTCCATTGATATGTCTTTAGGAAATCTGGTTGATGGGAATAATAAAGGTACTATCACGATCAATGATGAAAACGCCTCCAACAGCCCTCAAAAGATCACGGTCAACTTTCTTCTCGAATTACCTCCCCTTTATCAACCGAAGAGTTTTATCGGAGAAAAAAAGGCAAACAGATCTTTATCTCAAATAGAATATATCAATGTTCTATCTTGGGTTGTAAATCCGGATAATGCGGATATTATTGAAAAATATAGGATTTATCGGCGTGAAACAAACGGTATAACCTTAATTACAGAGGTTGATGCTCAAACTTTTGAATACTGGGAAAGAAACGTGGAAAAAGATAAGGTTTACAAATACGGATTAACTGCGGTAGATGTTTTTGGGAGAGAAACTAACCCAATTTACATAGATGTTTTTTAGACTTAGCCATAAGGTTCTTCTAGTTCCCTTTTTCTTTTAAGGTGTTACTACAATTTTCTACTGACTTTTTCCCATGTGGATACGTATGATTGTTTCCAAAGAAATTAAGTCTTTTACTTAAGATAACCCAACGATCTTAATCGTTCCCTCGTCTTTTCGCTGACCTCTCTAGACTGACTCCCTTCCCATAAACGAATCCCTTTCTCCAGAAAAGCCTGCTTCAGCCTTATCAGCAGTTTGTCTACCATGCTAGGCAACTCATCTGCAAGATTATGCAGCTCTTGCGGGTCTTGCTTAAGATTGAAAAGCTCGATGGGAGCAACAGGTGGATCAGGATGAGCTCCCCGGTCCTCTTTTCCGAAGTCACGGTTCACAATCAGCTTGTAATCTTCATCAACAATATACGCTCGTCGGTCCATAAGGCCAAATACAAGTCCGCCTTTTTCGCCAAGGTTCTTTTTTAATAGCGGGGCTTGTGATTTTCCATCAAAGGAAAGATCGTTCCCCTCTAAATGCAACAAATCAAGAAGTGTAGGAAGCAAGTCAATCATGCTGACCCGTTTCTCGACCATAACTGGTTTAGGAAATAACTTAGGACAGTGCATTACCCAAAGCCCGTTGACTATCAACTCATATAATTGTCCCCGATGATCCCAGAATGTATGTTCGGCAAACTCTTCGCCATGGTCGGTTATAATTATCACGAGGGTATTATCCCCCACGTTACGCCGGCGAAGATTTTTCATAAGTAGGCCTATCTGTTTGTCAATGCGAAAAAGTTCGGCTTCGTAGGCAAGAATGTACTTTGCAAGGGCTTTTCCCAGACCTTCTTCTCCAGGTTTCCAGTCTGGAATATGGCGCTTACCAAATCCGCTAAGAATATTGACTGCCTCCTGGGTCCATTCCGATACAGGAGAAGCTTCAGGCCCGGATTTAAGCCCTCTTGATTTGGCTTCATTGAGGAATTTTTGAAAATCGCGAAGGGGGTAATGTAAGTCCATTAAATGAATCCAGGCAAAAAATTTCTTATGTTTAAGTTCAGAAATATACGAATCCAGCTTACTAACTACTCTCTCTACACTTGCATAAGGTTGCCTCCAGTTTGAACTGAATTCTTCAAAGAAGTCAAAACCTTGGTTGAAATTAAAGTCCCTGGTGAGGTAAGGATTGGTTGAAATTCCAATTGTTGTATAATCATGTTTTTTGAGAGTTGTTTGTATTGTCTCCAAACTTTTTGGAATGCCGGCCTGAAGACTGCCACTTTCTTGAAAACGTGTGAATCCATAATGGTGTTTTACCTGCCACCGCGGCCCCCCACCCGGCACCTCTAAGGGCCAATAAGGGATTCTGGAAGTAAAAATGGACCCCATAGAAGCAGAAGTGTTCCCAGCGAAACAGTATGTTTTACGGAAAACCACACCTGAATAGGCTAGTTTATCAATGTTTGGCGTAAGATTTACAGGATATCCATGGAAAGAAAAACGGTCAGCGCGGGCTGCATCTATACTGATCAAAATTACATTCAGATTCTTATCAGATGACAATCTGTGCCTATTTTTAATAAATAAATAATATACGCCTGTGAACAGAACGATCAATGAAATAACTATTGCTGAAAATTTTATATGTTTTTTTCTCATTTTCTCTGCCCTCCATATTAATTATAATGCACTGTAATAGAGACCACAACAAATAAATGGCTTTCTAACCTGGATTATTCACGAGTCGAGGTTGCTGCAGATGCAAGGCACAGGGTATGAAGCTGTGGTCCTTCACCGCGAATACCCTGTAACGAAGCAGATGCAGTGAGATCGGCTCGCTCGGAGAGTAAAAAAATGGCGATTAAAATTAACAATAAAAACAAGAAAAAAGTTTCAATAATCATTTTTAATAAAATCTTGCATGTCATTGAAAAGAAAAAAATAATAAAAACGTCGCCATTTTTTTATGAATAGGTCAGGCTAAATAATCGACCGCAAGGTAAGACATAGCCCGGATTCCCAAGCTCAGCCCGGCATGGCAGCTGAGGAAAGAACAAAATATGTATGAAAGTCGAAGTCCTAGATCAGCGATTAATGGTGATCTCTCCTCTTTGTGAGCATTACTATGGGCAATTTTATGTCATTCTCTCTTTCCTGCGGATTTCCTGCGGATTTCTGGTTGACTGAATTTGTTTTTTATGTGTATTATGGGTGATGGAGCAGCTCAACGAGTAAAAATTTGATGAAATTGAGCGGAGATTGCCATGAGTAAAAAACTAAATTTCTATCACTTAAGGAGAAAATATTTTGCGACAGATAAATAAATTGTTTAAATGTGGCTTGTTTTGTTTGTTACTTATTACAATATTTCCTATTCAACTGTTCTGTTATATTGATCCTGGGACCGGAAGTTATGTTATTCAATTACTTATTGCCGGCTTAGTCGGTGTCTCTTTTTTTATTAGGATTTTCTGGAAAAAAATAAAGAATTTTATTTCCTCAGTATTCTCAAAAAAGGCAAAAGAATAAAAAGTGCCGGATTCTTCTGGAAAAATAACAAGCTCTTTTCGTGATCCGAGTGGTTTTCTGTTTTTCAGAGATGGAAAAATCTACCGTCAGATAAATAAGGTATATAAAAGTGAATATGATCTCCTTATTAATTCCGGACTTTACAAAGATCTTATAAATGCTGGCCTCTTGATCCCCCATGAAGAAGTAAGCATTAAACCTGAGGAGCAGGGCTCAGCCTATAAAATTATTAAACCAGAAATGATCTCATTTGTTTCTTATCCCTATGAATGGTGCTTCAGTCAATTAAAAAATGCTGCTTTAACCACCTTAAAGATTCAGAAAACAGCATTGAAGTATGGCATGTCTTTAAAAGATTCTAGTGTTTACAACATACAATTTAGCTCCGGAAGAACTGTTTTTATCGATACCCTTTCTTTCGAAAAACATGAGGAAGGAAAGCCCTGGGTAGCATATAGGCAATTCTGCCAGCACTTCCTGGCCCCCTTAGCTTTGATGAGTTATAAGGATATTCGATTGAATCAACTTTTCAGGGTTTATTTAGATGGAGTGCCTCTCGACTTGGCAAGTTCGCTTCTCCCGTTTTATTCTCGATTCATTCCTTCGATTCTAACTCACATTCATATTCATGCTTATAGCCAAAAGCACTTTGCAAACAAAAACGTAACCAGCAGTAAAAAGATGTCCCGCATTTCTTATTTAGGGTTAATGGACAGCTTGGAATCCGCAGTTAAAAGATTAAAATTACGGTCTTTTAAAACTGAATGGGTCGATTATTATGATAGTTTTAATTATTCCTCAAGTGCTTTTCAAGATAAGAAGCAAACAATCAGCAACTATTTTAATAAAATTACCTCCAAGCAGGTTTGGGATCTGGGAGCAAACACTGGTGTTTTTAGCCGCATTGCCAGCGAAAAGGGTATTGAAACCATTGCTTTTGATATTGATCCTGGTGCAATAGAAAGGAATTACATTGAAGGCCTTAAAAGAAATGAAAAAAAAGTACTACCATTATTACTCGATCTTACAAATCCAAGCCCAGCTATTGGATGGGAAAACCGGGAGCGGATATCTTTTATAGAACGGGGACCCACAGAAACAATATTAGCATTGGCACTTATTCATCATTTAGCTATTTCTAATAATCTTTCTTTTGAATATTGTTCAAACTTTTTTTTCAGATTATGCAAACATTTAATTATAGAATTCATCCCCAAAAGTGATTCGCAGGTCAAAAGGCTTCTCCAGACCAGGAAAGATATATTCCCTCATTATGATCGGAAAAATTTTGAACAGAAATTTTCAATAAATTTTAAAATATTAGAATCAAAAAAAGTTGATGATTCAGAGAGAATATTGTATTTAATGAAGGCAAAAGATAATAAATCAGTTTTATAGTGAACATTAAAGTTGGATCAAGACATAAAAAAGAGTTCCTTGTCGACAGTACCCATATTTTTATTTTATCCGCTTTTGCAATTGCCCAGCCATTATATGATCTATTATCCAGGTATGCAGATTTTTTTATTGTCAGGCATTCAAAACCAATAGATATTGTTCTGTTAACATTTTTCCTAAGTATTCTTATTCCATTTTTTCTTGTGTTAATTGAAATAGGATTAAAACTTATTAATGATGGTATCCGTAAAATCACGCATTTAGTCCTTGTCGGTATTTTAGTCACCGCTATTATTTACCCCATACTGAAAAAATTTGACTTTTTGGGTGAATTACTTATATGGGTTATAGTATTTATAGGGGAAGGAATCTTTATTTTAGGCTATGTCCGTTTGAAACAGCCAAAAACGTTCATTACATTTTTATTGCCAGCAGTACTGATTTTCCCTGTTCTTTTTTTATTTTTCTCTCCAGTTACTCAAATTGTTTTTCCTAAGAAGCATGAAATTTCACACAAAAAACAACTAAGTGAAATAAAAACTTATGCTCCGATTGTAATGGTTGTTTTTGATGAAATCGCTACTCCATATTTAATGAATGAAGATAGACAAATAGATTCAATTAGATATCCAAATTTTGCCTCATTAGCAGATCAAGCTCACTGGTTTCGTAACGCAATAACAGTTGTTCATTCGACAACATGGGCAACTCCGGTTATTCTAACTGGATTATATCCTTCATCTGAAAGCCCGAAATTACCCTCCATTGTAGGTCATCCAAATAATTTGTTTACTTTTTTGAGTGACACCCACCAATTAAAAGTGATTGAGAGTGCTACAGAATTATGTCCAAAAGATTTAATTATTAAACATACAGGTGGCAAAGATTGGAAAGAAAGACAGACTGCTATGCTTTCTGATATTTCAGTGATCTATCTTCATTATCTATTACCTCAAAGTTTGTCTAATAAGCTTCCGGATATCTCTCAAAACTGGGGACAATTCTTTAAGAAAAAAGTAGCGTTCTCCAAAAATAAAAAGAAGATAAAGAAAATATTAAAGGGTCGATCTAAATTGTTTGAACAATTTTTAGATTTAATTTCGCCTTCAAGGGTATCTGCTTTATTTTTTATCCACATTCTCTTGCCTCATCCACCTTTAGAATATATGCCATCTGGAAAGACATATGGTGATTATCCTTATTATGGCCTTAGTCGGGGAAAATGGACTAAGGATGAAGGGCTTGTTATTTTTGGCTTTCAACGCTATCTTCTCCAGCTTCAATATGCAGACAAACTTCTTGGTGAGCTTCTCACAAAACTTAAAAGTATTAAACTTTTTGATGATTCCTTGATTATTATTACAGCTGATCATGGAGTAAGTTTTCGACCTGGCCGCTATAGAAGAAATGTAACAGAAAAAAATGCCGGAGATATTATGCCAATCCCCCTTATTTTTAAATCACCTAACCAAAAAAAGGGGGTAATTAACGATTTATACGTTGAAACAGTAGATATTTTGCCCACTATTGCAGATGAAATAGGTAAACAATTACCATGGCCAGTGGATGGACATTCTGTATTTAGCAGCTCTTTCCCTAAAAGAGAGAATAGAACTATTTTAGGTCAGAAAGAATACACATTCAGTAGTTCTGCTTTTTGTGAGATGTTCACTGAATCTTTAAACCATATGCTTACTTTATTTAGTTCTGGAAAATCAAAACGTAATGGATTATATGAAACAGGACCTTATAATATTATTGGAAAAAACGTTAGTCAATTTAGAATAGCAAAAAAGAAGTCTGTTAAAATTAATATTAGTAAGATATTGCCATTTATTGAGAATGTAGATCCGGATTCTGATTTTATTCCCTGCTTGATTAACGGGGATATTATTACCAATACACCTCTCCATTTAGCAATCTCTGTGAATGGCATCATTCACAGTGTTTCAAAAACACAACGGTTTAAAAAAGGAGTATCAAGATTCTTCGCTATGGTTCCCGAACATATTTTTAAAAAAGGTAACAATAACCTTGAAATTTTTATTGTACGATCAAGAACCGGCGGCAAAATTGTTTTGGAACGCACAATTAACTTTTAAAATTATCTCGATTTGATTATAATCTTTCAGAAAGCTGAACAGATCTGATAATAAATACTATAGAGATTTGATTTTTAAAATAACAAAAAGAGGCATAAGGTGGCAATAAGGGCAAAAGAAAATAAATTTATTCTAATACCTATATTGTTTATTATTATCTTTTCAGGCTATGTTAGATTAAAGATCATCAAAGGTTCCTTGCCTTATATCGGACATCCTGATGAGCCAGCATTGACTAAGATCCCTTTACACATCTTAAAAACCGGCGACTTCAATCCTCACACCTTTATTTGGCCTTCTTTACCTTATTACATAACTGCTGCTTCATTTGTAATAGGATATTTAGATTCAGTCTCACACGGAGAGATAGATAATATAAAAAAAATAGACAGTATATCGTATCCTTTTTATCCCCAAAAAAGATTAGCATTCCCCGCTAAACTGATATTCGCACTTTTATCTATTGTTACAATGCTGTTGATAGGAATAATTGCCCATAATGTTACTGGAAATAAACATTCAATTTATCTTGCTCCCTTATTATTAACACTTTCACCATTGTACCTATCTCATTCAGCAAGGTACTTAAATATTGATATTATTGGAACTTTTTTTGCAGTGCTATCTATCTGGTATATAATAAAAAGACTGGAAATCGATTCACTTTTAACCAAAGCAATAATACCAGGGATCTTATGTGGTTTAGCCATTGCCTCTAAATATAATTTTTATCTGACCTTGTTTCCATCAGCCTTGGCAATAATTTTCTATTCAAAAAAACAAAAGCTTGGAAAAATTATGCTTTTATTTTGTGTAGCGATCATAATATTTATAATTTGTGTCCCCTACAGCATTCTGGATTTCAGTGCATTTTTAGATGGGATTGTATTTAATATCAATCATTACAAATCTGGGCATACAGGCTTTACGGGAATTCCAGGGTTGACTCAATTTTTTCACTATTGTAACGGCTTAATCAGCGAATATGGTATTATATTTATAATCTTCACGCTGTTAGGTGTCCTTTACAGTCTGGTTTCCAATCCAAAAAGAGGCCTGGTTTTATTAGCTTTTCCCCTCCTGATATTGATTTATATGTCATCTCTGTCAGTGCATTTTATGCGAAACATTCTTGCCGTTTTTGTCTTTGTTTGTATATATTGCTCTTTTGGAATTTTTCTTGTTTTTAAATATTTAAGTTCACAATTAAGAAAAATGCCCTTTTTTCCAAATAAAAAAATATTACATAAAGCAGTCCCGATTTTGTTATGCGCAGTGATCATTGCCATATCCCTTCCTGTAAAATCTATTGTCAATGCATACGACCTTAAACCAGATTCGAGAAATCTTTCCATACATTGGATAAAAACAAACCTACCTCTTAATTCGAAAATATTTATCCCGCAAGAGCTTGATCTCGATACCAGAAAACTTGAAAAAGCATATAAAATTAGATATTTTAATGGGCTGAAATTAAGAGGTAATTTTAAAGAATCAATTTTGAGTTCTTATGTATTAATTCCCTATTACGGATATGATAAAAGGAAGCCCGCTGGAAGGGAAAAAGCATTACAGTGTAACAGATTTTTTAAAGAATTTGATAAAATCGTTGAATTTGGAAAAAAACCTGTTTTGGTTAATTATTATAGAGCAGTGCCCACAGGGAATCCAAAATTCTATATTGGCAGAATACGATAATTAAATTAGCATTGAAAAAATGAACGATATTAGTAAAAAGCTGCTCATTATCATCCCTACTTACAATGAAGCTTTAAATATAAGGGAGCTAATTGCTACAGTGCGATCATATGTGAGCAATTGCGGATTATTAATAGTGGATGATAATTCTGCAGATGGAACAGCCAATATTGTTAAAACCAAACAAAAGCATGACAAAAATATCTATTTACTCCAAAGAGAAGGAAAATTGGGATTAGCATCCGCATATATTGCTGGATTGAAATGGGGATTAAACAAAGGATATGAATATTTATGTATAATGGATGCAGATCTATCCCATAATCCAAAATATCTCGTTACGTTCATTGAAAAAATCTATGAGTGTGATTTTGTTGTGGGGTCAAGAAACATAGAAGGTGGCGGTATATTAAACTGGCCCCTAAGGCGTAAAATATTAAGTAAATTTGGTAGTTTTTATTCAAGAACGATCTTATCAATTCCCATTTATGATTTCACTAGTGGCTTTCATATGTGGCGAAGAAAGGTCCTTGAAAATATAGATTTGGATAATATTAAATCACAAGGGTATAGTTGTAATATCGAATTGAAATATTTAGCTTATAAAAATGGGTTTTCCTTTATAGAAATACCGATTATTTTTGAAGAGCGGAGAGGGGGTGTTTCTAAAATATCAAAAAGAATTATCCTAGAGGCGGTTTGGAAAGTTCTGCTTTTAAGACTTACTTAGGGGTCTCTCAATTATCTGGATGGGAAACAGCCTCATAATCATTTTTCGTAATTCTTTTATTTTATAAACAGAAGAACAGAAATTTTTGCTGACACTTTTAGAAAATTTCAGCTAAACTTAAATGATATTTAAAAAAAAAGCGATTATGTGGTAAAGTAGTAAAATAATTAAACATTGATTTAGGAAAATTTCTAATGAAACTACTAGTAATAGCTGAAACGTTTGTTATCTCGGGTCTTATATCATTTATTTTAACTTTGACTTTGGCAAAACTGGTTTTCAAAAATAATTTATTTGATAAATTTAACAGCAGAATATTTGAAGAAAAAAAAACACCCCGAGTGGGGGGGATTTCAATATTTTTTTCTTTATTTATTTCTATCTTATTTGTTCATCTGTTAGTCACTAACAATATTGCGATAGATCTCCCTGGAAACATAAATATCCCTTTATTAATTATTGCAGCACTGATAATTTTTAGTTTAGGCTTATATGATGATTTTATTGGAACAAATGCCTGGAATAAATTTATTGTCCAGGTCATTGCAGCGTCAGTGATTTATTTTGCAGGGTTTAAAATAGCAGAACTCAGTATTCCTTTTATAGGGTCAAAGGGCATAAATGACTTCCTGTCGTTTTTATTAACTATTTTATGGATCTGCGGCATAACCAATGCTATTAATATTATAGATGGAATAGATGGATTAGCTGCTGGGATATCATTCTTTGCAGCCCTTTCTATGGGAGTTCTAGCCTTTTTGTCTTCTCAATTCCTCCTGGTTTTAATTATAGCTGTGTTATCAGGTGTATTACTCGGATTTTATCCCTTTAACTTTCCAAAAGCAAAAATATATTTAGGAGATTCCGGTAGTTTAGTGATCGGATTTATGCTTGCATGTTTGTCCCTGGTAGCGATTCAAAGAAAGGCTTCCTTAGCTATTGTTTTATTGATCCCTATTATTATTTTATTTCTGCCAATACTTGAGACTATTATTACCATAATAAGAAGAATTTATAAAAAACAGAATATCTTCAAAGGAGATACCGGTCATTTTCACTACAGATTTTTACAGAAAAAGATTTCCGAGACAAAAACAACCATAATCCTGATTTCAATATCGTTTTTATTTTCAGTAAGTGGGATATTATTTGAATTTGTTAATACAGAAATAAGAATACTGCTTCTTATTTTTATTTTTATAATTTGTTTTTCTCTGTTACGATTTTTAGGCTATATAAAAATAAATTTAAAAAATTCAAAATAAATAAGCATAATAAACTTGCTATCTATTTAAGAATAAAGGAAAACATATGAAAGGATTAATATTAAGCGGCGGGAAAGGGACAAGACTGCGTCCTCTAACCTTTACCCAAGCAAAACAATTGGTCCCGGTGGCAAATAAGCCTGTATTATTCTACGGCATAGAAGCCTTAAAAGAGGCTGGGATCAAGGAAATAGCTATTATTGTAGGTGATACAAAAGATGATATTCAAGGGGCAGTTGGAAACGGAGATCAGTGGGGAATTCGCATTTCTTATATTGAACAGGATGAGCCCTTGGGATTAGCCCATGCAGTTATGATATCTGAAGATTTCCTTGGAAAAGAGCCTTTTGTTATGTATCTAGGAGATAATATTCTTAAGAATGGAATCAAATCTTTGGTAGAGGATTTTAGAAAAAAGAAACCTAACAGTCAAATACTGCTGACAGAAGTCCCAAATCCTCAGATATTTGGTGTGGCTGAGCTTAAGGATGGGAAGGTTGTAAGGTTAGTTGAGAAGCCAAAAGAACCTATGAGCAACCTGGCATTAGTTGGTGTTTATATGTTTGACTTCCATGTGTTTGAAGCAGTAAAAGCCATTAAACCCTCATGGCGGAATGAGTTAGAAATCACAGATGCTATTCAGTATCTTGTTGACCAGGGCTATGAAGTGCAGCCTCACATTGTTAAAGACTGGTGGAAGGATACAGGAAAAATCGAAGATATCTTGGACGCCAACCGCCTCATCCTTGAATCGATAGAAAACAAAAACGAAGGGTTTGTTGATAAATATTCAAAGATAAACGGACAGGTAGTGCTGGAAAAAGATGTTCATGTGGAGAGAAGTATTCTCCGGGGGCCTTCTATTATAGGAGAAGGGTGTAATATTGTTGATTCTTACATAGGGCCCTTCTCATCTATCCAGAAAAACTGCCGGATCATAAACTCCGAGATAGAATGCAGTATAGTGATGGAGGACAGCGAGATCCGTGATGTTGGCAGCCGAATTGATGAGAGCCTCATCGGAAGAGGAGCAAGCATTGCTAGATGTCCCCCTAAGCCTTCTGTCTACAGATTTATAGTGGGAGATAAAAGCAAAATTGAAATAAAATAAGGAAAATTATTTAGTTATATCAGATTTGGGAGGGAAAGAAGTATGATCGAAGGTGTAAAAATAAAAAAATTGCGTGTCATTCCTGACGAAAGAGGAAGGCTTATGGAAATCTTCCGGAGCGATGATGATCTTTTTTCAAAATTCGGCCAGGTTTATATGAGCACTACCTATCCGGGAGTAGTAAAAGCTTGGCACTTACACAAAGAACAAACAGATAATGTTGCCTGTGTCCATGGCATGATAAAGCTGGCTTTATATGATGCCAGAGAGAATTCTCAGACTTTTAAAGAAATAGCCCAGTTCTTTATGGGAGTTCATAATCCTTTACTTGTTCAGATTCCTGAGGAAGTCTATCATGGGTGGATGTGTGTAAGCGAAGAAGAGGCGCTTATTATAAACATTCCAACAGAAGTATATAATTACGAAAAACCGGATGAACACCGCCTAGACCCTCATAAAAACAATATACCATACAATTGGGGAAGGAAGGATGGCTGAAGAACGCCGGATTGAGGACAAAACCTTACTTGTAACCGGTGGCGCAGGTTTTATCGGAAGCAATTTTATTCATTTTCTGCTGAAGAATTATCCATACTGCAAAGTGATCAATCTGGATAAACTGACCTATGCCGGTAATCTTGATAACCTAAAGGATATAGAAGACCACCCCAGATATGAGTTTATACAAGGAGATGTGCAAGATCGTGAGATAGTCAGTAAAACTATAAAAAGAGTCGACGGAGTTATCCACTTTGCTGCAGAGACTCATGTAGACCGCTCGATAATGGACGCCGGTGAATTTATTATGACCGACGTTTATGGTAGTTTTATTCTGTTAGATGTATTAAAGGATTCTGATGTTGAATTTTTTATGCATATCTCAACTGATGAGGTGTATGGAAGTCTTGATAAAGGTTTTTTCAAGGAAGATGACCCCATGTGTCCTTCTTCTCCCTATTCTGCTAGCAAAGCTGGAGCGGACAGATTAGCCTATTCATATTGGGTGACATACGGGCTTCCAATCCTTATTGTAAGACCCAGCAATAATTATGGCCCCTATCAGTATCCGGAAAAGTTTATTCCTCTTTTTGTGAGCAATGCAATGGACGGGAAATCCCTTCCGATGTATGGAAAGGGAACCAATGTGCGGGACTGGCTTTATGTAGAAGATAACTGTCGCGCAATAGATATTGTTATGAAAAAGGGACAATTTGGAGAGGCATATAATATTGGTGCCAACAATGAGGTACCTAATATCAGAGTGGCAGAACGTATTGTGGATTTACTTGGAAAGTCGAGAAGTTTAATTACTTTTGTAAAGGATAGGTTAGGTCATGATAGGCGTTATGCTTTGGACTGCCAAAAAATCCACGATCTGGGATGGAAGCCTAAAATGGAATTTGATAAAGCTTTAGAAATTACTGTTAATTGGTATCAGGACAATAGAGAATGGTGGCAGAAAATAAAAGAAAAATCCAAGGATTTCAAAGAGTTTTATTCCAAGTATTATAAAGATAGATAAATTGAATTCTGTAAAGAAAAATATTCTTGTAACTGGCGCTAATGGACAGTTGGGAAGCGAAATCAAATACTTATCAAAATTCCATAATATCAACTTCACATTCACTGATATTGAAGAACTTGATATTACATCTATGGATGAGATAGAAGGATTTTTTTCATCTCAAGAATTTGGCTATATAATTAACTGTGCTGCTTATACTGCGGTAGATAAGGCAGAGGAGGAAAAAGAAGAGGCAGACCTAGCAAACCACATTGCTGTTAAAAATTTGGCTGTAATGTCCAGTAAATTAAATGCAAAATTAATCCATATATCGACAGATTTTGTTTTTGACGGAAGTTCGTCAATCCCATTTACCGAAGAAGATAAAACAAATCCTTTATCTGTATATGGAAAAACTAAACTGGCGGGCGAAAAAGCTGTTCTTAAACACGGGAGTGAAGTAATAATCATACGGACTTCATGGCTTTATTCCTCTTTTGGTAATAATTTTGTTAAGACTATGATCGGTTTAACAAAAAAGAGGGATTCAATAGGGATTGTGTTCGACCAACTCGGCACTCCGACTTATGCCCGTGATTTAGCCGAGGCAGTTCTTAATATAATAAATTCTCAAGATTTCCTGACCGGAGTTTATCATTACAGCAATGAAGGAGTGGCAAGCTGGTATGATTTTACAAAAGCCATTGTAGAAATTGCAGGAATTAAATGCAGTATTGACCCTATTGAAACATATCAATACCCGACTCCGGCAAAAAGACCAGCTTACAGCATTTTAAATAAAGCAAAGATTAAAAAAGTATATAATATGGAAATCCCCTATTGGAAAACTTCTTTGGAAAAGTGTATTAACATATTAAAACAAAAAAACACTTAATGACTGAAAAACCACCTCAAAAAACAAATTTCCGCAAAATTGCAGAGCTAAGCTCTATAGGGCTTATGCTGCCTTCTTCAATTGCCATTGGGCTATTCATGGGATATTATCTGGACAAACTGTTTGACACTCATCCCTGGCTGCTGATCATCTTTCTCCTCCTGGGTATAGCTTCAGGTATGATAAGCCTGCTTAAAGGGATAAAAAAGTACCAATAAAGCGGGGTCAAGTCTTCATATTCCACATTAGGCGAAAAAGATGAAATGTCTAATGTGGAATATGAAGACTTGACCCCATAGACAAATACTTTAAATCGCGATATCATAAGGCATGGAAAAACAAAAGATGACACAAACCGAATCTATAAATGCAAAGATCCTTAAGCGGATTACTTGGGAGATCGCTATCCTCGCTTTCATCCTTGCACTCCCCACTCTGATACTTTTTGATGCAGTATCCGCCCTGCTGGTTTTTGCAGGCGGTCTTCTGGCTGCCGCCGAGTTCATCTGGCTTAAGAAGTCCATCACCAAAATTTTATTAGACAGAAAAAAGCAAGCCTTCCCAACCATTGTGCTCCTTTACGGCCTCCGTCTTCTCTTGATTATTGCTGTCTTTTTTATTATAATTCTGTTTTTCTCAGAGAAAGTAATTGCATTTGCAGCCGGTTTTTCAACCTTGATCTTTATTTTTCTGGTTGAAGCCATAGTGGCGTTTTCAAAGTTTAAACAATGGAAAAATTAGAGCACAGTTTATATATAGTCGAGCTTATCAATAAAATTTTCAGCAAACCCATTGCTTCTTTCCTGGGAATATTCGGTATCCATGTCCACGACCCTAATCATTTGATACCTGACTATGTTGTAATGGTTTTTTTTGTCGCGCTTCTGCTTATTCTTCTCTTCGGGCTTGCTTCGCGGAAAATAAATTCGATCCCGTCAAAACGCCAGAGCATGCTTGAGATGATCATTCAAGCATTTGAAAGCCAGCTAGTCAATATAATCGGCGAGCAGGGAAAAAAATTTCTGCCTCTGGTCGCAACCATCGGGCTTTTTATCTTTTTCTGCAATCTCATCGGGCTTGTACCAGGATTTATGTCTCCCACCAGTAAACTCAATGTCACAGTCGCATGTGCCCTGGTTGTTTTTCTTTACTACCACTGGCAGGGGATAAAATCCCAGGGTGTATTAAAGTACCTCAAACATTTCTTGGGCCCGATCCCGGCAATAGCTCCCTTACTCCTGCCCATTGAGATCATCAGCCACTTTTCCCGGGTCGTTTCGCTTTCTATCCGTCTTTTTGGAAATATATTTGCAGAAGAATTGCTTATTGTGGTCATTGCTTCAATTATCCCATTTTTCCTTCCCCTGCCATTCATGGTAGTGGCAGTATTCACATCATTTATCCAGGCATTCGTCTTTGTTCTGCTGACGTGTGTCTATCTAGCAGGAGCTGTGGCCCATGAGGAAGAACATTAACTTTAAAGGAGAAAAAATGTCTAAAAACCTTAAACCACTCATCGCCTTAATTTTCTTAGTTATTCTAATGAGCACTCCCCTCCTTGCTCAAGGAAGTGATATTTCAGACAACCGGACAGCCTTATTCAAGTGGTCACTGCTCATCGGAGGCGCTCTTATTGCCATAGCTGTAACCGTCGGTGCTATGAGCCAATCAAAAGCAATAACCGGTTCATGCGAAAGCATTTCAAGAAACCCGGCCTCCGGAGATCACATCAGGTTCCTGCTCATTTTTGGGTTGGTCCTCATTGAAACCCTGGTCATCTACGCACTGCTTATCTCGATTATAATCCTTATGGTCAACTGGGGCAATATATAATTACCCTCTGAATATCACATAAAAAATGCTGCTAACTACCTTTGAAATCCTGAAAACCACATTTAAAAGGTTTGCTGAAGACAGAGGCGGCAATCTTGCTATAACCATATCCTATTTTTCTCTGCTCTGTGCTATTCCCCTGGTAGCACTATTCGCTTTTATTGCCACTAAAGTACTAGGCAATGCTGAGTTAGCCTTCCGCAGCCTGAATATTCTATCAGACGAATTCTTTGCCCAACTCGACCCTTTGTTCTTCAAAAGAGTCCAGGTCGTTTCCCGTAATATCTCCAATTTAGGCTGGTTCGGATTAGCCGGTTCATTTATCGCCGCCAGCTTTCTATTCTCCAACTTGATCTATGCAATAAACTTCATTTTTAAAGCTAATTATCAGAAATCATTCTTTTATAACCGACTGATGGAATACATTATCATGTTCGTTCTCGGAGTTATAATGCTGATCTCTCTTTCTATCACCGCCACCTGGACGGCGATACACCGAACAATTAACGAAAGTACTGTAATCGCTAATCATATTAATCCTAAAGTCATGTCAGTGATCGATAATTTTTTTCTTCAATACCTCTTCCCTTTGACCCTTACTTTTCTGGTTTTCTTTGTCATGTATAAATTTATTCCGGAAATAAAGGTCTATACCAAAGCCGCTGCCATAGGCGCTCTCGTCAGCACTCTTCTCTGGGAAGTCTTCAAGCGCATATTTGCATTCTATGTTGCTCATTTTTCAGCTATAGGAATAGTACTGCATAGATTAGTACAGGGGACTCTCACTTCAATTATTTTTTTTCTGCTCTGGATATCTTTTTCCCTGGTCATAATTTTATGGGGAGCGGAGTTGGCAGCTGTATTAAATGAAAGGATACATGAAAAGCTCGTATAAAAATACTTATCCAACTGTAGCTGAGCTGGCAGATTTTCTGGGATGCCCTTATATTGGAAACGGAGATACTGTTATTCGCGGTATATCCGGCCTGGAAAACGCAAAAAAAGGAGACCTGGTTTTTCTAACTAAACCAAAACAGTTGTATTTTCTCGAAAAAACAAAAGCCTCAGCCGTAATAATCCCAGCCGGATTAGACTATGACGATCTGCCGGCTATTAAATCTAAAAATCCACACCTTTCCTTTATCCAGGCCATCGATTTTTTCTTTCAATCCTATCGCCCAGAACCGGAAATCCATCCTCAGGCCCTGGTCTCACCTTCTGCAAAATTGGGCAAAGGTGTCTCTATTGGGGCCTTCTCGATTATCGGAGACGATACAGAAATCGGGGACAACACAGTAGTTTTTCCTTTAGTATCAATATATCCGGGAGCAAAAGTCGGCAGCCAGTGTCTTATTCATTCCCATACTTCCATTAGGGAAAATATCCGTATCGGCAGCCATGTGATAATCCATAACGGCTGTGTAATCGGAGCGGATGGATTCGGATATCTGCAGGACAAAGATAAAAGTCACATCAAGATCCCCCAGACCGGGACAGTCATTATAGAAGATAATGTCGAGATCGGCGCCAATACTACTATTGACCGGGCTGCCCTGGGAAAGACAGTTATCCGGGAGGGCACAAAGATAGATAATCTTGTTCAAGTCGCCCATAACGTAGAAATCGGCGCAAACAGTATCCTTATAGCACAGGCTGGGATAGCTGGAAGTTCCAGAGCAGGGAAAAATGTGATCATAAGCGGACAGGTAGGGATATCCGACCATGTCAATATTGGAGATAATGTCATAATAGCAGCTAAATCCGGGATCACAAAAGATATCCCGGATGACTCCATGGTTGCGGGTATTCCGCATTTAGATATTATGGAATGGCGGAAAGCCTGGTCTTCTATTCCAAAATTGTACGAGCTGATAAAGGAAGTACGCCGCTTAAAGAAAAGAGTAGCCGAGTTGGAGAAAAGCCACTCATAGTTCCCCACTTGTAGGAAGAAAAACAAACCAAGAATAACTGATAGTTGGCAGCCCCTGGTTGCGGTCTAATTAAAGTCTATATAAGTCTCTTTATGTCTTGTTTTGTTTAGATAAGTAGACCATAGTTAGCTCATAGAGACTCTTAGATGAATCTTAGGTTATGGCTGAGCCGTTGTCCTTTGAGGGAATCAAGGAGTTCCTATTTAAATTGCAGATATTCATCTGCTGCGATTGCAGCTTCTACACCTGAGCCTACTGCGGTCGCCACTTGTTTGGAACAGGCATCTGTAACATCACCGGCAGCATAAATACCTGGTTTTGAGGTAGCCATTCCCTTTGTTACAACGATCTCTCCCTTCTCATTTAAATCCAGCAGAGAATTTAAAAATCCAGTGTTGGGATCCATACCTATAGAAACAAAAATCCCATCAAGGCGTAATTCGCTGACCTTATTTGTCTTAACATTCTTTATGGTTAATGACTCAAGCTTCTCGCCACCATTTATCTTTTCAATAACAGTATCCAATACAAAAGAGATCTTATCACTGCGGGTTGCCCGATCCTGTAAAATTTTCTCCCCCCGGAATTGGGCCCGCCTGTGAATCAGCTTGACCTCCCGGGCAAATTTTGTCAGAAAAACAGCTTCTGTAAGCGCTAAACTGCCTCCACCGGCAACTCCCACAGTTTTGTCCCGGAAAAATGCCCCATCACAGGTAGCACAATATGAAACCCCTCTGCCGGTCAACTCTTTTTCACCAGGGACTTCTAATTTCCGGTAATTTGACCCTGTGGCTATAATAAGAGTACGAGCCAGGTATTTCCTTTCTCCACAAACTATCTTCCAATGATTATCTTGCTTGTCAACTCGATTGACTTCAGCAGTTTCAATCTCAGCCCCAAACTTCTCTGCTTGTTTACGAAAATCCTCCATCAAGGGAAAAGGGGCCACTCCCCCGGGAAAACCGGGGTAGTTTTCAACCCAGTCAGTCATAAGTATCTGGCCTCCCGGCATACTTTTCTCCAGGACCAAAGTATTTAGTTTTGCCCGTCCCGTATATATTGCAGATGATAGCCCAGCCGGCCCGGCTCCAATAATTACAACATCAAATATTTTTCTCGTATGCATTCTCAGGCTCCTTTTTTTAGTTCCAGGGCATGCCTATAAAGCCTAATATATCTTTTTGCAGAACTCGTCCAGGAAAAATTTTGTCTAAATCCTGCCTTAACGATCTTGTTCCAGAGCCGGGGCTTTCTATAAAAACCGACTGCCTCTCTTATTGCCCCTAATAACGCCTCTGGTGAGTATTCCTTGAAGACAAAACCATTCCCCCGTAAAGATTTTTCATCAAAGGGCTCGACTGTTTCCTTTAATCCGCCGATAGCTCTTACTACAGGGACAGTACCATATCTGAACCCATACAATTGATTTAACCCGCAGGGTTCATACTGGGAGGGGACTAAAATGATATCCGACCCGGCTACGATCTTGTGAGTAAATCCCGGATTAAAACCAAGTTTCACAACTATCCAATCCGGATACCGACGCTTGGCGTCAGCCAGCCGTTTTTCATATTCTTCTCCTCCCCGGCCCATAATAATAAGTCCAATCTTCATTGCTATTAATTCATCAATGGCCTCAAGCAAAATATCAAAACCTTTATGCTTGGCAAAATGCGAAATAAGTCCTAGAAGGGGAGTATTAAGAGAAATATTAAGCCCTGCTTCCTCTACTAAGTCTCGTTTGTTTATTTTTTTATACTTTGTCCCAGAAAATGTGTAATTTTTTTCTATATATGGGTCTCTTTCCGGATCCCAATTCTCATAGTCAATACCATTACGGATCGCAAATAGATCTTTTCTGCGATCTTTTAAAATATTTTCCATTCCAAAACCATGTTTCCGGGTCATAAGCTCCCTTCTATAAGAAGAGCTGACCGTACTTATTACATCCGAAAAAAGTAATCCTCCTTTAAAAAAATTGAATTTTCCTTTAAAGGAAAGGCCCTTTGGTTTTAAATAATCCCAGTTAAGTCCTGTAAGGGCAATGGCCTCCGAGGGAAACTCACCCTGAAAAGCAACGTTATGCAAGGTAAAGACCGAGGCTGTCTTTTTAAATCGGCTTAGCCCGGCATAATGTGTTTTTAAAAATACTGGAATTAGAGCTGTTGGCCAATTGTTGCAGTGAATAATATCAACTGTCATCTCTGTTTTTATGATAAATTCCAGTACTGCCCGGTTAAAAAAAACAAATCTTTCATCATTGTCCAGATATTCATCCTTGCCGGAGCCATATATGTTATCCCGCCAGAAATATCTGGCATTATCAATAAAAAAGATTCTGTATTTTCCCAACTCGCTTTTAAAAACCCGGCACTTTACTTGTTTTTTGCCCAGGGGGACACGAAGGTTTGAAATGAGCAGTTCCATAGATAAAGATTCGATCTCCGGCCGCCGGTATTTAGGCATAAAAATAGAAACGTCCATCCCGAGAGCGGAAAGATATTTCGGAAGAGAGTTCGCTACATCAGCTACTTCTCCGGATTTTGCAAAAGGCGAGACTTCGGGAGAAACATAAAACACTTTGAGCTTCTCTGACATAGTTTTTTATCCCCAGCCAAGCTTTTCTTGCAGTAAATCAAAATAATTTCTCTTGGGAGAGGAAATCAACATTAAAGCACAGGCACTGTTTCTTATTTCAAAGATCTCATTTTCTTCCATCAAATACCCCCTCTGCCCATCCAGAGTCAAGTAAGCATTCTCCCCACTCGTCAGTATCTTAAACTTAATCCTTGATTCTAAAGAAATTACCATAGGACGAAAAGACAATGTGTGTGGACAGATAGGAGCGATTATTATCGCCGGAATTTGGGGTTGAATTATTGGGCCCCCGGCTGAAAGTGAATATGCAGTCGAACCGGTAGGGGTGGATATAATGAGGCCATCAGAACGAGGGATAGTGATCTCCTTATCGTCGATCCACATGGCACACTGGATCATGCGGGCCAAGGCACCTTTGTTGATTACAATATCATTCAGACAATAGAATGTTTTTCCTCTGGTGAAAACTTCAAGCATCTGGCGATGGCTAACGATTTTATTTTCGCCATCCAGATAGGCATCAAGAGATAAAAACATCTCACTTCGCGGAACTTCTGTAAGAAAGCCGAGGCTTCCCAGATTTACTCCCATAACCGGCACTTTTTTCTGGGCCGCAAGATGGGCGATACTTAGTAAAGTCCCGTCTCCCCCCAGGACAACAACCAGGTCCACTTTGGAAGGAATACTTTCCCTGACAATAGTTCCTGCTCGGCCGAGTTTTTTGGCAGCGGCTTCTTCCAGCACGCATTCAATCCCTTTCTGAGAAAAATAGCTGATCAGCTCTTCAAGGGCTTTTTTTACATCAGGGGCATGCGGTTTTATTACAAATCCAACACACTTAATTTTTCGCATTCCAGACTGCCTCCTTCACTAAATCCTTCAGGCTCTTTTGGCTTAAACTTCCGGAATCCAGGGACCACATAATAAAAAATTCCCGGTTTCCTTTCTGCCCCTGGACTGACGTCCTCATAACTCCTTTAACATTAAATCCCATATCTTGAGCTAGGTTGGTAATTCTGGTTAAAACCTCCTCATGTAAAACCGGATCGCGCACAATGCCTTTTTTTCCTGCCTGCTCTTTTCGCACTTCAAATTGAGGTTTGATCAGGGAAATCAAGTCGCCATTTCCTATAAATTTTTCTATCGCAGGTAGAATTTTTAACACAGAAATAAATGACACATCCATAGTAATAAGATCCAAGGTATCGGAAAAATCTTTCTTCTCTAAATAACGGGCATTTTTACTTATCAAAACCACCCGCGGATCATTACGTAAATTCCAGTCAAGCTGCCTGGTGTCTACGTCCACAGCAAAAACTTTCCTTACTCCTCGCTGCAGCAGACAATCGGTGAAGCCCCCTGTAGATGCCCCCAGGTCAGCAGCGACCTTGTTGTCTACGGAAAATTTGAACTTTTCAAGAGCTTCCCCTAATTTTAATCCTCCTCGGGACACAAAAGGCAACATTTCCTTTAACGTTAATTCCTGTTCTTTATCCAATAATTGACCAGGTTTTTGGACTCTCTCCTGCTGCAAAAAAACCAGGCCAGCCATAATCAATGCCCGAGCTTTCCGAAGGTTTTCAGCCAAGCTTTGATTAACGACCAATTTGTCTGCCCGTACCTTGTTGTTCATTGCTCACCGGCTGTCCGAGCAATGAACTCTCTTATCTGCTCGGCCAGTCCTTCTGCATCCAATTTCAACATGGCTTTGATCTGCTCTACTTTACCAGCCGGATAAATATCCAAAGGCAGACCTATGCTTTTAAAACGGACATCAAATTTCATATTTTTGTCCAGCACTTCCCGGACTGCGCTTCCAAACCCTCCGTTTATAATACCCTCCTCCACAGTTATGATCCTGCAGCCGGACTGAGCATATCTCAGAATCATCTCCTCATCCAGAGGTTTGGCAAAACGGGCATTTACTACAGCTAAGTCTAGTCCCTCTTTTTTCAGCTTTTTGGCTGCTTCCAGAGCCGCATAGACCATATTACCAAATACAAAAAGCAGATCCGAGCCTTCCCTCAGGAGCTCGCTTTCCCCCAGAGGAATTTGTTTCAACTCCTTATCGATAGTAACCCCATATACTTTCCCTTTGGGGAAACGCACAGCAACAGGATGAGAATATAAAAAGGCAGATTTTACCATATGCTGCAGTTCATTTTCATCTTTGGGCGCCATTACTATCATATTAGGCATGTGCCTGAGATAGACAATATCATTGATACCCTGATGAGTAGGTCCGTCAGCAGGTACGATCCCAGATCTGTCGAGGGCAAAAACAATGGGAATATCCATCAGGCTGACATCATGATAAAGCTGGTCATAAGCTCGCTGGAGAAAAGTCGAATAGATCGCTACCAGCGGTTTAAATCCCTCAAGTGCCAGCCCGGAAGCAAAATCAACAGCATGCTGTTCCGCTATGCCTACATCATAGAATCGTTCCGGATACTTCTGTCTAAAAGCTTCCAACCCGGTTCCTTCCGGCATTGCTGCTGTTATGGCCACTATCTTTTCGTCTTTCCCAGCCAGTTTGACTACAGTACTGCCGAATACTAAAGAAAAAGTAGCCCTTTTGTCAGTACTGCTAGCTTTGCCGGATTTGATCTCAAAGGGAGAAGCACTGTGAAACCGGGCTGGGTTTGACTTGGCAGGAGCATAACCTTTCCCTTTTTTAGTCACACAATGAATGAGAACCGGGCCCTTGCAGTTTTTTGCTTCTTCAAAAACTTCTATTAAAGACGACAAGCTGTGTCCCTGAACCGGGCCGATGTACCGTATTCCCAGCTCTTCAAATAGCAAACCTGGGAAAAAAACCTTCTTAATCGCCTCTTCCAGTCCCCGGCCCATCTTTATTAAAGGCCAACCAATTACAGGCAGGGCTTTTAAAAATGTTTTCGCATGATCTTTAATGCGCAAGTAAGGTTGTCCGGAAACAAGGTAAGTAAGATATCGGGAAAGGGCCCCTACGTTTGGAGATATTGACATTTCATTGTAATTCAAGACAATGATCAGCTTCTCTCTCAGATGGCCGATCTGGTTTAATGCTTCCCAGGCTATTCCTCCGGTCAACCCTCCATCTCCGACCACTGCCATAACATGGTGTCCTTCTTTTTTCTTGTCCCTGGCTACAGCCATACCCAGAGCTGCTGAGAGGGCAGTAGAAGCATGACCGGTGTTAAAAACATCATACTCGCTTTCCTCACGACAGGGAAAGCCACTCAGGCCATCTGCCTGCCGCAAAGTCGAAAACCTGTTTTTACGGCCGGTGATAATCTTGTGAGTATAGCACTGATGCCCCACATCCCAAATAACTTTATCCACGGGAAAATCGAAGACAAAATCCAGGGCCAGGGTTAGCTCTACCACCCCCAGATTTGAAGAAAGGTGTCCGCCGGTTTTTGAGACGACCTGAATGATCAAATCTCTGATTTCTCCCGCCACTTGAGAGAGTTCTTTTAAAGTTAGTCTTTTTATGTCCTGGGGGGATTCTATCTCATCCAGTATTTTTCGCATTCTCTTTACCTTTCTTAACCTTTAAAAGCATTGCTGCTAAAAATATCAGTTCTTTTGTTTCTAATGATATCCTATCCAAGGCAGCAATCGCCAGGCTTATATATCTTTCTAACCTCTCCATTGTTTTTTCATAACCATATACGGCTATAGAATTAGGACGGGTAACTCTGCTGCTGGAAACATCTTCCTCTGAATCCAGAATATCATCCCGGGTCTGAAACGCCAGTCCGATATTTTTGCCATAATCATATATAGCCTCCATCTGGGACAAAGAGGCCTGTCCCAACAAAGCCCCTGTCTTTACTGAGGCAAGGATCAAAGAAGCTGTTTTTTTCTCGATAATACTTTGAAATTCCTCTTTAGATATTCCTTCCGGTGTAAGTGTGACATCCAGCATCTGTCCGCCTATCATCCCTCTCACACCAGCTGATCTGCTAACCTCTATGATAACCTCTCCCCTGACACCTGTAGCCTGTCCTTTCAGGGAAGACCCGGCCATTAATTCAAATGCCAGAGTTAATAATCCATCCCCGGCTAATAGGGCAATAGCTTCACCATAAACCTTATGACAGGCAGGCTTTCCCCTGCGAAAATCATCATTATCCAGGCAAGGCAGATCATCATGAATAAGCGAGTAATTATGGATCAACTCAATTGCACAGGCAAAAGGAAGGACTGTCTTTTGGTCAGCGCCAAAGCTTTCTCCTACTGAGAGGGTAAGTAAAGGCCGAAACCGCTTTCCTCCAGAAAGCACAGCATAGCGCATTGCCTGAGATAAAACGGAACCATCCCCAGGTAGAATCGTATCCAGAGCAGTATCCACTGCACTTTTTTTTTGTTTCAATCTCTCAACGACATCCATTTTTCTCTAAAAAGGGAGGTCGTTGTTTTCCCCGGTATCCGGCTCCTCTGGCTTTTCAAGGACTGCTTCTTTTTTTTCTTTAAGCTCAAATGCTTCCGGCTTTACTTTCCCTTTATCATCTTGCAAGAGAATTTCGATTTTCTTTTCTGCTTTTTCAAGTTCAGCTCTCAAATATTCAGCAAGCTTTATTCCCTTTTCAAAAAAAGCCAAAGATTCATCTAGAGGCAGTCTCCCATCCTCCAATTTTTCAACTGTTTTCTCCAGTTCAGCTAATGCCTTTTCAAAACTCATGTCACTCATGCGGATTTCTCCTTATAATCGAAGCACTTTTAGATTGCTTCGTCACTTTGTTCCTTGCCCTGACGTTTTTTTTATCTTATCGTCTATATTTTTTTTTGTGTTCACTCTGTCTACGCGGCAGTCAAACTCCCCTTGGTAAAAGGTTACAGTCATCTCTTCTCCCATCTTAACCTCATTAATACTACTTACAATAGACCTTCCTTTGTTCTTCCAGCATAGAGTATAGCCTTTTTTAAGAATATTCAGGGGACTGAGGTTATGCAGCTCAGCGCAAAACTTCTCCCAGGCACCTTTTAAGGATTGCAGCTTTGTCTTTATGATATTGGTTAATCTTTCTTCTAAAAACCGGGTTCTGGATAAACCCTCGGATACTTTATGCTGTTCGGACTTTATCGCATTAAGCGCCCGCATTTCCAGTTCATCTATAGTCTGAGCATTGCTAAGTAATCTTACTTTAAAATTCTGAAATGCCCGGTGATGAATCAAGCCCGTTACCTTATTGACCTGTTGTTGGGTGTAATATTTTAGATAATGGACAATCCTCTCTTCTAACATGTTTATTTTTTCAATAAACGATTGCTCCTTTTCTATGACAAGTTCTGCAGCTGCAGTAGGAGTTGAAGCCCGAAAATCAGCAACAAAGTCCGCAATAGTAAAGTCAATCTCATGCCCCACAGCGGATATGACTGGCAGGGGACAGGAAAAGATTGCTCGCGCAACAGGTTCTTCATTAAACGCCCAAAGATCTTCCATAGAACCGCCCCCCCTTCCCACAATAATAACATCTATATCCGGGCAAGAGCTGAAATACTCAATTCCTTTTACAATTTCCGCAGCAGAACCTTTGCCCTGGACTCTTGCCGGGTAAATAAGAATGTGAAGCCGGGCAAAGCGTCTTTCCAGGGTCTGGAGAATATCAATAATAGCTGCCCCTTGGGAAGATGTTACTATCCCTACTTTTTTAGGCAGCAAAGGCAACTTTTTCTTGATCTCTGGAGAGAAAAGGCCTTCTTTTTTCAATTTTTCTTTAAGCTGCTCAAAAGCCAGTTGGAGGGCTCCTTTACCTTTCGGCTCGATCAACTCGACCTGAACTTGATACGTCCCCCTGGGTTCATATACTTTTATACTCCCCCGACAAACAACCTGTAATCCGTTTTCCAATTTAAAAGGAACTTTCTGGGCAAGCGAATGCCACATCACAGCGCTTAGTTGGCTTTTTTCATCTTTAATAGTAAAGTATAAATGACCTGAATGAGCACTGGTAAAGCCGGAAACTTCCCCTTCAACCCAGACTTGGAGAAATCGCTCCTCTAACTCTATTTTGATCAGCCGGGTGATCTCTGAAACAGAGTATATCTTTTCTGGCTTGAGTAGCCCTTTATCCTCCATCTTTCTCCTCATAAAGATTCTCGCGTTTTATTGAATAGGCTTTTCCGGATTCAGCGTCAATTTCAATATAGACTGCGGAAAGGATGCCATCTCCTTTTTGCGGCTCAAACCGCTGCGGCCGGGAAGTAAGAAATCTTTGCACTCCCTGGTCCTTACGGATCCCGATCACTGAATTGACACATCCGACCATACCGGCATCTGAGATATAAGCGGTACCCTTAGGCAAAATCCTTTCATCTGCAGTCTGGACGTGAGTATGAGTACCAATAAGAGCTGAAACTCGTCCATCAAGATACCAGCCCAATGCTTGCTTTTCAGAAGTAGCCTCAGCGTGAAAATCAACAAATATCACCGGGGTGACTTTCCGAAGTTTTTCGATCTCTCTGTCAGCTGTCCGGAAAGGACACTCAATAGGCTCCATAAACACTCTTCCCTGTAGGTTCAATACCCCCACTCTAATACCGCTGTCATGAGTGAAAATAGAGGAGCCTCTTCCAGGACAGGGTTCGGGATAATTTGCAGGACGCAGCAATCCCGGTTCTTCATCTATATAATCGAGCGCTTCTTTTTTGTCCCAGATATGATTTCCGGAAGTCAGGACATCGATATGGTTGAAAAGTTCCTCTCCGATCTTTTGAGTGATCCCAACTCCCCCGGCAGCATTTTCACCATTAGCAATAATAAATACAGGAGAATATTTGCGCACTAGGCCAGGAAGAAGCTTCCGCATGGCATTTCTGCCCGGACGGCCAATAATATCACCCAGAAATAGGATTTTCAGCTTACCTGGCATATTCAACTGCTCTCATTTCCCGAATGACCGTAACCTTGATATGCCCAGGGTAATCTAGCTCATCTTTGATTTTTCGGGCTATATCCTTTGCCGCCAGCGCAGCTTTTTCATCTGAGATCTTCTTGCTTTCTACAATAACCCTTATTTCTCTTCCCGCCTGCAGGGCAAACGCTTTAGCTACTCCCTCATATGAATTCGCAACCTCTTCCAATTTTTCCAGACGCTTTACATATGCCTCCAACAGTTCTCGCCTGGCCCCGGGCCGGGCCGCTGAAAGCGTGTCAGCCGACTGCACCAGGACCGCTTCTACCGAAGGAAACTCAATATCCCGATGGTGAGAAGCAATTGCCTGCCACACAGCTTCTTTTTCTCCATACTTTTTTGCCATAGAAACACTTAGTTCCGTATGTGTTCCCTCGACTTCCCGGTCTACCGCTTTTCCTATATCATGCAGCAGGCCGGCACGCATTGCTATATTGACATTCACTCCCAGTTCTCTTGCCATTAATGCAGATAAAAAGGCAACCTCTTTTGAATGCTGCAAAACATTTTGCCCATAACTCGTCCGGTATTTCAACTTCCCCAGATGTTTTATCAATTCCGGATGAATATCCGGGATACGAAGTTCAAGGACCAGCGCCTCTCCCTCCTGTTTGATCGTTTCTTCCAATTCCACTTTAACTGTTTCAACTACTTCTTCAATCCTGGCAGGATGTATCCTCCCGTCAGTCACAAGCTTCTCAATCGCCAAGCGAGCCATTTCCCGACGAATCGGATCAAAACTTGAAAGGATTACAGCTTCCGGAGTATCATCCACAATGATATCTACACCTGTTGCCATTTCCAATGCTCGAATATTTCTCCCTTCCCTTCCGATTATCCGCCCTTTCATATCATCAGTAGGAAGGTCAACAACAGATACAGTAGTTTCAACTACATGCTCTGCAGCCGACCTCTGAATTGCCTGGCTGATAATATCTTTAGCTACGAGGTGGCCTTTTTCTCTTGCCTGTTCTTCGATCTTGCGGACTATCTGTATTGCTTCCAGCTTGGCCTCATCTTCTATCTTCTTTTTTATCTCCAACTTAGCTTCCTCTTTACTTAAGCCAGCTATACGCTCGAGTTCTAATATTGTCTTATTTCGAAGTTCATCCTGCTTTTTTTCTTTGTTTGAAATCTCTTGTTCTCTGGAAAATAAGCGGTTCTCTTTATTGGTAAACTCTCTTTCTTTCCTTTCCAACTCCTGAATTCTTCCGTCCAGTTTTTCTTCCTTTTTTACCAGCCTTCTTTCTGTCTCATTTAACTTATGCTGTCTGTCACGAGTCTGTTTTTCAAAATTAGCCTTTAGGTTTAGGAATTTCTCTTTCTCTTGGAGCGCAATTTCACGTTTTGCTTTTTCTGTTTCCTCTTGTGCCCTTTTTTTTATTTCATCCGCTTCTCGCTTGGCATTAATGATAAGGCGGCTTCCGGAGTTCTTTTTGATTATTATAAAAACCAGTACGCCTGATGATATCACTGCAGCGGCGACTGCAAACCATGTTATTAGATTCACTCTATTCACCTCCATATAAGAGTTGACTGGAGATGAAAGCGTGGAGGGATTTAAATATTCATTTTTTCCGCATGTTTTTTAAATTTATTTAATTGATTCACCGATAGTCTTGTATGTATTCTCATCTTTTAAAAGATAAGCCTCCAAACTTTCTATTTCATTCTCCATATGCCCGATTACTTCGACTAAGCTGTCAAATTTCTTTTGATTGAGAAACAACTCATCTGCTATGTTTAGGGCTGCTAAAACTGCTACCTTTAATCTATCCGCAGTTTTTGACTTTACTGCAACTTCCCGCATCTTCTGGTCAATATACGAAGTAAGATGGCTTATATATTTTTCATCCTCCTCTCCTTTAACCCTTATTTTATATTTTTGGTTGTAAATCTCTATTTCAATGATTTTATCAATCATAATTCAATTAGATCGATCTGGTTTATTATTGTTTCTATTTTTTCCTTGATCGCCTCCCTCTCCTTTTTAAATATATTTAAGCTTTTGTCAAGTTGTCCGGCTTTTTTTGCCTGTTCAACATAATTTTTATTCTCTTCCTTGAACTCTTTAATGTTCTTTTTAAGCCTTTTATTCTCACTCAGTAGCTTGTTAATATACTCGACAATCTGAGATATCTTTCCTTCTAGAATTTTAATTCTTTCTAATTCGCTTGTCAATTTTCCGCCCCTCCCTTAAGAAGAATTTATATTCTGTTTGTAAAGCTATAATGATCTTTATTTCGCCTGAACTATTCATAAAAAATGTCGACTTGTGAATAATACAGGTTAGATAACATTCTGCTTCTTCGTCATTCTTATGCTGCCGATTGCTTGACCTTTTGGGCTAACTGAACAAAGGTTTCTGGAGATTTTACTGCTAGATCAGCCAGAATTTTCCTATCAAGTTCAATATTCAGATTCTTTAAACCATCGATAAAACGACTATACGAAAGACCATTGTTTACTGCTGCCGCTTTAATTCTAATAATCCATAAACGCCTAAAATCTCGCTTCCGGGTCCTTCTGTCCCGGTAAGAATATTGGAGAGCCCTTTCGACTGCTTCTTTAGCAGTACGGTAATTATGGTTTCTTGCCCCCCAATATCCTTTGGCCTGCTTTAATATTTTAGATCTTCTTTTCCTTTTTTTGGTGCCTCTTGTCACTCTCGGCATTTTTTTCTCCTTTAAAAATCATTGGGGAGCATTCTCTTAATCCTTTTTCTATCTGCAGCGCTTATCAGACCAGCCTTCCCCAATTTTCTTTTTCTCTTGGCTGTTTTTTTGGTAAGAATATGACTCTTATTCGATTTATTATATACTATTTTCTTCTTCCCAGTTACTTTGAACCTCTTTTGGGCTCCTTTATGTGTTTTTAGTTTTGGCATCTTTTTCTCCTGTTTTAATTGGGGCTGCTAGAGTCGAAACAGCCCATGGTTGAGAACGGACCTTTGAAGCCTGTTCCCCCAACTCTTTGATATCTTCGAAGACTCTCTCCAGAATGCCATGTGCTAATTCTGGTTTTGCTTTTTCTCTCCCACGAAGCATAACAGTTATCTTCACTTTGTTGCCCTCTTCAAGAAACCTCTTAACATGGCGAACTTTAAAACTGTAATCATGAATGCTGATTTTAGGCCTAAATTTTATCTCTTTGACCTGAATCTGCTTTTGGCGCTTCTTGGCTTCATGTTCCTTCTTGTGTAAGTCGTAAAGAAACTTTCCGTAATCCATAATCCTGCATACAGGGGGTTTTGCGTTTGGTGCTACTTCAACCAGGTCCAGGCCCTGCTCTTGAGCTAAAGAAAGAGCTTTATCAAGGGAAATGATTCCAAGCTGTTTTTTGTCATTATCTACAGCTCTTACTTCTCTGGCCCGAATATCCTTATTTATTCTATGCGGCTTTATTTTACGTATTACAGGATGATATCTTCGTCTTCTAATAACTAGCCTCCTTAAAATTTTACATCTATAGATCTATTGGCAATTAATAATATAATTTTTTCAAGAAATTTCTCAACATGTATTTCCCCTTCATCCCCGTGAGTATGTATTCTTAGCGAAGCAGTTTTTCTCTCTACTTCTCTATCTCCAACAATAAGGATAAGAGGTATCTTATTGGTTTCCGCATCTCTAATTTTGTATCCCATCTTTTCCCGGCGTGTATCAACCAAAGTGCGTAATCTCCTATTTTTAAAAGTCTTGTTTATCGACTCAGCATATTCAGTATGCCTGTCAGCTATGGGAATGATCACCGCCTGTACCGGAGCCAACCAGAGAGGAAAATTCCCATTATAATGTTCGATCAGAATGCCAAAAAACCTTTCTAGAGATCCAAGCAGAGCCCTATGGATCATAAAAGGGCGATGGAATTTTCCATCTTCGCCGACATAGTTTAAATCGAACCTTTCAGCCAGGTTAAAATCCAACTGTATAGTAGTACACTGCCAAGACCTCTGCAAGGCATCTTTTATTTTTATGTCGATTTTGGGGCCGTAAAATACTCCCTCTCCTTCATCAATACTAAAATCCAACTTTTCTTCTTTTAACGCCCTCTCCAACGCTTTTGTAGCTTTATCCCAATCCGTATCTGAGCCACAGTACTTATCAGGACACGTAGAAAGGAAAATATCGTATTCGGTAAAACCAAATGTCCCTAGAATATTTTTCGCCAGAGAAATAGCTTTGCGGATCTCCTTTTCAAGCTGATCGGGCCGGCAGAAAATATGGGCATCATCCTGAGTAAAACCCCTTACCCGGAGCAAACCGTGCAGGACTCCGCTTCGTTCATACCGGTAAACCGTACCGAGCTCCGCCCAGCGTAAGGGGAGTTCCCGGTAACTTCTCTGCCGGGAATTATAAACCATAATATGAAAAGGGCAGTTCATAGGTTTAAGCTGGTACTTTATCCCATCACCTTCAAAAGGCGGATAAAGGGCATCATAAAATTCAGTGTGACCGCTGGTTTCCCAGACGTTAAGTTTTGCCACATGAGGAGAAAATAGCAAGTCATACCCGTCCTTATAATGTTCTTCACGCCAGAAATCTTCAATAGCATTTCTTATAGCCCCTCCTTTAGGGTGCCAGAGGATCAGCCCTGCTCCAAGTTTCTCGTTAAAGCTGAAAAGATCCAGTTCAACGCCCAGCTTTCTATGGTCCCGTTTTTTCGCTTCTTCCAGCATGTACAAATATTTCCGCAGTTCTTTTTTAGTCTGGAATGCTGTCCCATATATTCTCTGGAGCTGCCGTCCTTTTTCATCTCCCTTCCAGTAGGCGCCGGAAACCGATAAAAGTTTAAAATGCTTTATATATCCGGTAGAAGGAACATGAGGTCCCAAGCAGAAATCAATAAAATCTCCCTGCTTAAAGCAAATGACCTCAGCTTCGCCTTTCTCTTGAATGAGTTCAACTTTAAGTTCCTGGTTTTTCTCTTTAAAAAGACTGACAGCCTTTTCCCTGGGCATATTGACTTTTTCTACTTTTAAGTTTTCTTTAGCAATCTCCCTCATTTTTTCTTCGATCGCAGAGAGGTCTTCCAGTGTAAAAGGCTTTTCTCGTAAAAAATCATAATAAAATCCATTTTCTACAGCAGGGCCGATACCAGTTTTTGTTCCTGGAAAAAGTTCTAATACTGCCTGAGCCATTAGGTGAGCGCTGCTATGTCTTAACACCTCCAAAGCCTCTTTCCTATCTTTATAAATTACATCAATCTCCATTTTATTTCACATCCATACGCAAGAATCCTCTATCAGCTAATAATCCCTGACAAAAGGACATCTATCATGGTAGGCGCGGAGGGGATCGAACCCTCGACTTCTTCCGCGTCAAGGAAGCACTCTTCCACTGAGCTACGCGCCTGTCTTTCTCAAGCCTATATATATTAATGATTTAAGCTTATTCTGTCAATGAATAATCCAGGCTCTGTGATAACAAAGCAATAGTGTCCCCATCAACTGCTAAGCTAAAATGTCCCCTTCGGAAAGGAGGTGGGCATGAAGGAGAAAATTACATTGAGTATGGAAGAGATTCATAGGTTAAAAATTTT
>Ga0114922_10000436_pt1 | contig 39883 bp, 30 predicted proteins | sample AartaG_FD_100975 | JGI IMG/M metagenome (GOLD analysis project Ga0114922, IMG submission 100975) | Deep subsurface microbial communities from Aarhus Bay to uncover new lineages of life (NeLLi) - Aarhus_00045 metaG | ecosystem: Environmental > Aquatic > Marine > Oceanic > Sediment | place... | reverse complement strand
GAAGAGGAGAAGGAGATCCCGCCTGTGAAGGCAGAACGACGCAGGCTGCCTCTCATGCGTTGGGCGATAGCTCTCATCCTGCTTCTCGCTGTGATTCTGCCTTTTGGTTTCAATCAGCTTGGTATTGAAGGATACGACCTGCCGAGTGTGGTATCGAGGGACCTCGCGCCCTTGATCGATCTTGTCGCCAACATTCCAACGGACCATCCAGCGCTGGTTGTGTTCGATTATACGCCTGGTTACAGCGGTGAGCTTGATGTGGTTGCTGGAGCATTGCTTGAGCATGCGGTAATGCGCTCACTCCCAATCGTAACCGTTTCAACCCGCCCAACGGGACCTCCACTGGCGGAGGGATTGCTAAACAAGATCGGTGCTGGGTACGGTGCGGTAAATGGGGAAAGCTACCTGCACCTGGGGTATCTCTCCGGAGGATCGACTGCGATTCAGTTATTTGCGATTGCCCCGCGCAGCGCGGTTCTATCCGGCTACCATCTGCCCGAGTCACTTTCTGAAGGGTCGGTTTGGGGATCGCCTTTGCTCCAGGGTGTGCAGCAGCTATCGGATTTCAATCTGGTCGTCGTGATTACTGCAGGAACAGATACGGCGCGTACCTGGGTGGAACAGACTCACCCATGGATAGGGGATACTCCTCTGGTGATGGTATTGAGCGCTGGAGCGGAGCCGCTTGTACGCCCTTACTTCGAAGACTCGAAGCCGCGGGTGGATGGAATCCTTACCGGGTTACCGGCAGCCGTGTCGTATCGGCAGTACAGCGGGTTGCCGCTTAATACAGGTGTGCAATGGGATGCTTTTGGGATCGGGATGTTGGCCGTTGAATTGATCTTGATCGCAGGTGGAGCCTATGGGGTTGGCTTGTGGCTCTTGAGATTGCGAGAGCGTTGAGGAGAGACGTTAATTAGATGCCCGAGTTACCGCTCGACTTCATCGAAATGATTGTTGCTGCATTTGTCACAGTGATGATCTTGAGCTACGTGATAGGTGACAATGTCCTCTTCCGGATTGCGACATATCTATTCATCGGGATCGCTTCTGGCTTCGCCGGCGCCATCGCCTGGGCTAATGTCATAAAACCCACACTTATTCAGCCGCTCATCGATGAGGGCCCCACCAAACTGTTATCACCTGAGGCGGCGCTCACCTTCCTGATCCCGTGGATGCTCGTGTTGTTTCTGCTATTAAAACTCTCTCCCCGGTTGTCTCGATTTGGGAGTTTTCCGGTTGCGCTTCTTGTTGGTGTGGGGGCAGCGGTCGTTGTTGGCGGAAGTATCACCGGGACTTTGGTGCCCCAGAGCTTGGCCGCTGCAGGCACGCTAACACCGGCAAGCGCCTTACCCGTGGCAGGCGAACCGTTGTCTGCTTGGTTGGAGCGGCTCATCAGCGCGTTGCTATTGATCTTAGCCACCATCAGCGTATTGATATATTTCCGCTTCAGCGCCCAGCGGGAGCTGACAGGGGGGGCACGGCGATCACGCATCGCTGAAATATTTGCTTACCTTGGTCAGATCTTCATCGCCGTAACTTTCGGAGTGATGTATGCTGGTGCGCTGATGGCAACGATTGTCGTGTTGGCGCAGCGATTTCAATTTCTTCACGATGTGCTTACCCATATAGTGGGCGGGACATGAGAAGCCTATGAGCACGATGATGGATGCCGATACCATATTGGCTGTCGATGTGGGCAGCGTGAGCACGCGCGCCAGCCTATTCGATGTCGTCGATGGCCACTTTCGTCTGATCGCTTCTGGTCGAGCACCGTCAACTGCAAAAGCACCTTTGTTTGATATTAGCGAGGGTGTTCGAATGGCTCTCGACCAGGTCCTGGCCGTTACGGGAAGGAAGTTGCTCGACGAAACGGACTTGCTGATCATGCCCGTCACCAGCCAGGGATCGGGCGTAGATACTTTCGTTGCGACGGCATCAGCGGGACCGAAGGTCCGAACAGTACTTGTGGGTCTGATGCCGGGAGTTTCAACAGACAGCGCATTGCGACTCGCCGATTCGACATATTTAGACCTTGTGGGTGTCATTGACCTGCTTGATAGTCGACGCGAATCGGAAAAAATTGATCTTATCTTATCCACCCGCCCGGACTTGATCCTCGTTGTTGGCGGGACGGATGGCGGCGCGCAGGATTCCGTTCTGCAATTAATCGAATTCGTCGCTGTAGCCAGCGACCTTTTCCCCCCGAATCAACGACCACGGATCGTATACGCAGGCAACCGCAATCTGGGCGCCGCGATCGCCGACCGCGTGGGAGAACGGGTCGATATCGCTCTTGCACCGAATGTTAGACCCAGTCTCCGTGTGGAGGATCTGGGGCATGCCCGTCTGGCGCTCGGAGAGGCGATTGCCGAGGCGCGTAATAAACGGGTGCGCGGTTTTGATGAATTGGAACAATGGTCTGGCGGCACCATGATGCTCACTGCTGACGCGTACGGTAGGGTGATCCGCTATTTGAGCCGCATCTACGACCCGGCGAAGGGTGTTCTTGGTGTGGATGTAGGCGCAAACAATACGATGATCGCCGCAGCATTCGAGGGAGATCTGCGCTTGAGCGTTGAAACAGACTTGGGATTAGGGGAACCCTTGCCGACTCTGCTCCGGCATTGCAGTCTCAACGATATTGCCCGTTGGCTGCCATCCGAGACGTCGGAGCGAATGATCTTGGATTACATCTATAACAAATCGATTAACCCGGGAACTGTTCCTACCGAAGATGATGATCTTCTTCTAGAATTAGCATTGGCGCGTGAGATTCTGCGGCTATCACTGAAACGCGCTCGCAAGCGCTGGCCCAAGGGCAAAGATCTCAAATCAACTTGGCTAATGCCTCCTGTGGAACCGGTTATCGCCAGTGGGAGTGTCTTGGCAAGAGCTCCTCGACCAGGATATGCTGCATTAACATTGTTGGACGCCTTAGAGCCAACAGGGATCACAACGCTTGTGCTCGATCCGCACGGACTCTCCCCATCGCTTGGCGCCGCGTCAGGCTCGGTCCCAATGCTGAGTGTACATGTTTTAGAATCCGGAAGCTTCGTGAGCCTGGGGACAGTTGTGTCGCCAGTTGGGAATGCCCGGATGGGACGCAAGATTCTCAGTCTGCACCTCGAACTTGAGCAAAGTAGTGAGGACGTTGTCGGCGAGGTTCGAATGGGTCAGCTCGCAATTGTGCCCATCCGGCAAGGTGAGCATGCTCACCTTACGCTCAGACCTGAACGCGGGATCGATGTCGGCTTCGGAGGACCCGGGAAAGCAGGAGCACTGCGCATTGCAGGTGGGGCCGTTGGTTTGATCATCGACGCGCGTGGGCGACCGCTTGTGCTTGGGAAGGATCCTGGCCGTCGCCGCGAGTTGAACAAGAAGTGGTTGCATGATATTGGAGCCAGGGAATGAAGTATTGGCACCATTCTTGCATCCTCATGCTTGGTGGCTCATAGCATGAGCGAATTATTCTTATCTTCGATGACGCACGTCATCCCTATTACAGTTATCCGCCGCGAGCGTGTTCTTCCAGTGCCGGGGGCGGTATTAGTGCGTGTTAACGAACGCCTTCAGGCTACCGACATCGTCGCCGAAGCTGAAATCGATCCGAAGCACTATTACCTCGATGTTGTCCGCGGATTGGGTGTCTCGGCGAAAGATGCAGGGCGCTATATTACCTGCCATAAGGGGGATCGAGTAGAAACCGGTGATGTGCTCGCGGGACCGGCGGGAGTACCACGTAGAACAGTGCGTGCCCCAGCATCAGGTCGCATCGCGTCGATAAACAGCGGGCGAGTTCTCCTGGAAACCTATGGCCAAGTGTTGCAGATAAAGGCGGGCTTCCCCGGGAAGGTCATCTCATCGGATGGGGCACAGGTTGTAACGATTGAAACAATAGGTACCTTGATCCAAGGCGTATGGGGTAATGGATTGCAGAACTTCGGCGTCATGCGTTTGGTGGGCGATGGCCCATCCTCTCGCCTGCAGACAGATCAGTTGGATATCAATCTGCGCGGGGCAGTTCTGGTCGCGGGGATGTGTGATCATCCGGCGCCGTTTCATCAGGCGACTGAGCTCTCTGTTCGCGGGGTGATCCTGGGCGGAATGTCATCTGAATTGATCCCGGTTGCACGCAGGTTGCCTTATCCGGTTCTGCTCACCGAGGGGTTCGGGGATCATCCCATTAATGCAGCCGCGTTTAATCTTTTTATTAGCAATGTGGGGCGTGAGGTCGCGGTGGATGCAGGCTCTGCTTGGCCGCAACCTGGACAGCGTCCGGAGGTAATCATCCCTCAGCCATCCAGTCGTCAAGTGACTCATCCTGATCGGGTGGTAACGTTGAAACCTGGGGTGCGCGTCCGGGTTTTAAAGCCGCCCTATCTTGGGGAAGTCGCCGTGGTTAAGGAGATACTTAAACGCGTGGAGACCTACCCTAGCGGCATCCGAGCTAAGAGCGCAATAATAGAAATTGACGGGATTGGAACCAAAACAGTTCCGCTGGCGAATATCGAGATACTGCAGTGATTCGAGCAGGCATATAAAAGCTGAGGAGTAGAGACCATGGCAGAAGATTTTGATGTAGGCGGTCCACTGCCCGAAGAGTCATCTAATCGGACTTTCGTGATCGCAGCTGTCTCGCTGGGCGGCTTGCTGGTTCTGAGCATGATCTGTCTGTTGGTTTATGCTTTGGTACTGGCACCGCGGCAGCAAGAAGCCCGCGCCACTGAGGTGGTGCTTGTCCAACAACAGAATACTGAGGAAGCGTTAACCCAGACTGCTGTCGTCCTTGAAAAAACGCCGACACGCACACCGACGGAGACTGAACTGCCGGATGCAACAGCGACGGTGACACCCACGCTGGTGGTTGTCCTCCCAACGGACACACCGACACCGTTCCTGACCTTGCCTACTTTAGCACCGGAGACAGCAACGGCTGCGGCTCAGCTGACTCTGGCAGCAGCGCAGGGAGGCGGTGGAGGAACGCCGACGCCGACGGCTCTTCCTGCAACCGGGTTCGCTGATGAAGTCGGAATTCCAGCCATAGCTCTAGCGGGTGGACTGCTCCTGGCTTTAATATTCATCGCACGCAGTCTGCGGACTCGTGTCACTACTTGATAGCAGCTTTATTAACCGCCTGCTTGACAACCGAACTACCGGTGGCAGGGTCAGCCTGATGTTGACCCTGCCTTTGTATGTGGAGGTATGATGGCCAAGAAAGTCACTCCTTTTTCTTCCCTCACCGAAATTGCGCTAACTGAACTTGCTGCGGGCCACTGTGTCTCGATCGCTGGTTTAAGCAACAGCGGAAAATCCAATTTAATGCGCTCGCTGGCGGACCAGAGTGCAAAAAAGTTCTATCGGTCGAAAGCCGGTCAGTCCGGTTTCTTAATTTATATCGACTGCAACCGGGCAGTCGCAATTTCGGGTCAGGCATTTTATGAGGTCGTTCTGCGGTCAACACTGGAGCGCCTTGCTGAAGAAATCCCTACCGCCCTATTAACAAATTTGAGGGTGTACCACCAGACAATTACAGAGGCGGATTCATCTTTCACTGCTTCGCTCTCTTTCAACCTCGCCCTTTCGGAACTCTGCAAGGAACTGGATCAAAATCTATGTCTGCTGTTTGATGAGTTCGACGAGATCTACACAGCGTTGGAAAACCGAGCGCTCCTGAACTTGCGAGCACTTCGTGACCGCTTTCGTGATCGTCTTGTTTATGCGACAGCCACACGGCGCAGCTTGCCGGAATTGCGCGGTGACGCCTTTGAGGATGAATTCGCTGAACTCTTTTCACGTTTCACCTACAACATGCCGCTGCTAAGTAGTGCAGAGTCTCACGCGCTGCTTGAAGTTTTAAATCTCCGCGATCTGAAGAAGGAATTTAAGGAAAAGGCGTTTGAGTTGGCGGGTGGGCACCCGGGGATGCTGGTGGCAGTGTCCCAAGCTCTTGTCCATCTACCAAAGGATTGGGAAGGGGATTCTGCGGATTATGTTCGGCTCGAGGCCCAACCACGCGCGGAGTGCATGAAGCTGTGGCATCAGCTCAATGGGGAGGAACGAGCCGGTTTATCCTCACTGGTGCTCGAACCAAAAGCTGGTTTACCCCAGCACCAAATGCGCCATTTAGACTCCCTGGGCATGCTCGTTGCCAACCGACCATTCTCACCGATCTTTGCCGATTTCATCGCCAGGAAGAGCCGAGGACATGATGTAGAGGAGCGCGGGGTTTTTCTCGACACTGATTCCGGCGATGTATGGGTTGATGGCGTTCGAATCCCAGTTCTCACGGACTTAGAGTATCGGTTATTGGATCTCCTTTATAAGCGGCGGGATAAGCTAACGGATAAATTCCAGATCGTAACTGCGGTATGGGGGGAGGATTACCTCGGGAGTGTTGATGACGCTCGTGTTGAAAAACTGATCAGCCGCCTGCGAGGTAAGATTGAACCCAACCCCACCGATCCAATTTATTTAATTACACGACGGGGTCGCGGCTATAAACTGCTTACAGCCCCACGGTCAGCTTAGCCTTCCGATTGCATTCGTCGCACAGTTAGGGACGGAGAGCACTGATGAAACTCCGGTTGCTGGTTTTCGACCCAGATCCGGAAGGCCGGCGTCTTTTCCGCAAGGCAATTCGGGGATCCTGCGAAGAGTATGTAGCCGTGATTCGGGCGAGCGCTGATAGCTGTGTGCAAGCCCTGCGCGAGCGCCCTTTCGATAGTTTAATCCTCGGCTTGCCCATCGACATTCCCACACTCCTACAGGTATTGCTTATTTACCAAGAAATTTCTAACCGGCCTGAGCTATTCCTGCTCGCAGAGCAGCCTCTCGAAGGCGATATACTCCCTGCCCGGTACTTCAAAAAAACAACGTCGGGCATTATCCGATTTCTCGAAGATCTTCCGGGCTATCTGCGACCGGGTTTGATCTCTCGTTCAGCGGATGAACTCGAGCGGATTCATCTCGATCAATATAAGGGAAATCACCGACGGATGATCGTGGAACATGCGATCAAACTGCTCAGCGGGCTTGGGCTGAGTTCGATGTATATCAGCATTGATCCGGTGGATCGACATTGGGTCTTACACGGTTCAAGCTACTCAATAGATATTCACCATGAGATTGATTTGCTAGTTGAAAAGGTTGGAATGCTTGCACCGGACCCCGAAAGCGTCGTGCATCCCGTTGGTGATGTGCTCCTCGGTCTTTCTTCATATTATTCAGATCGCCCCGGGGAAATCCTCCGGTCAATTTTTCATTGGGCGACTGCATCAGAGATCGAGGGTTTGGTCAAGAGGCTGCATCTGAATGCGCTATTCATGCTGCCGATCCTGGAGGGAGAGCAGCCGTGTGGGATCCTGATGGTTGCCGACACCCTTTCCCTCCATGACCAAAATATGCTACAGACCTTCGCAAACAGGTTGAGCACGCAGCTCATTCGAGTGGAATCATTGGATCGCTTACAACGTGATGCGCGCGTCAAGCGGGCCTTACAGCAGGTCGTTTATGCGCTCAGCTCGGCACTCGATTTTGAGACCATCCAGGATCAAGTCCTTGATTTACTAAAGACGGTAGTTCCCTTCGATTCTGCTTGTGTAATTCTCAAAGAAGAAGGGGATTTGATAGTGCGCCAGGTAAGAGGTTTCCCCCTCTCAAATGGAGCGCCCCAGGTGGGTGATCTTGTCGTTCCGCCTGATCGATCGGCGTTGGGGCACGTGGTTTACGACGCACGCCCCATTCTTCTACGCGTAGTTGAAGATCCACTGCTCATTGGTTTTGAACGTTATCCAGTCGATATCAGATCTTGGTTGGGTGTGCCGATCTTGTGGAGGTCTGAGATTATCGGGGGGATGGCCCTGGGCAGCAGGATGCAGGGATTCTTTCAGAAGTACCATCTACAAATTGCGCTTGGTTTTACCCGACAATTGGGAGTGGCATTACAGAACGCCCGTTTGCTGCGCAGCTCCACTGCTCGTGCCGAGAAGATGCGCTTGGTGTATGAGGTCGGCCGCCGTGCGGTTTCGATCCTCGATGTCCAACAGCTGGCTCTCGAAGTGGCAGCGGGTGCACTGAGAGTTTTTAAGTACTATGCCGTAGGAATTCTGCTGAACGAAAGCGGCAGATTGGTCCCATGTGCATATTTGCGCGGCCCGGAAGGGCTTCCCGTGAATTGGATAGAGCCGCTAGATTTGAACGCCGCGGGATTGGCTCAAGAGGTTGTACAAACAGATCAGCCGCTTTTGATTTCGGATGTCAGCAAGGAGCCGCGGTTTCAACACCAGACCGAACTTCCCAACACAGGCTGTGAGTTGATCTTGCCTCTCTCAATCGCTGGGGAAGTCCTTGGGGTAATGATTGTTGACAACGAAGGAGTTGGACAGCTTGGGGAGGAGGATTTGGAGATGCTTCAAGTTCTGACCTCCTTAATCGCGATCTCGTTAGTCAACGCCCGTCTCTTTGGCGAGATCCATGATCATGCCGCCGCGCTAGAAGAGCGAGTCGCAAGCCGTACCGCCGAGCTGCAGTCCCAGAAGGAACAAACCGAGGCGATTCTACGCTCCGTTGCGGACGCCGTACTTGTCTTCGATCTTGCTGGGGACCTGGTTATGGCAAACCCACAAGCGCAGAACCTGATGGCGGGAGAATGGAGTGAGGAGGTGCTGACGCACATCTCTCGCCTGCATGGAGCAAAGAGGCGGGTTCAAGAATCATTCGATATCGGCGAGGCATCATTCCAAGCTCTCGCTTCACCGGTTGAACTAAATGGAGGCTCTATTGGCACGGTGATCATTCTGCGGGATATCACGCGTTTGCAGGAATTGGATAGGTTAAAAAGTGATTTCGTCGCTACTGTCTCACATGAATTGCGAACTCCTCTTGCGAATATCAAGGTATACCTTTCGCTGCTCCAGAGATCTAGACAGGATAATCAAGAGAGGTATCTGGGCGTGCTCAACCAGGAGACGGATCGGCTTACGAGTATGATAGAGGAGTTGTTGGATCTCTCACGTTTGGAGTCTCAGAAAGAAATCGAGATGGAACCGGTAAAGATCACGGATATCCTTGATCAGGTTGTCGAGCGGCATCGCCCCACTTGTGAGGAGAAGGATATACACCTTGCTTGTGAAACCGAGAGTTCAGCAATGGTTCTGGGGAATCGCGATCAGTTGATACGCCTTTTCACCAATTTGGTCGCGAATGCAACAACCTACACCGATCCTGGTGGGGTGATCTCTCTGAATATCAACAGTGAAGACGAGAAAGATGGAATTCCTCATGCGTCTGTGGAAGTCCGAGATAATGGTGCCGGGATATCTGAGGATGACCAACCTTTTTTATTTGATCGTTTTTATCGTGGTACTATGGCACGGGAGCACAAGATCCCTGGAAGCGGCTTAGGTCTTGCGATTGTGCGGGAGATTGTGAATCTGCATAATGGTCTTGTAGGCGTTGAGAGCGAGGTCGGAATTGGAAGCGTATTTACTGTATGGTTGCCCCTGATAAACGAGGAAAGAGGATAACCATGACCAAACCATTAATCCTGGTTGTCGAAGATGATCTTGCGCTGCTTGAGGGGATTCGAGAACTTCTAGAATTAACCGAGTACAGGGTGCTGATTGCCGCGAACGGACGAGAGGCGCTTGAGGTTCTGGAAAAACAACACCCGGACTTGATCGTTTCGGACATCATGATGCCCGAGATGGACGGGTATGAATTTCATGCAAAGGTGAGTGAACAGCCCGAGCTTAGCGCTATACCGTTTATTTTTCTCACCGCGCGTGGAGAAAAAGCAGACATCCGCCGCGGCAAAGAACTGGGCGCCGACGATTACATCACCAAGCCGTTTGATGATGAGGATTTGTTGGTCGCCGTAAGGGCGAAGCTTAATCGGTGGGAGAACCTCCGTCAGCAACGAGATGAGGAAGTCGCCGACTTAAAGAGCAAGATTCTGCTTACATTAAGCCATGAATTCCGGACGCCTCTGACGTACATCATCAATTATTCCGATTTGCTCGAGCTCGAGGGCAAGGAAATCGCAGGAGAAGATTTCCCAAATTTCATGCAAGGCATTCGCCGAGGAGCCCTGCGATTGAACAGCCTCGTTGATGATTTCCTTATATTAGTGGAAATTGAAACAGGCGAGGCGGAGGGGGCGTACCGTTACCGGAGGCGTCGGATTGAAGAGACGGGTCTTTGGTTGCGTGTGATCGCCAAACCCTTCCAAACGGCAGCGGAAGAACGAGAGTTGACGCTGGTTACGGATATCCCGGAGGATCTCCCGCCCCTTGTAGCAGATGAGGCGTATCTCTCGGATGCCATTGGGCGTTTACTCGATAATGCAATAAAGTTTTCAACGGATGAAAGTGAATGGGTCCGGTTTTCAGCGGAAACTGATGATGATCGGTTAATCCTTCGCATCCAAGATCAAGGTCAAGGGATAAAGGAACAGGATATGGGAGGCTTGTTTGACGTGTTCTACCAGATCGACCGTGCGAAACGAGAGCAGCAGGGTTCTGGATCAGGCTTGGCCATTTGTAAGGGAATCATCGGGATTCACGGCGGCGAAGTCGGTGTTGAGAGTGAATTCGGGAAAGGGAGCACTTTCTGGGTCTCACTTCCTTTCGAGCCCCCGGATTCTCAAGGCGCGAGTACAGAGAGCGCGTGAATCTTGGGGTATCCCCTGGTGTCATTGCCGGGGACTGAACATCAAGCTTTTCCTTCTAAGCCCCTTCAGCTACAGATTGACCAAACTTGAGAAGCCGGCTGACCTGTTCGGGATCGCGAGCTTCCGCGTACACACGCAAGACCGGCTCGGTCCCGGATGGTCGGATCAGGAGCCAGGAATCGTCGGCCAAGAGGTACTTCGCACCATCCAGTGTGTTTACCGTGGAAATATCAACGCCGCCAATAGAAGATGGAGCGTTCTCTGAGAGCTGTTTAACCAGTTGGTCCTTCACAATCGGACGGGCAAGACGCATGTCAACACGTTTATAGTAGGCGGGTCCAACCTCGGTGAGTAAGTCGGCGATCATCTCATCCAGCGGGACGCCACTTTCCGCGACCATCTCCGTGAGCAAAAGCCCCATGAGGATGCCATCCCCCTCTGGAATATGTCCTTTGAAGGAGATCCCACCTGACTCTTCGCCTCCAATGAGCACGTCATCTTGCAGCATACACTCGGCAATGTAATTGAATCCGACCGGTGTCTCTATAACCTCAAGCCCAAATTTCTCGGCCAGCCGGTTGATCATTTGAGTGGTTGACACTGTTTTAACGACTTTCCCCTGAAAACCTCGCTTCTCGAAAAGGTATTTGAGTGCAAGGGCCATGATGCGATGTGGATCGACGAATTGGCCGCGACCATCCATGGCGCCGAGACGGTCGGCATCGCCGTCCGTAGCCAGGCCGAATTGACCGTGGCCTGCAGCGATCGCGCCGGCAAGCGCGCCAAGGTAATGTCCAATAGGCTCAGGATGGATGCCGCCGAATCCAGGATTCATCTCTCCGCGGATTTCGAACACCTCACAACCAGTGCCCTGAAGTATGCCGCGTATTTGCCCTCTACCGGATCCGAACATCGAATCAACGACGATGTGCTGTGGATTGTCCGCGATTTTGTCGAAGTCGATGAGTTGTCTCAAATGATCGTAGTAGGCCGGGGTGGGATTGATGCGCTCGATCAAACCTTCGGAGCGAGCTTGCTCGTAATCCATTAAATTAGGTCCCCGACCTCGAGCCTCGTTGTCGTTTAGATAAACCTCCACTCTCCGGCATTGTTCTATGGCAGCGGAGTAGCCCTGCGCGGCCTTGAGCTTCACCCCATTGTAGCGCGGTGCATTATGCGAGGCGGTGATCATTAATCCAGCGATCGCACCCAGGTGTCTTACGGTGTATGAGACCGCTGGGGTGGGCACATCAGCCATGGTGAGATACACCTTGTATCCATTTGCTGCGAGCACCCGCGCGGCTTCAGCCGCGTAGCGGTCGGAGAGGAAACGAGTGTCAAAACCGACCACCATGCGTTTGGGATCTGGTTTCGCTTTGCTCGTTACTCCGTTGAACCACTCCTCCGAAGCGACTGCATCAGCGATCGCTTGAGAGATACGGCGCAAGTTGTGAAAGGTAAACGTGTCGGAGATCACTCCCCGCCATCCGTCTGTTCCAAAGTGGATGGGCATGAATCCTCCTGGGCAAGATGTAGGTAGCGGCGGGATTGTATCAGGCGCTTGTGGAGGGGTCAAACGAAGACGGCGCATAGCATACATCTACAAATTTTGCTCGCTTTTTGGGCATCACGATCCCCCCGATGAAAATCCCCCGGGGGATCCTTCTTTATTTCGGTCCTTATGGTCAGTACTTCAGGTCCGGGTCGGGTCTCGGGTCGGGTCTCGGGTCGGGGCCGGGTCGGGGCCGGGGATTTCCCGTGTTGGGTCGGAGATAGGCCCTGTTTTATGCGTAATTTCCGGGTTCTTTAGGGTTACCTGGAGCCTAATCGGGGCTGGGCGGGGTTGGGAAGGGTTTAGGTTGGGAGTAATTTCACCCTGTGAGGGATTATTTTCCAATTGTCCTCCCTCGACAAGTCCTGTAACCTATGTGTGAAAAACCTATGATTGGTGTCGGAAGAATGTACCCAACTTTTTTGCTTGCCCGCCAGGTCTCGATTGATGGTTGGGCTTCTTGTTTTTTATCTACATAGGGCAACTTGCAGCATCCTTACCTATGAGTGTCGGAGCCGAACAATCTGCTTGAGCGAATCATAAAACAGTCCATTTTGACATTGCTAGGAGGAAATTAAGCATGGAGACTTCACCCACAATAGAAAAAACCCTGTTTCGTGAAGAGGCTGAAAAATATCAAGAGGAGCAGAAGCGCACGAAATCTGCTGGCTTGAGGGAGGGCTTGTTATTTGCAGGAGTCTCTGCCATAAGCCTAATAATTATCGTCCTGATACGCATAATATTTGGTGGGCTTTCAGAAATAATGTTGTTGGTCGGCCTCGTCATGGTCATTGGTTTTGTAATCGGGCTGTACCGAATAATTATCAGTTTGGTCAGATCTGAGAAACAAGTGACTTGTCCAAAATGCGGCGCAGTGAACGAGATATTTAAGAAGGAGCGTTTGTACATGTGCACGGATTGTTGGACGCTCCTTTACATGGGTGAGGATGTCGAGGCGTCGATTCGATTCCTCAATTGTGCTTATTGTGGACATAGAGCGGCAGTTACAAATGACCATGGTCCATTCACATGTCCTAATTGCGGGGTCACGCGATCCTCGACCGATACAGCGGTTGAGTGGAAAACCACTCCATGCCTCGGCTGTAAAGAAGTCGTACCTCAGGAGGCACTCTATTGTATTCATTGCGACCACATTCTCAAGCCGCTCCCCACAGATGACAAGGATTGGGAGGTGGGCAAGGATGCGCACGGCCATTTCCATTTTGCCCGGATGCTATTAGCTACATTCCCCACAAGTGAAGCAGCCCTAAAAACCAGGTTCAGCTGGGATAACCCGAGATCAGGAAAACAGCAGTGGCCCGAAACCTTCAGGGCGATGCCGCCGATGCTAACCCTGGGAAGGGCTCAAAGGTCATTGGAAGAGGCTCTTCAAGAGCCAGAACTCCGTTCGTTGGTGGAGGGGTTGTTGCCGGAGATTGACGTCCTCTACGCAAGGCTGTTAGTGCTCGAACTCAAGATGATCCTGTGGGCAGAGGGGCCGGATAACGTGCCACTGGTTGTGAGGTCTGATCATGAAAAAGGGACTTGTCTGGATATTTTTAGTCAGGGACCTCACATCCTGGCCAGGAAAAGAATCGAAAAAATCCTTGGACCCAAATCTCTGCAATCCTTTGGCAGCATAGGCCCCTGGAAGGATCAATCTTTCATCAATACCAAATTACATTTTTCGAAGAATTATAAGGGGGAGACTTCCTCTTCTGAGGAACTCTCTAGCTATACTGGCCTGATAAACGAAGCCAAGCGCTTCGCGGAGTGGGCAAAGCAGAATGGATATTCAGCAGACCTTTTGGATACAATCCTGGAACTTGAAGAGAAAATCTCTGCAAGAAAAAAAGAAGCCCTGCCAGCTACGGCGGCGCCATCCATCGCGGAGAAGAGGGAACCTGGGGAGAAAAGAAAGGCGGCGGCTGGGGCAGCGGCCTCCGCATCCAGCGCAACCATCACTTCAGAGATGCCCCGATCAACAGCCGAACCCGCGAAGCCTACGCGCAAGTTGGGATGTGTTCTTGCGACATGTGGCTCCTTAATATTGGCAGTAGGCCTAATCATGTTAGCCGCGATCGTAGCATCTCTCTTTAATCCCGATAGTGTCGGGGATGCCCCGGGAGTGGTCCTTGCCCGGACGGCTATCTGCATACTACCAATCTTTCTCATTGGCTTAGTATTACTCCTATTCGGTATCTCTAAGCTTCGCAACCAGAGGAAGCAGCCAGCAGCCACCCAATTTGGCGGCTATCGTACCAAAACGGAGAAAGAAGCATGGGCGCAGGCCATGGCTGGCGCCGAGTTCATCACTGAGGGTAACTACAAGGACGCGCTGGCTATCTCTGAACAAGCGTTAGCAAAGTCCCCGCGATGCAAGGAGGCTTGGGTAGTAAAGGGGGGTGCTCTTGCACTGTTGAACAGAGCGGAGGACGCCCTCGCCTGCTACGAGCAAGCGTTGGCGATCGACCCAAGCTACGAAGAGGCATCGACACAAAAGGCAATGCTTCTGCAATCTCAATAGTTGAAGAACTTCATCATGATGAGTTGGCGGAGAGTTTAAGAAGACCGGTTTAATCAAAGCTCGATTTGCAGACTATCTCTGTAAGTTCAATAGACAAGGCCGACGACCAGGTCATTGAGGTTCGTGCCCGTTGGACCGATGTGAAGGAGAGCATCCGCGGCTTTTAAGAGAGGGTACGCGTCATTCTCTTGAAGCGCTTCTCGGGGATCGAATCCTTGCGCAGCTGATCTAGATGCTGTATCTCCTGTGATAATTGCACCCGCCGCATCTGTGGGGCCGTCCACACCATCCGTAGCGAAGCTCATGACAGCCACACGCTGTGTGCCTGATAGGGTAATCGCGGCGGCGAGCGCCAATTCTTGATTGCGTCCACCAAGGCCCTGGCCCCGTACCGTAACTGTGGTTTCGCCGCCCATTAATAGACAGACGGGTTTTTCAAGAGTTCTGCGCTTGCAAAAGTTTATTATCCGTTGACCGAAACGTTCGCCGACTTCGCGGGCTTCGCCCTGCATTTTTGTTGTAACGGTTTTTACAGAGAAGCCGAGGCATGCGCCTGTTGTCGCGCTGCGTGGAGGACGCTTGAATTGCTGCCAATTAAAATATTCCTTGGGCGTCGCGCCCTCTCCAACGGAGGATCAGGGTGATCAAGGGCGGAACGGATCGAGGCACAGGTTTCTGTCCAAAGCCCGCTTTCTTGAAGTATGTGACGCGCCGCGGTGTGCGAGGCACGTTTCAGGACTGTAGGCCCCGATGCTATGGCTGATAAACGATCGCCGACGACATCGGAAAGGATAAGGGATAATACGCGCGCAGGAGCGGCCAGCCGCGCTAGACCGCCATTTTTTATGCGGGAAAGCGCGCTGCGTATGGTGTTAATCTTGTGGATTGGAAGCCCGGATTGGATGAGAAGAGTGTTCAGGTGACGGAGATCATCGAGATCAATACCCGGAAGTGGCAGTTCGAGCATCGCCGATCCACCCCCTGAGATAAGTGCAAGCAGAAGATCATCGTCGGTCGTGCTCTCAAGGAGACGCGCGGCAGCGTGCCCCGCGGCCAGGCTGCCCTCATCAGGTAGGGGATGACCCGCATGAAATATTTGAAGCGAGGGGGATAGATCAGCGATAAGGCACGGTGCAGCGATGACCCCGGCCTCGATTTGATCATGAAGGATTTCCACGGTAGCTCTCGTCATAGCGGGTGCCGCTTTCCCGCACGCGACCAGATATATCCGCGCCCCGGATTTCAACCCAAATGTGTATGTACCAGCCTCGATACCTTCTCTGGAAAGACGTAGATGCCTGCGAACAGCCCGATGAGCATCGGCAGCCTCGAGTGCCTTCAGAGAGATCTGCTGTAGGTGTTTCTTGTGATCATCAAATCGCGGGAGCTCTATCATCGCCTGAATGCGATCTCCATCAACGACTGTGATATTAGGGATTGGAGAGCGCTTCCGCTGCGGCTTGAGCCGCTGTCGTTGGAGCTTCTCCTCCGCCGAGGACGGCTTCTACGGCATCATAAAGAACCGGCCCTATTGTGAGGCGAAGCGATGAATGCGGCATCGGTTGCGTTACGGTGACGAGGCTGCTGGCCAAGGCGGCGCTGTTCCCTTCCGGCCAGGCAGCTAAAGAGGCGCTTGTGGGTGGGAGCATCCCCAATGCGTGAGTCCACAACCCGAGGAAATCAGGCGCATTAAGCCAGGCAAGCAACTCGGCAACGATCTGGATCCGCTCAGCATCCTGTGTAACGATTGCCCAGGACCATGTAGAGGCGAGGCCGATACCTTTGCCATCCTGCGTTGGAAGAGGTACGGCGGAGAACTTCTCCGGATTATCAGCTAACAAATAGGTGCTTAAGGGGGCAACTGCGCTGGCTGCACTGTTGTCTTGCAGGGCAGACCAGGATTGTTCCACAGTCGAGATTTGCCTAACGGAATAAGGGAGAATTTGAGCTGCAAGGGCTGCGTTATAGGTGGTCAATACATCGGATAGCACAGCAGGGTTTAGGGCTGGGGTATCGTCAGTGTTGAGGAGAAAACCATCCAGGGAGAGATACTGCGCCAGTGTGAAGACCGCCAGCGGATCGCCGGCAGGAAAGCGGAAACTGCGCGGTTCACCGAGTAGATCCTCCCAACTTCTGGGAGGCGAGGGATAGAGATCGCTGCGGTATGCCAGGATGTTTACCTCGCTGGCGAGTGGAAGTCCGAAGAAATCCCCGGCAACGCGTGCGGCGGGTAGACTAAACTCATACCAATCCGGGGTTTCGGGAGCTGGGAGAATATCGTCTAGTGCGATGATCAGGTTCTTGGAGGCTGCATCCTCTAGGTTTGAAGTGCTGAATGTTATCGCATCCGGAAGGAGTGCGGGCGCGGCGGCATTCGCGGCGATAAGCGTCTCTAATAAGCCCGAGGGACCATCGGTGCTCTTAACTCGCACCTGGATGCTCAACCCGGGATGAATCTGCTCAAAGGCTCGCAAGCGCTCCGTGAGCAATGCGCCGGCTGGGCTTTCTGATCCCGGTGCGAAGGGCGGAGCAACCCAGAGTGTTAGACTGCGAGGCGCTTGTGGGGGAGCTTCTGTTGCCGATACTGTAGGCACCGGGGAACTTGGAACCGCCGTTGGTAGACCGGGAGTCGTCGTGGTGCTGGCATTTACGCAGCTAGAAAGTGCGACGGCGAGAATCAGGAAAACCGGGAGGCGACGTGTAATAATTAGCATAGTCCCGCGATTATACTGTCTCCCACGGCGCAATGGGAATGTCTAACACGGTAGGTCGGGGGTGCAATTCCCTAAGTAATCCATGAAGCGAAGGTTTCCCGTAAGTTTGATGTGATCCAGATATGCTAGAATCGACGTAGTATGGTTGCATCTGATCGTCTCAATCCAATCTTACAGGGAATCCCCAACAAGCCCGGTTGCTACTTGATGAAGGACAAGGAGAGCCGGGTTATTTATGTTGGTAAAGCAGTCAACCTGCGCAGCCGGGTTCGATCCTATTTTCAAGATTCCGCCAACCACAGCCGCAAAACATCAGAGTTGGTCTTAAAGGTCGAAGATATTGAATGGATTGTTGTAAGCTCAGAGCTCGAGGCGCTGATCTTGGAGATGAATCTCATCAAGCGTTATCGACCGAAATACAACATCCGCCTTAAGGATGATAAAAGATATCCGTATATCAAAATACATTGGAAAGACCCCTTTCCCAAAGTCACGGTCACACGCCGGGTGATAAACGATGGAGCACGCTATTATGGTCCGTATACAAGCGTCTGGGCGGTCCACCGCACTCTTGATGTGTTGCGCAAGATCTTCCCATATCTCACCTGCGATCGTGTGATCACAGGCGAAGATCGACGCTCTTGCCTTTATGACGATATTAAACTTTGTTTGGCGCCGTGCATCGGCAAAATTGATCGTGTGGGTTATCGAGCGATGGTCGATGACCTCGGCCGATTCCTTCAAGGGCGCACGGATCCGATTGTGAGCCGGCTTGAGCAGGAGATGGAAAGAGCGTCCGAAGCGCTGGAATATGAAAGGGCTGGAAGTATACGCGATCATTTGTTCGCCATCGAGAAAGTCGTCGAGGGACAGAAAGTTGTTACGCAGGATAAGCTAGATACAGATGTCATAGCCTTCGCTCGAGATGAGCGTGATGCATGCATCCAGATATTTTTTGTGCGAGGGGGCAAACTCATCGGGACAGAGTATTTCGTGCTTGATGGCACGCATGAGGCCCAAGACCAAGAATTGGTGGAGGCATTTGTAAAACAGTTCTATACTGAGGCAACGCATATCCCACCACGAATACTCCTGCCCGTTGAGATAGAGGAGGCGCGCATCATTGAGACCTGGCTCAACGATCGGCGCGCTGGGGCAAAGGTCTACCTGAAGGTCCCGCGCCGTGGAGCGAAGCGAGATTTGGTGGCATTGGTGGCGGAAAACGCGGCGGAAACCCTGGCCTCTCTCAAAGCGAAGTGGGAGGCGGACCGTAGCAAGCACGTACAGGCATTGGGCGAACTCCAGGAGGCGCTAACCCTCCAAGCCCCGCCGAATCGAATTGAGTGCTACGATATATCCAATCTACAAGGGACAGCCGCTGCGGGTTCGATGGTTGTATTTGAGCAGGGAGCACCCAGCAAGAAACTCTACCGCAAGTTTACGATAAAGAACGTACAGGGCCAGGACGATTTTGCCAGTATGGAGGAGATCTTAGGGCGGCGCTTCAGACGTTGGCGGATAGCTAATGAGGAAGCAGGGAAACCAGGCGGAAAGCTGGATAAGAGTTTTGGTTTGCTGCCGGATCTTCTGATCGTCGATGGCGGGAAGGGGCAGCTCAGCCGGGCTTGTAAGATCCTGGAGGAGTACAATCTAAGAGAGCGCGTGCCGGTGGTTGGACTGGCAAAAGGGCATGAGGAGATCCACCTTCCAGATCGAACAGATCCCGTCATCCTGCCGCGACGATCACAAGGTTTGTACCTTGTTCAGCGGATTAGAGATGAAGCCCATCGTTTCGCCCTGCGGCAACACAGGACTCAACGCCGGCGAGGAGGCCTTGCTTCGAAGCTCGATAGTATCACTGGTGTTGGTCCGGCGCGCCGGAAGGCATTAATAAAGACCTTTGGTGACCTCGAAGGGATTAGGCAAGCGAGCCTTGAAGATCTGGCCGGCATCTCCGGAATCACGTTAAAGACAGCGGAGCAGATTCAAGAAGCGCTCACAGGCTAATGGAGGAAAGGATGCGGGCAGTCTGGATTGTGGACGACGACGATGAGATGAGTCATGCCGTTAAGCTGATGTTGCAGCTTCTCGATTCTTCAGTAGAGATTTTCCGAGACGCCCGCAGCGCAGCCAAGCGGCTTCTTGCGGGTGAGCGGCCGGAGCTTATCGTGCTGGATATCAACATGCCGGAGGTCACCGGAATCGATTTTTTGGAGTTCCTGCGCATGCGTGATGATCTGAAAGAGATTCCAGTGGTGATGCTCTCATCAGAGACGACCGACATCCAGGTAGACGAAGCCATGCGGATTGGAGCGAACGCTTTTGTTTTTAAACCCGTGACAATCGAAGAGCTGGAAGAGGCGATACAAAAAGCGCTGTCATAGCATTAATTTTTCCTTCCTCGTACGTGGAGATCCTTCTCAATCTAACAAAATTAAAATCGCTATCAACAAATCATCCCTCACGTTCTCGGGATGATATTAATTTTTATTTTGGACGCTTGGGTTTCAGAGGGGGCTTCAAGCTTGCTCGTTCGAGTCCGGCGGATCGATTAAAAGCCCGAGACGCGCCGCGGCCGCCTGCAGCTTAGGCCAATCTGAGGGCTGTACGATTACAGCGGTTGGGCTGAGGATTTCTTTAAAGTAGCGGTTTGTTGATTTCTTGCTGCGCAGCATCTCGAGTACATCCGGAGAGCGGACGCGTAGGACCCAGTATCGCTGAATACGCGCTTCTGTTCCCTTCTCGGCCCAGCGAGTTAACGCCACATCAACCGCAGGCGGCAACGAGGCATCGCAGGTCTTCTCCAGGACGGCACGGATATGCTGATGGGACAGTCCTTGCTCTCTGGCTCGCTGCAGCGTGCTAGGGGTGAGGCGGTACTCATACTTCTCATCTTCGACCGATGCCCAATGAGAGAAGCGCGCGATTTGATAGCGAACAACTCGGTCGACACCGCGAGGAACGATGATGCGTCCATCGGAGTGAATAATAATCGCCTTTTCTGGTCCTTCAACGTGGACGGGTGCTTTCGGATCGTACAGCAGCGCCGACACGCGTGTGAGGCGGAACGAGGAGGACGACCGCGATTGAGAATCTTGGCCGAGATCGACGGCTCCAAGCCAATGAAGGGGACCAGTGATAACGTAGCGAATAAGGGCGCCATCGACCCTATTCCAGTTCTCGATGCCATGGAGGAAAATCCCGTTTTGGTCCTGAAGATACCAGGAATCAAAATCGCCGCCCGGCCGCTGAAAGGCTGGGTGAGTTTGTCGGATCCCTTCCACGAAATCATTAAGATCCCACCAAAGCCCCGGCTTTAGAGGCTGCAGGAGATCGAGAACGCCTTGACGCGAGAGCTTTGCGTCATTGGGCCACGCATCGGTGTTACATACGATGTGAGGGAGTACTGCCAAGTCGTTCCAGGTCACAGAGTCTTTCCAAGTCAGAAGCAGATCGCGCACTGCTTGCGAGCGGGAGGCGCCTATGAAAGCGCGAGTTCTCTCGGGATTGGGCGTCCATGGCGGACCTTCGATCAATGACATTTCCTGAAGGATTGTATGCAGAAGAATTTGCATACGCGGAATTAGAAGAAAGCGCTCCAGAATGATGTCTTGCTCCTGGGAGAGATCGAATGAAGCGAAGGGGGTCCGGCGCATAGCGGCCAGAAGAGTTGTGGCATCGTCAACTGCTGTCGAGGTTGCCAAGTAGACATGTTTTGGTTTTTGCGGCAGAGGCGAGAGTGAAGGCGTGCTGTAATCTGGAAGTGATTCTCTTAGCATCTGTAGCAAATCCGTTGGGATATAGGCGAATTCCTGCGGACCTTTGGGCGTATCAAAAAACGCGCGGCCGATCAGACCACGATACCAAAGCACCTCAACTTGAGAAATTGGGCTGCGCCAGGGCTGTTCGCGATCGCGCTTTCCCGGTCCCATTTCCCGCAATTCTCCGTGGTCTCGAATCAGGTCGGGGAAAGCCATCCGACCGCCAGTGTGGGCGATCCCCTCAAGGGTTTGTTTGGCTGTGTCGGGTAAGCTGTTGATGAGTTCATCAAGCGTGTCTCGCTTGAGCATAGCGTGCGTTATGCTATCGACGACTGAACGAGGGGAGCCCTGGGGTAAGTCGAATCCCCACAATTCACAAAGGATCCGCAGGTAGCCTGTGTCTTGGTCTTCGAGTGTGTGAAGTAACGATCTCATATCGAGCGGGATAGGCACCGCTTATGCTTTAGTAAAGAAGGTTATCCACGCTAGATGATGACGCGCATCGCGTTTGGAAGGACCTTGAGCTGGAGTTCGGTGACTGTGGAATCGAGCCCAGCAAAGACCTCACCGTCTAGATGGATTGTCACTGGATCTTCAGATTTCAATTGTAGTTCGCGGAAGTGACCCATTCGAACCTGCTTGAAACGACCATGGGTGCCATTCATCACTTCCGGGATCAAGCGGAACATCATCGGGCGGGACACATTCTTAATCATAGCGTAGTGAAATAGGCCATCATCGAAGATAGCATCCGGGGCGACATAGAATCCGCCGCCTTCCCTGGGTCCGTTGCAGGCAACGAACATGAGGACCTGCTCATCGATCTCTTCCTGGTCCGTTACGATCTTCATTCTTGGCGCGTGGTGGTGGAGAACGATTGTTTGGATCACCGCCCAGAGATACATTGTGAAGCCCTGCAACCGAGTGATTTTATAAGAATAAACCGTAACTGCGGCGTCAAAGCCAATTCCGATTGTGTTGTTCCAGTACTCTGATCGACCAGAAGCATCCGTGACCAAGCCGATGTCGATGGTCTTGGTCTTTCCATTGAATACTCGCTCGAGTGCGGCTTCAATTTCCTTCGTAACTCCAACATTTGCGGAAAAATCATTCCCAGAGCCGATTGGCACTGAACCGAGCAGGGGCCTCTGATCTTCAGGAACTCGCATCAAGCCGTTAACGACCTCATGGACGGTGCCATCACCTCCGATTGCAGCGACGACGTCGAAGCCATCCTGCGCGGCCTGCTCGGCGAGTTCGGTTGCGTGAGTATGGTATTCGGTCGTAGACCATTCTGCACCGTCGTGTTTATCGATAATGTGCTGCACAGATGCTTGGAGATCCGATGATCGACCCCGGTCAGCACGGGGGTTGAAGATCAATTTCACACGAGGGTTCATGGATGATTACTCCTAATTGTTCACGAATATGAAAGCGGACCGTCGATTCTTAGGTTCAAAGTGTTCTCGTACTTTTGCGCGTCGTAAACGGAGGTTTCAACAATCGAGTGGTGCTCGATTGCTATCAATAAACAGCGTCCTACGATTAACAACACCGGGCAATCATTTTCGATGCTGGTGCCTATGAATCATCCACAGTGGCGACGGTGTTCCCCTGGGACAGTAAGCTGTTGGTGGTGCCGCCATGGTGGGTTCCAAATCCGTGCCGCCCCCCCCATTCTTGAGCAGCGCGGTCGTGGGCGGATTGCTCACACAAGTAGAATCAGGATCCTTTTTTAAAGAAAACAGCTGATTGCCCCTGGATGATCAAGATTATTGCCCAAACTTGCATTGATCCTTTCATAAGGCAGCCGGGTGTTAGAATTTTTTAAGCGTATCGCTGATTGACTCTTGAGCGAGAGGAGTCTAAAGTGAAAGTATAACGAGCCCCAGGCCACCATGGGCTGCACGTCCCAGTATGCCGTAGCACCCTCCGGCCAATCTGACTGATCCCCAGCTAGTTGCGGTGATCATGATGAAAGCGCCGACCGACTGGAGGAACGCCCTTTCGCTGCGGCGAAGAAGTTGGGACCCACCGGCGAACGCGGCAATGCCGGCCGCCCGGTGAATGGCAGGGGGCTCCCCCCTTTAATGCCTCATTCAAGGATAAGGATAGGATTTTGCGAAAGAGATGCTCCCATGCGGGAGCTCAATTAATTCGCGGCCACGAGGAACCCAAAGACATCTGCGATTTCATTCGCTAGGCTGGGCATGTGGAAATTGGCAGCTTCTATAGGGTGCGTTCCGTTGGGGCGATAACCTCATCGGCGGGAATACGTAGCTTGAACCAGGCCGGGATGAGAGCAAGGGAACCGAGGAGAACAGTGGCGAGGAACGGTATCTTGGGATTGGTGATTTCCCAGACCCAGCCGCCGATCCAGGGTGCAGGAAGTGCGGCCAAGCCTATGAGTGCGGGTATCAGGGCAAAGGCGACACCGCGAAGATGTACGGGTGCTCCACGAGCGATGAGCGCATTAACGGCCGGGTCTAGAAGTGCGCCGCCGATCCCCATGATGACCCATGAGAGAGCAAAGACTCCAAAGCCCTCGGCGAGGATGAAAACCAGGAACGAAGAGAGGAAGATCGCCGTTCCAAGCATGAAACCGTTCCGTTCGCTCGATTTGTCGGAGATCCACCCGCCGATTGGAGCAGCGATAACCCAGGCGATGCCGTGCAAACCATCAATCACGCCAATGCCCTGCTTGCTAATCAGACCAATGTCGCTGAGGTAGACCGGTAGGAGGTTGAAAGATAGATACGAAGCGAAGATACGTATGCCCTCCGAAATCATGATCCAGGTTATCAATCCCCCAACGAAGACAATCGGAAATATCTGAGTGAAAGATTCCCTGAGTGACTTCAGGTCAGGCCGTTCCGATGGCACCTTGGTCTTTATTTTCTCTGATCGCAAAAGGAACATAAAAATGACGGCGGCGATGCCATAAAGAAAAACCGCTGTGAGAAACATCGTGCGAGACCCGAAGGTCATTGCCAGGAAGCCGCCCAGGGGTGGAGTAAGTATCCAAGCTGCAGTGATAAATGATTTGCTGAGTCCGAAGATACGGCCGCGCGTCTCCGCGCGGCAAGTGTCAGCGATATAGGCTCTGAAGGATGGTTGGATTAAAGCTGTTGCCACTGCCAAGATAAAAGGACCGATAAGAGTCACTTCCCAGCGATGTGCATAGGCAAACGGGATGTATCCGAGAATCCCTGCAAGACTCCCGAATAGGATCGCCTTTAAGCGGCCGATTGAATCCGATATCCAACCACCGAAAATCCCGAACACGAGAGGCACAATCATCGTCAGGGTGAAAAAAAGCCCGACCTGACTGACGCTCGCTCCGATTTCGCGCAAGAAGACCGGGATCTGCACCGCGGTCATCGCCCGCGTCGCTTCAGCGAAAGTGAGTCCGATGAGCAAGAGGATCATCTTGCGGGAGAGCAGTGGTTGTAATGATTTATTCATGTGGAAACACCGTGTCCCCCTTTGAAACAGGTTGCGGAGGTTTATATTTGGGTGAGCCCTTACTCACTCCACACGATTTCAAGATAATACTGATAAGAACCCCTAAATTCTGTCACGAACTGTAATAGAGTGCAAATTGAGTATGCCAGCGGATTAAATTATCAACAGCGGCGGTTTATTAGTTCTATAAGGTAATCCAAGTTGTGTCATCTCGGACTCTGGAGAGCTTAGGTTGTTATCTCGAGAAGATCTTTCAACTCATCCAAGACGCTTTGAGGTTCTTGAAAGTGGATTCCATGGATCCCCACTGCACGCGCTCCCTTGATGTTTTCGTCGAAGTCGTCGATGAAGATGGTTTGCTCCGCTTCCACGCCCAATCGATCGAGGGCTAATTGATAGATCCGCCGGTCGGGCTTTGCTAAGCCGACCTCGGCTGAAATGATCACGTCCTCAAAGATGTCGGTGATATGCCAGCGTTCATCGAGGAAGCGTCGAGTCGAAGGCCATCCATTGGATAATAGCCCCATTTTGGTACCGGTTTTGTGGGCGCGGATAAAACGGGTCAAATCCATGTCAATCTGATCGCCTGACCAGAATTCATTCCTCACGTGCGCTAATTCTTCGCTTGAAAGTTCGAGCTGCTCACCCACCCACTTCCAGATATCGTCATTCGTGGCTTCGCCTATGGATGCCTTACGACTCACATCACTCTCGAAGACAAGTTTGTATATTTCCCCGTTTGGTAGATCCAGCATCTCGTCCAAGCGGTGACGTGGTTCCCAGTCTTCGGTGCGCAAAATGACGCCCCCCAGATCCCAGAGGATGGCTTTGAAGGGGATGGATTTGTCCATGCTGCTCCAGCTCCAATTCAGTTAAGGCAGTAGGATAGCCTCTTATGCTCACCAAGAAAACCGCCGTTCATTATAGTTGACATAAGGTGAGTTAAGGCACTTGCCAGGTGAATATTGGAATATCCATTGCTACCTTCTTACTCCTTCTGGAGTTCATCTCCAGGGCGCAACTCGAACTCGAAGGTTACATACTCTCGCTGCACATGCATGCCTGCCTTCTTATACAGCCTCGTCGCGCCGGAGAGATTGTTTGAGTCGACACCCAAACCGACGCGTGGTTTTCCGCGGCGATAGAATTCGCCGAAAACCTGCCTCAATAGGGCTAATCCCAAACCTCGGCATCGCCAAGGGCGCCGGACACCTAAGACATCCACCCATCCCTTTTCCGGGTCGTCATCTGACTCCGCTAGACACGATACCATGCCGGCTATTTCATCCCCGTCCATGGCCAGGAACCATAAAGCAGGGTCAGGCTTGCGGATTTCAAACACGTAATGTTTCCATCGTTTGAATCCATCTTCAAAGGGTGTCTCAACATATCCCCAATGGTCCTGGAATGCCTCGTCCTCCGCCCTGTAGACGGCTTTGGCATCGTCCGGGAGCTGGATATTCCGGACCGAGATTCCCTCCGGCCACAGAGGCGTGGGGGGCTCTTCGCTAAGGGCAAGCAACATGTCCCATCCATAACGGATTTTTTTCATACCTAAATTCTGGAGCAATTCCTTAGCTGGAGAGTATGTATTTACGGTTCCGGAACGCGCGGCGACGCGCGCTCCCTCGGGAGCGCGGGGTATTGCCTCGCGGGCTCGATCCAACGCCCACCCCATCGTCGCCGTTCCAATACCCTTACCTTCCCACTCTGGATGGACGCGCCCCCAAATCCAGGGGTGGACGGGTGGTTCATGGACATCCCATACCTCGATGCAGCCGACAATTTGCCCCGCGGGGGTGATGACCAGCCTGGTGTCGCGTTGAAGATCGAAGTCCGGTACTTGCCATTCCTTTGCATAGCGTTCAACCGTAAACTCGGAAGTACCGATCATCGCCTTTGAGCAGAGGTTAAACATCTCTACCGACCCTTCGATGTCATCCAGGCTCGCCGGGCGGATTGCATAACCTGCTTCAGCGAGTTTATTAAATGTAAATTCAGTCATCTTCTTCTCCATCGATTTATCTCGAGTTCGTTGCGCTCGGTATTCGCGCTTCGTCTAGATAATCGGTTTGCGATAGGCCATCCATAGCTTAATGTTTTGAAATCCGAGACTTTCATATAAGCCCAAAGCACCGCTTGGATTGTCGGTATCCACCCCCAGGGTCGCTTCCTCCATACCCTCATTTTTAAACATCTGCATGCTTTGAGCCAATAACGACCGGGCCAGACCTCGCCGGCGCCAGGGGCGACGAACGCAGATGTCTTCGGTATGACCTCGTTTTTGGTTGAAGCGTTCATTTTCATCGTCATTGATGAAGTTCAAGACCATGCCGGCGATCTGTCCGTTGTCCCAAGCGACTTTCCATCGTTCAGGTTGAAAGTAGGGACTTTCAATCCACCCTTGATATTCAGAGTCCGTCGCCGGGACGTACCCCCAATGGTCTTGAAAAGCTTCTTCGGAGGCATCGAAGATGGTCCGGTACTGATCTGGATTGGCAGGACGGATCTCGAGACCCTCGGGTAATTCTATTTCAGGGATCTCAGCGTTAAGCGGGCGTACCATCTCAAAGAAAAAGCGGACAGGTTGGTATCCCGCACTTTTCAACAGCGCCTGCTCCTCGCTCTCGGTGTCTGCCAGAAAAACTTCAAAAAAACGTAATCCCCCTTTCGGGGCATGTATTTCCAGCCCCTTTAAATGGTCCTTTGTGTAGCGCAGCAGGGTTGACCCAATCCCAATTCGTCTCCACTCAGGGAGGACGCATCCATGGTGTCGAAAGATGACATCGCCGTTTGCCTCCTGGAGCCAGTGCATCCGGGCGTAGCCGACTAAATCCCCGAAGATCTCCGCGAGCAGAACATCTTGAGTTGGATCGAAGTTCGGCATGTGGGTGAATCTGCGAGTGATGTCGTCGGCAGTGATGACCTCATCCACGCCATCCGCATCCCAGCAGCGCTGGATGATAGCAGCGATCTGTTCATGTTCTTGTGGACCTGAATAACCGCGCAAGGTTAATCCCGGTATTTCGGGTGCATAGGCCAGGTTCTTCAGGTCATGATTTACTTTCTCTTTCATCTCACACCTCTAACTAATCCGCATCAACTATTCGTATGATTTCTTGTTCTGAACCCATAATTTGACTGCTTTGCCCGTGGATGAGTCGTGTTGGTAAAACAAAAAACCGCGGGCACTGGAGTGCGCCCGCGGCTGTCATAAGGACAGAATCGTCAGGGTCTATCTACTCGATAGGCGCACTCCGCGAAGGTAAAACGAAACCAGAGCCGATAGCTGAGTGGTTTCGAACCGCCGCTACTGTTCTCACTTTAAGAATCACCACAGGGTGCGCCCTCCTTTCATAAGATGGAGTCATCCTATACCTGAAATGAGCGTACGTCAAGGTTTAAATATCAATGTCGAAAGGGGGATGGCGTTACTGTCGCAACATCGCCGCAGCTCGTTCTACGGATCTTGAGCTGCCGATAAGACCAATGCAATCACCCAACCTGAAGGTTAAGTCCCCTTGTGGAACCATCACGTTACCCTCGCGCGACATGCTCACAATGAGTGCATCGCCGGGGAGCCGGATTTTCCGGAGTGGGACGCCGGTGATGGATGGGTTGCCAATCTGTAGTTCAACAACCTCGATCTCGCCATCACCGTGATCCAACAAAAGGTCGAAAATCGTCGGGTATCGTAGGGCACCCTCAATGGCCATTGCAGTGGCAAGCGTGGGTTGAACGACTTTCACCCCCAAGCGCTGAAGCTGTGGTATCAGCTCTACATCGTTGATCCTGGAGATGACAAGGGGGATATGGAACACCTCCCGTGCTGTGGTGCAGACATGAAGGGTCTCCTCCGAACTCATTGTCAGGTCAATAAGAACGCGGGCGTTGGTGGCGCCAGCCATCGTGAGAGCCGCAGGCAGGTCTGCACAACCCTCGATCAAATCAACCGACAGGCGTTGGAATGCAGCTTTACGGCTATCATCCGGGCAGATAATCGCAATGGGCTCGTTGAAGGTGAGCAGCCGTTCAACGAGGAACTCACTCAGTTGATCCTGACCTATAAGGATGATGCCGCTCCGGCGCTTCTCCTCACTGGTGGGCAGGATGCGGTTGAAGAGCATTGGCGATAACGTGCAAGATACAATGGCGAGAAGAATGATCGCAGCATCAAGAGCTTCTGAGATTAAGCCTAAACTGAGAGCAATTGAGGCTGCGGCGATGATGAGAGAGAGACGAGAGGATAAGAGAAAACCACTTGCCATGGTTTTTCGCCAGCCAAATTGCAAACGCATAAGCAGTGCTGGGATGACCTTAACTATATATGCTATGGCGACTAACAGCGGAACTAACAGGAGAGCTTGGGGGGACTCGATTATGGCTCGAAGATTGAACTCAACGCCGACCATTATAAAGAAAATAGGGATGAAGAATCCATAACCGACAGCATCAAGCTTATCACGAGCGTTCTCGCCTTCCTGATCATCGAGTAAACCAGCAATGACGCCAGCCAGAAAAGCGCCAAGGATGAGCTCCACACCTAACGCTTCAGCTAGCACAACCCAGGCGACCATGAGCGCGAATGCGGCGCGCACACGTATTTGCGCGGTTGCGCTTGAAAGCTCTTTGAGAAAGGTCTGCAAAAAACCAAGCTCGGAGACTCGCCGCATTCCACGGACGGCAACAGCAAAGATGGTTAATAGGGCGGGTATCAATAGGAGATCCAGCGTCAACCCTTGACTGCGAATGGCAATGACGATTGTTAGCAAGAGCAGGGTGATGAAATCTGCAACAGATGCAGCGACCAGGATGTACTGGCCATACTCCAAACCGAGAAGATCCCGTTCCTTAAGGACAGGAACCACAATGCCCAGGGATGTTGTGCTTAGGATCAAACCGATAAGCACCGGGCTTTCGACGAGGCCTGATAAGGACAGAAGCCATGAGAAGAATAAGGCCAGGCTAAGGGTGCCCAGTAAGAGTGTTAAGGCTATCGTTAGAGGGCGCTTCCAGAAGGATTTGTCGCTGGAGTATGTGCTCCCAGATAGGACAAGTTCGAAATCCACTTCCAATCCGGAGAGGAACATCAGATAGGCGAAACCGAACTCCGCCAGAAATGTGAGCGTCTGTGAAGGTTCAACAAGGTTCAGACCGCTCCGACCAATGATGATGCCAGCGATGATCTCGCCGACAACGATGGGGACGTAAAAACGGCGAAGGCGAGATGCGAGAATTGGGACAATTAGGGCGAGAGCCGTGATAAGGAGGAGGGCTAGAAAGGGGCTGTGTTCCATGTGTCATTCCTGGGAGTAAGGGTGTGTCATCTGGTTTCAAGTGTATCGGATGATCATCTACCATCGGAGCAGGTGACTTCGTGCTGCGCTTGCTTTATAGGTATATTAACCACGAGCTGGTCTCACAATATTAATGAAATCGGCGAGCAGCCCATAGGCTGTTGTATCAGGTCCCGGATCAGACTCGGAGATTGTGAGCGGGCCGAGGCTGTCGCTATGAAAGGTAACGGCCGAGGATGTGCCTGTCACACTGTACAAGGAGTCGCTGGGATCGAGCAATTCGGGGTGTACAGATTTTGTAATCCCCGTGTCTGTTCTCTCGGCTTGGCAGATGAGCTTCCATCGTTTCCCCTCTGCTGAAGCAGCTTTTACATCAGAACTGCAGAGGGATTCAATCCCCTTGCGTTCCACGTCGTCGGGTCTCAGATTTTCGCCCATAAGCACGGTAACGAGCGCCGACACCTTGATGGCCGCGTCCCAGCCCTCGATGTCGCCGGTGGGATCGGTTTCGGCGATGCCGATCGACTGGGTGTATGCGACGGCTTCCTCGAAGGTCTTCCCCTGCTCCATCATTGTCAGGATGAGGTTGGTTGTCGAGTTCAGGATCCCACGGAAGGATTGAAGTTCTACTGCAGGAAGCGCTTCTCGCCAGAGCGAGAATACCGGCGCGCCATCCATAACCGTAGATTCGAAGAGAAATTTCCTGTTATGCGCCTGCGCTAACTTCGTGAGTTCACGGTAGGCGTGGACGACCGGACCTTTATTTGCCGTGATGGCGTGCATGCCGGCAGAGAGCGCAGCGGAAATATTATCGATCGCCGGCTGACCGTCATGGTAGCTAACGGGCGTGTTCTCGAAAAGGGCGTTTGCCTTACATGCATGCACGAATTCGACACCATTCTGCGGTATTGGTTCAGTGGATAGCGGGTCGAGTGATCCCCCCGCATCGATCATTTCAAGTGCCTCCTCGAGGTCTATCCCGTCCGGATCTATCGCTGCGCCATGATGACCAGTCATGATCCCGACAACCTGCCAGCGCAAATCGTACTGGGTTAGAAGTTCGTCGTTTTTTGTCAGCAATAGTCGCGCAAATGCCTGACCGACATTCCCGAAACCAAGGAGAGCTAATTTGTATGTGTCCACAGGGATTCTTGCTCCAAAATGAATAGGATTAATTATACCAATGGCCAAGGGTAGGGGCGGCCTGGACCAGGCGAGGGGAAGGTGGGGGATCGCAGGATTCGATCGATACGTTCACGAAATTTGATGAGCTCAGTCCTCGATAGCAAGTGCGAAAGATCATCGTGGAAATCGTTTTGCGACTCCATTTGATCCCGCAGTAAGCCCATGCACTCGAGCAACTCGCCGCGTATGGGCTCACCGGCGAAGTCCCAGACCACCGTTCGCAGTTTCTCCTCATCGTGGAAGCAGAGACCGTGGTCGATCAACCAGATGTGATCATCCTCGCCAAGGAGAATATGACCGGATTTACGATCGGCGTTGTTGATGATGGCGTCGAATAGGACTGTGGGTCGCAATCGTTCTTTTTCCTCTTGGTTGAATGTGAAGTAATGACGATCGGGATCAACATCGATGTAGAGTTGCATTGAGCCGGGACCGGCGGGCGCATCCTTACGAAGTACAGTCGGTGGGACGAGTTCCCAGCCTAGTGCCTGGCTCGTGAGGTAGGTTGCTACTTCCCTGTCGGCGAGAGAGCCATGGGGGAAATCCCAGAGCGGCTGTTCGCCGCGTGCCGGCTTGTATATCGCCGGAATTTCGCCTTCATTTCCCTCGACCTTGACAAGAAAAGTGAAGTTAGATCCCCAGGCCACCTGTCCCACAACCCCGATTTCACCTGTATTGAGTAGGCGGGTAATCACTTCAAGGTTATGAGGCTCGAAAATATTCATCTGTGCGTTTATTGAAATGTGCTATTTAAACGGGAGGTCTCCAGAAAGCTGCGGCGCGCTCACATAGAGAATGAAAGTCAGTGTTTATGACCGTTTTTCTTTGGACAGAAATGACCTTCCGGGTCGATGGGCTCACCGCAGTTGCCGCATATCGGTCTACCGCGAGCAGACAAATCTAAGCCCCAGCTGCACATCCGGCGTAACTGCGAGCGACTGCACCAGAAGCGAGTGATAGATGCGACTTCGGGGTCTTCATCGATTGGCTGGATCTCGCGGGCGACAAGGATGAGTATATCGGCTTCCTCGTCATAGCCTAACCCAATATGACCCACGCGGAAGGCGGGATCGATTGGCTCCTCGAGCGCCATCTCACCCTCGATGTAATCCCGTGAGGATTCGGGTAGGTCAGGGAAGCGTTTGTGCAGCTCATCCAGGAATTCCTCAACACCAATTGCGAGCGATTGGATCTGCTGTTTTTCGACAATAAGCGTGACCAGTTGATCCCCCGCCCGTCCTTGTAGATAGAAAATGCGGTTTCCGGGACTGCCAATGGCCCCGGTTGTGATCCGATCAACGGGTTTGAGTTCGTACTTGATTCCTGCCATCTAAGATTCCATGCTTAGTTAACGATTGGGTTGACTTGGCATCGCACTGTCGAATGAAGTATATCAAACCCCCGGCGTGACGTACGTCGCGCGGGTATCGTTCAGGCTTAAGATGCGAGTGCCGCTATCGCTTATCGCCAGCACGCTTATAGAAGCGGGGGATATGGTGATGCGCTGGAAAAGGTCTAGTGCTAAACCTAGATAATGAGCGATGGCGAGTTTGATTGGATCTGAGTGAAACACACAGGCAACGCTCCCTTTCTTGCCGTGATGCAAAGAGCGAAGCGCTTCGAGCTCGGCTACGACGCGCGCTTGAGCTTCTGGGAAAGACTCGCCATTTGGGAACCTGGCCAGCGAGGGAGAATTCTGGATGATCGGCCAGAGTTTACGCCGTATTAAAGCTTTGAGCGATTGCCCTTGCCAGGAGCCAAACCCGATCTCAAGTAAACCTTCGCGGATGATGATGTCGAGACCCTGGGTACGTGCCAGTGGTTCAGCGGTTTCGACGGCACGTTCTAAAGGACTGGCGTAGATTGCCTTGAATTTGACAGCAGAGAGTATCCGCCCGAGGGCCTCAGCTTGACTGTGACCTTGTTCACTCAAGTGGACGTCCGGCATCCGCCCAACGAGTTTGTGCTTTTCTAGAAAATCATTGTGTCCGTGACGGATGAGATAGAAGGTGGTCATTATTTCTCCGCTAGGTCGATCTGTTTCTGCGCATCGTATGTTTTTTCTTGATTGCATCGATCTCTTGATCGGCGAGATCGGTTGGCTCGAGCGTGTCATCTATATCCAATGCCTTCCGCTGCGCCGCGCGCCATCGTTCAAGCCGTTCAGCAATCTGGATCTCGTAACCTTGTTCGGAGGGGCTGTAAAAATAGGTTCCGAGGAGTGAGGCAGGTAAATATCCCTGCCCGATGTGGTGCCCGGGGTGAGTGTGTGGATACTTATATCCCCTCCCGTGCCCGAGAGCCTTCCCATCGCGGTTGGCATCTTTTAAATGTTGTGGGACTTCGACTACACCTTTTTCCTCGAGGTATCTATAGGCCTTGAAATAGGCGCTTGCGGTATTCGATTTTGCGGTGGTTGCCAGGTAGAGTGTAGCCTCAACGAGGGCATAGATCCCCTCTGGTAACCCAACGAATTCGAAGGCTTGTACTGCGGCGGAGGCGACAACGAGGCCCATTGGGTCAGCCAGACCGATATCCTCCGAAGCCAGGATCAATAACCGCCGCAGGATGAAACGCGGGTCCTCGCCGGCGTAGAGCATCTTCGCCAGCCAGTAAAGAGCGGCGTCTGGATCGGAACCACGCACCGATTTGATGAAGGCCGATACGGTGTCGTAATGTGCGTCGCCGTCTTTATCATATAGGACCGCGCGGCGCTGGATGGACTCCTGGGCAACATCTAATGTAAGGTGAATTACGCCATCCTTATCAGGGGGCGTAGTTTCCACAGCTAGTTCAAGCGCGTTGAGCGCATTGCGGGCATCCCCGCCCGACACACGGATCAAGTGATCCAGAGCCTTCTGATCAATCCGGATCTGTTTGTTGCCGTATCCACGTTCGCTGTCGGTGAGGGCGCGTTGGATAATCCCGTGCACATCCTCATCCTCAAGCGGACGCAATTGGAAAATTCGTGAGCGCGAGACGAGGGCGCCGATCACCTCGAAGTAAGGATTTTCAGTCGTCGCACCGATGAGAGTGATAGTCCCGTTCTCAACGTGAGGTAGGAGGGCATCCTGTTGAGCTTTATTCCAGCGATGGACCTCATCCACAAATAGGATCGTGCGCTTACCATATAGTTTTCGCCGCTCCTCCGTCGCCTTGATAATACGCCGGAGATCTGCTTTCCCAGCAAGAACAGCTGAGATCGTTATGAAATGAGATTCTGTGGTGTTGGCGATGATCATCGCCAGTGTGGTTTTTCCTGTGCCGGGCGGCCCCCAGAAGAGTATCGAAGAGAAGAGCCGATCGGCCTGGATAGCACGCCGAAGAAGGCAATCTTCTCCTACAATTTCTTCTTGGCCTTCGAATTCATCCATGGTGCGCGGCCGCATGCGCGCAGCGAGCGGGGCTTCGCGAGCTATACGATCCTTCATCGCGTGGTCAAACAAATCCATTTGGCCATTGTACCATCGGGTTGTTCAGGGTTGGGACTCTCGATGAGTTAATGTAGATTCTGTGCTTCTGCCGGGTATGTTAGAATTCGCGGAATGAGGGACTTGCCCTGCGCATATTGGCTTTGCACATGTGTTGGATACAGATGTGTTGAAATGGGTAGAACAGGAAATATCACCTCCCAGCCCGGACGGTTTAAGAATTGACCAAGGATTCCAGACGTTATCGGATTAGTTATTTATGACATGTAAGTTGCTCTTAGCCTCAGGTTCGCCTCGCCGCCGTGAGTTAATGGAACTGACCGGCTGGGAGGTGGAGATTTGCCCGGTTCCAGTCGACGAGATGGTTCAAGCGGATGAGCGGGCGGAGGCATTGGCGATCAGACTGGCGCGAATGAAAGCTCGGGCAGCCGCGGTTGAGTGCCCCACCTGTGAGTTAGTCCTCGCTGCCGACACTGTCGTGGTGGACGGCAGCACAATTTTAGGAAAACCGGTGAATGCCAGCGATGCTGAGCGGATGCTTCTAAGGCTTCGGGATCGAGAGCATCAGGTCATCACTGCGTTGGCACTTCTCCAACCAGCCAGCAGGGAAGAAACTGTGGAGGCATGCACAACGGTTGTTCCAATGCGGGCGTATGAGAGCGAAGCGCTTCAGGTCTATATTACAGGCGGTTCGCCGCTCGATAAAGCTGGAGCCTATGGGATACAGGACCGCGAATTCAATCCGGTGGAACTGAGCCAGATGCAGGGATGCTTCGCGAATGTGATGGGGCTCCCGTTGTGCCACCTGCAGCGCGCTTTGGGTCGCATGGGGTATGATCTAGCGGTTGATCTCCCCTCTCGCTGTATTGCCTTTACGGGGTATGATTGTAGCGTCTACCAGGAGATCCTGAGAGGTAAATTGTGAGACGAATCCCGATCCTATTTCTAATTTTGGCGATGGTCATCAGCAGTTGTGGACTCATTAACCCTACCGACCCAGGGTCAAATGGAACGCCTGCGCTCCCAGATCCTTTACAGACCACAGAGTCCGCGCCGGATCCAGACTCAGCGGCGAGGTATTTTCTGGATACCTGGAAGGACGGCGATTATGCAGGGATGTATGCGCTCCTCAGCCCTCTTACCAAGGATGGATTGAGTGAGGAGGATTTCACTGGTCGTGTTCAAGAGCTCATGCGCGCCGGGGCGTTTGTGGATGTCGATTTTCAAATCGTCTCCGCACTTGTAAACAGCCCACAGCGCGCGGAGGTGCGTTATCGCATCGTTCTAACAAGCGCGTCTGTGGGAGAGATCAGCAGTGAAACTCGCATGGACCTGACGCGTTCCGCAGGCGAGGATTGGCGAGTTGCCTGGACCGATGCCATGATTTTGCCTGAACTCGAGGGAGGCAACGGTTTGAGCCTCACCACTGTCACACCTGCGCGAGCGAATATCTATGACAGGAATAACCAGGCATTCGCCGCAGAGGCGGCTGCGGGTCAGGATAACGCTGCCGCGCTGTGGATCGTTCCGAATGAAATCGGTGATGATGAAGCCGAAGAGACGATGCTCTCCACCCTCCGGCGCTTGTTTGATTTAGTGTCGACGGATTCGATCATCGCGCGCTATGAAACCTTTCGGGGGACGGATTATTTCACCCCGCTTGGCGTTGCACCTTATGTGGACTACAACACCGTCGGTGGATTGCTCGTATCGGTGGGTGGGGTTCGCGCTCGCACTTACGGTACCCGCTACTATTACGGCAGTGGTCTCACACCATTTGCAGGAGGCGCTGCGCCACATGCTGTGGGTTATGTGAGCCAGATTCAAGAAGCTGAATACGAAGACCGCCTGGCGCAGGGATATCAGGGTGATGAATTCATCGGCCGTATCGGGATCGAGGCGGCCTTCGAGGATGAGCTGCGCGGCGTACCGGGTGGGACGCTCTACCTGGTCGACACAGATGGTCAGGTACTGCAAGCGATGGCTGCGCGTGATCCCGGACTGCCCTATGCTGTTTATACGACGCTCGATCGTGATCTGCAGGAAATCGCGCAGCGATCGATTGAAGGTTTCCAGGGCGCTGTGGTTGTTTTGGAACGCGACACGGGTGCGGTGCTTGCCATGGCCTCCTCGCCCGCATTCGACCCTAACCTTTTCGATTTCCAGAATCCCAATGGATCGAATGGTGGTTTTCAGATGTTAAACTCCGCCAACCAGCCCTATATCAACCGCGCTACGCAGGGTCTTTACGCTCCGGGATCAGTGTTCAAGGTCGTTACGATGGCCGCCGCACTGGAGACTGAGTATTACGAGCCCGACATTGTTTACGACTGCGGTCTGACGTTCACTGAACTACCTGGGTGGGTCGGCTACGATTGGCGTTACGAGAAAGAACTTCCCGCAGCGGGTGAATTGACGCTCAAGGGAGGTCTGGAGAAGTCGTGTAACCCCTGGTTCTATCACATCGGTCTGGATCTTTATGTTAAGAATCTCCCCAGCGCCATCCCTGACATGGCTGCGGCATTCGGACTGGGAGCGGCGACAGGCATCGAGATTGGGGACGAGGCAGGGCAGGTTCCGAGCCCGGAGAACAGTGCAGAATTACTCGGTGAGGAGTGGACGGCGTGGCATCCAGTGCAGTTGGCGATCGGACAAAGCGTTCTCTTGGTGACGCCTCTCCAGGTCGCCCGTTACGCTGCCGCGATAGGGAATGGCGGCACGCTCTATCGTCCACAGCTTGTATTGGAGATACAGAATGCCGAGGGTAATACGCTGCACGAGTTTGTGCCCGATCCCCAGGCGCAGCTTCCGGTGAGCCCGGATAACATTACCGCGATCCAAGAGGCGATGGTAAACGTAGTCGCGAAGTCCGGGGCGACCGCTTACCGAAAGTTCCTCGGTCTCAACCTAAATGCCGCCGGGAAGACAGGGACAGCTTCTACAGAAGGCGAGCCGCATGCCTGGTTCGCGGGCTATACCTTCGAAAAGAGAGACGACTTACCAGATATCGCCATTGCGGTTATCTTGGAGAATCAGGGCGAGGGGTCAGATTGGGCTGCGCCGGTCTTTCGGCGAATCGTCGAGACATATTTCAAGGGCCGGCCCCTCACGCTATATCCCTGGGAGTCTCGTATCTGGGTTGAGAGAACGCCTGAGCCGGACGAAGAAGCGGAGGAAACTCCAGCGCCGTGAATGTGAATAATGCCTGACCCCGACCTTCTCCCCGGGCTGATTATCAAAGCCCAATCCGGTATTTTCGACGTTGAAACCGAGCAAGGGATCATCCCCTCGAAATTGCGTGGCCGGCTCATGAAGGAACGAATGGAGAGCGATGCTGCGGCGTTGGGTGATCGAGTTCAGATACGCGTACAACCGGATGGCTTGGCATCGATCGAAGTCGTGGAGGAGCGCCTCCGTGTGCTCTCCCGCAAAGCGCCCGGTCGTTCAGATATCGAACAAGTTCTGGTCGCAAATCCAGATCAAGCCGTCTTCGTCTTCTCGTGCGCCGACCCCGATCCAAACTTTCGGATGCTTGATCGCTTGCTCGTCGTTTCCGAGCGAGAAGAGATCCCGGCGCTGATCTGCGCCAATAAAATTGACCTGGTTGTCCCGCGCACCGCCAAGCATGCCTTCGGTATTTATCCGAAACTCGGTTACCCGGTCCTTTACACCTCCGCCGTGACAGGCAAAGGCGTGCGAGAAGTTAGCAAGGCGCTGCAAGGAAAGCTCTCAGTTCTGGCAGGTCCCTCGGGGGTGGGAAAGACTAGCCTGCTTAATAAGATCCAACCAGGATTGGGATTACGCACACGTGAGATCAGCCGTGCCACACGGAGAGGCAAGCACACGACGGTCGTTCCGGAGCTTTTGATGCTTGATGGTGGCGGTTATGTGGCGGATACTCCTGGTTTGAAGGCTTTCGCCCTCTGGGACATCGAGCCTGAAGAGATCGACGCCTATTTTCCGGAAATCCGGACGCTGGTCGCTGAGTGCGAATTCAGCGATTGCACCCACACCCATGAACCGAACTGCGCCGTGCTCGTTGCTGTTGAAAATGGAGAAATCGATCCGGAGCGCTACGATTCCTACTTGCGCATGCGCTCTGGAGACCTGGAGTAGATAGTACCCCGGTCCTGTTGCGCCAAAAGAGAGAAGTATCTAAGCTAGTAGATGGTTCGCATAGTCAAGAAAGGGGCTCCTCCATCAGGATTCGCCGCATCCTGCCCTATAGTATTGTCATAATCCTGCTGCTTGGTATCGGGCTCCCAGTGATGGCCCAGAGCGGGTCTGGTCGCTATTTCTCTGAGACTGGGCACACACTCGATGCTGAGTTCGTCGAGTATTTCGACGTCCACGGCGGTCTGGGTATTCTCGGCTTCCCCATAACAGATGCTTTTGTGGATTACTGGACTGGATTGGTGATCCAATACACGCAGAACGGCCGGATGGAGCTTTTCCCAGATCCAGCCTCTGATGACATGCAAGTTCGCCTGAAGGAATTGGGAATTTTGTTCGTCGGCGACCGGGCACTAGATGTCGCTGATCCACTCTCCATCAGGTCCAGCGCCGATTGTGAGTTCTACTCTCTAACGGGCCACAGTATCTGTTTCATGTTCCTGGATTTCTACCATGAGCATGGAGGACCAGAGCTTTTTGGCTACCCTGTATCAGAATTCACCATTGAAAATGATCGCCTGGTTCAATACTTCCAGGGATTCCGGCTGGATTGGTATCCGGAAAATCCACCAGGTCAGCAAGTCCTGGTGGCGCCTCTTGGACGGGTCCACTTCGAGGTGATGGATTACGACGACGACCTCCTGCGACCAAAAGCCCCCAGCAATGCCTTGATGTACGAAGTGGTTGAGCTTAAGCCACATGCATCTGTGGCAAAACCCATCACCGGAAGTTCCGATACGCAGCTAGTGTATGTCATCGTCCGTGATCAGAATCTCCTGCCGGTCTCCTCGGCAGCGGTGACCCTCGTTGCGAATTTCCCTGATGAAGCTCGCACGCTCGTTTTCCCGCCTACCGACGAGGCTGGCGTAACCCAACTTGCCATTGAATTTGAGGGGCAGACGCCCGGTGCGCAGGTTAATTTGGAGATCTACGTTTCATCGGGAACAGTTCTCACCAGGACGAGCGACTCCTTCCGCATCTGGTGGTGAATCCTGAAAGTCGATGACAGACGGGGCTGTCCCAAAAGGGCAGCCCCATTCGCGTTTAAGGGGGAAATCACTAGAATGGGGGACATGAAAAAGAAGAAAAGCCCACACGTTGTCTTT